>Ga0208370_100086_pt1 | contig 31316 bp, 32 predicted proteins | sample Subbio12Jun_QV11_FD_184822 | JGI IMG/M metagenome (GOLD analysis project Ga0208370, IMG submission 184822) | Serpentinite rock and fluid subsurface biosphere microbial communities from McLaughlin Reserve, California, USA -CR12Jun_QV11 (SPAdes) | ecosystem: Environmental > Terrestrial > Deep...
TGGTGGGCGAGCCGCGGCGGTGAGGGCTGTCCTGCGGCAGCGAGGCAGGAGCCGAGCGCCGCGCGTGAGGGCAGGACGCCCGATCGCGCGGAAAGCAGGTGGCCCGATCCGCCGACAGGCTCACCCACATGGCGTCCGCCGAAAGGCTCCGGGCTTGCCGCCCCGGCCGCCGCGCCGCGAGAATGGCGCCCCGCACCCGGCCCGGGCGGCCGCATGGACCCCGAAGCATGACGATCAAGAGCGACCGCTGGATCCGCCGCCAGTCGGAACGGCCGCAGGGCATGATCGAGCCCTTCGAACCCGGCCAGGTCAAGGCTTGCCCGGAGGGAAGGCGCATCGTCAGCTACGGCACCAGCAGCTACGGCTACGACGTGCGCTGCGCCCGCGAGTTCAAGATCTTCACCAACATCAACTCGACCATCGTCGATCCGAAGGCCTTCGACCCTTCGAGTTTCGTCGACGTCGAATCCGACGTCTGCATCATCCCGCCGAACAGCTTCGCGCTGGCGCGCACGGTCGAGTACTTCCGCATCCCGCGCGACGTGCTCGTCGTCTGCCTCGGCAAGAGCACCTACGCGCGTTGCGGCATCATCGTCAACGTGACGCCGCTGGAGCCCGAGTGGGAGGGCCATGTGACGCTGGAGTTCAGCAACACGACCCCGCTGCCGGCCAAGATCTACGCCGGCGAAGGCGTGGCGCAGATGCTGTTCTTCCAGAGCGACGAGGTCTGCGAGACCAGCTACCGCGACCGCGGCGGCAAGTACCAGGGCCAGCGCGGCGTCACCTTGCCGCGGACCTGACGACCCTCCTTCCCCACGGCTTTCCCCGGCGCTCCACTCCGACTCTTCCAGCGTGCTGGCGGGGGTAACCACGCTTGCTGCGCCGCAGCGTGACAAGCCCGTGACGGCCACTACCCTCGCTCCGCTGCCGTTCCGTTCCGCAGCCCATCCGCAACGTGTCCTAAGGGGAGAGAGTATGCGTTCCAGCAAGTCGGGGATCCTGGCCATCGCCATCGGCGCGGCCATCCTGTCCAGCACCGTGGCGGCCGCCGGCCGTTCGGCCGAGGTCCTGGCCGCCATCGAGGCGGGCCGTGCCCAATTCGCCACTGGTGAATTGATCATCCAGTATTCCGCGTCGGCCACCGCCGCCGACCGCGACGCCATCCGCCGCGGCCTGGGCGCGCATCGTCTCGAAACGCTCCGTGACCGCATGGAGGTGCTGCGGGTCCCGGTGGGCCTGTCGATCGCCAATGCCATCCGGGCCTTGGATGGCGATGCCGCGGTGGATTTCGTCGAGCCCAACTGGATCTACACCCACAGCGCCACCTCCAACGACCCCTTCTACGTCGACGGGTCTTTGTGGGGCATGTACGGCGCCACCACCTCGCCGGCCAATGCCTTCGGCAGCGGTGCCGCGGCGGCCTGGGCCAATGGCCGGACCAACTGCGGCAACGTCGTCATCGGCGTGATCGACGAAGGTTACATGTTCACGCACACCGACCTCGCCGCCAACGCCTTCAGGAACCCCGGCGAGGACGGCCGGGTCGCTGGCGTGGACGACGACGGCAATGGTTTCGTCGACGACATCCACGGCTGGGATTTCGACGGCAACAACAACACGGTGTTCGACGGCGTCGGCGACGACCACGGCACGCACGTCGCCGGCACGATCGGGGCGGTGGGTGGCAACTCCACCGGCGTGGCGGGGGTCTGCTGGTCGGTGCGGCTGATGAACGCGAAGTTCCTCGGCAGCCGCGGCGGCACCACCGCCAATGCGATCCGGTCGGTGGACTATTTCACCGACCTCAAGACCCGCCATGGCCTGAACATCGTCGCCACCAACAACTCCTGGGGCGGAGGCGGCTTCTCGCAGGGCCTCGCCGACGCGATCGAGCGCGCCAACCAGCAGGGCATCCTGTTCGTGGCGGCGGCGGGCAACAGTTCGGCGGATTGTGACACCTCGTCGAACTGCTTCCCCGCCGAGTACGCCAACGCCAACGTCATCAGCGTGGCCTCGATCACCAGCACCGGGGCGATGAGCTCGTTCTCGAACTTCGGTGCCACCACGATCGACATCGGCGCGCCGGGGTCGGGCATCTGGTCCACCGTGCCGACCCAGTCGCGCCGCAATGCGCCCATCACTTCGGGCTATGCCAGCTACAACGGCACCTCGATGGCCGCACCGCACGTCGCCGGCGCGATCGCCCTGTACGCCGCCACGCGCGGGCTGACGCCGCGCACGGCCGCGGACGCCGCGGCGATCAAGAACGCCGTCCTCAGCAGTGCGACGCCGACGCCTTCGCTCAACGGCAGGGTGTTGACCAACGGCCGCCTGAACGCCAGCGGCTTCTGAACCCGCCACCGCATGGAATGGACGAAGGCCCGGGCGACCGGGCCTTCGTCGTTGCAGGGTTGCCCCGTGGCCTGGCGCAAGCGGCTCAACCGGTACGTGGCAGTGCCGTGCCGGGCAAGTCGGCGAGGGCGCGGGCGAGGCGCGAGGCCAGCGCCGGGGCCTCACCGCCGTAGGGCCGGCGCAGGCCGGCGCCCCAGGCCGGACCGGGCCAAGCGGCGTCGCCCTCGCGGCGGCCGACGACATGCACGTGCAGCTGCCGCACCACGTTGCCGAGCGCGCCGATGTTGAGTTTGTCGACCGGGGCGAAGTGCTGGCGCAGCAGGACGCCGGCCTGGTTGATCTCGGCCAGCAGCAGGCGCTGGGCGGCGCCGTCGAGGTCGATCCATTCCACCGCGCCGGCCACCCGCGGCACCAGCACCAGCCACGGGAAACGCGCGTCGTCGACCAGCCGCAACTGCGAGAGCGGGCCGTCGGCGACGAAGACGGATTCGGATTCGAGGCGGGGGTCGAGGCGGAAGTTCATCGCAGGTGCTGTCCGAAGAAGGCGAGGGTGCGTTCCAGCGCCGCCGCGGCCGAGGGGGCGTGGTAGTCGGCGCGCATCTCGCAATTGAAGCCATGGCCGGCCGGCCAGACCGCGAATTCCGCTCCGGGCAGGTGTTCGCGATGCAGGGCGACATGCTCGGCCGGGATCAGCGGGTCGTGTTCGCCGAAGTGCAGCAGCAGCGGGGCCCGCGGTCGTTCCCGGCCGAGCAGGGGCACGGTGCGGCCGCCGTAGTAGCTCACTGCCGGCAGGCCGAGCCGGCAGTTGGCGAGGAAGGCGACACTGCCGCCCCAGCAGTAGCCGACCACCCCGACCCGGCCGGAGGGCGAGGCCGCCTCGACCACGGCGGCGGCGGCCGCCACCGCCGCCAGCGGGCGCTCGAAGCCGAGCGCATCGACGAGGGCGAGCCCGCGGGCCACCCCATCGGCGTCGTAGGGCAGTTCGAGGCCCGGTTCCAGCGGGTCGAACAGCGCCGGCGCGATGGCGGCGAAGCCGGCCTCGGCGAAGCGGTCGACCACGCCGCGGATGTGGGCGTTGAGCCCGAAGATCTCCTGCACCACCACCAGTGCCCCGCGGACCGGGCCGGAGGGATCGGCGCGCCAGGCCGACAGCGGGCCGTCGGCGGTGGAGAGCGTGACGGAGTGGCCCATGGAAGCTCCTCGGCGGTGGCGGTGGTGATGGCCGTTATACTGGCCAGCCTGCCCCAGCCCGCGCAACCGGCCCCGTCGCCGGTGCCCCGCCATGCCCGCCAAACCCGCCCCCGCCAAGGCCGCGCCGGCCCGCCAGCCCAAGGTCGGCTTCGTCAGCCTCGGCTGCCCGAAGGCGCTCGTCGATTCCGAACGCATCCTCACCCAGCTCAAGGTCGAGGGCTACGAGATCGTGCCGAGCTACGACCGGGCCGACGTGGTGGTGGTGAACACCTGCGGCTTCATCGAATCGGCGGTGCAGGAGTCCCTCGACGCCATCGGCGAGGCCATCGCCGAGAACGGCCGCGTCATCGTCACCGGCTGCCTCGGCAAACGTCCCGAGGAGATCCGCGCGGCGCACCCCGGCGTGCTGGCCATCAGCGGCCCGCAGGACTACGCCAGCGTGATGGGTGCGGTGCACGCCGCGCTGCCGCCGAAGCACGACCCCTTCACCGACCTGCTGCCGGCGCCGCGCAAACGCAGGAAGGACGAGGGCATGATCGAGGGCGTGGGCCTCAAGCTCACGCCGAGGCACTACGCCTACCTGAAGATCTCCGAGGGCTGCAACCACCGCTGCAGCTTCTGCATCATCCCCTCGATGCGCGGCGACCTCGTCTCGCGCCCGGTCGACGAGGTGCTGCGCGAGGCCGAGAAGCTCGCCCTGGGCGGGGTCAAGGAGCTGCTGGTGGTCTCGCAGGACACCAGCGCCTACGGGGTGGACCTGAAGTACGCCGCCAGGACCTGGCGCGACCGCGAATACTCGACCCGCATGACCGACCTCGCCCGCGGCTTGGGCGAACTCGGGATCTGGACGCGCCTGCACTACGTCTACCCGTACCCGCACGTCGACGAGGTGATTCCGCTGATGGCGGAGGGCCGGATCCTGCCCTACCTCGACCTGCCGCTGCAGCACGCCAGCCCGCGCGTGCTGAAGGCGATGAAGCGCCCGGCAGCGGCCGAGAAGCAGCTCGAGCGCATCCTGCGCTGGCGCGAGGTCTGCCCGGAGCTGACCATCCGCAGCACCTTCATCGTCGGTTTCCCGGGCGAAACCGAGGACGACTTCGAGCAGCTGCTGGACTTCCTCGACGCCGCCGAGCTGGACCGTGTCGGCGCCTTCGCCTATTCGCCGGTCACCGGCGCCAAGGCCAACGGGCTGCCGGGCGCGGTGCCCGAGGAGGTGAAGCAGGAGCGCCTCGCCCGCTTCATGGCGCTGCAGGCCGAGATCAGCGCCGAGAAGCTCGAGCGCAAGGTCGGCACGGTGCAGCGGGTGCTGATCGACGCCATCGACGGCGAACTGGCGATCGGGCGGTCCCGGGCCGATGCGCCGGAGATCGACGGCACCGTGCAGGTCCAGGACGGCGCGGCGCGCCGGCTGAAGCCGGGCCAGTTCGTCGATGTCCGCATCCTCGGTGCCGACGAGCACGACCTCTACGGCCGGGTTGCCTGAGGCGGGCCGGCCACTGCTATCCTTGGGACCGGTTCGGACGGAGGGTAGTGCGATGCTCGATCGACTCCTCGGCGGCTGGCGCCGCAACCCCTTGGCCACGGGACTCGTCGGCCTCACGGTGGGCCTGTTGCTGGCCTACGGCATCGGGCTCTGGCAACGCCACGCCGCACTGTCCGAGCGCGACGCGGTGCACCAGACCGCCCTCGCCGCGAAGGACGCGGAACTGGCCGCCGCCGAGGCCCGCCACGAGGAGTGCGAGCAGTCGCTGGCCGCCGCCGATGCCCGCATCGTCCTGCTGCGTGCCCGCACCGAGGTGTACCGCGCGCTCATCGACCTCGACCAGCGCAACTTCGGGCTGGCCAACGAACGCCTGAAGGCGGCCACCGCGGCCCTGCAGGCCCTCGACCCGGCCGCCCTCGGCCTCGATCCGGCCAGCGTGACGATGCTCCGCGAACAGCTCGAGGCCACTCCGGTGGTGGTCGCCAGCGACCTCGAGGTGCAGCGCCTCGCCCTGCTCGAGCTCTCCGCCCGCCTCGGTGCGCTGGCCAAGTGAGGCCGTGACGGCAACCCTCGCCGCCGTGGTCGGCCTCCTGCCTTGGTGGGCCTGGCTGTTGGCCGCGCTGGCCTGCTTCGGCGGCTTCACCCTGGCCTGGATGAGCGTGCTGGCGGTCTACACCGCCTACGGTGCCAACTACCGGGCGATGAGCCCGCGGCAGCGCCGCCTCGGCCGCTTCGCCACCCTGCTCACCCTGCTGGCCGTGCCGGTCACCGCGGTGCTCGGCGTGGCGATGCTGGCCGCCGCCGCTTGGGGCCTGTGGGCCTGAGGCTTTCGTCAAAAGCAGTGACGGCCGCCACGTTTCGATTGACCGCACACGGCGGCGTGTGGAAGTCTGCGCCCGTCAACCAAGCGGGGCGCCTTGCAGCGTTCAGGGGTAGAACGGTCAGTCCATGGCCATCGCGGAAGGGAGTTTCTTCGCCAGGCGCCGGCGCCGTGCCCCGGGGCGTGCCGCCTTGTCGTTCACGAACGAGCGCATCGGCCTGGTCGTCGTCGGGCGCGGGCCGGGTTTCGCCGTGGAGCGTCCCGCCGGCACCGACCCCGCCGCCACGCTGGCCGCGCTGGTGCGCGAGGCCGGGGCCGCCGGCACGCCCACCGAGTGGGTGCTCGATCCCGGCCAGTACCAGCTCCTGCAGGTCGAGAAGCCGGCGGTCCCGCCCGCGGAGTGGGTGCAGGCCCTGCGCTGGAAGGTGCGCGACCTGCTGCCCTTCCCGACCGAGGACGCGGTGATGGATGCCTTCGAGGTGCCCGGGCTGGACAGCCGAGGCCGCCCGCCCAGCCTCTACCTGGCGGCCTCGCGCAAGGAGGAGCTGCGTCCGCGGATCGCCCAGATCGCCGCCGCCGGCCTCGTTCTCGAACGCATCGGCATCGCCGACCTGGCCTGGGCCGAGGTCGTGCGCCAGGCCGCCGCCAGCGACGACAGCCTGGCCGCCCTGGTGCTCGATCCGCGCGGCGGCAGCATGCTCGCCCTGCGCGAGCAGCGCCTGTTCGTGGCCCGCCGTTTCGAGTTCGATGGCGAGGATCAGCGCGCCCTGCGCGATCCCGCTGGCGGCCGCGGCGAGCGCCTGTTCGAGCGCATCGCCCTCGAACTCCAGCGCACCCTCGATTACTTCGACCGCAACCACCAGCGCCCGCCGCCGCGGCGCCTGCTGCTGGCGGCCGGCGTCGAGGGGCTGGAAGGCCTGGAGGAGGCTCTGCGCCGCCTGCTCGGCATCGAGGTGCAGGCGATCGACGCCGGCAGCCACTGGCCATTGCTCGCCACCGCACCGGCTCCGGCCCGGCTGCGCCTGGCCGCCCTCGCCGCCGCCGGGAGCGCCGCATGACGCAGCGCATCGACCTCTACCGCGACGACCTGCGGCCGTTCGAGCCGAGCGGCGAGCTGCGCCGCCTGCTCGCGGCGCTGGCCGGACTGCTGCTGTTGTTGCTGCTCTGGGGCGGCTGGACCCAGTTCCGTGCCACCACCGCGATCGCCGAACGCGATGCCCTGGCCGCCGAGCAGGCCGACCTGCAGGCGCGCAGCGAGGCCGCCGGCCAAGCCCTGGCGCAGCGCCAGCCCGATCCGGCCCTGAGCGCCGCCCTGGCGGCGGCCCAGCAGGCGGTCGACGGTCGGCGCTGGATCGAGGCGCAGTTGCGCGAATCCGCCACGCCGCTGCTGTCCTTCGAGGCGGTGCTCGCCGGGCTGGGGCGGCAGCGGCCCGAACCGCTCTGGCTGACCCGCATCCACCTCGACGACCACGGTGCCCGGCTCGGCCTCGGTGGACGCAGCCTCGACGCCGAGGCGGTGCCGGCCTTCCTGCAGGGCCTGGCCGCCGAGCCGGCCCTGGCCGGCCGCAGTTTCGGCCGTTTCGAGATCGGCCAGGGCGAAACCCCCGGCGCGCCGCTGCGCTTCGAGATCGCCACCGACTGCGAGGCATCCGCCGCCGGCTGCGGACCCGGATCCGGCACGGAGGCCCCATGAACCGTTTCGAGGCCCTGGAGCGGCGTTACGAGTCCCTGCAGCCACGCGAACGGCTGCTACTGGCGCTGGCCACCGGGGTGCTGCTGGTGGTGGGCCTCCACGCTTTCTGGATCGGGCCGCGCGCCGACGCCGGGCGTGCCGCCCGCGAGGAGGCCGAAAACCTGCGGCCGCAGGTGGAGAGCCTGCGCCTCGCGGTCGGGCGACTGGAAGCGGAACTCGCCCGCGATCCCGAACTGGCCCGCCGCGAGGCGCTGGAACGGCTGCGCGCCGAAGCCGCAGCCCTCGACGCCGGCTTCCTCGAGGACGGCCGGCGGGTGATCGCCCCGCAGCGCATGGCCGGCCTGCTGCGCGAGATGCTCGGTCGCGACCAGCGGCTGCGGGTGCAGGCGGTGCGGGTGCTGGCGCCCGAGGTGCTGCACTGGCCGGCGGTACCGGCCGGGGCCACCGTCACGGGGTTGCCGATGCTGTACCGGCACCGGGTCGAGCTGCGCTTCGAGGGCAGCTACGCCGGCGCGCTCGACTACGTGCGCGCGCTGGAGGCCCTGCCGTACCGGTTGCGCCTGCGCCGCCTCGACATCGACGCCGAGCGCTGGCCGGCCTTGCAGATCCGCGTCGAGGTCGAGACGCTCGGGCTCGGGGAGGGCTGGATCGGTGCCTGACGCTTCCCGCCCCGCCCGCCTCCTGGTCGCCTGCATGCTCGCGCTGCTGCTGGGCCTGCCGGTGGCCTTCGCCGCGGTGCCGGACCCGACCCGTCCGGCGATCACCCTGCCGCCGCCCGCTGCCGCGCCCGCGACCGCCGCGCCGGCACTGGTCCTGCAATCGACCCTGATCGCCCCCGGGCAGTCCAGCGCCATCATCAATGGCCAGCGCCTGCGCCGCGGCGACCGCATCGGCGAGGCCCGGCTGGTGGCCATCGGCCCCGGTTGGGTCCGCCTCGAAACCGCCGCCGGCACCACCGAGCTGCGGCTGTCCCATTCCTCCCTCCTCCGCCCGGTGAACCGCTGATGCCCCGCCTCCTGCCGCTTCCGCTGGCCGCCGCCCTCGGGGCCGTCTTCGCCAGCGCCCCGGCGCCGGCCGCCCCGCCGCCGGCCACCCTGCCGGCCGCCGCGCCGGCCACGGCCAGTCCGCCAGCGGACGTCACCCGCGCCCTGGTCGCCGCGCCCGCTCGTGCGCCGGCCTCGCCGCGTTTCAACGTCGATGTCGACCAGGTGCCGGCGCGGGCCTTCTTCATGAGCCTGGTGCAGGACACGCCGATCAACATGGTGGTCCACCCGGACGTGACCGGCAGCATCAGCCTGAGCCTCAAGAACGTCACCGTCGGCGAGGTGCTGGAGGTGGTGCGCGAGGTCTACGGCTACGAGTACGAGGCCCGGCGCGGTGGCTACATCGTGCTGCCGGCGCGCCTGCAGTCGCGGGTGTTCGAGGTGGATTCGCTGCACCTCCAGCGCATCGGCGAGTCGCGCACCCGCGTCAACGCCGGCGACCTGACCGGCGGTGGGCCGGGCGGGCAGGGCGGGCAGGGCGGGCAGGGGGATCGTGGCGGCGACGGCGTTGGCGGGGACGGTGCCGGGGGTGGCGGCAACCAGCGCGCCGAAGCCTTCACCAGCCGGGTCCGCACCCTCTCGCAGACCGACCACTGGGCCGAGCTGGAGCGCGCGCTCGTCGCGATCGTCGGCGATGCCCCCGGCCGCAGCGTGGTGGTCAGCCCGCACTCCGGCACCGTGGTGGTACGGGCGCTGCCCTCGGAGATGCGCGACGTCGAGCGTTACCTCGACTCGGTGCAGGCCGCGGTCAGCCGCCAGGTCATCCTCGAAGCGCGCATCCTCGAGGTCACGCTCAACGACCGCTTCCAGACCGGCATCAACTGGGCGCAGGTGGTCGACAACGGCGCCGGCATCATCGGCCAGACCGGTGGCGGTGCCATCTTCGGCCCGGACGGCCTCTCCGAGATCGCCGGCCAGCTCGGCAACCTCAACCCGAACGATCCGGTACTGCCCGACAACACCCGCACCTCGGCCTTCGGCGGTGTGTTCAGCATCGGCTGGGACGGCGGCGACTTCACCACCTTCGTCGAACTGCTGCGCCAGCAGGGCGAGGTGCGCGTGCTGTCCAGCCCGCGGGTCTCGGCGACCAACAACCAGAAGGCGGTCATCAAGGTCGGCAGCGACGAGTTCTTCGTCACCGGCGTCACCGGCAGCCAGAACCAGATGATCGGCAACCAGACCCAGCAGACCGACCCCTCGCTCGAACTGACGCCGTTCTTCTCCGGCATCTCGCTCGACGTCACGCCGCAGATCTCCTCCTCGGGCGAGGTGCTGCTGCACGTGCAGCCGACCATCTCCGAGGTCGAGGACCAAACCAAGCTGATCGTGGTCGGCGACCGCGATTTCCGGCTGCCGCTGGCGGTCAGCACCGTGCGCCAGAGCGACACCGTGGTGCGCGCCGCCAACGGCCACCTGGTGGTGATCGGCGGCCTGATGCAGGACAGCCAGACTCGGCAGAATGCCCGCACTCCGCTGCTCGGCGACATCCCGGTGCTCGGCCACCTGTTCCGGCAGACCCGCAACACCGGCCGCAAGACCGAGCTCGTGATCCTGCTGCGCCCGACCGTGGTGCAGTCGCAGGCCGACTGGGACGCCGCCGCCCGGCCGCGCCTGGAGGCGACCCGCGCGCTCGGGGACGGAACGCCCTGAGCGCCCTCGCGGTGGCCGGCATGTACGAGCAGCACTTCGGCCTGCGCCAGCCGCCGTTCGCCCTGACCCCGGACACCGGGTTCTTCTTCCGCAACCCGGCCCACGTCGAGGCGCTCGAGGTGCTGCGCCACGCGCTGGCGCAGGGCGAGGGCTTCATCCAGGTCACCGGCGAGGTCGGCACCGGCAAGACCCTGCTGTGCCGGCTGCTGCTGAACGGCCTGGACGGTGACTGGGTGACGGCCTGGGTGCCGAACCCCTACCTCGACCCGGATGCACTGCGCCGCGCCATCGCCGACGAGTTGCGGGTACAACTCGGGCCGAACCCGCGCCAGCACACCGTGGTGCGCAAGCTGCACGAACGCCTGATCGAACTGGCCGGGCAGGGACGGCGGGTGGCGGTGATCATCGACGAGGCGCAGGCGCTCTCCGACGGCAGTCTGGAGGCGCTGCGCCTGCTGTCCAACCTGGAGACCGAGACCCGCAAGCTGCTCCAGGTGGTGCTGTTTGGCCAGCCCGAACTCGACGAACGGCTGGCCCGGCCGCAGCTGCGCCAGTTGCAGCAGCGCATCGGCTTCGCTTACCGCCTGCGTCCGCTGGACGGCGAGGGGGTGGCGCTCTACCTGCAGCACCGGCTGGCGGTGGCCGGGCACAACGGCCGACCGCTGTTCGGGCCGGCGGCGTTGCGCCGGCTGCACCGGGCGAGCCGGGGCATCCCGCGCCTGCTCAACGTGCTGGCGCACAAGGCCCTGATGCTGGCCTACGGCCGCGGCCTGCGCGAGGTCGGCAAGGCCGAGGTGGACTTGGCGGTACGCGATACGGCGGGGGCCGGCCCGGCCGTTGCGGCGGCACGCTGGCGGGCGCGCCTCTGGGCCTGGGCGGCGCTGGCCGTGGCCGTGGTGCTCGGCTTGCTGGCCGCTTGGAACGAGGTGGCCCGGTGAGCGTCATCAACCAGATGCTGAAGGACCTGGAGGCGCGGCAGCAGCGCCCCGTTGCCGGCGGCCTGCCCATGGCCGCCCCGGGATCGCCGCGCTCCGTCCGCCGGCCCTGGGGGCTGCTGCTGGCGGTAGCCCTGGCCCTGTCCCTCGGACTGGTCGGCGGCTGGCTGTGGCGGGCGGCAGCGCCCGCGCCGGTTCCCGCACCTGCACCGGCCCCGGTGGCAACACTTACGCCGCCGCCCGAACCGGTTCCCACGCCTGCACCTGCCCCGGTGGCAACACCCCTACCGGCGCCCGAACCGCTGCCCGCGCCGGCTCCCGCACCCGAGCCACTGCCCGCCCCGGCTCCCGCACCCGCCCCAGCACCGGCACCGGTCGCGGCCGCGCCTCCCGAGCCGCTGCCCCCACCGCGGATCGAACGCCTGCCGCCCCCGGCCGATCCCCTGGAGCCGGTGCGCGCCGCACTCGCCGCCGGCGAAGCCGCCGACGCCTTGGAGCGCCTCGATGCCGGGGCCGACACCGGCACGGCCGAGGCCATCGCTCTGCGCGGCAACGCCCTGCAACAGCTGGGGCGGCCCCGCGAAGCCGCCGCCGCCTACGCGCAGGCGCTGGAACGACGCCCCGAGGTGGCGGCCTGGTGGGTGGGCCTCGGCATCACCCTCGAGGCCGACGACCGCCCGCGGGAAGCGCTCGCCGCCTACACCGAAGCCACGCGCCGCGGTCCGCTCGAACCGGCTTTGGCAGACTATGTGCGCGGCCGGATCGATACCCTGGCCGCACCGCCCCCGAGGTGACCATGTCCACGTTTCCCCCTGCCGCCGCGAAGAAGATCCGCATCGGCGACCTGCTGGTCGAGAACGGCCTGATCACGGCCGAACAGCTCCAGCATGCGCTCGGCGAGCAGCGCCGGCTCGGCGCCAAGCTCGGCCGCACCCTGATCGACCTCGGCATGGTCAGCGAGAACGACATGCTGGCGCTGCTCTCGCGCCAGCTCGCCATCCCGCTCATCGACCTGCGCAGCTACCGCTTCGACCCGGCGCTGGTGCGGCGGCTGCCGGAGACCCTGGCGCGGCGCTTCCGCAGCATCGTGCTGAAGGAGGAGGACGGGGCCTACCTGGTCGGCATGGCCGACCCGACCGACCTGTTCGCCTACGACGAACTGGCCCGCCAACTCGGCCGCGAAGTGCGGCTGGCGCTGGTGCGCGAGGACGACGTGCTGCGCACCTTCGACACCGTCTACCGGCGCACCGAGGAGATCAGCTCGCTGGCGCAGGAACTCTCCGAGGAGGTGAGCGACGCCGATGCGCTCGACCTCAGCCAGCTGGCGCTCGGCGAGGATGCCGCCGACGCGCCGGTGGTCAAGCTGCTGCAATCGCTGTTCGTCGATGCGCTGCAGGCCGGCGCCTCCGACATCCACATCGAACCCGACGCCGACTGCCTGCGCCTGCGCCAGCGCGTCGACGGCGTGCTCAACGAGCAGGTGATCCGCGAGAAGCAGATCGCCTCGGCCCTGGTGCTGCGGCTCAAGCTGATGGCGGGCCTCAACATCTCCGAGAAGCGCATGCCGCAGGACGGCCGCTTCCACATCAGCGCCCGCGGCCGCGGCATCGACGTGCGCGTCTCCACCATGCCGGTGCAGCACGGCGAGTCGGTGGTGATGCGCCTGCTCGACCAGAGCGGCGCCATGCTCGACCTCGAGACCCTGGGCATGCCGGCGCCGATGCTGGCGCGCTTCCGCCACGTGCTGAAATCGCCTTCCGGCATGATCCTCGTCACCGGGCCGACCGGCTCCGGCAAGACCACCTCGCTGTACGCCGCCCTGCATTCGCTCAACGAGCCCACCCGCAAGATCATCACCGTCGAGGACCCGGTCGAGTACCGCCTGCCGCGGATCAGCCAGGTGCAGGTCAACAGCAAGATCGGCCTGGATTTCGCCGCCGTGCTGCGCTCGGCCCTGCGCCAGGACCCCGACGTCATCCTGGTCGGCGAGATGCGCGACCAGGAGACCGCCGAGATCGGCCTGCGCGCCGCCATGACCGGCCACCTCGTGCTCTCCACCCTGCACACCAACGACGCCGTCGGCACCGCCGACCGCCTGCTCGACATGGGTGCGCCGGGCTACCTGCTGGCCGCCTCGCTGCGCTGCATCATCGCCCAGCGGCTGGTGCGCCGGGTCTGCGACAGCTGCGGCGAGACGCACCTCGCCGACGCCAACGAGCTGGCCTGGCTGGCCGAGATGCGCCCCGGCGTCGACACCGCCGGCCTGCGCCACGGCCGCGGCTGCCAGCACTGCAACAACACCGGCTACCGCGGCCGGATCGGTGTCTACGAGTACCTCGAACCGACGCTCGACATGCTGGAGGCCCTGCGCCGGGGCGGCCACGAGGGCTTCGTCCATGCCGCCTCGCGGGCACCACTGCACCGCCCGCTGGCGCAGGCCGCGCTCGACTACGCGCTGACCGGCATCACCACCCTCGCCGAAGCCAAGCGCATCGGCGGCGAATTGCTGCCGGCGGCGCGCTGATCCATGCCGAACTACGCCTACACCGCCCGCGACGCCCAGGGTCGTGCCGTGCAGGGGCGGGTCGAGGGCCTGTCCGAGGAGGCGGTGGCGCGGCAGCTCGGATCGAACGGCCTGGTGCCCTTGTCGATCACCGAGCGGGTGGAGCGCGAGCCGTTTTCCAGCCAGCTCGCCGGCATGCTCGGGCTCGACCTCCCGAACCGCATCGACCTCGTGCTGTTCACCCGGCAGATGCACGCGCTGAGCCGGGCCGGCGTGCCGATCACCCAGTCGCTGCGCCGGCTGGCCCAGACCGCCCGCAACCGCGTGCTCGCCCGCACCCTGCTCGCCATGCTGGAGGAACTGGAGGCCGGCCGCGACCTCGCCACCGCCATGGCCCGCCACCCGCGCGTGTTCGGGCCGCTGCTGGTCGCCATCGTCCGGGTCGGCGAGGAATCCGGCCGCCTCGACGAGGCCTTCCTGCGCCTGAGCCAGCACCTCGAGCGCGAGCAGAAGGTGGTCGAGCAGGTCAAGAGCGCGGTGCGCTACCCGCTCATCGTGCTGGCCTTCGTGGGTGCCGCCATCTTCATCCTGATGGCCTTCGTCATCCCCGAATTCGCCCGGCTCTACGGCTCGTTCAACGTCGAGCTGCCGCTGCCGACGCGGATCATCATCGGCACCGCCAACCTGGTCGCGGCGTGGTGGTGGCTGATCCTCGGCGGCGTGGCCGGTGCCGGCTGGTGGCTCGGCCGCTACCTGCGCACGCCCGCGGGGCGACTGCGCTGGCATGCCCTGCTGCTGCGGCTGCCGGTGGTCGGCAGCATCGTCCAGCGCGCCACCCTGGCGCGCTTCGCCCGCGCCTTCGCCATGGCCACCCGCTCTGGCGTGCCGGTGCTGCAGGCGCTCTCGGTGGTGGCGCTGGCGGTCGAGAACGACGTCATCGCCCGGCAACTGCTCGGCATGCGCGGTGCCATCGAACGCGGCGAGGGGCTGGCCCGCGCCGCCGCCGGCCAAGCCTGCTTCACGCCGCTGGTCTTGCAGATGCTGAGCGTCGGCGACGAGACCGGCCAGATCGACGAGATGCTGGTCGAGGTGGCCGATTTCTACGAGCGCGAGGTCGACTACGACGTCCGCAACCTCAACGACCTGCTGCAACCGCTGCTGACCCTGCTGGTGGCGATCATCGTCTTCGTGCTGGCGCTGGGCGTGCTGCTGCCGATGTGGGACCTGGTCCAGCTGGCGCGGCGTTGACGCATGGCCGCCTCCGACCCGCCCCGCGGCCGCCACCTGCCCGACGCCCGCTGGCTGGGCCTGGTGGCGAAGGTCTCGACCCTGCTTGTGGTGGTCGCCCTGCTGGGCCTGCTGGTGCGGGCCGGCATCGACGTCATCATCGAGAGCGAGCGCACCGCCCTTGCCCTTGCCGAGCAGAACCTGCGCAACCTGGTCTGGCTGGAGGCGCAGCGGGTGCTGGCCCGCGAAGGCCCGGCCGGGTTGCCCCCGCTCGCTGGCCAAGACCCGCGGCAATGGGCCGAGCCCGGCGGTTCCCCGGCGGGGCCGGGGCCACCCCCGTACGACCCGGCGGCGCTGGCGGCCGGCCTGCGCGAACGCTGGCACTTCGACCCCCGCCACGGCGAACTGGTCTACCGATCCGACTGGTTGCCCGGCGGCGAACGGCGCTGGCGGGTGGAACTGGTGTTCGACGGCGCCGACAGCCCCACCCCCGGGCTGCCGCGCGACCTGCGACTGGTGCCGCGGCCGCCGCGCGACGAACGGGCCGGGCGCTGAATGCCGCGCAGGATTCACAACACTTGACCGGTGCCGGGCTTTTCTTTCCCCGGCCAGCGGTTAAGCTTGGGATGTGATGCAATGCCGGAAGGTGTGCAGCACCCCGTCCAACCCGAGAGGCCCAACCCGATGCGTCGTCAATCCGGCTTCACCCTCATCGAACTGGTCATCGTGATCGTGGTGCTCGGCATCCTCGCCGCCCTCGCGATCCCGCGTTTCATCTCCCTGCAACGCGAGGCACGGATCGCCGTCATCGACTCCTTGTTCAATTCGGTGCGTTCGGGCGCCAACATCACCTACGCCAAGTCGGCGGTGGAGGGCGAGACCGACCTCGCCTCGGCGTCGGTCGACATCGACGGCACCGGCCCGCTCGGTTCGATCGGCACCAATTTCGGCTACCCGCAGGCCACCTCCGCCTCGATGAACCTGCTGTTCGAAAACCTCTCGCCGCGCTACGCCTTCAGCGGCGGCGGCACCGCCGGCGGTTCCACCCTGACCGTGAACATCGACGGCATCGCCACCTGCGCCATCACCTACCAGTCGCCGTCGGCCGCCGGCGGCACCCCGGTCATCAGCCGCCTTATCGGCGGCTGCTGACTTTCATTCTTCACCCTCGCCATCGCCTACACCCCGGAGCCTGCCCATGAAATCCCAGAACGGTTTCACCCTGATCGAACTCGTCATCGTCATCGTGCTGCTCGGCGTGCTGGCCGCCATCGCCGTGCCGCGTTTCATCAACCTGCAGGACGATGCCCTGCTGGCCCAGCGCACCGCCACCGCCGCCGCCATCACTTCGGCGATGAACATCAACTTCGCCGCCTGTGCGCTGAACAACCACGCGGCGGGTGGCGACTGCCTGCAGGTCGACAACTGCGACGATGCCGCCAGTGTGCTGCAGAACGGCCTGCCCGCCGGCTACACCGTCACCGCTGCCCCCATCGCCGCGCCGAACGGCACCGCCGCCAGCTGCACCATCGCCCGCGCCAACGTGGCGGGCACCACCACCTTCACCGGCGTCCGCGCCGGCATGCCCTGATCGCGTCCGCCCCCGGTCGACGCGTCCAAACACGGGGGCGGCAGGGCAACCTGCCGCCCCTTTCGTTTGCCGCCAAGCCCCTGCCATGACCCGCCCGCCCGCCATCCCGCCTTGCATCGCGATCCCCCCCGGCACAGGCCCCGCTGCCGTTCGGCGTCCGGTCGTGGCGGGCGGCTTCACCCTGCTGGAACTGGTGGTGGTGCTGGTGCTGCTGGCGGCCCTCGGGGCCATCGCCCTGCCGCGCCTGACCGAGGGCGGCTTCCGTTCCGCCGCCTTCGCCGAGCAGGTCGCTGCGGCGCTGCGCTACGGCCAGCGGCTGGCGGTGGCGAGCGGCTGCGAGATCCAGGTCGAGGTCAGCACCGCCGGCGGTGGTGCCTACGCCGTGCGGCGCCGGGCCGGCGGCAGCGACACCGCCTGCGGCCCCGCCCCCCAGCCCTTCACCGTCCCCATCCCCAGCCCGACCGGGGGCAATTTCGCCGCCAGCGTGTCCGGTGGCGTGCAGGTGAGCCAGGGCCTCACCGTGGTCTTCAACGCCCAGGGCCTGCCGGTGGGCGGTGGTGGCACCGCCATCGTCTCCGGCCGCAGCATCGTGGTCGACGGGGAGACCGGCCTTGTCCGCTGAGCGCGCCCGCGGCTTCACCCTGCTGGAGATGGTGGTCACCCTCGTGCTGCTGGCGGTGGCCATCCCCGCCATCATCGGTCTCGTCGCGCAGATCGGCGGTCGCAGCGCCGCGCCGGTGCTGCACACGCAGGCGCTCTACCTCGCCGAGGGGTACCTCGAGGAAGCCTTGCTCAAGCCCTTCGCCGACCCCGACGGCGTCAATGAAGGCTGCGCGGCCAGCCGCACGCTCTGGGACGACGTCGGCGACTTCGCCTGCCTCGCCACCCCGGCGGTGCCGACCGACCCGGCCGGCAACAGCCTGCCCGGCCTCTCGCGCTACCGGGTGAGCGCCACGGTCGGCCCCGCCACCGTGGTCGGCGGGGCGACCACGCGCCGGGTCGAGATCCGCGTCACCCACCTCGATGGCGGCATCGACCTGCGGCTCGCCGGCTTAAGGGCGCAGTACTGATGGCCGCCCGTCCGTCCAGCGCCCGCAGCCGTGGCTTCAGCCTGCTGGAGCTGGTCATCGTGGTCGTGCTGCTCGGCATCCTCGGGTTGGTCACCGCCGCCATCCTGCGCCAACCGATCGACGCCAGCGCCGACGTGCAGCGCCGCGCCCGGCTCGCCGACACCGCCGACCAGGTGATGATGCGGATGGCCCGCGACCTCCGGCTCGCCCTGCCCAACAGCATCCGCACCAGCCCGGACGGCCGCGCCATCGAGTTCCTGCTCGCCCCTTCGGCCGGCCGCTACCGGGCGGTGGCGGCGGCCGTGGTCAGCGGCCCGGAGAGCACCGACATTCTCGACTTCCGCATCGCCGACACCAGCTTCGCCCTGATGGCCCCGCTCACCGAGGCACCGCAGGCCGGGCACTGGGCGGTGGTCTACAACCTCGCGGCCGAGGGCCCGCAGGCCAACGCCTGGGCCGGCGACAACCGCGCCACCGTCGGTGCCGGCAGCACCACCACGCGGGTGCAGCTGGCCCCCGGTTTCCACTTCCCCTTCGCCTCGCCGGCGCAGCGGGTGTATTTCGTGACCGAGGCCGTGCAGTACCGTTGTGGGGCCGATGGCCTGCTGCACCGCCATGCCGCTTACGCCCCCACTGCCGCCATGCAGGTGCCGCCGCCGGGCAGCTCGAGCGTGATGGCCGAAGGCGTCAGCCTTTGCGTGTTCCGCTACATCGCCGGCGATGGCAGCCGCCAGGGTCTGGCCACCCTGCAACTCGGCCTGAGCCGCGAGGGCGAGACCCTGAGCCTGCTACGTTCCGTCCACCTGCCCAACCAGCCATGAGAACGTTTTCCCCGCAGCGCGGTTTCAGCCTGATCGCCGCCATCTTCGTGGTGGCCCTGGCCCTGCTCGTGGTGCTGGCGGCGGTGCTCACGCTGAACGCCCGCAGCCGCAGCACGGTGCAGGCCTTGGACGCCAGCCGGGCGCTGGCGGCGGCCCACTCGGGGCTGGAGGTGGCGATCGCCCGCAGCCTGGGCGGCGGCTGCGCGGCGGTGCCGGCCACGCTCATGATCGAAGGCTTCGAGGTCCAGCTCGCCTGCACCGCCTTCGCCGCCGACGAGGCGCCGATCACCTACGACATCTTCCGCCTGACCGCCAGCGCCCAGCGCGGGCGTTTCTCCGACGGCACCTTCGTTTCGCGCACGGTACGCGCCACGGTGACGCAATGAACGCCCCGAACTTCCCGCACGCTCTCCGCCCCCTGCTGCGGCTGGTGTTCGTCCTGGCCTGCCTGCTCGCCCTGCCGGCATGGGGCCAGGACACCTGGCGCGACGATTTCAGCACCACCGAGTGGGACGAAAACACCGGCACCCGCTCCTTCGCCACGGCCTGGTCGGTGGATGGCACGGCCGTGCGGACGGGGGGCGAGGTCCAATTGCGGCGCGACGAATCCGAGATCCTCCGCACGGCGAACCTTTCGGGTTACGACATCGCGCGCCTGGCCCTGCGGGTGCGCAGCCTCGGCAACCTCGAAAGCAGCGACCGGTTGCTGGTCCAGGTGGCCGCCAGCAGCGGCGGGCCGTGGACGACCTTGCGCACCTTCGCCGACGACCTGCCGGCCGCGGTGGACCTCGACGAACCCATCCCCTTCGCGTTGATCACCGCCACCACCAGCGTCCGCCTACAGGTCGAAGGGACGAACGCCGGCGGCGAGAACTGGGCGGTGGATTTCGTCGAACTGCGCGCGGTCGCTCCAAGCTGCTTCGAGGACGATTTCAACACCGCCCCGCTCAATCCGGCGAACTGGGCCACCAGCAGCGTCAGCGGCAGCTTCGGCCAGCCGCGCATCGTGGGCGGCCGCCTGCGCCTCACCGACAGCAGCGGCAACGTCTCGACCGCCGCCTCGCTGTTGCGGCTTTTCCCCGGTGCCGACAACCGGGTGATCCTCGAATTCGACCACTTCGCCTACGGCGGCACCGGTGCCGATGGCGTGGTCTTCACCCTCTCGGACGCGGCGATCAATCCGGTACCCGGCGGCTTCGGCGGCTCGCTGGGCTATGCGCAACGGACCGGCATCGATGGTTTCGCCGGCGGCTGGCTGGGGGTCGGCCTCGACGAGTTCGGCAACTTCTCCAACCCGACCGAGGGACGGGTCGGCGGACCCGGATTCGTCCGGGACGCCGTGGCCCTGCGCGGCTCCGGCAGCGGCCGGAGCGGTTATCCCTTCCTGCGCGGTACCTCGACGCTCAGCCCCGGCGTCGATGTCTCGGGCAGCACGCCGGGTCCGAACCACCGCTACCGCATCACCGTCGACCACCGCATCGGCGTCGTGGGCGCGCAGATCACGGTGGAGCGGCGGACCACCGCCACCGGCAGCTTCACCACCATCATCCCTTCGTTCGACATCTTCGCGGTCAACCCGGCGCAGGCCGCGGTGCCGCAGGACTTCCGCCTTTCGCTGACCGGCTCGACCGGCGGTTCGACCAACATCCACGAGCTCGACAACCTGCGGGTCTGCGCCACCCGCGTGAACCAGCTCATCGAGGTCGACCACTACCGCTTCTTCCACGACGGCCAGGGCCTCACCTGCGGCCCGGAGAGCATCCGCATCGTCGCCTGCCGCAATCCCGACTGCACCCAGGAGGTGACCGGCCCCCTGCAGGTGACACTCTCGCCCTCGGGCTGGGTCGGTGGCGACGTGCAGACCATCACCAGCGGGCAGACGCTGCAACTCTGGCGCACCACCCCGGGCAACGTCACGCTCGCGATCACCTCCAGCAACCCACCGCGCCGCCCCTTCACACCCGACCGCTGCTTCATCGGCGGTGTCCAGCAGAGCAACTGCAGCCTGAATTTCGCCGACTCCGGCTTCGTCTTCGACGTGCCCAACCACGATGCCGACACCCCACAGAGCGTGCTGGTCTCGGCGGTGCGGCGCGACGACGTGACCCAGGCCTGCGTGCCGGGTTTCGCCAACGTCACCCGCACCGTGGCCTTCGGATCGGCCTGGCAGAACCCGAGCACCGGGACGCTGCCTGTCCGCGTCAATGCCACGCCGGTGGCGACCGGCGGCTCGCCGACCACGCCACTGTCGCTCGCCTTCGACGCCAACGGCCGGGCCACGGTGTCGGTGCAGTACGCCGATGCCGGCAGCGTGCGCCTGTTCGCCCGCTACACCGGCTCGGCGGCGACCGGGGACGTCGGCCTGGTGATGAACGGGCAGGACGATTTCGTCGCCCGCCCGATCCTGCACCTCGAGATCACCAGCCCGGCGAACCCGGCCGCCACCGATGCGACCGGCGGCGTGTTCACCGTGGCCGGCCTCGATTTCGCCACCCGGGTGACGGCGCGCAACGTCAACAACGCGGTGACCCCGAACTTCGGCCGCGAGACCAGCCCCGGCGAATCGGTGCAATTGCGCTCGACCCTGGTCGCGCCGGCGGGCGGCAACCACCCGGCCCCGGTCGGCAGTTTCGGTGCCGCGAGCAACGGCGTGCTGACCGGCAACTGGCGTTGGGACGAGGTCGGCATCATCGGCCTTGCGGCCCACCTCGTCGACAACGACTACCTCGGGGGCGGCGACTTGAGCCGCCCGCCGGTGGCGGTGCTGCCTCGGGTAGGACGCTTCGTGCCGCAACGGCTCGCCGTCTCGGCCAACACCCCGACCTTCGCCGCCAGCTGTGCCGTCGGTGGCTTCGGTTACGTCGGCCAGGAATTCGGCTTCGCCACGGCCCCGCAGTTCACTGTCACCGCCCTCACCGCCCAAGGCGGGGTGGCCGGCAATTACGTGAACGTCGGCACGGCTCCGGCCCTGCGGTTCTGGCGGCTTGCCGGCGACCTGCCGGGCCGCAGCTACGCCAACACCGCGGCCACGGCCGCCACGCTGTCGCGGACCACCGTGGGCTCGGCCTACGCGCCGACCGCCGTCGATGCCCCGCCTTTCGACGGTAGCGGCGTGCTGCAGGCCTCGGACCCGCTGCAACTCGACCGCCTGACCTACGCACGGCCCGCCAATCCGGAAGCTCCCTTCGCGCCGGCAGTGACGATGACCCTGCCGGCCGCCGACCTCACCGACGCCGACGGCCGCTGCCACGACCCCGACAACAACGGCAGTTGCGATGCCTTCGCCCTGCCGGGGATCACCGGGCCGCAGCAACGCTGGGGCCGGGTGGCCATGGACAACGCCTTCGGTCCGGACCTGCTCGACCTCGCTGTGCCGATGCGCGCCGAGTTCTTCAACGGCAGCACCTTCGTGCTCAACACGGACGACGCCTGCACGGCGCTGAGCCCGCTCACCCTCACCGACCCGGCACCGGCCGACGCCTTGTTGCCGGGCGAGACCTGCGTGCAGGACAGCGGCGCGCCGGGGGCGAGCGGCATCGGTTGCGCGGTGGCCGGGCCGCCGGCGCGGCGCTACGCAGCGACTCCCGTGGGCGGGCAATGGACCCTGTGGCTGCGCGCCCCGGGGGCCGGCAACGTCGGCATGCTCGACCTGAGTGCTCCGGTACCGCCGTGGTTGCAGTTCGACTGGCGCGGTGCCGGCGTGGAGGCACCGCGGGCAAGGATCGGCTTCGGCGTGTTCCAGGGCGACCGCCGCGCCATCCACACCCGCGAGGTCTACTGAGCCTCGTCCTCGTAGCGCACCGCCACCACGGTGAAGCGCACCGCGCCGCCCGGCAGCACGGCCTCGATGCTGTCCTCGACCCGCTTGCCGAGCAGGGCGCGGGCGAGCGGCGCGTCGATGCTGATCCAGCCCCGGCCGGCGTCGCTCTCGTCCGGCCCGACGATGCGGTAGGTGGCCTGCCGGCCGTCGTCCTCGTCCTCGAGCGTCACCCAGGCACCGAAGAACACCGCCGTGGGGTCGGCGGGCCGACCCTCGACCACCTTCAGGACTTCCAGCCGCTTCGTGAGGTAACGCACGCGGCGGTCGATCTCGCCGAGCTGCTTCTTGCGGTAGCTGTATTCGGCGTTCTCCGAGCGGTCGCCCTCGGCGGCGGCCGCGGCCAGCGCCTGCACCACCTCGGGCCGGCGGACCCGCCAGAGTTCGTCCAACTCGGCCTTGAGCCGTTCCTGCCCCTCGCGCGTGATCAGCGCGGTCGAAGGGCCCTGGGCTGCGCGCCAGCGCGGCACCGCGGCCCGCTCAGCCGGCCACCGGGTAGGTGAGCGCCGCCCCCGGCCCCAGCGGCAGGCCGAAGAGGATCCACAGCGAGAACAGCGCCGACCAGCCGACCAGGAAGGTGATCGAGTAGGGGATCATGGTCGCCACCACGGTGCCGATGCCGGCCTTCGGCTCGTAGCGCTGCAGGAAGGCGATGACCAGCGCGAAGTAGCTCATCATCGGCGAGATGATGTTGGTCACCGAATCGCCGACGCGGTAGGCGGCCTGGGTCACCTCCGGCGAATAGCCGAGCAGCATGAACATCGGCACGAACACCGGCGCCATCAGCGCCCACTTGGCCGAGGCCGAGCCCATGGCCAGGTTCACCGTGGCGGTGAGCAGGATGAAACCGAGCAGCAGCGGGATCTTCGGCAGGTCGAGCGCCTTCAGGGTTTCGGCACCCTCGACGGCGAAGATCAGGCCGAGGTTGGTCCAGTTGAACAGGGCCACGAACTGCGCGGCGAAGAACACCAGCACCAGGTAGGTGCCGAGCGTCTCCATGCTCTTGCCCATGCCCCGCACCACGTCGGCGTCGCTGCGGATGGTGCCGGCGCCGATGCCGTAGGCGATGCCGACCAGCGCACCGGCAAGGAAGATCAGGGCGACGATGCCGTTGAGGAAGGGCGCCAGGGCCTTCAGCGTGTCGGTCTCGCCGGGCAGGCGCAGCACGCCGTCGGCAGGCACCGTGGCCGCCAGCAGCAGGGCGGTGAAGACCAGCGCGGTGATCCCGGCGTAGGCGAGGCCGCGCTTCTCGGCCGGGGTGACCGCCTCGATCACCTCGTCGCCGCGGCCGTACTGGCCGTCGGGGAAGCGCCGCGCCACCACTTTCTCGGTGACCCACCAGCCGAGCAGCACGATCAGCGGGGTCGAGGCCTGCATGAAGAACAGGTTGGCGGCCGGGCTGACGGTGTAGGCGGGATCGATGATCTGCGCGGCTTCCTCGGTCAGGCCGGCCAGCAGTGGATCGACGGTGCCGAGCAGCAGGTTGGCCGAGAAGCCGCCGGAAACGCCGGCGAAGGCGGCGGCGATGCCGAGGATGGGATGGCGGCCGGCGGCGATGAACAGCAGTCCGGCCAGCGGCACCAGCAGCACATAGCCGATCTCGCTCGCCATGTTCGACATCACGCCGGCGAACACCACGATCGGCGTCAACAGCACCCGCGGCGCGCTCAGCACGACGATGCGCAGGCAGGCGCCGATCAGGCCGGAATGCTCGGCCACGCCGATGCCGATCATCGCCACCAGCACGGTGCCGAGCGGGACGAAGCCGGTGAAGTTGGTGACCAGCCCACCCATGATCCGCTGCAGGCCCTCGGCGGTCAGCAGGTTGATCGGGTTGACCGTCTCGCCGGTCTTGGGGTGGGCCACCGCGATGTCGAGCTGGGCGGTGATGGCGCTCAAGACCAGCACCAGCACGGTGAGCAGGAAGAACAGCGTGGCCGGATGCGGCAGCAGGTTGCCGGTGCGTTCGACCACCCGCAGGAAGCGGTCGATGGCGGTGTGCGCGGGTTCGGAGGGCAGGACCGGAGGGGTGGACATGCGGGCGGGGGAGGGCAGGGAAGCGGCGATTGTGCCGCAGCCCGGCGCTTCCTGCCGGCTTGAGTGCGGTCCGGCGCGCGGCTAGGCTGCGATGCCGTTCCGCGCCAACCACCGATGCGTCCCGCGATCCTCCCGCTGCTGCTCGCGCTCTGCGCGCCCTTCGTGCAAGCCGCCGACCTCGATGCCGACGAGGCGGTCGTGACGCTCCACGACGCCTTCGAGGCCGCTGCCCGCGACCATCGCGCGGCCATGGCTGCGGTGGCGGCGGGCGAGGGCAGGGCGGCCCGGCGCACCGCCACGCGGGCGCTGGATCGCATGCTGGACGTGGCGCAGGCCTGCGCCCGCACACCGGGTTGCGACCCCACGCAACTGCTGGCCGGGCTGGACGGGCCGCTCGGGGCCGAGATCGGGCTGGCCGGCGAGGGCGAGGCCGCCGCAATCGCCACTGCCGCACCGCCCTCGCCGGTGGTCGCCGCCTTCCCCGATGCCGGCGCCACGCTCCAGCACTTCAACGGCCGCGACCTGCGCGAACTGATCGTGCAGAACGAGGCCGTGCTCGCCGCCAAGGCCGAGTGGCTGACCCATCTGCGGCCGCAGCTCATCAATGCCTTCGAGCAGTACCAGCACCTGCGCTTCCTGATGTGGCCGGAATACGAGCGCGCCGGCCTGCCGGAGGCCTTGCTGTTCGCCATCCTGGCCCGCGAGTCGGGCGGCCGGGTGCATGCCATCTCGCCCGCCGGCGCGGCCGGCCTGATGCAGTTCATGCCGGCCACCGGGCGGCGCTTCGGGCTGGGTTGGGTCGAGGGCTTCGACACCCGCTTCGAGCCGCAGCTCGCCGCCCGCGCCAGCGTGCTCTACCTCAACGAGCGCTTCGCCCAGCTCGGTCACGACCTCGAACTGGCGCTGGCGGCCTACAACGGCGGCGAGGGCCGCATCGGCCGGCTGGTGCGCGCCGCACCGCCCGGCACCCGCTTCTGGGACCCGGCCATCTTCAACGCCCTGCCGCGCGAGACCCGCGACTACGTGCCCTACGTGCTGGCCGCGGCCTGGCTGTTCCTGCACGCCGAGGACTACGGCCTGGTGTTCCCGCGCGTGAACAGGGCCGCCACCCTGCTGCGCCTCGAGCGGCCGGCCAGCCTCAACCAGCTGACCATCTGCCTTGGCAACCCGAACAACCGCTACGGCTATTTCCGGGTGCTGCGCAACCTCAACCCGCGCTGGCTGCCGCACGACGAACTGGCGGCCGGCACCGAACTGCGGGTGCCGGTCGAGGTGCTGCCGCTCTATGCCGCGAACTGCCTCCACGGCCCACGCGCCGACCAGGCACTGGCCCTGGTGCGGGCGCGCCGCGCCGAAGTGCCGGCGAGCGCCCGGATCGCCGCCACTGGCGGCCGCCACACCGTGCGCAGCGGCGATACCTTGAGCAGCATCGCCCGCCGCCACGGTTGCAGCGCCGCCACGCTGGCCCGTGCCAACGGGCTGCGGCCGCCCTACGCCTTGCGACCGGGGCAGCAGATCGACCTGTCCGGCTGCGGGTCCTGACGGCCCCGGCATGGCCCGCCTGCGCCCGCTCCTGGTGCTGCTCGTCGGCCTCCTGCTGGGCTACGGCCTGATCGTGCTGCTGTTCTGGAGCCAGCAGCGCGCCCTGCTGTTCCATCCGGCCTTCACCCGCGCCCCCGACCTGCCGCCCGATTTCGAATTGCCGGTGGAAGGCGCGGTGCTGCGCGGCTGGGTGGTGAATCCGGGGCAGCCGCTCGCCCTGCTGTACTTCGGTGGCAATGCCGAGGACGTCTCGCGTTTCCGCGCCGATGCGGCGCGGCTGTTCCCGGCCAGCACCGTCTACCTCGTCGCCTACCGGGGCTTTGGCCGCAGCAGCGGCGAGCCCAGCGAGGCGACCCTGGTGGCCGACGCGCTCGCGCTGTTCGATCACGTTGCGGGCCAGCATGCGGCGGTCGATGCGCTGGGGCGCTCGCTCGGGGCCGGGGTGGCGGTGCAACTGGCGGCGGCGCGGCCGCTGCGGCGGCTTGGCCTGGTCACGCCCTTCGACAGCGTCGATCGGGTCGGTGCCCACCACTACCCCTGGCTGCCGGTGCGCTGGCTGGCGCGCGACCGCTTCGACAGCCTCGCGCACGCGCCGGGCGTGGAGGAACCGGTGTTGGTCGTGGTGGCCGGGCAGGACCTAATCGTGCCGCCGGCCCACGCCGAGCGTTTGCTGGCGGCGTTGCCGCGTCCCGCCCGGGTGCTGCGCATCGAGGCGGCCGGCCACAACGACGTGCAGGAGTTCCCCGGCTTCGACGCCGAGCTGGCGGAGTTCTTCGCCGCCGAGGTGGTGCCGGACGTGGGACTCGAACCCACACGCTTTTGAGGGCGGCGGATTTTGAGTCCGCTGCGTCTACCGATTCCGCCAGTCCGGCTGGCAGGCGAAGTATAGCGGCTTCTCGCGATCAGCCCTCGAGGAACCCCCGTACCGCCGGGGCGAAACGTTCGAGATCGACGAGGAAGGCGTCGTGGCCCTGCGGCGAGGGCAGGGGCAGGAAGCGGCTGTCGGCACCGCCGGCGCGCAGGCCGCTGGCGATCTGCTCCTGCTGCTGCAGCGGGAACAGGATGTCGGTGTGCACGCCGATGGCGAGCGCCTGCTCCAGCCTCACCGTCGCGAGCGCCGCGGCCACCTTGGCGTCCTCGTCGGCACCGTCGCCGCGATGGGTGCCGGGCGCGTAGTCGGCGGCGTCGAACCAGTCCATCGAGCGCGACAGGTACAGGTAGCTGTTCGGGTCGAAGTGCCGGACGAAGCGCCGCGCGTGGCCCTCGAGGTAGCGCTCCACCTCGAATTCCGGGCCGAAGGGATCGTCCTCGCGGCATTCGGCGTCGAAGCGGACGCGGCCGAAGCGGCCATCCCATTCCATCGCCGAGCGGTAGGTGACGACACCGAGCTTGCGCGCCATGCGCATGCCGTTCTCCGGGTAGCTTGCCTCGTCGTAGCGGCCCTCGGCCCAGCGCGGGTCGAGGCGGATGGCCTCGCGCTGCAGCGAACGGATGGCGATCGAGAACGGCAGCGAGCGCGCTGCGCCGCTGATGTTGATGTGGCGGCGGGCGATGCCGGGGTGGCGCAGCAGCAGGGCCAGTGCGCTCATGCCGCCCATCGAATTGCCGATCACGGTGTCGAGCTGCCGGATGCCAAGCGCGCGCACGAGGTGTGCTGCGGCGTCGGCACCGTCCTCGATGCTCAAGTCGGGGAAGCGCAGGCGGTAGGGCTCGCCGTCCTCGGGATGCGGCGAGGCGGCACCGGTCGAGCCTTTGCAGCTGCCGAGCGGGTTGACGCAGACGACGAACCAGCGGTCGGTGTCGATGGCCTTGCCGGGGCCCAGCATCCCCTCCCACCAGCCCGGTTCCGGGTTGTCGGGGTGGCTGGCGGCGTGCGCGTTGGGCGAGAGACCGGGCAGGATCAGCACGGCGTTGTCGTGGGCGGCGTTCAGCCCGCCCCAGGTCTCGTAGGCGAGGCGCGCGCCGTGCAGCACGCCGCCGCGCCGCATCGGGAACGGCGAGGGCAGGGCGGCGAAACGGGTTCCGGGGGGGATGAACTCGGTCATGGCTCCGGCGCGAGCACGAGGCGCACGCTGGCCTCCTGCCCGACCATGGCCGCGACCGGCCCGGCTTGCAAGTCGCCGGCACCGGCACCATCGACCGCGCCGGCCAGCACGAAGCGCGCCGAGACCTCGACCCGGGCCAGCCCGGAGAGCTTGGCGGTCGGCATCATGCTGTCGGCATCGCTCAGGCGCAGTTCGAGCGGGAAGCGGGGGTCGGGGATGCGCCGCGCCGCCACCGGCGGGGCATCGCGGTTGGCGGCATCACGCGCCGAGACGAACAGCACGGCACCCTCGGGCAGGGCGGCGAGCACGGCCGGATCGGCCTCGACGCGGACCTCGATGCCGGGGCCTTCGACGGGGGCCGTTGCCGCCGCCAGTGGCGGTAGGCCGGCGTCGGCACGGGCCCGGTCGATCTGCGGGCGCAGGGCGGCCGCGGTTTCCGCATCGACCATCGGGAGCAGGGCTTCCCAACGCTGGACGGCACCGACCGCATCGCCGGTCTGCAGGGCTGCCACACCCCGGAACCACAGGCCGCGCTGGTGGCCGGGACGGTCGACAAGGGCGGAGTCGAGCAGGGCGACGGCTTCCGGCCCGAAGCGGCGCTCAGGGTGGGCGAGCGACAGTGCCTCGGCGGCCTCGACCTGAAGGTCGGGGTTGTCGGGGGCGAGCTCCAACGCTCTTGCGAAAGCGAGCTGGGCGGACGCGTAAGCGGCATCGGCCTCGGCCGGGCGGCCACCGACCTCGGCCGTTCGACCCATGCTCTTGCGGGTACGGCCGAGCAGGATCCAGCCTTCGAGGCTGTCCGGCTCCTCGGCGAGCTGGCGCTCGAGCTGGCGCGCCGCCTCCTCGATGGTGGTCGGAGCCACCCGGTTGCGCGGGTCGAGGGCGTCGGGTTCGCCGAACACGAGGTAGAGGCCGCCGCCGGCCAGTGGGATGCCGACCAGCAGGGCGAGCGCGGCGACCCTAGCCTCGCGCCACAGCGTGGGCAGGACGAAGGCCAGCGACAGGGCCACGAGCGCGGACGCCCCGAGCAGGAACAGGGGGGTCTCGGCATGACTCAGCATGGTTCAGCTTTCCTCGGGATCGGACTCGGGGCGGGCGGGGGGCAGCGCGCGCTGGCGGCGGACCACGGCCACCAGGCCCCAGGTGCCGAGCGCCAGCAGCACGAAGGGGCCGAACCACAGTGCCCAGGTGCTGGGGTTGAGGCGGGGGCGGTAGAGCACGAACTCGCCGTAGCGGGCGACGAACCAGTCGCGGATCTGCTCGTCGGTGTAGCCCTCGCGCATGCGCGCCAGCAGCTGGTAGCGCAGGTCGTCGGCGATGCCGGCCGGCGAGTCGGCGAGCGACTGGTTCTGGCACATCACGCAGCGGATCTCGTGCGAGAGCTTGCGGTAGCGTTCGGCTTCCTCGGGGCTCTCGAACTCCTTCGGCATGATCGCCTGCGCCAGCCCGGCGAAGACGAGCAGGACGAGGGCCAGCAGGCCGTGCCGGCGGCGCAGCGGGGTGGCGCTCACCGGCCGGCTCCGATGGCGTCGAGCAGCGGCAGGAGTTCGCGCTCGACCGTTGCCGGCGAGATCGGCCCGACGTGCTTCCAGCGGACGATGCCCTCGGCGTCGACGAGGAAAGTCTCCGGCGTGCCGTAGATGCCCCACTCGATGGCGCTGCGGCCGCTCTCGTCGACGAGGATGCGGTGGTAGGGGTTGCCGAGCTGGCGCAGCCAGCGTTCGGCGGCGGCGCGCTCGTCCTTGTAGTTGTAGCCGATCACGGTGATGCGGCCGCTGAGGGCGAGGTCGGTGATGACCGGGTGCTCGATACGGCAGCTGGCGCACCAGCTCGCCCAGACGTTGAGCAGGTAGGGCTGGCCGCGCAGATCGGACTGGCGGACGATCTGCGAGGGCTTGGCGAAGTCGGGCAGGGCGAAATCGGGCGCGGGCCGGCCGACCAGCGGCGATTGGATCTCGACCTGGGTCCGGCCAGCGTTCATCACCACACCGACGCCGAGCAGCACGGCGATGGCGCCGAACACGATCAGCGGCAGCCAGCGCGTGATCACGCCGGTGCCCCGCTGGTGGCACCCGGCACCGTGCGCGACTCGGTGACGCGACGGCGGAAGCGGCGGTCGAAGGCCACCACGAAGGACCCGATCGCCATCAGCAGGGCGCCGATCCAGATCCAGCGGATGAAGGGCTTGACGTAGAGCCGCACCGCCCATTCGGTCTTGTTGGCGTCGAGCGGGTCGCCGAGTGCCACGTAGACGTCGCGGAACAGTCCGGGGTCGTAGCTCGCCTCGGTCATCACCTGGCCGCCGGCCTTGTAGTGGCGCTTCTCCGGGTGCAGGGTGGCGACGTACTCGCCACCGCGGCTGACCCGCACGGTGCCGAAGTCGGAGACGAAGTTCGGGCCCATGCGTTCCTCGACGCCGATGAACTCGAAGCTGTAGCCGCGCACCTCGAAGCTCATGCCCGGGCGGGCGGCGACGTCGCGCTGGATCTGGGTGCTCTCCAGCACCAGCACGCCGACCACGAACACGCCAAGGCCGGCATGCGCCAGCACCATGCCGATGTTCTCGGCGGTGAGTGCCTGGCGCTGCACCTTGAGCCGCCGCCAGAGGTAGAAGCAGACGCCGATCGCCACCCACAGGCCACCGGCGACGCCGGCGGCGGTGCGCAGGGTGCTGTCCGGCCAGAACAGCATGACCAGCACCAGCACGACGAGCGCCAGCACGAACCAGGGCAGCAGCAGCCGGACCAGCAGCGGCATGTCCTTCTCGTGGCCCCAGCGTGACAGCGGACCGAACGGGATCAGCAGCACCACCGGCGCCATCAGCAGGGTGAACAGCACGCCGAAGTAGGGCGCGCCGACCGAGATCTGGCCCAAGCCCAGCGCGTCCACCAGCAGCGGGTAGAGCGTGCCGAGCAGGATCATGAGGGTGGCCGCGGTCATCAGCAGGTTGTTGACCAGCAGCAGGGTCTCGCGCGAACTGGCGGTGAAGGTCGCGCCGTCGTTCTTCGGCGCGCGCAGCGCGTAGAGGGTGAGCGAGCCGCCGACCACCACCGCGAGGAAGGCGAGGATGTACAGGCCGCGCTGCGGGTCGGTGGCGAAGGCGTGCACCGAGGTCAGCACGCCGGAGCGCACGAGGAAAGCACCGAGCAGGGACAGCGAGAAGGCGGCGATGGCGAGCAGCAGGGTCCAGGCGTGGAAGCTGCCGCGCTTCTCCGAGACCGCCTGCGAATGGATCAGGGCGAGGCCGGCCAGCCAGGGCATGAAGCTCGCGTTCTCGACCGGGTCCCAGAACCACCAACCGCCCCAGCCGAGCTCGTAGTAGGCCCAGTAGCTGCCGAGCAGGATGCCGAGCGTGAGGAAGCCCCAGGCCACGTTGGTCCAGGGCCGCGACCAGCGCACCCACTGGGCGTCGACGCGGCCGTCGAGCAGGGCCGCCACAGCGAAGCCGAAGGCTACCGCGAAGCCGACGTAGCCGGCGTAGAGCAGCGGCGGGGGG
>Ga0208370_100088_pt1 | contig 31033 bp, 28 predicted proteins | sample Subbio12Jun_QV11_FD_184822 | JGI IMG/M metagenome (GOLD analysis project Ga0208370, IMG submission 184822) | Serpentinite rock and fluid subsurface biosphere microbial communities from McLaughlin Reserve, California, USA -CR12Jun_QV11 (SPAdes) | ecosystem: Environmental > Terrestrial > Deep...
TGCGGCGAGCGCGCTCACCTAGGCAGGGGGCGCGGTCGGGTCAAGCGGGCTTGGGACTGGGCGAGGGTCAATCCGCTGCGCGGATCGCGCCAGCGCGGGGCGATGCGGCATGCCGGATCGAGCACGAAGGCTCTTGCGGCAAAGGCCGGGTGGGGGATCGCAAGGCCATCGCCCCGCACGCCCGATCGCCAGACCCCGCCGCTCCACAGCACGATGTCGCAATCGAGCACCCGGTCGCCCCAGCGCTGGCCGCGGCGTCTGCCGAAGCTCCGCTCGGTGCGCTTGAGGCCTGCGAGCAGCGTCGGCGGGGCGAGTTCGGTCTCCAGCACCAGCGCGGCGTTGGCAAAGCGCCGCCGGGCCGCGCCCATCGCCGGGGTCGTCATGACCGGCGAGCGCGCGGTGACGGTGCCGAAGGCGGCGAGTTCCTCCATCGCCGCACGCACCACGTCGCCGGGCACGCCGTAGAGGTGGTGCCGCCGGTTGCTCCCCAGCGCGATCAGGTAAGTGCTGCGCAATCGGGCCCCGCGCCTAGATATCCTCGGCGATGCGTCCATAAAGCTGCGGGCGGCGGTCGCGGAAGAAGCCCATGCCGGCACGGTGCGTCGCCGCCCGCGCCAGATCGAGCCGCGCCACCAGCACGCCGCTTTCTGCGGCCCCGTATTCCGCGACGAAATCGCCCCATTCGTCGGTGATGAAGGAATGGCCGTAGAACCGCTGCCCACATTCCTCGCCGATGCGGTTCGCCGCCACCACCGGCATGCAGTTCGATACTGCATGTCCCAGCATCGCGCGCCGCCACATCCGGCTGGTGTCGAGGCCGGGATCATAGGGTTCCGATCCGATCGCGGTCGGATACATCAGCAGTTCCGCGCCCAGTAGCGCCATCACGCGGGCGGCTTCGGGATACCACTGGTCCCAGCAGATGCCGACGCCGACCCTTACGCGCGCCCCGCCCTCGCCCGGCACGTCCCACACCTTGAAGCCGTCGTTCCCCGGGCGGAAATAGTATTTTTCCTCGTAGCCCGGCCCGTCGGGGATGTGGCTCTTGCGATAGGTGCCCTGCACGGCACCGTCCGGGCCGATCATCGCGAGGGTGTTGTAATAGTGGTGCCCGTCGCGCTCGAAGAAGCTGGTCGGGATCGCCACTTGCAGCCGCGCGGCAAGGGCACGCATGGCGATTACACTCGGGTGTTCGGCGACGGGACGGGCGAGGGCGAACAGGGCCTCGTCCTCCTCGCGGCAGAAATAGGGGCCGCTGAACAGTTCGGGCGGCAGGATCAGCTGCGCGCCGCGCGCTGCGGCCTCTTCCACCAGCCGGACGACGGCGGCGATGTTGACGGCCTCGTCCTCGGAGCCGAGGGGGAGCTGAAGGGCGGCGACTGTAATGGCGGTCATGCCGCCGCCCCTAGAGCATTATTGGGCCTTCTTGAAGAGCAGCGTCATGCGGTCGCTTTCGCCAAGGCCCTTCAGGTCATCGCGCTTGGTCGCGAGGATCGGGGGCATTTCCCAAACGCCCTCGGCATGGTTGGCCGGGTCATTGGCATTGGCGTTGATCTCGCTCGCCGCCACCAGTTCAAAGCCGTTGAGGCGCATGAAGTCGATCACGTCCTGCTGCCTCAGGTAGCCCTTGGTGCCATTGGCATAGGACCACGGCGCATCGGCCTTGGCGCGGTGCTGGACGATGCCGATCAGGCCATCATCCTTGAGCAGCTCGCGCATCGCGCGGATTTCGGTATCGGCAATCCCGGCACGGGTGATGCCATGCAGCGCGCGGATCACGAGGATGCGGTCGAAGGTGCCCTTGTGGTCGGCGGCCTTGTCGAGCGTGATACCGCTGAACTTCGCCGCCGGAAGGCCGGTGTAGCCCGCCACTTCCGCGCCGAAGCCCGCCGCGCCATCGCGGATGCGCTGCTGGCGGGCGGGATCGGCGCTGGCGGTGAGCGGGTTGGCATAGAGCCCGACCAATTGCCCTTCACCACCCAGATAGTGCCCCAGCAGGCGCGAATACCAGCCGCCCCCGGGCGAGTATTCGCCGACTTTCATGTGCGGGCCGACATGGAAGAAGGCCAGCGTTTCGGCCGGGTGGCGGTGCACGTCGCGCGCCCGGTCCTCGGCGCGGGTGGGGTGGTTGATCGCACCCGCCAGCGCCTCGCCGTGTTGCTTCATGAAGGTGGCGGTGTCCCTGATATGCGCTTCGCTTTCGGTGCCGTGGCCGTCATGGCCGCTGTGCTGGGACAGCGCGGGCGCGGCGATGGCAAGGCCGCTCGCGGCGGCGAAGGCAAGGATCAACTTGGTCATGGTGCAACTCTCCCGGATTTTGGCAAGATGAGCGCTCGGGGCGCTGGCAATGATGGCTTGCTAACCTATCTCTGCCAGAAACCAACGGAGAATTCGATGAACGATCACAACACGGCGATCATTGCAGGCGGGTGCTTCTGGTGCACCGAGGCGGTGTTTCGCGATGTCATCGGCGTGACGAGCGTCGAGAGCGGCTATATCGGCGGCACCAGAGCCAACCCGACCTACAAGGAAGTGTGCACCGGCATCACCGGCCATGCCGAGGGGATCCGTGTGACCTTCGACCCGGCGGTTATCAGCCTGCCCGAAATCTACGACGTGTTCCTTGGCACGCATGATCCGACACAGCTCAACCGGCAGGGAAACGACGTGGGCACGCAATACCGCTCCGCGATCTTCCCGCTCTCGGAAGCGCAGGCTGCCGAGGCGGAGGCCGCGATCGCGCGCTGGAATGCCGAGCACGGGATGCAGGCCGTGACCACGATCGAGGGTCTGACAGGCGGCGTTCAGACGGCGGAATGGTATCCGGCCGAAGATTACCATCAGGAATACTGGGACGGCGAGGGCCAGCGCAACCCCTATTGCCTTGCCGTGATCCCGCCCAAGCTGATGAAACTGCGCAAGTCGTTTCAAAAATATGTGAAGTGAGGGGCTGGCCTCGATCATCCTCGACCCGGATCAGGTCCGGGGCACCGGTTTCTCTACGGTTTGACCCACCGACCCACGAAAAAACCGTCAAGCCCGCCCTGTTCGGCCAGCATCCCCGGGTGGGTGCGCAGCCAGCCCTCGCTTGTGGGCGCGAGGCTGGCGGGCAGTTCCTCCGGCGCAATCGGCTTGGGCACGAGACCCAGCCTCGCGTCGATCCACGCCGCCTGCTGCTCGCCTTCCTCCACCTCCAGCGAGCACACGGCATAAATCAGCACCCCGCCGGGGTTGAGCCACTCCGCCGCCCGCGCCGCCAGCCCCCGCTGCAATTCCACCATCTCGGCAATCTGGCGGGCGCCGATGCGGTGAAGCACGTCGGGGTGGCGGCGGCAGGTGCCTGTGGCGGTGCAGGGGGCGTCGATCAGGATCGCGTCGAAGCGGTGCCTGGGCTCCCACGTCAGCGCATCGGCGCGTACGGGCGAAGCCTTCAGCCCGGTGCGCTTGAGGTTGTCCTTGAGGAGGTCGAGCCGACGCTTCGACATATCGAGCGCCGTCACCTTCCACCCGGCGGCGGCAAGCTGCATGGTCTTGCCCCCCGGCGCGGCGCACAGGTCGAGCGCGCTGCGGCTCTCCCCCGGCCCAAGCAGGCGCGCCGGAATCTGCGCGGCCAAATCCTGCACCCACCATGCGCCTTGCCTGAAGTCCGCAAGACTTTCCACCGCCGCGCCGCGCGGCAGGCGGACATGGCCGGGGGCGAGGCTTACGCCGCCCATCTGCACCGCGCGGGCCTGCGTCTCGCCCGGGTCGCGCAGGGCAAGATCGAGCTCGGGCGGGAAGGCGAGACCGGGAGCCATCGCGTCGGCCCTCTCCGCGCCCCAGCGCCGGGCGACATGCGTGGGCAGGGTCGGGGCCTCGGGCAGGGCCGCCCCTTCCTTCACCAGCACCGAGAACACCCCATGTGCCAGCCGGCGCGGCCCGCCTTCGAGCAGCGCCAGCCCGGTCGCGATCACCGCGTGGGCAGGCGTTTCCAGCCGCAGCGCCTGGGCGAGCATGAGACGCAGAACCATGCGCGCCTTGGCATCATCGGGCAGGCGCTGCTGCGTGGCGCTGTCGATCAGGACATCGAGGTCAGTCAGCCAGCGCAAGCTCTCGCCTGCGATGGCGCGGGCGAGCGCGCGGTCGGGCGGCTTGCGGATATCGCCGAGCGCCCCGCCCTCGGCCTGCTCCAGCGTTTCGCCCCGCCGCAGCACGGCATCAAGCAGGCGCAGCGCTGCGCGGCGCACGGGAAGTCCGGGGGGGAGGGCCATCGCCTGCCCCTAACCTTCCTTGAAACAAAGCGCCAGCATGGGCATTTGCTCGGCATGACCAAGCAAAAGTCCGAAGCTGCGAAAAATTTCAGGAAGCCCGCTCATTGGACCAACGATCCGGTGCCCGAGCCGCGCGCGACCGATCCGCTCGCAGACGAGCCCAAGCCGCTCTCCCCGACGCGCTATGGCGATTGGGAGAAGGACGGGATCGCCTGGGATTTTTGAGGGCCATTCCCGCCCTTAGGCTGGTCTGCGCGAAGGCGGGGACCGCGCCCCGTAATCCGCCAATCTCACGGTGGCCCCCGCCTGCGCGGTGGGCTCACCGGGATGGGACCATCAAAGCGGCTTGAACTCCACCTTCAGCCCATCCTTGGGCTGCGGGATCGGCCAGTCCTGCCAATCGGGGGCGTAACCGGGTGCCGCCTTGATCCGGTAGCGCTGGAGCAACTGCGCCATAAGGATCTTCACCTGCATATAGGCGAAGTGGAGCCCAAGGCACATATGCGCGCCCCCGCCGAAGGGCACCCAGGCATATTTGTGGCGGGCTTTCACCTGCTCGGGCGTGAAGCGCATCGGATCGAAGGCGAAGGGGTTGTCCCAGTATTCCTCGGAATGGTGCGTCCAGTAGACGTTGATCCCCACCATCGTGCCCGCCGGAATGCGGTATCCGCCATACTCGAATTCGCGCAGGGCGCGGCGCGGCATCGAAGGGACCGGGGGCACCATCCGCAGCGATTCCTTGAAGGCCATCTCGGTCAGGTCGAGCTTGGCGAGGTCGTCGTAATTGAGCGGTCGGGGGTTGCCTCCGGAACCTGTGGCCCCGTCAGGCCCGCCCGTTACCGCCATGATTTCCTCGCGCAAGCGCTCCTGCCAGACCGGATTGGTGGCGAGATGGTAGATCAGCGAGGTCGCCGAGGAGGTGATGGTGTCGTGCGCGGCCATCATCAGGAAGTTCATGTGATCGACCACCTCGTCGACCGGCAGCAGGCTCCCGTCTTCGCGTGTGGCGGTGGCGAACTGGCTGAACATGTCCTGCCCGCCGCCTTCGGCGCGGCGGCGCAGGGTTTCCCTGGTGAAATAATCGACAAGAAAGGCGCGGCCATCGACCCCCTTCTTCATCTTGGTGAAGGGCAGCGGGCGGCGCACCGGTGCGACCGAGGCCTGCACCATGTCGACGAAGGCCGCGTTTATCTTGTCGGCTTCCGGCCCCCAGGGCAGGCCGATGAAGCTGTCGGCGGCAAGATCGAGGGTGAGCTTCTTGATCGCCGGGTAGAAGGTCATCGGCCCTGCCCAGGTCGCCACCTCGCGGGCGATGCCGCGGTTGAGGGCACCCGAATAGTGGCGCATGGGTTCGGGCTTAAAGGCGATCGAGAGCGCCCGGCGGTCGATCCGGTGATGGTCGAAATCCATCAGCATCAGCCCGCGCGGGAACAGCTGGTCGAGGATCGGGCCCCAGCCCTGTTCGGACGAGAAGATTTTGTCCTTGTTGAACAAGAGCAGCTCGTTCGCCTCGGCCCCGATCAGCGCGACCTGCCAGCCGCCGAAGGCGCGGTTCTTGTAGACCTTGCCATACTGCGCGATCCGCGCGCGCACGAAGCCGTGCGGGTCTGCGAGCATACGGAAGGTGTTGCCGATGATCGGCCAGCCGCCCTCGCCGGGGATGTGCGACAGGTCGCCTTCGGTGGGGTTGCCTTCGCTCCAGTGGGAGAAGCTGGACAGGGCGTTCGGCTCGGCAAGGGAGGCCATAGGGGTTCGATGCTCCGTTTCAGGTTCGGATTCGCAACTAACCTTGTTGTAAATAATGCGCGGCGTCAAATCCAGCCGGAAAGCTCGCGGCGCAGCATGGTTTCGATCATGGCAAGACCGTCGACCGAGGTGTTGAGGCAGTCAAGCACGGCGTAGTCCTCGCCCCCTGCCTCGAGGAATTCCTCGCGGCCCTCGATCGCCAGTTCCTCGAGCGTCTCGACGCAGTCTGCGGCAAAGCCCGGGGCTGCAACCACCAGCCGCTTCGTGCCCTTCTCGCCTTCCGCGATCAGCGTCGCATCGGTGGACGGTTCAAGCCACGCTGCCGGGCCGAAGCGCGACTGGAAGGTGGTCTCGAAGCGCACGCCTTCAAACTCGGGCCGCGCGCCAAGCATCTCGCGCAGCAGGCGGGCGGTCTTCATGCAATGGCAGTAATAGGGATCGCCCTTCTCCAGCGTCTGCTGCGGCATTCCGTGGAAACTCAGGAGCATGACCTCGGGCCGGAAGGCGAGCGCGCGCGCCTGACGGGTCAGGTCATCGGCCAGCGCGGTGAGGTAGTTGGGATCGTCGTGATAGGGCGGCACGAACCGCAAGGTCGGCTGCCAGCGCATGTTCCTGAGCACGCGGGCGATTTCGTCGAACACGGTCGCGGTCGTCGCGGCGCAATATTGCGGATACATCGGGGCGACGAGAATGCGGTCGCATCCGTCCGCCATCATCGCGGTGAGGCGCGATTCGATCGACGGGTTGCCGTAGCGCATCGCCCAGTCGACCTGCACGCTCTCCGCGAAGCGCCCCGCCATCGCCTCGGCCTGGCGCGCCGTGATGTCGGCGAGCGGCGAGCCGCGGGTCGTCCAGATCTTCTGGTAGGCTTTGGCGCTCTTCTGGGGACGGGTGTTGAGGATGATCCCGCGCAGGATCAACTGCCAGGCGATCGGCGGGATCTCCACCACCCGCGTGTCCGAAAGGAACTGCTTGAGATAGCGCTTGACCGATTCCGGGTCCGGCCCGTCGGGCGTGCCGAGGTTGATCAGCAGCACGCCGATGCGGCCGCTCTTGGCCGGAGGGTGGTCGCCCGGAAGGCGCTGGGTCTGCCAGGTCATGACCGGCCTAACGCGCGGTGCACGTTTCGTTTCCGGCAGGCGGCGATTGCCTGCCCTGGCTGTTGCACAAATGTCGGGATCATATGCCGTCCGAAAGTAGGGGCAGGCGCCGCAGCCGCAAGCCTGTAGCCGAAAACAGCGCATTGGCAATCGCGGGCGGGGCGACCACCGCACCAAGCTCGCCCGGATCGGCGGGCGGGGCTTCGCTGGCGATGAATTCGATGCGCATCTCGGGGCAATCGGCCAGCGTGGGGAGACCCAGCGCGGCATCGCTCGGGACCGTGGGGAGGCCCGCGCGCAGTTCCAGCGGGTTGCCGAGCGCGATGCCGATGCCGAACACGAGCCCCCCCTCGATCTGCTGCCGGGCGATGTCATGGTTGACGATCCGTCCAATGTCGGCCGCAGCCGAAAGGCGGATGACGCGCACCCCGCCCTCGCCCTGCCGGGCGGTGGCGACACAGGCGATGCGGGCGGCCTCGGGCCCCTCGCCGATGCGGGCGCAGGCAAGGCCCTGCCCGCTCTGGTCCGCGCCCCCGTCCCACCCGGCAAGCTGCGCCGCGCGCTGGAGGCAGGCGGCGAGCCTGACATCAGTGCCCAGCATCGACATCCGGAACGACAGCGGCTCACGCCCGTGGGTGTTGGCGATCTCGTCAATGAAGCTCTCGATCGCGAAGATTACGGGGCCGTGGGAATTGCCGCGCACCCGGCCGACGGGCAGGCCGATTTCGGCGGGGATGTGCTCCACCACCAGGGCCGGGATCTGGTAGGGCGGCACCGCGCCCTCGCAGGCGAGCGGATCGGGCTCGCCCGCAGTCTCGCGCATCGCCGCCGCAGGGGTGAGGTTGTCGAACAACCGCTTGCCGAACTCACGCGCGCCTGGCGGGGTTGCGATCCGGACGCGCATCGCGTCGATCGCGCCGCCCTCACCCCTCGTGCCGCCCCTGGCGACCTGCGCGCCGAGCAGCATCCAGTAAGGCGCACGCGGGCGGGCGCGGATCAACTCGTCGCGGCGCGGCCACACGAGCTGCACCGGACGCCCGAGTTCGCGCGCAATCAGGGCGATCTCGATCGCGTGGTCATGTTCCAGCCGCGCATCGAAGCTGCCGCCTGCGGCCACAGGGTAGAGCGCCACGGCCTCGGTCGCGATGCCGATCGCGCGGGCAGCGGCGATGCGCGCCTGTTCGGGGGCCTGGGTGGCGATCCACAGATCGAGCCGCCCGTCAGCGAAACGCGCGGTGGCGGTGGCGGATTCGACGGGGGCGGCATAGGCCGGTTCGACCTCGTAGCGCCGCCCGATATCGACCCGCCGCATCGCCTCGCGGCCATAGCCGGTCTCGGCGATGACATGGGCCTGCCCGGCGGTCAGCAGCGTGCCGAGGCGCGCGGCGATATCGGGGCTGTTGACCGGGGCGGTGGTGGTGAAGCGCGGCTTCATCGCGGTGAGCGCGCTTTCGGCGCTCCACCAGGTGTCGGCAGCGACCGCCAGCCAGCGTTTGCTCTTGACGATCCCGGCAAGGCCCCTGATCCCGGCGGCGGCGTCCCGGTCGAAGCCGGCGAGTTCGGAGCCCTCGACCGGGCCGTGGCGGATCGAGGCGAACACCATCCCCGGCAGGCGCACGTCCCCGGCAAAGCGCCAAGACCCGTCGACCTTGGAAGGCAGGTCGATGCGCGGAAAGGCGGGCGCGCCGTCAACATCGGCGGGGAGCGGTTTTTCGCGCGGGGGTTCGGGACGCAGCGGCGGGGGATCGGGCGGCGACCATTCCGCCGCCGCCTCGGCCAGTTCGCCGAAGCTGGCGCGGTTGCTGCCGTGGGTGACGAAGCCGTTCTCGACCTCGCATTCCTCATAAGCGACGCCCCAGCGCGAGGCGGCTTCCTGCGCCAGCATCGCGCGCGCGGCAGCGGCAGCCTCGCGCGCGGGCAGCTCGTAGGCCACGAGCGAGGTCCCGGCGGCGGTGGCGTTGAAGCGCCGCGACTGAGCAAAGCGCGTGGCGATGAGATCGTCGCTCGGCTTCGACAGGCCGGCGAGGGCAGGGTCCCACAGCGCCATCCACTTCTTCGCCAGCGGGACATTGGCATAGGCGCCCGAGACCGGCGCAGGATCGACCGCAACCTGCCGCCAGTCCGCGCCGAGTTCGTGAGCCACGATCTGCGGCAGCAGCGTCGTGATGCCCTGCCCCATCTCAAGCTGCGGGACGGCGACCGTCACCACCCCATCGGCAGCGATCTTGAGCCAGGCCCCGAACACCTGCTCGCCGTTCGCCGCGACCAGCGGGCTCGCGTAGCTTCGCGGCATCAGCCACCAGGCGACCAGGAGGCCCCCACCGGTCGCAGCCCCCGCCAGCAATCCGCGCCGCGTGATCGCCATTCCTTACAGCTTCCCGGTATCCAGCCAGCGCGCCAGCTTCTCGGCGATGGCGCGGAAGGGAGCGGCCTCTTCGCCCTCGCCCGCCGCCGGGGGCACGCCCCGGTCACCCGCAATCCGGGTTTCCAGCGTCAGCGGCACGCGGCCGAGGAAAGGGATGTCGAGCGCGGCGGCGAATTTTTCCACGCCTCCGCTGCCAAAGGGATCGCTGATATGCCCGCATTCGGGGCAGCAATAGCCCGCCATGTTCTCGACGAGACCAATGATCGGCACTTCGCCCTGATCGAACAGCTGGCCTGCGCGCGCGGCGTCGATCAGCGCCAGGTCCTGCGGGGTCGAGACCAGCACCGCCCCATCAGGCCGGTGGGCGGAGAGCATCGAGAGCTGCACGTCGCCCGTTCCCGGCGGCAGGTCGACCAGCAGCAGATCGGTCTCGCCCCAGTCGGCATCGACCAGCTGCGACAAGGCCTTGCCGGTCATCGGCCCGCGCCACGCCAGCGCCTTGCCGGGAGCGACGATGTGCCCCATCGAGAGCACCTTGACGCCATAGGGGCTGTCGATCGCCACCAGTTGCTTGCCGTCGGGAGTGGCGGCGGGCCTGATCCCTTCCGTTTTCAGCAGCTTGGGCTGCGAGGGGCCGTAGATGTCGCCGTCGATCACGCCGACCCGGCGGCCCATCCGCGCGAGCGCGACCGCGAGGTTGGTGGTGAGTGTCGACTTGCCGACCCCGCCCTTCCCGCTGCCCACCGCGATCAGCCGACGGCGGCGTCGCTCACCGGTCAGTGCGACGCGGACCTCGTCCACTTCGGGCAGGGCATTGATGGCGGCGGCGATCGCGCTTTCGAGGTCAATGCGCCCCGCGTCGGAAAGATCACCGGCCTCGGCAACGATCACGGCGCGGCGCGCAACGATGCGGGCCGAGCGCAGGCGGTGGTTGATTTCGGGCACAAGCGCGGCGCGGATCAGCGCCTCTTCGGCGTCCGGGTCGCGGGGTGGCCGGCGCGGGGTTTCGGGCGGGTTGTCCATTGCGCCACGCCTCTAACACCAAAATCACGCAGCGAACCCCTGTTTTTCGCCAGACCCTGTGCCTATAAACGCCTCATGCAAAGATTGGACGGCTGGAGAGAACGTCTTGGCACTGGCCTCAGGGGCCTTGCCATGGCTGGCAGGAACAACCCCTGGGGCGGCGGCGGCAACGACGACGAGCCGGGCGAAAACGGTCCTTCGGCCGATGGCGGCGGCTCGGGTGAGGGCCCGCGCAATCCCTGGCTTCCCGGCGGACGCGAGCCCGGCAAGCGGCGCTCGGCCAGCATTGAGGACATCTTCAAGAACCGCGGCCCCGAAGGCCCGCGCCGTATGGGCGGCGGCCCCGGCGGCCCGACCTTCCGCCTGCCGGAAAGGCCGGGGGGCAAGAGCTGGGTGCCCGTCATCATCGGCGGGGTCGCGCTGGTCTGGGCAGCGGTGACGAGCTTCCACTTCGTCCAGCCGGGCGAACAGGCGATCGTCACCTGGCTCGGCGGCAAATATTACACAACGCTCGATTCCGGCACCAACATCACCGCGCCCTGGCCGATCCACATGGTCGAGAAGGAAAACGTGACGCAGGTCCGGCTTGAGGAGGTGCCCGGCACCAAGACCGAAAAGCTGATCCTCACCGGCGACCAGAACCTCGTCGATTTGAGCTACCTGATCCGCTGGAACATCTCGGACCTCACGCTCTACAAGTATCAGCTCAACGATCCGCGCAACGCGCTGCTGGAAATCGGCGAGGCGGCGATGCGTGCGGCGGTGGCGCGCCAGCAACTCGACAGCGTGCTGACCGGCGCGGGCCGGGCCGAGATCGAGCAGGATGTGCGCATGGCGATGCAGGCACGGCTCGATGCCTATCGTTCGGGCATCGCGGTGCAGGGTATCGAGATCAACAAGGTCGATCCGCCCAGCCGCGTGGAGGAAGCCTTCAAGGACGTCTCCAGCGCCCAGCAGGATGCCGATGCTGCAATCAACCGTTCGCGCGCGGTCGCCCAGCAGGTGCTGGCCCGGGCGCAGGGTGACGCGCGCGAGTTCAACGACATCTACGAGGAATACAAGCTCGCGCCCGAAGTGACGCGGCGACGCCTCTATTACGAGACCATGGAGCAGATCCTGTCCAAGACCGACAAGACCATCGTCGAAGGCGGGAATGTCACCCCCTTTCTTCCGCTGCCCGAGCTGAGGCGCCGGGCACAGGCGCAGCAGCCGCAACCGTCGGCGGAAGGGAACTGAGGCGATGAACGCATTCTTCAGCAACACCCGCAACCTCGTGATCGGCGCGATCGTGCTGATCGTCGCGCTGCTTTCCAGCGTGGTGATCGTGCCCGAGACCCATCAGGGAGTGGTGATCCGCACCGGCCAGCCCAACCGGGTGTTCAACATCTTTCGCCCCGATGTGCCTTACGGTTCGACCGGCGCGGGGATCAACTTCCGCATCCCCTTTGTCGAGGAAGTGCGGATGATCGACCGCCGGGTGCTCGATCTCGACATGGAGCGCACGCAGGTGCTCTCAAACGATCAGCAGCGTCTCCAGGTCGATGCCTATGCCCGCTACCGCATCATTGATCCAGTCAAGCTGGTCGAGAAGGCCGGGACCGAGCGCCAGCTCGAGGCGCAGCTGCTGCCGATCCTCACCTCGGTGCTGCGCCAGGAGCTCGGGCGGGTGCCGTTCTCGCTGCTGATCAATGCCGAGCGCGGGACCGCCATGGCGAACATCACCGCAACGCTCGACCAGCAGGCGCGCATCTACGGGGCGCAGGTGCTCGATGTCAGGATCAAGGCGGCCGACCTTCCCGAAGGGCGTCCGCTCGATGCCGCCTTCACCCGGATGGAGACCGACCGGCAGGAAGAGGCGGCGACGATCCGTGCCGCAGGGCAGCGCGATGCGCAGATCATCCAGGCCGAAGCGAGCGCCCAGGCCGCCAAGATCTATGCCGATGCCTACGGAAAAGACCCGAAGTTCTACGATTTCTACCGGGCGATGCAGAGCTATCGGCAAACCTTTCTCGCGGGCGAAGGGCAAAGCACGATGGTCCTGTCGGACGACAGCGAGTATTTCCGCCAGTTCAGGGGCGGAAACTGACCGTTCGACAAAGCGCCGACGAACGGCGTCCAAGGGCACGGGCGTTCAATCCGCGTTAAGCCCCGTCAAGGGCATTTGCACAGCGGGCTGTCGGCCTTTCCGCCGACCCCGTTACAGGGTTTGAGGAACGGCGCGGGCCCCCTGCGCATTTCTTTACAGGATAAGGACCAAGAGGACGTGAACAACGTGCGCTACGTATACGGACTGTCGAGCGCGCTGCTGGTGGGCGGCGCTGCTATCTCGCTGATCACGGGCTCGCCGCTCGGCGCGCAGGTGGCGCAGAACGACGGCGCGGTCATGGACCGGGTCGTCCCGGTCGCAGGCGCGCCGGTCAGCTTCGCCGACCTCACCGCGCAGCTTCAGCCTGCGGTGGTCAATATCGCCACCCGCCAGCGGGTCGAGGTCGCCAACAATCCCTTTGCCGGCACGCCCTTTGCCGAGCTGTTCAACCGCCGTCAGGGCGGTGGCGGGAGCCAGCCACAGACCCGCGAGGCACAGTCGCTGGGTTCGGGCTTCATCATCTCGGCCGATGGTATCGTCGTCACCAACAATCACGTTATCAACCCGCCCGATGCCCGCGCAAAGCTCGAATCGATCACCATCACCCTGTCTGACGGCACTGAATACGAAGCCGACGTGATCGGTGCCGACGCCGCCTCGGACCTCGCGGTGCTCAAGATCCGCGCGAACAAGACGTTCCCCTTCGTGCGCTTTGGCGACTCCAGCGCGGCACGGGTGGGCGAATGGGTGGTGGCGATCGGCAACCCCTTCGGCCTCGGCGGCACGGTGACCAGCGGGATCATCTCGGCGGTTTACCGCAACACCGGCCAGGGCGGCCCCTATGACCGCTACCTCCAGACCGATGCCAGCATCAACCGCGGCAATTCGGGCGGCCCGCTGTTCGACATGCGCGGCAACGTGATCGGCATCAACAACGCGATCTTCTCGCCCTCGGGCGGGAGTGTGGGCATCGGCTTTGCGATCCCGGCCGAAATCGCCGCTCCGATCGTCGAGAAGCTGCGGTCGGGCCAGGAAATCCAGCGCGGCTATCTCGGCGTGCGGCTCCAGCCGATCGACGAGGATTACGCCGCCTCGCTCGGCCTGCCCAAGCGGCGGGGCGAGCTGGTGCAGTCGGTCGAGGAAACCAGCCCTGCGGGCCGTGCCGGGATCAGGGCGGGCGACATCGTTACCAAGATCAGCGGTAAGGACGTGACCGCCGAACAGACCGTCTCCTTCCTCGTCGCCAATCTCCCGCCGGGCACGACCGTGCCGGTCGAGGTGCTGCGCGACGGCAGGCGGACGGCCATCAACGTCACCCTCGGCAAGCGCCCGAGCGAGCAGGAGTTGCTGGCGCAGAACCAGACCTTCGATCCGAATAGCGAAGAGCCGATGGCACCCGGCACTTCGGACACCACCATCGAGCAATCGCTCGGGATGCAGGTCATGCCGATGACCCCGGGCATCGCCCGTTCACTCGGCGTGCCGGCGGAGACGCAGGGCGTGGTGATCGCGGCGGTCGATCCCAATGCCGACGCTGCCCGCAAGGGCCTGCGCCGTGGCGACATCATCCTGTCGGCCAATTACCAGCCGGTCGCCTCGGTCGATGCGCTCGTGGCGCAGGTCACCGCCGCCCGGGCCGAGAAGCGCGAGGCGATCCTGCTGCGCATCCAGCGCGGCCCCAACCCGCCCGCCTTCATCGCGGTCCGCCTGCGCTGATCGCAGCACGGCAGAAACAGGAAAGGGCACCGGGATCCGATCCCGGTGCCCCTTTTCGTGGGGTGCCGCCTATGGCTCGCCCGGTTTCAGGGCCGACGGCGGCGGTGGCGGGCGGCGCGGGGGCGGACGCTGGTTCTGCGGCAGCGCGCCGCCGGTCGCCTCCTCGAGGAAATCCTGACTTGCGGCAGGCGGCGCGTTCGGCCCGCGCTCGCCTTCGACCCCGAACGGCCCCGCCCCAGGATCGCGCCTGCCGGGCTCGACCATGTTGCCCTGTTCGTCGATGTAGTAATAATCCTCCGGCTCGCCGAACAGCGCCTCCTCGTCGGGTTCGAGCTGCCATTCGGGCAGTTCGAGCGTGACGTCGAACGGCTCCACCGGGCGCTCCCTTACGGCATAGCGCATATAGGCGGCGAAGGCCTGCGCCGGGGCGCGGCCGCCCTGAAGGCCGGGAACAGGCTTGGCGTCGTCGCGGCCCATCCACACGCCGGTGGTGATGCCGCTGGAAAAGCCGATGAACCAGCCGTCCTTGTTCGACGAGGTCGTGCCGGTCTTGCCTGCCACCGGGCGGCCGATGTCGGCAGCGCGCCCCGTGCCGGTCTGGACCGCAGCCTGGAGCAGGTCGGTGATCCCGGCGACGACGTATTCGGGCACCGCCGCCGACTGGCGCCGTTCCTCGCGGCGATAGAGCAGCTCGCCGCTGGCACCCGTCACCTTGGTGATCCCGTAAGGCTCGACCGGCGCGCCCTTCGCGGCCACACCCGCGAAAGCCCGGGTCATTTCGATCACCCGTATCTCCGAGGCACCGAGCACCATCGAGGGATTGGTATCGACCTTCGAATCGATCCCGAACCGCCGCGCCATCGAGGCAACCGTGCCAAAGCCGACTTCGTTGCCGAGCTGCGCTGCGACGGTGTTGATCGAATAGGCAAAGGCGGTGCGCAAATCGGTCTCGCCGACATTGCGGCCGTTGGAGTTGCGCGGGCTCCAGCCGTCGATCGTCACCGGGGTGTCGACCACCCGGTCCTCGGGCGTGTAGCCGGCCTCCAAAGCGGCGAGATAGACGAACAGCTTCCACGCCGAACCCGGCTGGCGCAGCGCCGATGTGGCGCGGTTGTAGTTGCTCGCAACGTAATCCGTGCCGCCAACCATCGCGAGGATCGCCCCGTCGCGGTCGAGGCTGACCAGCGCACCCTGCGCGCCCTTGGGGGTGTTGGCCTCGATCGCGGCGGTCGCGGCCCGCTGCATCCCGATGTCGAGCGTGGTCCACACCTCGATAGGCTCGTAGGTTTCAGGCAGGATGATATCGAGCTGCGGCAGCACCCAGTCGGTGAAATAGCGCACCGAGTTCTGCCCGGCCTGCTGCTTGAGCTGCACCGTGCTCACGTCGACATTGGCCTCGTCGGCGCTGATGAAGCCCTGTTCGCGCATCAACCGCAGCACCACCTTGGCGCGGTCGATCGCGGCCTGGACATCGGCGGTGGGCGAATACTGGCTGGGTGCCTTGACCAGCCCGGCGATGATCGCCGCCTCCTCGACGCTGAGTTCGTTCGCGGGGTGGCTGAAGAACTTGCGTGAGGCGGAGTCAATCCCGTAGGCTCCCCCGCCAAAATAGACCTTGTTGAGGTAAAGCTCGAGGATCTCCTCCTTGGAGAACTTCCATTCGAGCGCCATCGCCAGCACCGCCTCGCGCGCCTTGCGGTCAGGGGTGCGGTTGTTGTTCAGGAACAGGTTGCGCGCCAGCTGCTGGGTGATGGTCGAGGTGCCGCCGATCCGCGCGCGCGAGCCCGTGAGCCATTCCGCCACCGCCCCGGTGAGGCGCACGGGATCGACCCCGAAGTGCGAGCGGAAGCGCTTGTCCTCCACCGCTACCATGGCATCGGTCATGTTGCGGGGGATTTCCTCGTATTCGAGCCATTCGCCAAAGCTCGGCCCGATCTCGACCAGCTCGCGCCCGTCGCGCGCGCGGATGATGATGGTCTGTCCGGGCTGGGTGGCCTGAAGCGTGGCGAAGCTCGGCAGCGAGGAGGCGGCAAAGCCGACCGCGAAGGCGAGAAACACGAGGCCGAGCACCGCCAGCCCTGCACCCCACACGAACAGGCGGCGCAGCCACAGCCGCCAGCGCGCGCGAGGCGGCTTGCCGCCGGGGCCGCGCGAGGCGGGATCGACCGGGCCGGACCGTTCCGCAGCCGCCCGGCGCTTGCCACGCGCACGCCTGTTCTGCAACTGCTCACCCCGTCTCGACATGGCCCGTGCCCGATTGATGCTCCCCGATACCGGGGCGCAAAAGCGGCCTCTTGCATAGGGTAGTTGTAACCGGGGGTGAACCCGCCGCTCCGCAGCTCTCCCCCGATTGCGACGGCGGCGTCAGCTTCCGGCGGGGGTAAAGATCAGCGCGGCCGAATTGATGCAGTAGCGCAGCCCCCCCTGCTCGGGCGGGCCGTCGGGGAAGACATGGCCGAGATGGCTGCCGCACTTGCCGCAGCGCACCTCGGTGCGGACCATGCCGTAGCTGGTGTCGCGGTGCTCCTCGATCACCTCGTCATCGGCCGGGCGGGTGAAGGCCGGCCAGCCGCAGCCCGAATTGTATTTGGCGGTGCTGTAAAACAGCTGCGTGCCGCAGGCGGCGCAGTGATATTCGCCCTCGCGGTAATGCTTGTCGTATTCTCCGGTGAAGGCGCGTTCCGTGCCGGCCTCGCGCAGGATGTGATACTGCATCGGGGTGAGCTTCTCGCGCCATTCGGCATCGGTCAGGCTGCGGGGATCGGGGTTGTCCATGCGTGGTCCTCTCTGCTCGGGCACAATATCGGGCCGAGAGTGGCATTACGCAAGCGAGCGCTCTTTCGCTGCCTAACCGTCAAGCAGCGCATAATGCGCGGGGGGCTTGATCGTCTCCATCCGCTCGGTCAGCAGCGGGCGGAAGCTCGGGCGGCTCTTGAACACCGCATACCAGCCGCGCGACTGTTCGTGCCCCGCCCAGTCGATCCCGCCCAGATAGTCCGCGACCGAGATCTGCGCCGCTGCGGCCAGATCGGCGAGGCTCATGGTCGATCCTGCCACCCAGGGGCGGTTGTCGATCAGCCAGTCGAGATAGTCGAGATGCCCGTGCGCCATCTTCATCGCGTTGCGCAGCGCGCCGCTATCGGGCGGCTGGCGCAGGATGCGCTTCTTCATGCGTTCGGACAGCAAGGGCGCGGTGACATCGGCGTAGAAATTCTCGTCGAACAGCGCGACCAGTCGGCGGATCTCGGCGCGCTGGGTGGCGGTGCCGTTGATCATCGGATTGCGATCCACCGTCTCCTCGAAATACTCCGCGATCGCGCGGCTGTCGGGGATGGTGATGTTCTTCTCCGCATTGACGATCACCGGCGTGCGCCCGGCCGGGTTGAGGTTGAAGAACAGGTCCGAGGCCGCCCAGGGGTCCTCGCGCACCAGATCGAAGGGGATATTCTTCTCGCTCAGCAGCAGCCGGATCTTGCGGCTGAAGGGGCATAGCGGGAATTGGTAGAGGAGCCACATGATGCTCCGTTCCATGCCGCGTTTGGCCCCGCGAATCCAGCGCCCCATAAGGCGCGCACGGGGGATATGTCGGCGATGCTACAGCCCTGCGGCCGACTTCATCAGATCGCAGGCGGGCATCATCTGCGCGATCCGCCCGGTGCCTTCGGGGGTTTCGTTGCGCGCTGCGCCCTCGGTCGCCATCACGACGATGCTCTCGCGGCTTACCCCGGTGTCCATCAGCATGGCCATGACCTGCACGAAGAACTCGCGCCCGCCCTGCGCCTCCATGTCGGGAAACGCCCGCCCCCGCGCATCGCCTGCCTTCTGCCAGCGGCTGACCGTTGCATAGGCAATCGCACAGCGCACCGCGGCGGCCTGTTCGATCGGGAGATCGTCGATCACGATGACGTCGGACCCGGGGGCAGGCGCAGGCTGGATCGGGGTGTCCTGAAGCGCGAGCGCAGCGGCGAGGAGGAGCGTGGGCATGGCCCTTCCTATGCCCTGTCACCTGAACCGAAGGCTACCGGAATCCGCATTGCGGCAGGGAAAGTTCCGTCCTAATCCGCAACCCGTCCATTGAGAGGAGACATCAGTCCATGTTCAGTCACATAATGGTCGGCACCAGCGATTTCGACCGCGCCAAGGCCTTCTACGACAGCGTGCTCGGCGTGCTCGGCGCGGGGCCGGGAATGATCAACGTCGCCGCCACCGGCCACAAGCGCGCCTTCTGGATGCACAATGGGGGCATGTTCTCGATCAGCGAGCCGATCAACGATCAGCCCGCGACCTGCTCGAACGGATCGACCATCGGCTTCGCCTGCGACAGCCTCGAACAGGTGCAGGCATTCCACGATGCCGCCGTTGCTGCGGGCGGCAAGTCGATCGAAGACCCGCCGGGGCCGCGCACCGGCGCGATGGGCACGCTCAATCTCGGCTACGTGCTCGACCTCGACGGTCACAAGCTTTGCATGCTGCACCGCGCGGGCTGATTACCGGCTCAATTCGAACACCGCGAATTCGGCGCGCCAGTTGGCTGCTGGCGCGCCGATCTGCTTCTCGTTCGCGAAGAACCACGCACGCTCCACCTTGGCGCCTTTCAGCTTGGCGAGGTCGCGGAAATCCTCGACCGTGACATGGTGGATGTTCTCGGTCTCGTACCAGCTGACCGGCAGGGCGCGCGTCACCGGCATTCGCCCGCCCAGAAGCAGCGCCGTGCGCGTGCGCCAGTGGGCGAAGTTGGGGAAGGAAACAAACGCGCGGCGGCCCACGCGCAGGAGCTCGTCGAGCATCAGGTCGGGGCGCGCGGCGGTTTGCAGGGTCTGGCTGAGGATCGCGTAATCGAAGGCCTTGTCGGGATAGTTGGCAAGGTCGAGATTGGCATCGCCCTGCACCACCGAAAGCCCGCGCGAAACGCACCGTTCCACCAGTTGCCCATCAAGCTCCATGCCGCGGGCATCGCAGCCCATCTGGGTCTGCAAGGCGTCCATCAGCGCGCCGTCTCCGCAGCCGATGTCGAGCACGCGCGACCCGAACCTCACATGCGCGGCGATCGCCGCAAGATCGGGGCGAAGCGGGCAAGGTGTGGGGGGCACAGGCAGCAGCATCACGCGACAAACCCCTTCACCACCCGGTCAAGCTGGTCGTGTTCGAGCAGGAAGCTGTCATGCCCGTTGGGCGCGGACAGTTCCACAAAGCTGACCTTCGCCCCGGCCGCGTTCAGCGCGTGGACGACATGGCGGCTTTCGGCGGTGGGGTAGAGCCAATCGGTATCGAAGCTGACGATGCAGAACCGCGCCTGTGTCCCCGCGAAGGCATCGGCCAGCTTGCCGCCGTGTTCTTCGGCGATGTCGAAATAATCCATTGCCCGGGTGATGTAGAGATAGGAATTGGCGTCAAATCGCCGGGTGAAGCCGCTGCCCTGATAGCGCAGGTAGCTTTCGACCTGGAACTCGGCATCGAAGCCGAAGCTCTTGGCCTCACGATCCTGCAAGCGGCGCCCGAACTTTTCCGTGAGGCCCGCTTCCGAGAGGTAAGTGATATGCGCCGCCATCCGCGCCACGGCGAGGCCATTGTCGGGCTTGGCTTCAGCGGCATAGTAATCGCCCCCGGCCCACGCCGGATCGGCCATGATCGCCTGCCGCCCGACCTCGTGGAAGGCGATGTTCTGCGCCGAATGGCGCGCGGTCGATGCGATCACCAGCACCCGGGCGGCGCGTGTCGGCCAGTTCGCGGCGAGGCTCAGCGCCTGCATCCCGCCCATCGACCCGCCGACCACCGCGTGCAGGCGCGCGATCCCGAGGCCATCGAGCAAGGCCACCAGCCCCCGCACCATGTCGCGGATCGTGATGACGGGAAAGCGCATCGCGTAAGGCGCGCCGTCGGGCGCGAGACTGGCGGGGCCGCTCGATCCCATGCAGCTGCCGATGACATTGGCGCAGATCACGAAATGGCGGTTGGTGTCGATCGGCTTGCCCGGCCCGACCATCCGCTCCCACCACCCCGGCTTGCCGGTGATCGGATGCGGGCTCGCAAGATACTGGTCGCCGGTCAGCGCATGGCACACCAGCACGGCATTGCCCTTGTCTGCGGCCAGCGTGCCGTAAGTCGCGTAGGCGATCTGCGCGCCTTCCAGCACCTGTCCGCTATCGAGCGGCAAGGGGTGGGGGATGGGATAGACGGGGGAATGAGTGGACAAAGGTGCGCCTGACCCAAACAAGACAGTGCTTCGACACGCTCAGCACGGACGGATTTTTTCGCGGGACGCCGCCATAACCGTTCGCCCCGAGCTTGTCGAAGGGCTGTTTTTCTATAAGCGGACTCGCGATGAACGCCAGACCCCAACCCAAGCCCTGGATCGCCGCGATCCACGCCTATGTGCCCGGCACGTCGAAGTCGGCGGGCGGCAAACCGCTGGTCAAGCTGTCGGCCAACGAAAACCCGCTTGGCGCGAGCCCGGCGGCGCTGGCGGCGCTGGCCGAGGGGCACAATCCTGCCGATTATCCCGATCCCGATGCCCGCGCGCTGCGCGAGGCGATTGCGGCCGTGCACGGGCTCGATCCTGCCTTGATCGTCTGCGGCACCGGCTCGGGCGAGCTGCTGCATTGCGCGGTGCAGGGCCTGTGCGGCCCCGGCGATGAGGTGCTTGCCTCGCGCTATTCCTTCTCGCTTTATCCGCTGCTTGCGCAGAAGGTCGGCGCGACCCCGGTTTTCGCCGAGCCGGATGGTTACGGCGCGAGCGTCGACAATCTCCTCGCCGCCCTAACGCCCGCCACGCGCGTGGTCCTGCTCGACAACCCGAACAACCCCGTCGGCACCTTCCTGCCGCCTTCCGAGGTCGCGCGCCTCCACGCCGGATTGCCCGCCGACGTGCTGCTGGTGATCGACGAGGCCTACGCCGAATATGTCGATCCCGCCTTCCAGAGCGATGCCTTCGCGCTGGCGGCAGCGCACGAAAACGTGCTGGTCAGCCGGACCTTCTCCAAGGCCTATGGCCTTGCGTCGGAGCGGGTCGGCTGGGTTACCGGCGCAGCCCATCTCGCCGATCTCGTCAACCGGCTGAGAGGCGCGTTCAACGTGTCGGTCAGCGGGCAGAAGGCCGCGCTCGCCGCACTCGGCGATCAGGATTTCGTTGCACGCAGCCGCCACCACAACGCGACGCAGCGACAACGACTGGCCGATGCCATAGCGATGCTCGGCAACCACGGCATCTGCGCTGCCCCGAGCGAGGCGAATTTCCTGCTCGTCCATTTCGATGGTGCCGTCACCGCCGCTGCGGCCCTCTCCGCATTGTCCGAGGCCGGATACGCCGTGCGCCACCTGCCCTCGCAAGGCCTGCCGGATGCGCTGCGCATCACCATCGGCTCGGCCGAGGCGATCGCCGACGTCATCGCCACGCTGCGGCGGCTGTGCGGGGAAGCGGCATGACCATCGCCCGGGTGGCCATCATCGGCCTGGGCCTGCTGGGCGGGTCGATCGGGCTGGCGGTCAAGACGCGCCGCCCCGGGATCGTCACCACCGGATGGGACCGCGACCCCGCAGTGCGCGCAAGGGCGACAGAGCGCGGGCTGGTGGGCACCATCGCCGACACGCCCGAGGCCGCCGTGGCGGGCGCCGATCTCGTGATCCTCTGCGTCCCCGTCGGAGCGATGGGGGATGCCGCGCGGGCTATCGCACCCGGCCTTGCGCCCCGCGCCATCGTCAGCGATGTCGGCTCGTCCAAGGCCGCCGTCGCCGAGGCGCTCGCCGCAGCCCTGCCCGGCGCGACCATCATCCCCGCCCACCCTGTCGCCGGGACCGAGCAGAGCGGGCCGGACGCCGGCTTCGCCACGCTGTTCGCCGGGCGCTGGTGCATCCTCACCCCGCCCCCGGGCGCGGACCCGGCGGCGGTTGCGGCACTATCGGACTTCTGGACCGGCCTCGGCTCCAGGGTCGAGACGATGGATGCCGCCCACCACGATCTGGTGCTGGCGGTCACCAGCCACATCCCGCACCTCATCGCCTACACCATCGTCGGCACCGCCAGCGATCTCGAGGACGTCACGCAAAGCGAGGTGATCAAGTATTCCGCCGGGGGTTTCCGCGATTTCACCCGCATCGCCGCCTCCGATCCCGTCATGTGGCGCGACGTGTTCCTGACCAACCGGCAGGCGGTGCTGGAGATGCTCGGCCGCTTCACCGAGGATCTCACCGCCCTCCAGCGCGCGATCCGTGCGGGCGACGGCGACACCCTCTTCGACCTCTTCACCCGCACCCGCGCCATCCGCCGTGCGGTGATCGAACAGGGCCAGGACGACGAACGACCCGATTTCGGGCGCGAGCACGGGGGATGACGCGTTGGGGCAGGTCACGCCCAATCCCGGTCATCAGCGCTGCAATCAGGATCGCCCGATTGGGGACGCGTCGCATTCAGGCCTGCCCGTTGAGCGCGTTGATCGCCCGGTGCACCCGCGCTTCCACCTCGTCGCGCGGCAAGCCCGCCGGGATCGTCTCGCCGACCTTGTAAGTGATCTGCCCGGGGCGCTTCACCACGTGGTGATAAAGCCGTCCGCTATCCACCGCGATCGGCACCACCGGCAGGCGCAGCAGCTTGTAGAGCCCGGCAAAACCCGCCTGGAGCGGCGGACGGGTGCCGACGGGGACGCGGGTGCCTTCGGGGAAGATCACCAGCGGGCGCCCTTCCTCGACCCGATGTCTCGCCGTCGCCAGCATCTGCCGCAGGGTCTTGGCCCCTTCCTCGCGCGCCACGGGGATCAGGCCGTAGGTCAGGGCGGAATAGCCCCAGCCGGGAATGCGGAACAGTTCCTGCTTGGCGAAGACAGCGGGGTGGTCGAACAGGCGCGGGGTGTCGATTGCCTCGAAGAAGGCCTCGTGCTTGACCGCGATCAGCACCGGGCCTTGCGGCAGCGCGCCGTCCAGCACCACCGTGATGCCCAGCACCTTCCGGGTGCACCACAGGTGCCACCCGCCCCACCGCCCGACGATGCCGCGCAGCCAGTCCGGCCGCGCCGTCACCGCCACCACCGAGGCGCTGACCAGCAGCACGCTGCCGCCATAGAACAGCACGTAAAAGGCGAGCGAACGCAGGGCCGCGATCAGCCAGCTCAAAGGTCGGCCAGCCCCGCCGCGCGGCTGGCGATCAGCTTGTGATATTCGAGGAACAGCGTGCCCAGTTCGGGGTGCGATGGCACGGCGTCGCGGACCACGGTGACATGTCCGGGCAGCGTGCGGGCAAGCTCGCCCGCCGCACGGCGCATGTGCCAGTCGGTCGTCACCAGCCTGAGCGAGCGCACCTCGTTCTGCGCCACCCACTTGGCGGTCTCGGCGGCGTTGGAGCGCGTGTCGACCGCCGCGAAGCCGAGCGTCACGCAGCAGGCCATCTGATGCGGGGAAACGCCGAACTGGGCGGCGAATTCCTGCGGGCGCACCTCGGGATCGACCCCGCTGACCAGCATCCGGCCGGCGAGACCCTGATCGAGCACCGCAAGGCCGCGCGCGATCCGCCCGGGGCCGCCCGTGGGGACAATCACCGCGTCGGTCGTCACCGCCCCTGAAGGCTGCGGCAGGGCCACCACGAACCACAGGAAGCCGATTACCCAGGCCAGGAACAACAAGGAAAGCACGCGCCGGATCATTGCCACGCGCCTAAAGCATGTCCTTGAGGGCGAGCGCAATGGTGATCCGGGCCGTCACCAGTGCGAGCAGCACGCCCGCGAGCGGGATTGCGGCGATCGCCAGCCAGTCGGTCAGCATCAGCCCGCCGCCGCTCACCATCCCGCTGCCGAGCGCGGCGAATTGCCGGCCGAGCAGCCACACCGCCGCCACCCCCAGTCCCGTGCCGAGCAGCGCGCCCGCCGCCGCCTCGCGCCAGACATCGCGCAGGAACACCGCGCTGATCTGGCCCTGGCTGGCCCCCAGCAGGTGCATGATCTCGACCGTCTCGCGCGCGGCGGCAAAGGCATTGCGTGCGGCCAGCCACACCGCCGCCGCCGTTGCCAGCGCGACCAGCGCGATAAGCGCGAGGGCGAGCCATTGCAGCGCGGCAAGGGCATCATTCACCGGGCGCAGGAAATCGCCCTGGGCATCAACCCGCGCGCCGGGGACGCGGGCCTCCAGCGCCGCCTTGATCCGGGCGATCTCGGCAGGGCTTGCCGGGCCGGCAAGCTCCACATCGATCAGCGCCGGGATCGGCACCTCGCCCGCGCCCGCGCCGGGGCCGAGCCAGGGTTCGAGCATCGCGACCAGCTCCGCCTCGGGCACCAGCCGCACCGCGCTCACGCCCTCGATCCCGGTCAGCACCGCGACCGCCGCTTGCCCGCGCGCAGGGCGCAGATCGGGGTTGGGCTCGATCACCTGCACGCTCACCGCGCTCGACAGGCCCGCGCTCGCGGCGGTGGCGAGGTTGCGTAAGGCGAGCCCCCCTGCGGCGGCGATCACCACCAGCGCGATCAGGATCGCGATGACCCAGGGGATCGGCCCGGTCAGCCGGGTCGGCGGCAGCAACCGCGCCGCCGCGCGCCCGCTGGGGCGCACGGGGGGCGCCGCCTCGGGGGGTTCCTCGGGGGCGGGGGCGGTCAGGGGCGGCGGCGTGCTCACGGCGCGCCGCCTCCTGTCGGAGCGGCCGGGCGCGGCGGATAGCGCAGCGCCCCCGTAGGATCGGACAACTGCCCCCGGTGCAGCCGCATGATGAGCGATTCCGGCACCTTCTTGAGCAGGTGGACATCGTGGGTCGCCACCACCACCGTGGTGCCCACGCGGTTGTTGAGCGCCTCGAACAGGCGGAGCAGCTTCAGCGCCATGTCGGGATCGACGTTGCCGGTCGGCTCGTCGGCGATCAGCATCTTCGGCCGCGCGATCACCGCGCGGGCGATGGCGACGCGCTGCTGTTCGCCGCCCGACATGGTCGGCGGCACGGCGCGGGCGCGATGGGCAAGGCCCACCCAGTCGAGCATGTCGCCCACCGCCTTCACCACCTTCTTCTCGTCGGTCCCCGCCAGCCGCAGCGGCAGGGCGACATTGTCGAAGGCGGTGAGGTAGGGGACGAGGCGGAAGTTCTGGAACACCACCCCGAGGCGGCGGCGCAGCTCCGGCAGGCGGCTCTGCGGCATGGTGACGAGATCCTGCCCGAACATGCGGATCGCCCCGCGCGAGGGCCGCTGGGCAAGGTAGAGCATCTTCAAGAGGCTGGTCTTGCCCGCCCCGCTCGCCCCCGTGAGGAAATAGAAGCTGCCGGGATAAAGCGTGAAGCTGAGATTGCTCAGCACCTCGGGATCGGTGCCGTAGCGCAGCCCGACATTGTCGAATTTCACCTGGCCATCGAGGGTCTCGCTCATGCCGCGCACCTATCAGGGGGGCGCGCGGCGGGAAAGCCGCTGATCGCCGGGAGCGGTGCGCAATGCCCGATTCAGGCCCCCCAGTGTGGAAAACAGCGGGTAAATGGGGGCCTTGGGCGTGCTTGCTCTTGTTTGCGCAGGGCGGTGGACTATCACCGATTGTGACATGATCATCTCATGCCCAGCCTGCGGCACCCGCTACGCCGTGCCCGATGCTGCCATCGGCAGCGAGGGCCGCACTGTGCGCTGCGCCAAATGCAAGCACAGCTGGTTCCAGGAACCTCTCGAAACGGCGGCTGCGGCCGCCGGGGCCGCGCCGGAGCGCGCGCCCGCGCCCCAGCCTGCGCCCGCGCCCCGACCAACTCCTCAGCCCGCTGCCGCTGCCCCCGAGCCCGCGCCGGTGGCCCCGCCTGCGCCGCCACCCTCTCCGCCCGCGCCTGCCCCGGTTCCCGAGGCGGACAGCGAAGGGCCCTCGATAAGTCACTGGCGCACCCCGGCGGAACCAGGCGGGTCGAGCTATACGCCCGAAAGCGCATCACTGGCCGTGCGCGCGCTGCGTCAGGGCCGCGCCGCCCGGGAGGAGCCCGCACCCTCGCCGCCGCCTGCTCCTCCTCCGCCGCCCGCGCCCCCCGCGTCGGCCTATGCCGAGACACCCTCCTTCCCCGATCCGGCCACGCCGGGCGAGACCATACCCGACCTGCCTTTCGACGATGCCGAAGGCTTTGCCGACGACACGGATGACGGCGCGGGTTCGCAGTTCGATTACCGCGCGCCCTTCACCCGCCCGCGCAACACGCTCAGAATGTGGACGCTCGCTGCGGCTCTGTTCGCCGTGTTGGCAACCGGCACGGCGGTGGCGGTCAACTATTACGGCCTGCCCGACTGGCTGCCGCTCCAGCGGCCGACCTTCGGCGTCGGGCGTCCGGGGCTCGAACTCGATTTCCCCAAGGCCGACCAGCGCCGCGAACCGCTCGAAAACGGCGAGGTGATCTTCCGCGTGCGCGGCACCATCACCAACACCTCGGACGAAAGCCTCGATGTGCCCAACGTGCTGGTGGTGTTCAGCGACCGGCGCGAACGCAATATCGGGGACTGGGTGGTGGTGCCCTCGAAGCGCCGCCTCGCCCCGGGAGAGACCGTGACCGTGACCGAAGCGATCGCCAACATCCCGCCCGGCGCGGCCGGCGCAGCGCTCGGCTGGGCACCGCGCTAGGCCACCTGCGAAACTCTTCGTCAAAGAGCTTGCGCAGGGCAGAACCCCTTGCTAGGGGCGCGCTCCTACCGCGGGGCCAGCCATTCCGGCAGCCCCGACAAACCCGAGTGCGGTCGTGGCGGAACTGGTAGACGCGCAACGTTGAGGTCGTTGTGGGCGAAAGCCCGTGGAAGTTCGAGTCTTCTCGACCGCACCATATCACTCCTGACACAAGCCATCGTCCCGGGCCAATGCCGGCGATATGCCGCGCGCCCTGCTGCGCCCTCTTGGATAAGCCCGCATTCTGCTCCATCATCACGGGGTGCGGGCAGCGGCATTGCGGCCCGCAGCGATTTGGGGGAGAGGCCATGCGGTGGTTCCTGGCGTTCGTGGGCTTTGCCCTGTTCTGGGCCGGCGGCGTCCGCGCCCCGCGCGGCCCAGCTCGGCGAGGCGTTTTCCTTGCGCGCGTTCCATGATGACTTCCTCGCCGCGGGGCGCCTGCCGATCGCGCTGACCCGCTACGAAATGACCGGCCTCGACGACGAGGTGGCGCTGTTCTGGACAACGCCGCCGATCCCGCCCGCTCGCTGATCCCGCGCGCACTGGGGCGCCGAAGGCTTGCAGCACAGCGGGGCTGTCAGGGCACGATTTCTTAACAGCTTGGAAGGCAAAGGGGCACCATGACGGACCCGCTTCGCCTCGACGCCATCCGCAATCTCGGGCTGGAGGCGATTCCCGACCGCGACCTGTTCTCGCGCATCACCCTGCTGGCCAGCACCATGCTGGGCTGCCCGATCGCGCTGCTTTCGGTGGTGGAGCGCGACCGCCAGTGGTTCCTCGGGCGCACCGGCACCGATCTCATGGAAACGCCGATCGAGGATTCCCTCTGCGCGGTCTGCGTGCAGGGCGAGGCGCCGTTGCTGATCGAGGACGCAAGGCTCGACGCGCGCCTTGCCGAGAATGAGCTGGTGACCGGGCCGCCCTTCATCCGCTCCTATCTCGGGGTGCCGATCCGGGGCGAGGAGGGCGTGCTGATCGGCACGCTTTGCGGCATCTCGCCCGAACCGGCGGCTTTCCGCCCGGATCAGATCGCACCGCTGGCGATGCTCGCCGAACTCGCCGAACAGTCGATTGCGCTGCACGCCCGCACCCGCGCGCTCAGCACCGCCAACGCCGCCCTGCACCAGACCAGCCAGATCTTCCGCCAGGCCGAACGCGCCGCCAAAGTGGGGAGCTGGTGGGTCGATCTTGACACCCGGCGGATGCGCTGGTCGGATCAGGTCTATGCCATCGCCGGGCTGGAACCGGGCCAGTTTCTCGACGTGCGCGAAGTCGTGCAGCTTTATCAGCCCGACGACCGCGCGATGGTCGGCAAGGCGATCGACGACACGATTGTGCACGGCAAGCCGTTCATGTTCGAAACCACGATCAACCGCCGCGACGGGGAGCAGCGCCGCATCCGGGTGGTGGGCGAGCGCATCGACCGCAACGGACGGCCCGATTGCGTCGCCGGGATCATCCTCGATTGCACCGAGGAGCACCTGCGCAATGTCGCGCTCAAGCGCGCGGCCGAGCGCGACCGGCTGACGGGGCTCTATAACCGCGCCACCTTTGATCGCAGGCTGGCGGCAGCGATGCAGCGGGTTGAGAGCGAACCTGTCGCCATCGCGTTGCTCGATCTCGACGGGTTCAAGGACGTGAACGACACGCTCGGCCACCTTGTCGGCGACCGGGTGCTCGAAACCATCGCCGCGCAGTTGCAGCAGAAGGCGGCAGAGGGGGTGTTTCTCGCCCGCTGGGGCGGGGACGAGTTCGCGATGCTGTTCCCGCCGCACATGGCGCTGGCCGACGTGACCGGCTTTCTTGAAGGGCTATTGTCCGAATTCGGCGAGATGCCGCCGCTCGGCACCACCATGCTGCGCATCGGAGCGACCTGCGGCGTGGCGCGGATGACGACGGCAGCGAGCAGCGAAGAGATCATGCGCCGCGCCGACCTCGCGCTCTATCGCGGCAAGGAAAGCGGGCGCGGGTCGGTGGTGTGCTGGGACAGCCAGATCGAGGCCCGCCAGTCCGAGCGCCAACAGGCGATCGCGCGGCTGCGCAGCGCGCTCAATTCCGGCCGGGCAACGGCGGCCTATCAGCCGATTGTGGAACTCGCGAGCGGCAGGATCGCCGCAGTCGAGGCGCTGCTGCGACTGCGCGATGCCGATGGCACGCTGCTTGCGGCGAGCGATGTTTTTTCCGCGCTGCTCGATCCCGAACTCTCGCGCCGGGTCAGCCGGGTGATGCTCGACCAGATCGTCGCCGACGGGCCGGCGATCCTCGCGCTGTTCGGGCCCGAGACGCGGATCGGGATCAACCTGTCCGACGCCGACCTCAGGCACGGCGATTTCGTGCGCCACCTGATCGAGGTGATCGACGACAGCCCGCTGGGACCGCACAACATCACCATCGAAGTGACCGAGACGATGCTGCTCGACGCGGGCGGGCACCTGCCTGCGTCGCTGGCGATGCTCGACGATTGTGGCTTCACCATCTGCCTCGATGATTTCGGCACGGGCTTCTCCTCGCTCACGCACCTGCGCGCCTTCCCGATCCACAAGGTCAAGATCGACCGCGATTTCATCGCCGCGATCCGCGAGGATCACCAGTCGCGCCTCATCATCCAGGCGATCGTGCAGATGGGCCATTCGCTCGGCCTGCGCGTGGTGGTGGAGGGCGTGGAGACCGAGGAGCAGGAGACCTTCCTGCGCGCGATCGGGTGCCGCTATGTGCAGGGCTACCGCTATGGCCGCCCGGCGCTGCTGGCGGACCTGCATTCCCGTTTCGCCGTGCCCGATGCCGCCACACGGCGCAGCGCCTAGCCCGGCCAGGCTTCAGGGCGTGAGCCGGGCATCGGCCGCCACCGTGCCAGCCCTGAAAATGAAGGTATCGACCCTTGTCCCGCCGCCGATGTTGACCCGGTTTTCCTGCCGCGCCCAGACATCGGTGAGGATCTGCGAATTGAACCGCAGCACCGCCTGACCGCCGGGGGGTGCAGGCACCTCCTGATAGACCCACAGGCTGCCGCCGGTGATCTCGGAGCCGACATAGGCGGGCTCGACCGCTGTCCCGTCGACCTGAAGCAGGAAGCGCCGCGTGACATAGCGGGCAAAAGCCTCGCGGCTCTTTTCCGAACCGATGATGTCGGCGTCCTTCGCCCCTTGCGCCCTCAGCGCGTGTTCGGCATCGTGGACCGGCACCTGATGCGCGATTTCGATCGCGCCGCTGCGCGCGTTGAGGGCGATGGTGCTGATCGCGATCTTCTGCTGGTGCGCCAACGCCGCCCCGCCTGCGAGCGGGGCCAGCCCCAGCGCGGCCAGCAGCGGCGGCAGCAGAAGCAGCAGCAACCGGCGCAGCATCACTTGCGGTTCTTGACCGGCTCGGCGCCCGCCGCCTCGCCCATCAGATCGCGGCTGACGCGCGACTTCGACTCCTCGTCCTTGAAGGCCTCGATCCGGCTCGGGATGATGCGGCGCGGGTAGTGGTTGTCCTCAAGATTGGCGTCGCCCGTCTCCCAGTCGGGATCGACCATCACCTCGACCAGTTCCTTGTTCTTCGGGAAGACCAGCAGCTTGGCGACTTCCCGGGAATTGCGCCGCCAGATTTCGGCCGGGATGTTGAGCTTCTGCTTCGATCCGTCCTTGAAGGTCAGGCCGAGGATGATCGGCATGACAAGCCCGCCCCTGTTGGTGAAGTTGAGGACGTAGTAATTCGCGTCCTCCTTCACCGCCCGGTCGAAGGCCGCACGTTCCCACGGGACAAGGCCTTCGAGGAAATCGGCATAGCCCCTGCGGTCCTTGGGGGTGACGGTGAACTGGTCGTTCCTGTCGTAGAAATCGGTTACGCCCGGGTTCTCCAGCACCCAGATCGGCAGCCCCTGCGCCCTGTTCAGCCCGATGCCGACAGGCACCGGCTCATCGGCCTTTTCCTGACGGCGACGGGGCAGGTCGATATCGGGGTTCTTGCTGTCCATTTTCAGGCGGTAGATCGAATCAAGGCTGATATCGACGTGATCGGTGGTGTAGAACCACCCGCGCCAGAACCAGTCGAGATCGGTGCCGCTGGCTTCCTCGATGGTGCGGAAGAAATCGGCCGGGGTGGGCCGCTTGAACTTCCAGCGGCGGGCATACTCCCTCAGCGCAAAGTCGAACCGCTCGCGCCCGATCACGGTATCGCGCAGCACATG
>Ga0208370_100089_pt1 | contig 31004 bp, 25 predicted proteins | sample Subbio12Jun_QV11_FD_184822 | JGI IMG/M metagenome (GOLD analysis project Ga0208370, IMG submission 184822) | Serpentinite rock and fluid subsurface biosphere microbial communities from McLaughlin Reserve, California, USA -CR12Jun_QV11 (SPAdes) | ecosystem: Environmental > Terrestrial > Deep...
TCTCGGCTCCTGCCTCGCTGCCGCAGGACGGCCCTCATCGCCGCGGCTCGCCCACCAGACACCGCGCTTGCGACTGCGGTTCGCCACGATCGTCGCGTGCGCGTTGTCGCGGCGTGCTCGGGATCCCGGCCTTGCGGGGACTTTGCTCCACGACCCGCTGCGTGCGATCCGCGCCGGGCCCGTGGGCCATGGGGATCGCAGGAGGCGCACAGGACGTGCGCCGTCCGGCGACTGCGGAGCGGGACGCGTAGCCGTCGCCGGCCGCGACCCCGTGGCCCACGAAGGCAGGCGCGCCCGGGATGGTTGGCCCCAGGGACCACGAAGGCAGGCGCGCTCGCAATGGCGCGCCCGGGACGGTGCGCGATCGCCGCCCCTCATCGCCGCGGCGCGTCGGACGCCACCCGCGCCGCGGCCTGCTCGGTCGAGGTCAGGGCGACCTTGTCGCGGAGGTAGCTGGGCTCCAGGCGCTCGGGGGGCAGTGCGCGGCCTTCGCCCCAGTCGCGCAGGGCGATGCGGGCGACGGCGCCGGCCGTGGGCAGGGCCGCGGGATCGATGCGGGCAAGCCGTGCGGCGAGTGGGGCATGCCAGCGGCCTTCGCCGGCGGCGAAGCCGCTGCCGACGCCGAGGAGAGGCATCCCACCGTCCGCGCCAGGCCCGCGCGCCGCGAGCGCCGCCGCCGCCGCGTCGAGCGACAGCAGGGCCTCGGCGGACCGCGGCCGCGGCAGGCCCTGGGCATCGCCCTCGAATTCGCCGAGGTAGAGCTCGCCCATGCGCGCGTCGATGGCGGCCAGCACGCCGCCCTCGCAGAGGAAGGGCTCGGCCAGCGCGGCCAGGGTCGAGACCGGCAGCACCGGGCGATCGAGCCCCAGCGCGATGCCCTGCACCAGGCCGATCGCCAGCCGCACGCCGGTGAAGGCACCCGGGCCGACACCCACCGCCAGGGCATCGAGCTGCGACTTCGCCACGCCCGCTTCGGCCAGCAGGGCCTCGGCCCAGGGCAGTGCGAGTTCGGCCTGCCGTCGCGGCGCGATCGCGTGCCGCGCCAGCAGCCGGCCGTCGTGCCACAGGGCGACCGAGCAGGCCTCGGTGGCCAGTTCGAAAGCCAGCAGGGTGGGGCCGGGGCCCGCGGCGCGCGATCCGCGGGCGGCGGGCGGCATGGTCGTGGCCAGCGGCGGCTCAGCGGGCATCGATGGGCTCCGCCGCCTGTTCGCGGGCGAAGAAGGCCTGCACGTCGGCGAGCGCGGTGGTGCGCGCGAGCGGCGGCAGGCTGGCGAGAAACACCCGCCCGTAGGGCTTGCTGACGAGGCGCGGGTCGCAGAGCACCAGCACGCCGCGGTCGTCGTGGCGGCGGATCAGCCGGCCCACGCCTTGTTTGAGCGCGATGGCCGCGGCCGGCACCTGCTCGGCGAGGAAGGGGTTGCCGCCGCGGCGGCGCACGGCTTCGAGCCTTGCCTCCAGCACCGGGTCGTCGGGCGCAGCGAAGGGCAGCTTGTCGATGACGACGACGGAGAGCGCGTCGCCGGCGACATCCACGCCCTCCCAGAAGCTGGCGGCCCCGAGCAGCAGGCCGTTGCCGCTGGCGCGGAACTGCTCGATCAGTTGCAGGCGCGGCGCCGTGCCCTGCACGAACAGCGGCCAGGGCCCACCGGCCAGCAGGTCCGCGGCCTCGCGCAGGGCGCGATGCGAGGTGAACAGCAGGAAGGCGCGGCCCTTCGAGGCCTCCAGCACCGGTCGCAGCGCCGCCACCACGCGCCCGGTGTAGTCGCGGGCCGAGGGCTCGGGCAGGCCGGGGGGGAAGTAGGCCAGTGACTGCGCCTTCCAGTCGAAGGGGCTTTGCTCCAGCAGCATGCGCGGGGCGTCGAGGCCGAGCTTCCAGGCGATGTGCTTGAGGTCGCCGCCGACCGCCAGCGTCGCCGAGGTGAAGATCCACGCCGCCCGGCTCTGCTCGCGGTAGCGGCGCAGCGGGCCGGCGACGTCGAGGGGGGTGATCGAGAGGGCGAAGCCGCGCTGGGTCAGCTCGAACCAGCGTACCTGGCCGTGGTCGGTGCGGACTTCGTGGTCGTCATCGGCGCGATCGTCCTGCGTCGATTCGCTTGTCGGCCCGCCACCTTCGCCGTCATCGGCATCGAACAGGCCCGGTGCGGCCTCGGCCCAGGTGTGCAGCCGCGTGCGGAACAACGCCAGCCGTGTGAGCACGGCGGCGAATTCGGGCGCGGCCTCCTTCAGCGGCTCGACGACGGTGGCGAGGCCGGCCATCGCCGCGTCGAGGGTGCGCAGCAGGGCCGGCATCTCGGCGTGGTGGCCGAGCAGCAGGGCCAGCGTGCCGCGCTGCGGCAGGCCCTCGCACTGCGCGCGCAGCAGGCGGACCGCCGCCTCCAGCTCGCGCACCGCCGGCGCGACGGCGGCGAGGCTGCCGCCGACCTTGCCGCAGGCGGCCAGCGCGTCGCGGCTCAAGTCGACGAGCATGCGCGCCGAGACCGACTCGCCGAAGAACTGCGAGGCGAGATCCGGCAGCTGGTGCGCCTCGTCGAGCACGAAGGCCGAGGCCCCGGGCAGGATCTCGCCGAAGCCCTCCTCCTTGATCGCCAGATCGGCGAGCAAAAGATGATGGTTGATGACGACGAGGTCGGCGGCCTGCGCCTCGGCGCGTGCCTTGACGACGAAACAGTCCTGCCAGAACGGGCACTCGCTGCCGAGGCAGTTCTCGACGGTCGAGGTGACGAGGCCGCGGATCGGCGAATCCTCGGGCAGGTCGGCGATCTCGGCGAGGTCGCCGCGGCGGGTGCGCTTGCCCCAGGCGACGATGCGCTCGAACTGCGCGATCTGCTCGCGGCCGCTGAACACCGGCGCGCCCTTGGCGAGCTCGGTGCGCTGCAGGCAGAGGTAATTGCTGCGGCCCTTCAGCAGGGCGGTGCGCAGGCCGAGGCCGAGCGCCTCGCGCACCCTCGGCAGGTCGCGGTGGTAGAGCTGGTCCTGCAGGGCCTTGGTGCCGGTCGAGACGATCACGCGCTGGCCCGACAGCAGCGCCGGCACCAGGTAGGCGTAGGTCTTGCCGGTGCCGGTGCCGGCCTCGGCGATGAGCGCCTCGCGCTCGGCCATGGCGAGGGCGATGGCCTCGCCCAGCCGCTGCTGCGCCGGGCGCGGCGCGAAGCCGGGAATGGCGTTCGCCAGCGCGCCGCCGGCGTCGAGGGCGCGGACGGTGAGCCCCGGCAGCCCGCGGCCGCCGGAGGTGGCGGCCTCGGCCGTCACATCCGCACCGGCGGCGCGATGGTGCAGCGTTCGACCATGGCACGGGCGGAGCGGGCGTTCTCGACTTCGCCGCGGCCCTCGCGCAGGAAGCCGAGCAGGGTCCAGTTGCGGCGGCACAGCGGGCCGGACTTCGGGCCGAGCGCGATGCTCCGCTTCGCCAGTGCCTCGGCCGCGGCGTGCTCGCCGCGCAGCAGGGCGATCTCGGCGCGCCACTGCAGCAGGTCGGGGTCGTCGGGGGTGACGCCCAGGGCCTCGTACAGTCTCGCCTCGGCCTCGTCGAGACGGCCCGCGGCCTCGGCCGCCGCCGCCGCGAGGCGCAGGTCCTTGGCATGCGGATCGATGAACGGGCGCACCACCAGCTCGGCCCCGTCGATGCCGGCGGCACGCACCGCCTCGACGACCTCGGCGTCGGTGGGCGGTGGCGGGCCCGCCGGGGTGGGTGGCGCGGGAGGCGCCGTGGCGCAGCCGGCGAGGAGCGCGGCAAGGCCCAGCGAAGTCAAGAAACGGCGTGTCATGGCCCATCGGCTCCGAAACCGAAGAAATCGAGCAGGCTGCGTTCGACGCAGCTCAAGTGCTCGGCGGGAAGGAAGCCTGCGACAAAAGGATAGCGACGGGCACCGGTGCATTCGGATTCCGTCGTGGCGAATCGCCCCTGCGCGACGTAGGCCCATTCGATGCCCTGCTCGCCGGGCACCAGCGGCGCGCTCGGCAGGTCGGCGAAGAGATCCTGCCAGACGCGCATCGCGCCGGTGGCGCCGTACAGGCCGGTGGCCGCGTTGCGGTCGTTGCCGACCCAGGCCACGGCGAGGTGGCTGCCGGTGTAGCCAGCGAACCAGGAATCGCGGCCGTCGTTGCTGGTGCCGGTCTTGCCGGCTGCCGCGAGGCGCGCGGTGCCGCCCCCCGCCAGCGCCCGCGCCGTGCCGCGGCGGGCGGCGTCCTGCAGGGCCATCGTGACCAGCCGGGCGGCGAGGGCGTCGCCCTCCTGGGCCTCGTCCTTGCGGCCGTCGTAGCGGGCCAGCGGCCGGCCCTCCGGCGAGAGCACGCCGCGCACGGCGCGCAACGGCTGGATGCGACCGCCGGAGGCGAGGAACTGGTAGACCTGCGCCATCGCGAAGGGCGAGAGGTCGACGCTGCCGAGGATCAGGGAAGGATTCGGTTCCGCCTCGACCTCGGCCAGGGCATCGAGCAGGGCGGCGAGCCGCTGCGGGCCGACGTCCATGCCGAGCCGCACCGTGGCCTGGTTGTAGCTGAAGGCCAGTGCGTCCAGCAGCGGCAGGGTGCCGTGGCTGCGGCCGTTGGCGTTCTCCGGCGTCCAGTCGCGGCCGTTGGCGAGCCGCACGGTGACCGGCAGGTCGTCGATCGGCGAGGCCAGCGACCAGCGACCCGGTTGCGCCAGGGCGAGCAGGTAGACCACCGGCTTCAGCAACGAGCCCACCGGGCGGCGGGCATCGAGCGCGCGGTTGAAAGCGGGGTTGCCGGGCTGGCGGTCGCCGACGATCGCCCGCACCTCGCCGTTCTGGGCGTCGGTCAGCACCAGCGCCGCCTGCAGGGGCGGACGGCCCGGCCGTTCCAGCGCGTCGAGGGTGGCGACCACGGCCGCCTCGGCCTCGTGCTGGGCCGAGGGGGCGAGGGTGGTGTGGATGGTCAGCCCGGCGCCGGTCAGGGCCTTGGCCGGGTAGTCGCGGGCGAGCTGGCGGCGCACCAGGTCGAGGAAGGCCGGATGGCGGTTGCGGGCGAGCCCCGGGCGCGGCAGCACCCCGAGCGGCCGGGCGCGCGCGGCGTCGCGCTCGGCGGGGGTCATCAAGCCGGTCTCGGCGAACACCCCGAGCACCAGGTCGCGGCGCGCCTTCGCCCGTTCCGGGAAGCGCCGCGGATCGAGGTGGGAAGGCCCCTGCACCAGCCCGATCAGCAGGGCGATCTCGTGCGGGCGAAGGTCGCCGACCTCGCGGCCGAACCAGAAGCGCGCCGCCGCCCCGACCCCGTGCACGGCCTGCGCGCCCTGCTGGCCGAGGTAGACCTGGTTGAGGTAGGTCTCGAGGATGCGGCGCTTGTCGAAGCGCGCCTCGATGATGAGGGCATAGGCCGCCTCGGTGGCCTTGCGCCGGAAGGTGCGGGCATTGTCGAGGAACAGGCTGCGCACCAGTTGCTGGGTGAGCGTGCTGCCGCCCTGCTCCAGCTCGCCCTCGCGGAGGTTGACGAACGCCGCCCGCAGCACGCCCCAGGGGTCGACGCCGTGGTGGTGGCGGAAGTTGCGGTCCTCGACCGCCTGCAGGCCGGCCACCAGCAGCACCGGCATGTCCTCCAGCCGGACCAGTTCGCGCTCCTCCTGGCGGGCCCCGTAGAGGGTGGCGATGCGCGCCGGGTCGAGCCGGAACCCCGGGCCGCCGCCGTCCAGCCTGCGCACCGAGGCCACCCGCCCGCCGGCCAGCACGACCTCGCCGCGGGCCGGGTCGACCGGGCCGTCGACGTCGTCGAAGCCGCGGGTGGCGATGGTCCAGCGCGCGCCGTCGCGGGCGTAGCTGCCGGGGGTCAGGCCGTCGCCGGCGACAAAGGCCGCCGCCGCCAGTTCCTGCTGCAGGGCCTCGGCGTCCATCGGCAGGCCCGGCGCCAGCACCAGCGGACGGGCGAACACGCGGGTCGGGATCTGCCACGAGAGCGCCTCGAACTGCGCCCGCACCTGGCGGTCGAGGTACCAGGCGACCGGCAGGCCGAAGCCCAGCAACAGGCCGGAACCGAGCAGGGCCGCGAGCAGGGCGTAGCGCAGCAGGGGGGGCATGCCGGGGCGGGAATCGGGCGCGAAAGCGCGGATAATGGCGACCCCGCAGTCTAGCGCAGCCCACCCCGACTCCCGCTTGAACACCGCGCCGCGGGCCGACGCCCCCCGACTGCCCCCCGAAGCCCCGCACTGGAGCGGCCCCGTTCCGCTGCCCGCGGACGCGGCCGCGGTGCTCGCCCGGGTGCTCGGGCAACGGCCGGAACTCGATGCCGTGCTGCCGATCGACAGCGGGGCACTGGCGCAGGCCTGGGGCCTGGATGCTGCCGATGCCGAGGCGGTGGCGGCCGCGGCCTGGACCTGGGGGCCGCGGCTGGTGCTGGCGGTCGATCCGGCCGCGGGGCCGGCACTCTGGCGCGATGCCGCGAGCCTGGCGCGGACCGGCGGTGAGCGCCCGCGGCGCGCCGCCCTGCTGCCTTTCGTCGCCGTCCCCGGCGCGGCAGCCCCCCCCGTCGATCCCACGGCTTGGCGGCCCGCCGGCCTCGCCACCCACGTGCCACCCAGCATCACCGCCGGGTTGGATGGCCGGCCGGTGGTGCTGCACCTGCTGCATGACTGGGGCGGCGGCGTGGAACGCTTCGTCGCGCTGCAGGCCCGGCAGGACCCCGACCGTCACCACCTCGCCCTGGTGAGCGGCGGCAGCCGTCGCGAGGGCCATGGCCGCTGGCTGCTGCTGCGCCCGGCGGCGGGCGGCCCGGCCCTGCGCCATTGGCGGCTCGACCCGCCGGCCGGCGACCTCGTCGAGCACCACCCCGGCATCGCCGCCGCATTGGCCGAGGTGGTGGCGAGCTTCGGGGTCGGTGCCCTGCGGGTGTCCTCGCTGATCGGCCTGTCGCTCGACGTGCTGGAAACCGGCCTGCCGACCGCCTTCGTGCTGCACGACCTGTTCCCGTTCTGGCCGTGGCTGGACGACCCGGCCTCGCGGCCGCTGGCTTCGCCGGCCGCCCTGGCCACCGCCGCGCAAGCCCCCGACTGGCCCTTCGCCACCCGCGACCCGGCGCGCTGGCAGGCCCTGTCCGCGGCCACCCTGCAGGCCCTGGCCGCGACCGCGACCCCACTGGTGGCCCCCAGCCGCAGCGTGCTGGAACGCCTGCACGCGGTGGCCCCGGCCAGCGCGGCGCTGACCGCCCACGTCATTCCGCACGGCGTGCCGGAGGCCCCGCCGCGGCCCACCCGGCGCGCCCCCGGCCCGCTGCGCGTGCTGGTGCCCGGCCGGCTCACCGGCGGCAAGGGCGAACACCTGCTGCACGGCCTGCTGCCGCTCGCCCCCGCCGGGATCGACTGGTACTTCCTCGGCGGTGGCGCGGCCGGTGCGGCCTTCGCCGCGGCCTGCGGCGGACGGTCGCTGGCGGACTACGCGGCCGACGGACTCGATGCCGCGCTGGGGGGCTTCGACCCCGACCTCGCCCTGCTGCCCTCGCTGCTGCCGGAAACCTTCGGCTTCGTGCTCTCCGAGATGCTGGCCCGCGGCATCCCGGTGCTGGCGGCCGACGTGGGGGCCTACGGCGAACGCCTGCGCGAGGCCGGGCTCACCGCGCTGGCACCCAGCCCGGAAGCCTTCGCCGCGGCCCTCGCCGCCGCTGCCGGGGATCCGGAGCGCCTGCCGCGCCGGCAGCCGCCCCCACCCGACCTCGCGGCCGCCCGCCGCGGCTGGGCCGCCCTGCCCGGCCCGTGCCCGGCCCGTGGCGGCCTGCCGGAGGAAGGGCTTGTCTCGGCCCTGCAACACGAGCGCAGCACGCTTGCCATCTCCGTTTCGATCCTCCGGCACGAGCGTGACGCGGCCTACCGCCACTACGAAGAAGACAGCACCGACCTCGCCCGGCAGCGCGACGTGGCCATGGCCCGCGTCCGGCAACTGAGTCAGGAACTCGCCGCCCGTCCCAGTGAGGCGAAGCTGGCGGAACTGGCGGCGCTGCAGGCCCAGCGCGATGCCGCCTACCGCTATTACGAGCAGGACACCGCCGACCTGATCCGCCAGCGCGACGTCGCCCTGGCCCAGCGCGACGCCCTGCAGGAGCAGTTGCAGCGCAGCAGCGCCCTGCTGGGCCATCCGCTGGTGCGCTGGCCGGCCGCCCTGGTGCGCCGCGCCGGCGACCTCCGGTTGCGCCTGCGCTACCGCTGGGACAAGGCCCTCGACCTCGCCCGCCGCGGCCTGCGCAGCCTGCGCCAGCGCGGCCTGTCGGCCACCGTGGCGGCGCTGCGCCGGCGCTTCGCGCCTGCCGCCGCGGGTCCGGCGGAGATCGCGGCGGCCCCCCTGGGGCCCCTCGCCTTCCCGCTGCTGGAGGCGGCCAGCGCCAGCATCGTCATCCCGGTGCACGGCAAGCTCGACTACACCCTCGCCTGCCTGCGCAGCCTGGCCGCTTCCGGGCTGCCCGACGGCACCGAGGTGATCGTGGTCGACGACGCCTCGTCCGACGACACCGCCACGGTGCTGCCGCGCATCCCCGGCCTGCGCTACCAGCGCAACGCCGCGAACCTGGGTTTCGTCGGCAGCTGCAACGCCGGCGCGGCGGCGGCGCGCGGCGGGTTCCTCGTCTTCCTCAACAACGACACCACGGTCCGGCCGGGCTGGTTGCAGGCCCTGCTGCGCACCTTCGCCGAGCACCCGGACACCGGCCTCGCCGGGGCGCGGCTGGTCTACCCGGACGGCCGCCTGCAGGAAAGCGGCGGCATCGTCTTCGCCGACGGCTCGGGCTGGAACTACGGCCGCTTCGAGGACCCGCGGCACCCGGCCTACACCTTCGTGCGCGAAGTGGACTACTGCTCGGGGGCCGCCATCGCCATCCCGCGCGACCTGTTCGACCGCCTGGGCGGCTTCGACGAGCGTTACGCCCCGGCCTACTACGAGGACACCGACCTCGCCATGAAGGTGCGCGAGGCCGGCCGCAGGGTGCGGGTGCAGCCGGCCGCGGTGGTGGTGCACCACGAGGGCGTGACCGCCGGCACCGACACCGGCAGCGGCACCAAGGCCTACCAGGTGCGCAACCAGCGCCGCTTCCTCGAACGCTGGTCGGAGGAGCTGCGCCGCCACCCGGCGCCCGGCCAGGACCCGGCCTACGCCGCCCAGCACCGCGCCCGCGCCCGCGTACTGGTCATCGACGCCACCACGCCGATGCCCGACCGCGACTCCGGCTCCGTGCGGCTGTTCGAGCTGCTGCGCCTGCTCATCGAGGAAGGCTGCGCGGTGACCTTCTTCCCCGAGAACGGCCTCGACGACGGCCGCTACACCCAGGCCCTGCGCGACCTCGGGGTCGAGGCCTGGACCCAGCCCTGGCTCGGCGCCCTGCCCGACTGGTTGGCCCGCCACGGCCCGCGCTTCCAGCTCGTCGTGGTGAGCCGCCACTACGTGCTCTCGCCGCTGCTGCCCTTGCTGCGCCGCCACGCGCCGCAGGCGCGGATCGTGTTCGACACCGTCGACCTGCACCACCTGCGCGAGCAGCGCGAGGCCGAGCGCCACGCCGATCCCGCCCTGGCCCGCGCCGCCGCCCGCACCCGCGAGGCGGAACTGGCGCTGGTCCGCGCCGTCGACCGCACCTGGGTGGTCAGTCCGGTCGAGCAGGCGCTGCTGGCCGCGGAGGTGCCCGGCGCCGTGGTCGACGTGGTCTCCAACATCCATCGCCCGCGCGGCCCCGGCCCCGGCCGCGAGACCCGCCGCGACCTGCTGTTCGTCGGCAGTTTCCGCCACCCGCCCAATGTCGATGCCGCGCTGTGGCTGGCCGCCGAGCTGATGCCGCGCCTGCGCGAGCGGCGCCCCGACATCGGCCTGTCGCTGGTCGGCGGCGACGCCCCGGCCGAGGTGCTGGCCCTCGGCCGGCGCGAGGGCATCACGGTGCACGGCCACGTGCCCGAGCTCGAACCCCTGCTCGACCACCACCGGCTCTCGGTCGCGCCGCTGCGCTACGGGGCCGGGGTCAAGGGCAAGGTCAACCAGGCGCTGGCGCACGGCCTGCCGGTGGTGGCGACCCGTTGCGCGATCGAGGGCATGGACCTCGAGGACGGCCGCGACGTGCTGCTGGCCGAGGATCCGGAATCCTTCGTCGAGGCGGTGCTGCGCGCCTACGAGGACGACGTGCTCTGGCGGCGCCTGGTCGCTGGCGGACTGGCCAGCACGGCGCGCGGCTTTTCGCCGGAACGCGCCCGCGCGACCTTGCGGGCGGTGTTCGACGGCTTGCGCTGAACCGCGTTCACGGCCGGGCGTCGGCGAGGCGCCGTTCGAGGCGGCCCAGGGCCTCGTGGCCGGGATCGAGCCGGCGCGCGTGCTGCAGGGCCGTCCCGGCACGCGCCCACTCGCCGCGCCCCAGGGCCTCCTCGGCGATACCGCGCCAGCGCAGCGCCTCGGCGGCGGCCTCGGCCGGCACCCGCGGCCTCGCCGCGACCACCGCGGCGGGCATCCCGGAGGCTTCCAGGCGCTGGCGGGCCAGGGGCAGGCCGAGGTGGCCGGGATCCAGGGCCTGCACGGCGGCCAGTTCCCCGCTGGCGAAGTCCCGCGCTCCGTGCGGATCGGCCTCGAAGGCCGCGAGGGCCAGGTCCAGCCGCCGCTGCAGCAGGCGCTGGCGGCCGTCCAGGGCCAGTGGATGGCCCGGCTCGCGGGCGAGCACCGAGAGGTAATCGGCCAGGGCTGCCGCCGGATCGGAGGTTTCGCCGGCGAGGGCCCGCTGCAGGACCTGCTCGACCGGCGGTGCGATGGCCGCCGCCAGCGCGGCCTGCCGCTGCCGCAGGGCGTCGCCGGGCGCACCGAGCCGGGCCGCCAGGCCGAGTGCGTCCGCCGCCGCCTCCGGCCGGCCGGAGGCCAGGGCCTGGTCGACCTGCACCAGCGCCGCCTGCGCCACCGCCTCCAGCCCGGCATGGACCCGCGGATGGTCCGGTTCGCGCGCCGCCGCCGCGCGGTAGTGGCCGGCCGCCACCGCCAGCGCGCCGGCGGCCAGGGCGGCGTCGCCCGCGGCGAGCTGCCCGGCCAGGGCGGAATCGGGCAACAGGGCACGCCCCAGCGGCTCGCGGAACAAGCCCAGCATCCCGAGCAGCAGGGCGGCCACGAGCAGTGCCACCGCCGCGCCCCGGAAACCGCGCCGGGACTCAGCCGAGGCGCCGGGCATCGCCCACCCCGGGGATCGCCGACAGCCGCGCCAGCACCCGCGAAAGCTGGCCGAAATCGGCGACTTTCAGGGTCAGGCGGAGCCGTGCCAGGCCACGCCCCTCGTCGTTGCGCGAGGCGATGGCGTGGATGTGGATGCCCTCCTGGGCGATCAGGGTGGTGATGTCCTTCAGCAGCGATTTGCGGTCGAGCGCCTGGATCGCCACGTCGACCGCGTAGCTGCCGCCGGCATGGCCCCAGGTGACCGGCATGCTGCGCGCGGGATCGCGGGCCAGCAGGCGGGCCAGCGCCGCGCAATCGGCGCGGTGCACGCTGACGCCGCGGCCGCGCGTCAGGTAGCCGGCGATGGCGTCGCCGGGCACCGGCTGGCAGCAGCGCGCCACCTGCATCAGCAGGTTGCCGATGCCGTCGACCACGAAGCTGTCGTGGCGGGTGCCGCTGCGTTCGCGCGCCGGCGCCGGCGCCGGCAGGGCCGGCGGATCCTTCGGCTGCTGGGCCTCGTGCAGCGCCCGGCTGACCTGGCCGGGCCCGATGTCGCCGAGCGAGAGCGCCACCATCAGGTCGTCCACGGTGGCCACGCGCAGCTTCGGCAGCACCGCCGCGAGGTCGGCCCCCTGCAGGCCCAGCCGGCGCAGTTCCTTCTCCAGCAGTTCGCGGCCCTCGGCGAGGTTCTGCGCGCGGTCGAGCTTGTGGAACCAGGCCCGCACCTTGTCGCGGGCGCGCCCGGTGGCGAGATGGCCGCTGGCCGGATGCAGCCAGTCGCGGCGCGGCGCGGCCTCCTTCGCGGTCAGGATCTCGACCATGTCGCCGGTGGCCGGCCGGAAGTCGAGGGTGACGATGCGGCCGTTGACCTTGGCGCCGCGGCAGCGGTGGCCGACCTCGGTGTGCACGGCGTAGGCGAAGTCGAGCACGGTGGCCCCGCGCGGCAGGTCGATGACCTTGCCCTGCGGGGTCAGCAGGTAGACCCGGTCCTCGACCAGGTCGGCGTCCAGGCGCGCCGGCAGCCCGGCGTCGTCGCCCTCGCCGCCTTCGATGAGCTGGCGCATCCAGGCGATCTTGCGCTCGAAGGCGGCATCGGCCCCGCCGCCCTCCTTGTAGCGCCAGTGCGCGGCGACACCCAGCTCCGACTGCTCGTGCATCTCGCGGCTGCGGATCTGCACCTCGACGGTGCGCCCCTCCGGCCCGACCACGGCGGTGTGCAGGCTGCGGTAGCCGTTGCCCTTCGGGCGGGCGATGTAGTCGTCGAACTCGCGGGCGATCGGCGTCCAGAGCTGGTGGACCACGCCGAGCGCGGCGTAGCAGGCGGCGACGTCGGCGACCAGCACCCGCACCGCCCTGAGGTCGTGCAGGTCGGCGAAACCGATGCCCTTGCGCTGCATCTTCTTCCAGATGCTGTGGATGTGCTTGGGCCGGCCGGTCACCTCGGCCTCGATGCCGGCGGCCCGGAGGGCTTCGCGAAGCCTGGCCTTGACCCTCTCGATGTACTGCTCCCGGGCACCGCGCTTCTCGTCGAGCAGGCGGGCGATGCGCTGGTAGGTCTCGGGTTGCAGGTAGCGGAAGGCGAGGTCCTCGATCTCCCATTTGAGCTGGCCGATGCCGAGCCGGTGGGCCAGCGGGGCGTGGATGTCGGCGCTGAGCCGGGCCAGCGCGAGCCGCTCCGGCTCCGGCAGGCGGGCGGCGTCGCGCAGGCGCGCCAGTTGCAGGGCCAGCAGCACCGGCACCACCCGCAGGTCGCGGACGATGGCGAGCAGCAACCGGCGCAGGCCCTCGGCATTGGCCTGTCCTTCCGGCCGGGCGTGCAGCGCCCAGACCTGGCCGGCCGCGCGCACGCCCTCCAGCATCGCCGCCAGCCGCGGGGCGTCCGCCGGCAAGGGCGACGGGGCCTCGCCGCCCAGTGCCGCGATCGCCGTGGCGAGTTGCATCTCGCGGTCGGGTGCCAGCGTGGCCAGCACCTCCAGGGCCTGGCGGGCGAGTTCCGCGGCCTCGCTGGTGCCGGCCAGGGCAGCCTCCAGCGCCGGCCACCCGGCCAGCACCGGCGCGGGCGCCGGCGCGGGCGCGACAGGCAATGCGGACACGGCGGGATTCACGATTCCGGCAGGGTAGACTCGACGCCATCCGCCCACAAGCTCGCCGAGGCCCCTACGCCATGCACCGCGCCGTCCTTGCCCTCGCCTTCGCCCTCGCCCTCGCCACCAGCAGCACCTCGGCCAGTGATTTCTCGTCGCTCGAGGAACGCATGAGCGCGGCGGAATTCCAGCGCGCCGGCCTCGACAAACTGAGCGCCGAGGAACTCGCGGCCCTGAACGAGTGGCTGCAACGGCACGGACTGGCCGAGCGTGCCGCCGCGCCGACCGCAGCGCAGGACCGCATCGGCTTCCCGGCACGGTCGCCGGGCGGCGATGCCGATGGGGTGGACCGCATCGAGTCGTACGTCGCCGGCCGCTTCACCGGCTGGCGCGGCGCGGACGACCTCATCACCCTGGCGAACGGGCAGGTCTGGCGGGTCACCGATTCCGACACGCGCCTGAGCGTCGACCTCACCGATCCCCGCGTCACCATCCGGCGGGGTGCTTTCGGCGGCTGGCAGCTGCAGGTCGAGGGCTACAACACCCGCGCGCGCGTGGTCCGGGTGCGCTGACCCGCGCCGCAAGGCTCACGGCCCGCGCAAGGCCTCGAGCTGCCTCGCAAGGCGCTTGGCCGAGACGGGGCGCCGGGTGCCCAGTTCCTGCGCGAACAGCGAGACGCGCAGTTCCTCCAGGTCCCAGCGCAGCGCCTGCCAACCCGGCTGCAGCGCGAGGCCGCGACGACGGGCGTCGTCGAGGGCCTGGGCGAAGGGCTGCACCTCCAGCATGCGCTGCTGGTCGCGCACCGGGTCGCGCAGGGCACGCTCGGCGCGCAGCGCCAGGGCCTTGAGGTAGCGCGGCAGTTCGTCGAAGGCCTCGGGCGGTGTCTCGCGGACGAAGCCCGGATGCACGAGGCCGGCCAGCTGGGCCCGGAGATCGTCGAGGTTCGCCTTGGCCCAGCCCAGCACCGGCGCCTCGAGCTTCGGGCGGATTTCGGCGTACTGCGTGAGCGCCGCCTCGGCCACCTTCAGCCGCGCCATGGCCTCGCCGAACAGCTTCTGCTTCACCGCGGCGATCGCCCGCTGGAAGGCCTCGCGGTCGCGGATCGCGGCCAGTCCCGACGACGAGGCCACCGTCGTCGCGGTCGGCCCCGCCGTACCCGCATCGTCCCCACCTCCCCCCAGCAGCGCCGCCAACGCCTTCGCCACGAGGTCGGCGCGCAACTGCTCGGCGCTGGCGACCGCGGTGTAGACCATCGCGGTCTTCGGGTTCAGCGGCAATTGCTTGCGCGCCTGCTTCACCGCATCGGCCAAGGCGATCTCCGCCAGCCGCACGACACCGGCGGCGTGGGCCGTCGCCGCCGCCTCGCGGTCGGCCAGCACGCGCAGGGCCACGTCCTCGCTGTCGAGCACGAGGGCCGGGAAGGCCGGCAGGCCACCGGCAGCGCGGATCTCGACCGGGATCGGCTCGGCGGGGAATTCGCGCAGGCCCTCACGGGCGAGGCGCTCGCCGGCGCGGGCGGCGAAAGCCTTCTCGGCCTCCGCGCCGAAGCGGGTCTTGAGTTCGTCGAGCGAGCGCGAAGCCCCGAGCACGAGGAAGCGTGGGCCTTCCACCTCACCGACCCGCAGGTTCATGCGCAGGTGCGGCTCCAGCGCGGCCTCGTCGAAATCGAGGCCCGTCACTTCGACGCCCGTCGCCTTGGCGAGGAAACGGCCGAGCGCGCCGGGCAGGCTGTCGGCATCGCCGTTCGGGTAGGCCAGCGCGAAGGCGCGGGCGAAATCCGGCGCCGGCACGAAGTTGCGCCGCAGCGCCTTCGGTAGACCTCGGATCAGCGCCGTCGCCTTCTCCTCGACGAGGCCCGGCACCAGCCACGACAGGCGCGCGGCGTCGAGCGCGGGCAGCAGGTGCAGGGGCACGTCCAGCGTCACGCCGTCCTCGGCATGGCCGGGCTCGAAGCGGTAGTGCAGCGCCAGCCGCGCATCGCCCAAGGGCAGGAATTTCGGGAAACGTTCGACACCGCTGCCCTCGACCGACATCAGCTCGGCCAAGGACCACTCCAGCGCCTTCTTCGCCGCCGGGTCGAGCTTGCCGTACCAGCTCTCGAGCGCGGCAGTGTTGTGCACGTCGGAGGGCAGGCGATCGAGGTACCAGCGCACCTGCCAGTCCTCGTCGACGACCAGCCCGGCGCGGCGCTGCTTGGCTTCCTCCTCCTGCGCGCGCTCCAGCGTGGCGAGGTTGCGCTTGACCAGCGGGATGCGGGTGTCGATCTCGCCGGTCACCAGCGCCTGGCGCACGAAGATCTCCCGCGCCTCGTCGGGGTAGAGCCCGCCGTAGTGCACCGGCTTCCTCGGCAGCAGCACGAGGCCGAACAGGCCGATCTGCTCCGAGCCCTGCACCCTCCCCTGCCGCCGCGACCAGTGCGGGTCGAAGTGCCGGCGCGACAGCAGATGCGGCACGGCGTCGATCACCCACTCCGGCTCGATCTTGGCGGCGGTGATGCCCCAGACCTTCGCGGTGTCGAGCAGGGTCGCGCACAGCACCCAGGGCGGCGGCTTGGAGGCCAGCGTCGAGGCCGGGAACAGCCCGAACTTGCGGCTGCGCGGCGCTTCGTAAAGGCCCTTCTCGCTACGGTGCCCGACCTGCAGGGCGAGGCCCGTGATCAGGGCACGGTGCAGGTCGGCGTAGTCGGCAGGCTGCTCGTTCTGCGCCCAGCCGAGCGCCTCACAGTTGAGGATCAGCTGCCGGTGCAGCTCGCGCCACTCGCGCATCCTGAGGAAATTGAGGAAACGCTGCCCGCACCAGTCGCGCAGCTTCGACTGCGAGAGTTCCTCGTGCGCGATCCGGTAGGCCTCCCAGAGCTTGAGGATGCCGACGAACTCGGAGCGCTCGTCGGCGAAGGCGGCATGCGCGCGGTCGGCGGCCTCGCGCGCCTCCTGCGGGCGCTCTCTCGGGTCCTGCAGGCCGAGGAAGCTGGCGATGACGATCATCTCGCGAAGCGCTCCGCGCTCCTTCGCGGCGATCAGCATGCGGGCGAGCTTCACGTCGACGGCGAAGGCGGCCATCTGGCGGCCGACGGGGGTGAGCTGGCGGTGCTTGTCGACCGCGCCGAGTTCGCTGAGCTGCTGCCAGCCGTCGGCCACCGCGCGCGGGTCCGGCGCGTCGATGAAGGGAAAGTCCTCCACCCGGCCCAAGCCCAGCGACAGCATCCGCAGGATCACGCCGGCCAGCGAGGAGCGCAGCAGTTCCGGGTCGGTGTAGCGCGGCCGGCCGTCGAAGTCCTGCTCGCTGTAGAGGCGGTAGCAGATGCCCGAGGACACACGGCCGCAGCGGCCCTTGCGCTGGTCGGCACTGGCCTGGGCGATGTCCTCGATGTGCAGGCGGTCGAGCTTCATCCGCGGGCTGTAGCGCTTCACGCGCGCGGTGCCCGGATCGACGACGTAGCGGATGCGCGGCACCGTCAGCGAGGTCTCGGCCACGTTGGTGGCCAGCACGATGCGCCGCTTCGGCCCAGGCTTGAACACGCGGTCCTGGTCCTTGGCCGAGAGCCGCGCGTACAGCGGCAGCACCTCGGTGTCACGGTACTTGCGGCGTTCGAGCAGGTGGTGGACCTCGCGGATCTCGCGCTCGCCCGGCAGGAAGACCAGAACATCGCCACGCCCGTCTTCCCGCGCGATCTCGTCGCAGGCCGCCAGCAGGCCCTCGTACAGCGACTTCTCGGCGTCCGGCTTCGAGGCGACGTCGGCGTTCGTCTCCTCGAGGGGCCGGTAGCGCACCTCGACCGGGTAGCTGCGGCCTTCGACCGCCATCACCGGCGCGCCGTCGAAGTGCTTGGCGAAGCGCTCGGTGTCGATGGTCGCCGAGGTGACGATCAGCTTGAGGTCGCGGCGCTTCTTCAGCAGGCCCTTGAGGTAGCCCAGCAGGAAATCGATGTTGAGCGAGCGCTCGTGCGCCTCGTCGACGATGATCGTGTCGTAGGCCGAGAGGTAGCGGTCGCGCTGGATCTCGGCCAGCAGGATGCCGTCGGTCATGAACTTGATCAGCGTGTCCTCGCCCACCTGCTCGGTGAAGCGCACCTGCCAGCCGACCTCCCGGCCCAGCGGCACCTGCAGCTCCTCGGCCACGCGCCGGGCCACCGCGCGCGCGGCGATGCGGCGCGGCTGGGTGCAGCCGATCAGGCCGGCGGCACCGCGCCCAGCGGCGAGGCAGAGCTTCGGCAACTGGGTGGTCTTGCCGGAACCGGTCTCGCCGGCGATGACAATGACCTGGTGCTTGCGGATCAGCTCGACGATCGCCTCGGCCTCGCGGCCGATCGGCAGCTCGGTGTCGATGCGCGGCGCGGGCAGGCGCGCCAGCCGCGCCTCGAAGGCCTCGCGCGAACGGGCGAGGGCCTGCTCCAGCGCCTGCTGCGCCGCCACCCTCGCCTCGCCCTTGGCCTCGGCCAGCCGCTTCTGCAGACGCAGCAGCGTACCGCGGTCCTTGGCGAGCACGCGGTCCAGCGGGTCGGGGCGCGCGGCGCGGGGCGCGGGCGCGGCAGGGGGTTCGGCGGGCTTCCGCATCGGGCGCGCAGTGTAGCCGCCCGCGTGGCCCGCCGCCGCTCAGCCGGCGGCCAGCCGCTGCATGGCGTGGTGATGGCTCAGGAACACCTCGCCGGAGAGTTGTTCGAGGAAATCGCTGCGGCGCAGGCGGTCCATCACCGGCCCCTTGACCTCGGAGAGGTGCAGGCGCAGGCCGCCGTCGCGCAGGCGCTCGTTGATGGCGTGCAGGCTGTCGAGCGCGCTGGCGTCGATGGCGTTGATCGCCGAGGCCACCAGCACCACGTGGCGCAGCCCTGGCCTAGCCGCCACCTCGGCATTGATGCGGTCCTCCAGCGCACGGGCGTTGGCGAAGAACAGGCTCTCGTCGACCCGCAGCGCCAGCACCGCCGGGTCGGTCTCGACCCGGTGGCGCTCGATGTTGCGGTAGTGCTCGGTGCCCGGCACCCGCCCGACCTCGGCGATGTGCGGCTGGCTGCTGCGCCAGAGGTGCAGCAGCAGCGAGAGCAGCACGCCGGCCAGCAGGCCCGGCTCGACGCCGGCGGCCAGGGTCACCAGCACGGTGGTGGCGAGTGCGAGGAAATCGGCCTTGGCGTAGCGCCAGGTGCTGCGGAAGATGCGCAGGTCGACGAGGGTGAGCACGGCGACGATGATGGTGGCCGCCAGCGTCGCCTTGGGCAGGTGGTGGAGCGCCGGGGTGAGCAGCAGGCTGGCGAGCAGGATGCCGGCCGCCACGAACACGCTGGCGAGCTGGGTCTGGGCACCGGCCTCGAATTGCACCACCGAGCGGGCGAAGCCGCCGGTCACCGGGAAGCCGCCGCTGAAGGCCGCGGCGAAGTTGCTGCCGCCCAGCGCGCGCAGTTCCTGGTCGGGGTCGATGCGCTGGCGGCGGCGCGCGGCCAGGGTCTGGCCCACCGACACCGATTCGACGAAGCCGACCAGGCTGATCAGCAGGGCCGGCAGGAACAGCTCGGCCAGCAGGGTGGGGTCCATCAGCGGCACGGTGAAGGGCGGCAGACCCTGCGGCACCGCCCCGACCCGCTCGACCCCGGCGGTCAACGGCCCCAGGCCGTAGGCCGCGACGGTGGCCAGCACCAGCACCAGCACCGGGCCGGAACGCGCCAGGAGATCCGCCGTGCGCGCCCCCAGCCCGAGCCGCACGAGGCCGGGCTTGGCCCAGGTCCGCAGGGCCAGCAGCAGGGCGAGGCTCGCCAGGCCGATGGCCGCCGTCGGCCCGTGCCATCCGCCGAACGGGCCGCCCAGCAAGGGCGCGAGCTGCCCGAGCGCGATCAGCACGGCGGCGGCATTGATGAAGCCGGCGATCACCGGATGGCTCAGGAACTGCGCCATCCGCCCCATCCGCAGCAGGCCCATCAGCAGCAGCAGGGCCCCGGAGAGGAAGGCGAGCGTCAGGGCGACGCTGGCGTAATGGGCGGTACCGGCGGCGGCGTGCTCACCGACCACCGCGGCGGTCATCAGCGAGACCACCGCCACCGGGCCCACCGCCAGCACCCGACTGCTGCCGAGCAGGGCGTAGACCACGAGCGGCACGACGCTGGCGTAGAGGCCGGCCTCGGGCGGCAGCCCGGCCAGCAGCGCGTAGGCCAGGCTCTGCGGGATCAGCATGAGCGTGACCACCAGCCCGGCCATGCCGTCGGCGGCGAGCTGGTGGCGGCCGTAGCCGCGCAGCCATTCGAGCGGGGGGAACCAGCGCGCCGCGAGGTGGGGCTTGCCCGTCATGCATCAACCGCGCAGCGTGGCGGACGGCTCCGGCAGGCCGCCCAGGTCGTAACCGGCCGCCGCCGCCGTGGCCAGCAGTTCGGGCCAGGGCCGCCGCCCGGCCTGCGAGAGTGCCCACAGCACGGTGCAGCGCATCCCGGAGCGGCAGTAGGCGAACACCGGCCCCGGCGCCTCGGCCAGCAGGCGGTCGAAGGCTGCCACCTGCGTGGCATCGATCTGCCCGCCCACCACCGGCAGGAAGGCGCATTGCAGGCCGTGGCGACGGGCCTCGGCCTCGATCTCGCGGTAGGCCGGCTGGCCCGGCGATTCGCCGTCCGGACGGTTGCAGACCAGGGTGCGGACGCCAGCGGCCGCCAGCGTGGCGACATCCGTGGGCTCGATCTGGCCGCAGACCTCGAGACCGGGCACCAGTGGGCGGGCCTGCGGCAAGGAGGGGTTCATGGCCCGGCCACCGTCGCCGCACGGCGCGGCCGCAGGCGCTCGAGCAGCTCGAAACCGAGCATGCCGAGCAGCATGGCACCGACGAAGACGAGGCCCAACCCCTGCCCCGAGGCCGCCGAGACGATGCCCGGGCCCGGGCAGAAGCCGGCGAGGCCCCAGCCGATGCCGAACAGCAGGCCGCCCACCACCAGCCGGGCATCGATGCCGGCCTCGGTCGGCAGGTGCATGCCGCCGCCCAGCAGGTTGCGGGTGCGCTGACCGGCGAAGCGGAAGGCGACCACGCCGACCAGGATGGCCCCGCCCATCACGAAGGCGAGCGAGGGATCCCACAGGCCGAACAGGTCGAGGAAGCCCTGCACCTTGCCGGGGTCGGTCATCCCGGAAAGCAGCAGGCCGATGCCGAACAGCAGGCCAACGAGGAAAGCGGTGAGGAGGGGCATGGCGGTCTCCCGATCAGAGGACATGGCGGAGTACGAACACGGTGGCGAAGCCGGCGCCCATGAAGGCGAGCGTGGCCACCAGCGAACGCAGGGAAAGACGCGAAAGGCCGCAGACGCCGTGGCCGCTGGTGCAGCCGGAGCCGAGCCGGGTGCCGAAGCCGACCAGCAGGCCGGCCGCCACCACCAGCGCGGCGCTGGCCTCGATCCGCGGTGCCGGCGGGAAACCGGCCGGGGCGAGCAGGGCGAAGACGAGCGGCGCGGCCACGAGGCCGGCGACGAGGGCAAGCCGCCAGCCGATCTCGCCCTTCACCGGCCGCAGCAGGCCGCCGACGATGCCGGTGATGCCGAGCACGCGGCCGTTCAGGTGCACGAAGAGCGCCGCCGCGAGGCCGAGCAGCAGCCCGCCGGCGAGCGAGGTCCAGGGCGTGAAATGCGCCCAATCGATGGTCATGTGGGAGTCCTCCGGGATGTGGGTGGGGTTGCGTTGATTCAACATATGCGAATATGCTTACATAAGCTACCCGTTTCCGCTACGCTGCGCAAGCCCACTCCGGAGAGAACCATGAACACGCCTGCCGCCACGCCCACCGCCACGCCCATCGTCCACAGCCTGTTCGACCCGGCGACCTGGACCATCACCCACATCGTCCACGCCGGACCGGGTACGCCGGCCGCCATCGTCGACCCGGTGCTCGACTTCGATCCGAAGTCGGGGCGCACCCGCACCACGTCGGCCGACCGGGTCGTCGAGTACGTCCGCGAACAGCGCCTGCAGGTCGAGTGGATCCTCGAGACCCACGCCCATGCCGACCATCTCTCGGCCGCGCCCTACCTGAAGCAGGTGCTCGGCGGCCGGATCGGCATCGGCGGCCGCATCACCGACGTGCAGAAGGTGTTCAAGGTGGTGTTCCACCTGGAGCCGGAGTTCCGCCTCGACGGCTCGCAGTTCGACCGCCTGTTCGCCGACGGCGAGGCGTTCCGCATCGGCGCGCTGGAGGCCCGCGTGCTGCACGTGCCCGGCCACACCCCGGCCTGCGCCGCCTACCACATCGGCGACGCGGTGTTCGTGGGCGACACCCTGTTCATGCCCGACGTCGGCTCGGCGCGCTGCGACTTCCCCGGCGGCGACGCCCGCACCCTGTACGCCTCGGCGCGCCGCCTGCTGGCCCTGCCGCCGGAGACCCGGCTGTTCCTCTGCCACGACTACCCGCCACCGGGCCGCGACGTGCGCGTGGTCTGCACGGTGGCCGAGCAGCGGGCGGGCAACATCCACCTGCGCGACGGCATCGACGAGGCGAGCTTCGTCGAGATGCGCACCCGCCGCGACGCCACGCTCGAGATGCCGGTGCTGCTGCTGCCCTCGGTGCAGGTCAACATCCGCGCCGGCGAGATGCCGCCGCCCGAGGCCAACGGTGTGTCCTACCTGAAGCTGCCGGTCAACGCGCTGTGAGTGGCGCGGGATTTGGGCCGTGATGGATTCGAACCATCGACCAACTGGTTAAAAGCCAGCTGCTCTACCGACTGAGCTAACGGCCCGCGGAACGCGAAGCCCCGCCGTCGCGGCGGGGCGCGAAGTGTAGCGCAAGCAGGTGGTTGCGGCAGCCGCCCGGCGGCATGGCGTTCAGCGCGGCGCGTAGCGCGTGGCGTCGGCCACGCCGGCTTTCGCGAAGCCCTCGGCGCGCAGCCGGCAGGCGTCGCAGCGACCGCAGGCGCGGCCTTCGGCATCGGCCTGGTAGCAGCTCACGGTCTCGGCGAAATCGACGCCGAGGCGTAGGCCCGCGAGGACGATGTCCGCCTTCGACAGGGCGATCAGCGGCGCATGCACGCGGAGGCCGCCCGCCTCGACGCCGGCCCGGGTGGCGAGGTTGGCGAGCCGCTCGAAGGCGGCGATGAACTCGGGCCGGCAATCCGGATAGCCCGAATAATCGACCGCGTTGACGCCGCAGAACAGGTCACGGGCACCGAGCACCTCGGCCCAGCCCAGCGCGATCGAGAGCAGGAGGGTGTTGCGCGCCGGCACGTAGGTCACCGGGATGCCGGTTGTCGGCGCCTCCGGCACGGCGATGTCGGCGGTGAGCGCCGAGCCGCCGATGGCGCGCAGGTCGACCTCGACGATCTTGTGTGCCGCCGCGCCGAGGCTCGCGGCATTGCGCGCCGCCGCCTGCAGTTCGGCGGAATGGCGCTGGCCGTAGCGCACCGAGAGCGCATGCGCCTCGAAGCCGCGGGCGCGGGCGATGGCCAGCACGACGGCGGAATCCATGCCGCCCGAAAGCAGCACCACCGCGCGCTTGCCGTGGCCGTCCTGCCCGGACCCGCCTGCCATCATGTCGTTCGTCGTCATGGGTACTTCGTCATTGCCGCGGGGTCAGCGCCCCGGCTCGTCGCCCCAGAGCAGCTTGTGCAGCTGCACCTGGAAGCGCACCGGCAGGCGGTCGGCGACGATCCAGTCGGCCAGCTCGCGCGGGGCGAGCACCCCGAAGGCCGGCGAGAACAGCACCTCGCAACGCGAGGTCAGCGCGTGCTCGGCCAGCATCGCCTTCGCCCAGTCGTAGTCGGCACGGTCGCAGAGCACGAACTTCACCTGGTCCTTGGGCCGCAGCAGGTCGATGTTCTCGATCCGGTTGCGCCGCGCCTCGCCGGAACCCGGTGCCTTCAGGTCCAGCACGATCGAGACGCGGGGATCGACCGCGGCCACGTCGAGCGCGCCCGAGGTCTCCAGCGAGACTTCGAAGCCGGCGTCGCGCAGGGCCGTCAGCAAGGCCAGGCAGCGCCGCTGCGCCAGCGGTTCGCCGCCGGTCACGCAGACATGGCGGACGCCGAAGGCGCGGGCCTGCTCGACCAGCTCGGGCAGCGAACGCCACTCGCCGCCATGGAAGGCGTAGGCGGTGTCGCAGTAGGTGCAGCGCAGCGGGCAGCCGGTCAGGCGGATGAACACGGTCGGCCAGCCGACCGAGCGCGATTCGCCCTGCAGGGAGAGGAAGACCTCGGTGACCTTGAGGCGCTCGGCCTGGACGATCTCGGAGGCCCGTTCGCGGTCGCCGGGCCGCTCGCGCAGGCGCGGCAGCGGGTCCATGGCCTTCAGGGCAGGTCGAGCGCCAGCGTGCGCAGGCGGCTCTGGGCGAGGCGTGCGGCGTCGCTGCCGGGGAAGCGCGCGATCACCTCGCGCAGGGTGGACTCGCCCTCGGCGCTGCGGCCCAGTTCGAACTGCGAGTAGCCGGCCTTGAGCAGGGCATCGGCGGCCTTGTTGGAATCCGGGAAGGCCTGCAGCAGGCTCTGGAAGGCCTGCAGGGCGACGGCGTAGTTCTGGGTGACGTAGTAGCTCTCGCCCAGCCAATACCAGGCGTTGGGCGCCAGCTGGCCGTTGGGGAAGGCCTCCAGGTAGGCCTGGAAGCGCCGCGAGGCCTCGGCGTACTCGCCCTCACGCAGGGCCTGGAAGGCGCTGTCGTAGAGCTCCCGCTCGGTCATCGGCGCGGCGGGGGGGCCCGGAAGGGGCGCATGGGCAACACCGGCGACCACGCCGGTCGGGGCGGCGGCGGCAGTGCCGGCGGCGACGGGAGTGGCGGGCGTTCCGGCGGTGGGGACGGCAGCCCCGGCGCCGGCCGGATCGGCCGCGGTGACCGCGCCCTCCGCAGCGGGCGGCGGAGGGGCGATGGCCGCGCCCTCGAGGCGGGCCAGCCGGGAATCGGTGTCGAGGTACTGCTCGCGCAGCGCCTGGCGGAGCCGGGCGTTGTCGTGCTGCAGTTGCTCGACCAGCCCGCGCAGCGAAGCGGTTTCCTGCTGCAGGGCGTTGAGGCGGTTCAGCAGTTCGATGTTGGCCTGGGCGTTGTCCTGTGCCGCCGCCTGCGCCTCCAGGCGCTCGACGCGCTCGGCGAGGCTGGCCCGCTGCGCCGAAGCGCAAGCGGCGGCCACGAGGGCCGCCGCTGCGATCGCGAGCTGTGCGCTGCGCAGGACCGTCATCGCTTAACGCGCGGTGTAGACGATCTCGACGCGGCGGTTCTGCTGCCAGCAGGCCTCGGTGGCCTCGGTGCAGACCGGACGCTCTTCGCCGTAGGAGACGACGGTGAGCTGGCCGGCCGAACCACCGGCGGCCTGCAGGGCGGCCGAGACAGCATTGCCACGACGCTCGCCGAGGGCCAGGTTGTACTCGCGGCTGCCGCGCTCGTCGGCATTGCCTTCCAGCGTGACGCGGGCTTCCGGGCGGTCGCGCAGGTACTTGGCGTGGCAGGCCATGATGGCCTGGAACTCCGGACGGATCATGGCCTGGTCGAAGTCGAACAGCACCGTGCGCTGCATCAGGCAGGCGTTGGTGTCCAGGTCCTCGGGGCCGAAGCGGCCATCGTCGGCGACCACCGGCGCGGCCGGGGCGGGGGCCTGGGCGACCGGCGCCGGCGGCTCTTCACGGACCTGCCTCGCGCAGGCGGACAGGACAAGGGCGCAAGCGGCGACCAGCGCAAGGCGGGTGATGTTGTTCATGGTTCAAGACCTCGTGGTGGTGGAATCGGAAAGCAGCAAACGGATGGGACGATGTGGCGGGCCCGTCCTGATTATCGTTGCCGGAACGGCGACCAGGCGGGCTCCCGGACATCACCGTCGGTCAAAACCAAGCGTTGCCGCACCCGGGCATCGGCCGAAACCGCGTACAGCACGCCGCGCCCGCCCTCCTTCGTGGCGTACAGCAGCATGCTGGCATTGGGTGCGAAGCTGGGCGACTCGTCGAGATTGCCCGGCGACAGGGTCTGCCAGACGGGCGTGGCCCGCGATCGGTCCAGCACCGCGATACGATAAACGTTCCGGTTGCCCTGCGCCATAGCGATTTTTTTACCATCGAAGGAGACCGAGGCCTTGGCGTTGTAGTCTCCTTCGAACGTGAGACGAGTCGCCTCGCCACCGGCCACCGGTACCTGATAGAGCTGCGGCCGGCCGGCGCGGTCGGAGGTGAAGACGAGGCTTTGGCCGTCCGGCATCCAGACCGCCTCGGTGTCGATCGCGAAGTGCCGGGTGACCGGGGTCAGGGCCCGCGTCGCCAGGTCCATGACGTAGATCTCCGGGTTGCCGGAGCGCGACAGGGTCATGGCCAGCCGGGTGCCGTCCGGGCTGAAGCTCGGCGCGCCGTTGATGCCGCGGAAGCTCGCCACCAGTTCACGCGCGCCGGTCGCCAGTTCCTGGATGTAGATGGTCGAGTTGCCGCGCTCGAAGCTGACGTAGGCGAGCCGCCGGCCATCCGGCGACCAGGCCGGCGACATCAGCGGCTCGCGCGAGCGGACCACGGTCTGCGGGTTGTGGCCGTCGGCGTCGGCGACCATCAACGCGTACTGCAGGGTGTCGCCGCGGCCGGTGGCGGTGACGTAGGCGATGCGGGTCCAGAAGGCCCCGCGGACCCCGAGGATGCGCTCGTAGATCTGGTCGGAGATCTGGTGCGCGATGTCGCGCAGGCCGCGGGCGCGGCCGGTCATGGCGAGGCCGAGCAGGCGCTCCTGCTTGGCCACGTCGAACAGCTCGTACTCGACCCGGAAGCCGCCGTCGGGGGCGTCCAGCACGCGGCCGACGACGATGAAATCCTGCTTCAGCACACGCCAGGTCGGGAATTGGATCTCGCTGCCGCGGATCGGTTTCTCGACCAGGTTGGCCGACGGCAGGGTGCGGAACTGCCCGGAACGGTTGAGGTTGGCGGCGATCACCGCCGCGATGTCGGTGTCCGGGGCGGCCTGCGTGCCGAGGTAGGGCATCGGCACCACGGTGATCGGCAGGGCGGCGGCGTTGCCGCCCACGATGTCGATCTCCAGCGCCTGTGTCCGGGCTTGCGGGGGCAGCAGCAGGGCGAGGGCCAGCAGGGCGGAGGTGGCAAGCAGTCGCAGCATGGTCGGTTCCGGTGCCGGAGCGTCGAGGGGGGAGGAGTCTAGCGGGGGGACGCGAAGATGGCGCGGCATTCAGTCCGGCGCCCTGAAGTTGAATAGCAGTTCGCGCCTGAACACCGATTCAAAGCCGGCGAAGGGCAAGGGCTCGGCGCGCAGCACGGCGGCCTCCAGCGAGCGCTGGCCGATGGCGTCGAAGGCGCAGGGTTGCACCACCTCGGCGCTGATCACGTCGCCGCCCGGGATCTGGATCACCCGCAGGCGGCAGGGGGTGCCGGGCGGGATGGTCTCGGGGCGGATCCAGTGGCGCTCCACCGCGTTCTGGATCGCCAGCCGATAGGCCGCTTCCAGTCCGGTATCGGTCCCGAAGTTGCCGGCGATGGCCCCGACCGGGCCGGTCGTCGCCGCTGGGGCTGGAGGGGCCGCCGGCACCGGCGGACGCGGGGCGAGGTCGCGCAGTTGTTCGAGGCGCTGCTCGTCGGCGCGGGCCTGGCGGTCGGCCTGCTCGCGCTGCTCGCGCAGTTCGGCCAGCCGGCGCAGGCGCTCCATCTGCTGCGCGGAAAGCCGCTGTTGCTCCTCGGTGCGGTCCTGCGGCGGGCGCTCGGTGAGGTCGACCTGCTGTTGCCGGCGACGTTCCTCCTGCTCGCGCGGGGCCGGCGGCTCGGGCGAGACGGCATCGCGGGCGGCACGCTCCTGGTCGCGCACATCGGGCACCGCCTGCGGGGTCTGCGGGGCCGGTTGGCGTTCGACCACGGCGTCCTGCGGCCGTGGCTCGGGGAGTGGTTGCGGCGGCGGGGCCGCCGGCTCGGGCTCGACCGGACGCGGTGGTGCCGGGCGCGGTGGCGTGGCGGCGGGGGGCGGGACGCCGAACTCGACCTCGATCGGCGGCCCGGCCACCGACATGGGCGTGGCCACCGGGGCGAAGCGCCAGCCGAGGTAGAGCAACAGGAACACCGCGAGATGCACGCCGACCGACAGGCCGACGGCGATGCCGGTGTCTTCGGGGCGCTCGCGCATCAGCGCTCCTGCGCCCTCGGCACGCTCATCAGCGAGGCGCGGCTGACCCCGGCCCCCTGCAGCAGTTCCATCGCCGTCATCACCTCCTGGTAGCGGAGGTCCTTGTCGGCGGCGACGAACACCGGCAGGCGCGGGTTCTGGGTGACGAAGGCGCGCAGGCGGGTGGCCAGTTCCTCGGCGCTGACCGGGGTGTCGGGCCCGTCTCCAAGGCGCAGGGAATAGCGCCCGGCATCGTCGATCGACACCACCACGGGATCCTCCGCCTGTTGCACCGGGCGGGCATTGCCCTGCGGCAGGTTGACGTCGACGCCCAAGTTCATGACCGCGGAAGTGATCATGAAGATCACCAGCAACACGAGCTTCACGTCGATGTAGGGCACGACGTTGATCTCGGCGGCGAGCTTGCGCTTCTTGCGGCGGTGGCTGAAGACGGCCATGGCGGCTCCGGGGCGGGCGGTGGGCGCGCGGACTCAATGCTCGTCGCTGGCGCCCTGGCGGGCGAGGATCGAGCTGAAGTCCTCGGCGAAGGCCTCGTAGCGGGTGAGCAGGCGCTCCACCCGCGAGGAGAAGCGGTTGTAGGCCCAGACCGCGGGGATGGCGGCGAACAGACCCATGGCGGTGGCGATCAGCGCCTCGGAGATGTGCGGCGCGACCTGGGCCATGGTCGCCTGCTCGACGTTCCCGAGTTCGTGGAAGGCGATCATGATGCCCCAGACGGTGCCGACCAGGCCGACGTAGGGTGCCGTCGATCCGATGTTGGCCAGCATCTCCAGGTTGCGCTCCAGCCCGCCCGCCTCGCGGGAGAAGGTGGCGCGCATGGCGCGCTGCGCGCCCTCGAGCTGGGCGCGGGCGTCCATGCCCTTCTTCTGGCGCAAGCGGGTGTATTCGCGGAAGCCGGCCTCGAAGATCGCCTCCAGCCCCTCGACCGAGCGGTTGCGGTCGGTGGCGGCGCGGTAGAGCTGATTCAGGTCGGCACCGGACCAGAAGCGGCCCTCGAACTCGTCGGTTTCGTTGTCGGCGCGCTGGTAGACCCGGGTCTTCCGGAAGATGATGATCCAGGAATAGATCGAGCCGAACAGCAGCAGCAGCAGCACGATCTGCACCGGTACGCTGGCCTTGAGCACCAGTTCGACGTAATCGACCCCGCCCTTGGCGGCGGTCTCGACGGCGATCTGGGAGGCCGCCGCGGCGGCTTCCGGGGCGAGTGGCACGGCGGCGGCGGCGGCGGCGAGGAAGGCGGTCGTCAGCATGGGGCACCAGCGTTGGGCATCAGGTCGGCCAGCAGGCCGGCGGGAATTCGTGTGGGTCGGAAATCGGCGGCGCGCAGGCAGGCGACCTCGACCTCGGCGGCCAGCAGCAGGCGTTCGCCATGCAGGACGGATTGGACGCAGCGCAGGCCGGCACCCTTCGCGTCCACCGGGGTCACGGTGACGGCGAGCAGGTCGTCGAGCCGCGCCGGGGCCAGGAACTCGAGCCGCATCGCGCGCACCACCAGCAGCAGCCCGCCTTCCGCGCGCAGCCGCGTCTGGTCATGGCCGGCGGCGCGCAGCCATTCGGTGCGCGCGCGCTCGAGGAACCGGACGTAGCTGGCGTGGTAGACGACCCCGCCGGCGTCGGTATCTTCCCAATAGACCCTTAAGGTCAGGCTGAACGTCGGCGAGCCCTGCCCGAACGTCGGCGAACCCGATGGCGACGCCGCACTCATGGCGTCGCGCCCGGGTCGAACAGGTCGGCGGCGATGGCGCCGCGTGGCGGCTTCAGGCCGAGCCAGGTCCAGGCCTTCGGGGCCAGCATGCGGCCGCGGGCAGTACGCAGCAGGTAGCCCTGCTGGATCAGGTAGGGCTCGACCACGTCCTCCAGCGTGCCGCGCTCCTCCGACAGGGCTGCCGCGAGCGATTCGACGCCCACCGGGCCGCCGGCGAAGCTCTCGGCGATGGTGGCGAGCAGGCGGCGGTCGAGTTCGTCGAAGCCCTCGGGATCGACCTTGAGCATCCGCATCGCCGCGTCGGCAATGGTCTTGGTGATGACGCCATCGCCCTTCACCTGCGCATAGTCGCGGACGCGGCGCAACAGGCGGTTGGCGATGCGCGGCGTGCCGCGCGAGCGGCGGGCGATCTCGCCGGCCCCGTCGGCATCGCAGGCGATCCCGAGGATCTGCGCCGAGCGCCGCACGATGCGGGTGAGCTCCTCGGCGGTGTAGAACTCGAGGCGCTGGACGATGCCGAAGCGGTCGCGCAGCGGTGCGGTGAGCAGGCCGGCGCGGGTGGTGGCGCCGATCAGGGTGAAGGGCGGCAGGTCGAGCTTGATCGAGCGGGCCGCGGGGCCCTCGCCGATCATGATGTCGATCTGGTAGTCCTCCATCGCCGGGTACAGCACCTCCTCGACCATCGGCGAGAGGCGGTGGATCTCGTCGACGAACAGCACGTCGTTGGGCTGCAGGTTGGTGAGCAGGGCGGCGAGGTCGCCGGCCTTCTCGATCACCGGGCCCGAGGTCTGGCGCAGGTTGACGCCGAGCTCGTTGGCGATGACGTGCGAGAGCGTGGTCTTGCCCAAGCCCGGCGGCCCGAAGATCAGCACGTGGTCGAGCGCCTCGCCGCGCTGCCTGGCGGCCTGGATGTAGAGCTGCATCTGCTCGCGCACGGCTTCCTGGCCGAGGTACTCGGCGAGCGACTTCGGGCGGATGCTGGCTTCGAGGGCTTCGTCCTCGGCGGTGGCGCCGGGCGCGACGGTACGGGGGCTCATGGGTGGCTATGGTCGCATGACGGCTGCGGCGAAGAGCGAAGGCGGCACCCGCTTCGACCTCGACGGATCATGCCCGCAGTGAGGCCTTCAATGCCTTGCGGATGATGACCTCGGCGCTGTCGCCGGCCGCAAAGGCGTCCTTCGCCATCTTCGTGGCTTCGGCCGGCTTGTAGCCAAGCTGCTGCAGGGCGATGACCGCTTCGGACTGCGGATCGGCGGGAACCGGCTGACCCTTCGCGAGCGGGTTGCCGGCGTTCCCCAGCGCTTCCGCGCGATCGCGCAGCTCGACCACGATGCGCTCGGCGGTTTTCCTGCCGATGCCCGGGATGCGGGTGAGCGCGGTGACGTCGCTGCTCGAGACGAGCCGAGCGAAGTCGTCGACGCTGACGCCGGAAAGGATGGCCAGCGCGATCCTGGCGCCGATCCCGGTGACCTTCTGCACGTCGCGGAACAGCCGGCGCTCGCGCTCGGTGAGGAACCCGTACAGCGCGACGCTGTCTTCCTTCACCGCGTAGTGCGTGAACAGTGCGACCTCGCGGCCGAGTTCGGGCAGCTCGTAGAAGGTCGACATCGGCGCTTCGAGTTCATAGCCCACGCCCCCCACCTCGACCATCAGCGCGGGGGGTGCTTTGTGGATCAGGATGCCGCGAAGTCGTCCGATCATGGATGGAAGCTGTTTGCAGCGTGCGGTTGTGTGCAGGCTGTCATTGCCGGTGGTTTGTTACAAGCGTTGCTTGTTGGCAAGAAAAAACCCCGCCTTGTGGGGCGGGGTTTTGGTGTAGGACCCTGGCGATGACCTACTCTCGCATGCGGCTGCACACTACCATCGGCGCGTGCGCGTTTCACTTCCGAGTTCGGGATGGGATCGGGTGGTTCCACGCAGCTATGTTCACCAGGGAGAGGGTGGAGGGTCGCCTGCGGGTGTCGACGATGGAGTTCGTCGGCCACGCGCGGCGCTCGCGCTCTCATGGGGGACTTGTGACGTAACAGTTGGTTTGTCTTGTTCCGCGTGCCGCGGTGTCAAGGCCACTTGAGGTTATATGGTCAAGCCGCACGGATCATT
>Ga0208370_100090_pt1 | contig 30706 bp, 27 predicted proteins | sample Subbio12Jun_QV11_FD_184822 | JGI IMG/M metagenome (GOLD analysis project Ga0208370, IMG submission 184822) | Serpentinite rock and fluid subsurface biosphere microbial communities from McLaughlin Reserve, California, USA -CR12Jun_QV11 (SPAdes) | ecosystem: Environmental > Terrestrial > Deep...
CACTGGTAGTAGGTCGCCGAACTGATCCCGGCTTGACGGCACAGGTCCTTGACCGGTACGCCCGCGTCGCCTTGCTTGAGGATCGCGACGATCTGTGTCTCGCTGAACTTCGACTTCTTCATGGAACCTCCTGGCGGGGGAAAGATGCCAGAAAGCTCTACGTCTCAGGTGTCCGGGATCAGGGGGAGGTTACGCCCTGACCGACACCACCAGCATCGACCTCAAGCTGACCCGCTACAACTACCTGAACGAGCCGACCGGCGTCGACTACGCCTACAACGAGCTGATCGGCACGCTCGGCTTCGGCGAGACCTACAGCGCCACCCTCGCCTACACCAACAATTATCTGAATGCCGACCTCGACAGCGTCTACGTCGGCCTGGCCGGGAGCTGGGCGCTCAACGAGACCTACACCTTCAACGCCAACGCCGGCTGGACCAGCATCGCCGGCCCGCTGGAGAACTACTTCGACTACGGCATCTCGCTGAGCCGCAGCTTCGGCCCGGCCACCGTCTCGCTGGGCTACGTCACCAGCAGCGACGGCGCCGAGACCAACTTCGGCCGCGATGCCTCCGAGGACAAGGTGCTGCTGACCATCGGCTTCGGCGGCTGATCTCCAGCGGCTTCTGCGGGTTCAGTCCCCAGTGGTGTGCCGGGCAGGGTCGTTGCGCCAGATCATCCAGGAGTAGGCGATCGACACGAGGCCGACGACGAGCGTGCCGCCCAGCAACGCCGTCAGGGCCTCGCGCCCGCCGAAGAAGATCGCCAGCAGCAAGGCCAGAAGCCCGACCGCGACGAACAGCTTGCCCGCCAGGCGGTGGGTCTGCTGCCAGCTCAGCTCGCTGGACAGCGTCCAGGGCGTGCGGACGCCGACAAAGAAGTTGCTGCGCAACTTGCCGAGGACATTCCCGATCACGATCCACAGGATCGCCAGCAGACCGCCGATCACCCGCCCCACCGGGGGCTGATGACCCAGTGCCATGGCCAACATCAGGGCGTGGATCGCCGCCATGAACAGCATCGTGGCCATGAGGATCCAGACCACCGCCGGCATGCTCTGTGCCAGATGTCGGCGACGCGGCTCGATCCAGGGCAACATCACAAGCAGGACTGCGATCAGCAGCACCACCGCCGGCAGCGTCAGCAGCGCCTCGGCCTTGCTGCCGTAGCGGTTGACCGTGCCATCCAGGCCAAAGTGCACCGGCAGCAAGGCCTCGGCCGGCAGCTGCGCCCAGACCCACGCGGACCCCAGCGCCATCAGGAGCCACAGGACCACCACATAAGGCAAGGTTCTGGCCAGCAACGGGCGGACATCGCTCTGCATGACTCACCTCCTCAGGTCGAATGTTTCGAGCAGGCCCAGCAGGGCCTCCTCCAGGACCGAGACGTTCAAGCCGTAGTAGATCGTCGTGCCCCGCCGATCCCCGTGGATCAGCCGGGCCTCCTTCAGCACGGCGAAGTGTCCCGAGAGCGTCGGCTTGGCCAGGTCGAACTGATCGGCCAGCTCGCCGGCACTCATCGGCCCCTGCTTCAGGAGTTCGAGGATGCGACGCCGCGTCGGATCGGCCAGGGCTTTGAAGACTCCGCTCATGTGCATTATTTTGCTATTTCGCTAAACACAAAACAATACGCAGGGAAGCGAAAAGGCCGCTTGGGGGCAGGCCCGCGGGGGGTGTCGGTTGCGCAAGCGCCGATTTCGGGCCCGGATCGGACACCCGCTCGTGATCGGACCGGAGGCCAGAACGCACGAAGCCCGGCACGAGGCCGGGCTTCGTGTTCCAACTCAGCGAGGGGACGCGGATCAGAAATCCATATCGCCCATGCCGCCCATGCCCGGGCCGCCGGCCGGGGCCGGGGCGTCCTTCTTCGGGGCTTCGGCGACCATCGCTTCGGTGGTGATCATCAGGCCGGCGATCGAGGCAGCGTTCTGCAGCGCCGTGCGGGTCACCTTGGTCGGGTCGAGGATGCCGAACTGCACCATGTCGCCGAACTCGCCGTTCGCCGCGTTGTAGCCGTAGTTGCCGGAACCGGCCAGCACCTGGTTGAGGATCACCGAGGGCTCGTCGCCGGCGTTGGCGACGATCTCGCGCAGCGGCGATTCCATCGCGCGCAGGGCGATGGCGATGCCGTGGCTCTGGTCCTCGTTCGCGCCCTTGAGGTCCTTGATCGCGGCCTTGGCGCGCAGCAGGGCGACACCGCCGCCCGGGACGATGCCTTCCTCGACGGCCGCACGGGTGGCGTGCAGGGCGTCTTCGACGCGGGCCTTCTTTTCCTTCATCTCGACTTCCGTCGCGGCGCCGACCTTGATCACGGCGACACCACCGGCCAGCTTCGCCACGCGCTCCTGCAGCTTCTCGCGGTCGTAATCCGAGGTGGTCTCCTCGATCTGCGCCTTGATCTGCTTGATGCGGGCCTGGATGCCCTCGGCATTGCCGGCGCCGTCGATGATGGTGGTGTTCTCCTTCGAGACCTGCACCTTCTTGGCGCGGCCGAGGTCCTTGATGGTCGCCTTGTCGAGCTGCAGGCCGACCTCCTCCGAGATCACCGTGCCGCCGGTCAGGATCGCCATGTCCTCCAGCATCGCCTTGCGGCGGTCACCGAAGCCCGGGGCCTTCACGGCGCAGACCTTGACGATGCCGCGGATGGTGTTGACGACGAGCGTGGCGAGCGCCTCGCCCTCGACTTCCTCGGCGACGATCAGAAGCGGCTTGCCGGCCTTGGCCACGCCTTCCAGCACCGGCAGCAGCTCGCGGACGTTCGAGATCTTCTTGTCGTGCAGCAGGATGAACGGGTCGTCCAACTCGGCCTGCATCGACTGCTGGTTGTTGATGAAGTAGGGCGAGAGGTAGCCGCGGTCGAACTGCATGCCCTCGACGATGTCGAGCTCGTTCTCCAGGCCCGAGCCTTCCTCGACGGTGATCACGCCTTCCTTGCCGACCTTGTCCATCGCCTTGGCGATCAGCTCGCCGATGTCGTGGTCGGCATTGGCCGAGATGGCACCGACCTGGGCGATCTCCTTCGAGGTCGAGCAGGGCTTGCTGATCTTCTTCAGCTCCTCGACGGCGGCACCCACGGCCTTGTCGATGCCGCGCTTCAGGTCCATCGGGTTCATGCCGGCGGCGACCGCCTTCATGCCCTCGCGGATCAGCGACTGGGCCAGCACGGTGGCCGTGGTGGTGCCGTCGCCGGCGACGTCCGAGGTCTTGGAAGCGACTTCCTTGACCATCTGCGCGCCCATGTTCTCGAACTTGTCGGCCAGCTCGATCTCCTTGGCGACGGACACGCCGTCCTTGGTGATCGTCGGGGCGCCGAAGCTCTTCTCGAGCACGACGTTGCGGCCCTTCGGGCCAAGGGTCGCCTTGACGGCGTTGGCGAGGATGTTGACGCCGCGGACCATGCGGACGCGGGCGTCTTCACCGAAACGGATGTCTTTTGCAGCCATGTTCTGTACTCCGGGGAACGGGTGGAGAGAAGCGGGTGGAGAGGAAAGAGGAAAGAGTGAAGCGGGCTGCGGCGGCTTGGGCAGCCAGAGCGGGGCGTTTGCCGAAACCCTGCCGGCGCGCCGCCGCGCAGGTCAGCCCAGGATGGCGAAGATGTCGTCCTCGCGGACCACGAGGTACTCGGTGCCGTCCAGCTTCACCTCGGTGCCGGCGTACTTGCCGAACAGCACCTTGTCGCCGACCTTCACCACCGGGGCGCGCGTCGTGCCGTTGTCCAGCGCCTTGCCGGCGCCGACGGCCACCACTTCGCCCTTGATCGGCTTCTCGGTGGCCGAATCGGGGATGACGATGCCCCCCGCGGAGACCTTCTCTTCTTCCATGCGCTTGATGACCACGCGGTCGAACAGCGGCTTGATGCTCATGAGGGAAACCTCTTTGCCTTGTTGATCAATGGGTTGTCTTGGATACGGCCCGGGCCGGCAGCACTCGCATGGGGCGAGTGCCAGTCCCGGCGCACGACGAGGCCACGAGGGGCATCACCGGGGCGCGGGCTGGAGGTGGGGACGCCGGCGACGGTTTCAAGGGCGGATCACGGCACAATGGAGCGATGACCGGACCCGCCGCCCTGATCGTCTTCTGCTCCGTCCCCGCCGGCGCGGCCGACCGCCTCGCCCGCCTGCTGGTCGAGGAACGCCTGGCCGCTTGCGTGCAGGCCCTGCCCGGCATGCGCTCGACCTACCGCTGGCAGGGTGCCATCGAGCAGGCCGACGAGAGCCTGCTGCTGATCAAGACCAGCGCGGCCCGCTACGCCGCGCTGGAACGCACCCTCGCCGCCCACCACCCCTACGAACTGCCCGAGATCCTCGCCGTCGATGCGTCGGCCGGCCTGCCGGCCTACCTGCGCTGGCTGGCCGACGAAACCGCCGGCGCGGAACCCGGCGACGCCGATTGAGGGCCGATCGAGGGCCGTGCCGACGGGCCTCCAGCCCACCGGCAGGACGGCCGGGGCTCAGGACTGCGGCGGTGCGGCGTTGTTGTGGATGTACTTCTCGAACACCCGGCTGAAGTCGCGGGTGGTGTGGCGGTCCAGCACCGCGGCGTTGAGGTTGTCGAGCACGGCGTTGAAGTGCGAGACCACCGCCGCCTCGCCCTGCAGGTTGCCGAGCTTGAGCATGCCGCCCATCGCCTCCAGCGTGCGCAGCGCGTTCTCGCGCGAAGTCGCGTCGCGGGCCTGCTGGCGGCCGATGGCGATCAGCGCCTTGTAGATGTCCTTGACCTGTTCGATGAAGCTCTTCTTGACGTCGATGCTGAAGGCGGTGTCACCGATCGAGAACTTCAGCTCCACGTCCATGTCCATGTTGCCAGCGGTCTCGATGGCGCAGTAGCCGATGCGGCTGCCGGAGTACTCGTAGCGCTTGACCATGCGCTTGCTCGAGACCGCCGAATCGCCGTCGACGTGGATCAGCGCGAGGTTGGTGAAGCAGTACTCGTCCTTCTTCGACTTGATCAGGAAGAAGATGCGCTCGCCGTCCTCGTGGAAGAGGTAGTCGTCGGCATCGACCTTGTGGAAGTCGGAGGGCGGGACGATGATGCCGATGTCGCTGATGCCGAGGGCCTCGGCGGCGAGTTTTCCGAACATGGTGCGACTCCTTGCGGGGTGGGGGAGAAGAGGCCGGCCACAGTAGCCAGCGTCTTGTTACGCCGCGGTGGAGCGCCGGCGACCCGGCCGTGACGGCGGCCGTGACCGCGGCCGGCACCGGGGCGGCGATAATGCCGGCCTCCCCGCCACCCACCGCCCGATGCCCGTCCAGCACCCGCCGTCCCTGTCCATCCGGCGACCGCCGACCGCCCTCGTCGCCCTGCTGCTCAGCCTGCTGCTCGGCCTGGCCCTGCCGGCGGCGGCGAGCGATCTGCTCGGCGGCGGGCCGCGTTCCAGCGACCTGCTCGGTGGACCGACCATCACCGGCGCGGTCGGGCCGCCGCTGCCCGAAGCCGAGGCCTTCCAGGTCGAACTCGCCGCCGAGAGCGCCGGACGGCTGCTGCTGCGCTTCCGGATCGCGCCGGGCTATTACGTCTACCGCGACAAGATCCGGGTCGCGGTCGAGCGCCCGGCCGGCCTCGCGGTGGCGGTCGAGTCCTGGCCCCCGGCGCGCACCCACAGCGACCCGTTCTTCGGCGAGCAGGCGGTGTATTTCGACGAGGCCACCCTGCCGCTCGCGCTCACCCCGGCCACCGGCGGGACGCAGGCGGTGCTGCGCGTCGATTTCATGGCCTGCCAGGACGGCGGCATCTGCTACCCGCCGCTGCAGCGCACGCTGGCGGTGGACCTGCCGGCGGCCCCGGCCGCACCCGCGACCCGTGGCCTGCTGCTGGCGCTGGGCTTCGCCCTGCTCGGCGGGCTGATCCTGAACCTCATGCCCTGCGTGCTGCCGATCCTCTCGCTCAAGGCCCTGAGCCTTGCCGGCAGCCCCGGCCCGGCGGCCTCGCGCCGCACCGCGCTCGGCTACACCGCCGGCGTGGTGGTGGGCTTCTCGGCGCTCGGCGTGTTCGCCCTCGTGCTGCGCGAGCTGGGGCTGGTGCTGGGCTGGGGCTTCCAGTTGCAGCAGCCGGCGGTGGTCGCCGGCCTCGCCCTGCTGATGCTGGCGATCGGCCTCGCCCTCTCCGGCCTGTTCACCCTCGGCGCCGGGGCGGCCGGGCTGGGTGACGCTCTCGCCCGGCGCAGCGGCAGCACCGGCGATTTCTTCACCGGCCTGCTGGCGGTGGTGGTGGCCGCACCTTGCACCGCCCCCTTCATGGGCGTGGCGCTGGCCCATGCCTTCACCGCGCCGCCAATGGCCGGCTTCGCCGTGTTCGTGGCGCTCGGCCTCGGTCTCGCCCTGCCCTTCCTGCTGATCGGCTTCGTGCCGGCGCTGGCCCGCCGCCTGCCCCGGCCCGGGGCCTGGATGGAGACCTTCAAGCAGGCCTTGGCCTTCCCGATGTACCTCACCGCCGCCTGGCTCGCCTGGGTGCTGGCGCAACAGCGCGGGGCCGATGCCGTCGGCTGGCTGCTGGGCGGTGCCGTGCTGCTCGCCTTCGGGCTGTGGGCCGGCGAGCGCCTGCGCTTCCGCGCCGCCGGCTGGCGGCTGCTGGCCGCCGCGCCGCTGCTGGCCGGCCTCGCCGTGCTCGGACCGATCCACCGCCTGCCCGCCGAGGCACCGGCCACGACGACGGCACCGTCGCGCCCGGCCGCGGACGGCAGCGAGCCCTGGAGCGCGGCGCGGCTGGCCGCGCTGCGCGCCGAGGGGCGGCCGGTGTTCGTCAACATGAGCGCCGACTGGTGCATCACCTGCAAGGCCAACGAGCGCACGGTGCTGGCCTCGGCACGCTTCCATGCCGCCCTGCGCGAGACCGGCGCGGCCTACCTGAAGGGCGACTGGACCTCGGTCGACCCCGCCATCACCGCCTACCTGCAGGGCCACGGCGCGGCCGGGGTGCCGTTCTACGCGGTCTACCCGGCCGACGGCGGACCGCCGCGCCGCCTGCCCGAACTCCTGAGCCCGGGCCTGGTCGAACAGGCCCTGCACGAAGCCGCCCGACAAGCCACATCCCCAGGAGGAACCACCCGATGAAACCCGCCCTGCAATGGGCCCTGATCGCCGGCTTCGCGCTCGGCAGCCTCGGGCTCGGCCTGTGGCTGCGCGAGTCGATGGAGGCCGCCCGCACCCCGCCGCCCCCGCCCGGGCTGACCGTGGTGGCGCTCGGCGAATCGGCCGAACCCCTGCTCGGCACCACGCTGGACGGCATCGGCCAGCCGCTGCCCGGTGCCGGGCGCTGGCGGCTCATCAACTTCTGGGCCAGCTGGTGCCCGCCCTGCGTCGAGGAGATGCCGGTGCTCGACGCCTACCACCGCGCGCAGGGCGCGGACGGTGTGCAGGTCATCGGCATCGCACTGGAGGACGCCGCCGACGCCCGCGCCTTCCTCGAACGGGTGCCGGTGGGCTTCCCCATCTTCGCCGAACCCAACACCCGCACCGACAGCTCGGTGCGGCTCGGCAACACCCGCGGCGTGCTGCCCTACACCGTGCTGATCGACCCGCAAGGCCGGCTGGCAGCCCGCCACGAGCGCCCCTTCCCGGACGTCGAGGCGGTGGCGGAGTGGGTGGAAGAAGGCATCGCGGGCTCCGGCGGCGGTTGAGGCGGCGGGCCGGGCAGCGTCGCGACGATCGCCACGACGGTCGCAACGAAATTCAAACACCTTCGATCTGCCGGCCAACGGCCGCGAACGCCTAGACACCCTGCTCGATTCGGGGCAGGCTGTCCGCCCCTGTCCCGGCCTCTGCCGCCCGATGGCCTCGATCCTCGTCCTGCACGGCCCCAACCTCAACCTGCTCGGCCACCGCGAGCCCGAGGTGTACGGCCGCGACACCCTTGAGGCCATCAACACCCGGCTGGCCCTGCGCGCCAGCGCCGCCGGGCACGAGCTGCTCGCCTTCCAGAGCAATGCCGAGCACGCGCTGGTGGAACGGGTGCAGGCCACCCGCCACGACGGCACCGCCTTCGTGCTGGTGAACCCGGCCGCCTTCACCCACACCTCGGTGGCCCTGCGCGACGCCTTCGCGGCGGTGCGCACGCCCTTCATCGAGGTGCACCTCTCCAACCCGCACGCCCGCGAGCCGTTCCGCCAGCACAGCTACCTCGCCGACCTCGCCCTCGGCGTGGTCTGCGGCTTCGGCGCGCAGAGCTACCTGCTGGCGCTGGAGGCGGCGATCGCCCGGCTGGACGGCGAGCGCGCCGCGGGCGCGCCGCCCGCCCACGCCCCGCGCTGAGCCGCGCCCACTCTTTCCGTTCTCCACTCGTTCCTCTTTTCCCGCTTTCCACTCTTTCCCGCCCCTTCCCCTGCACGCGAGCCCATCCATGGACCTGCGCAAAATCAAGGCACTGATCGACCTGCTCGAGAAGTCCAACCTCACCGAGATCGAAATCAAGGAAGGCGAGGAATCGGTGCGCCTCTCGCGCATCAGCCGCGCCGCACCGGCCGCCGCCGCGGTCCACCACGCCGTCGCCCACGAAGCCGCCCACCCCGCGCCCGCCGCGCCTGCCCCGGCGAAGTCGCCGGCCGCCGAGCACGCCAGCAGTTCGCACGGCAAGGCCCCCAAGGAGATTCCGGACGGCCACACCATCCGCTCGCCGATGGTCGGCACCTTCTACGCCAGCCCCAACCCCGACGCGCCGCCTTTCGTGAAGGTCGGCCAGGCGGTCAAGGCCGGCGACACGCTCGGCATCATCGAGGCGATGAAGATGTTCAACCCGATCGAGTCCGATGTCAGCGGCACGGTGCGCGCCATCCTGGTGCAGAGCGGACAGCCGATCGAGTTCGACGAGCCGATGTTCGTGATCGGCTGACGGCCATGCTGAAGAAAGTCGTCATCGCCAACCGCGGCGAAATCGCCCTGCGCATCCTGCGCGCCTGCCATGCGCTGGGGATCCAGACCGTGGCCGTGCACAGCACCGTCGACAGGAACCTGAAACACGTGGCGATGGCCGACGAGTCGGTCTGCATCGGCCCTGCACCCTCGGCCGAAAGCTACCTCAACATCCCGGCCATCATCGCCGCGGCCGAAGTGACCGACGCCGACGCCATCCACCCCGGCTACGGCTTCCTCTCCGAGAACGCCACCTTCGCGGAGCGCGTCGAGGCCTCGGGCTTCGTCTTCATCGGCCCCACCGCCGACGTCATCCGCATGATGGGCGACAAGGTCGAGGCCATCCGCGCGATGAAGGAGGCCGGCGTGCCCTGCGTGCCCGGCTCCGGCGGCCCGCTGCCCGAGGACGAAGAGGAATGCCTGCGCATCGGCCGCGAGATCGGCTACCCCGTCATCATCAAGGCCGCGGGCGGCGGCGGCGGCCGCGGAATGCGCGTGGTCCGCGAGGAGTCCGCGCTGCTGGCCTCCATCGCCACCACGCAGGCCGAGGCCAAGGCGGCCTTCGGCAACGGCATGGTCTACATGGAGAAGTTCCTCGAGAACCCGCGCCACGTCGAGATCCAGGTGCTGGCCGACGGCCAGGGCAAGGCCATCCACTTGGGCGAGCGGGACTGCTCGATGCAGCGCCGCCACCAGAAGGTGGTCGAGGAGGCGCCGGCACCCGGCATCACCGAGGCGCAGCGCGCCGAGATCGGCAAGGTCTGCGTCGATGCCTGCCTGCGCATCGGCTACCGCGGTGCCGGCACCTTCGAGTTCCTGTACGAGAACGGCCGCTTCTACTTCATCGAGATGAACACCCGCATCCAGGTGGAGCACCCGGTGACGGAACTGGTCACCGGCATCGACCTGGTGCGCGAGCAACTGCTGATCGCCAGCGGGCAGAAGCTCTCGATCCGGCAGGAGGACGTGGTGCTCCGGGGCCACGCCATCGAGTGCCGCATCAATGCCGAGGACCCCGAGACCTTCGCGCCCTGCCCCGGCCTGATCAAGCATTTCCACGCCGCCGGCGGCCCCGGCGTGCGCGTCGATTCGCACATCTACGAGGGCTACAAGGTCCCGCCGAACTACGACTCGATGATCGGCAAGCTGATCGTGCACGGCGCGACGCGTGCGCAGGCGATCGCCCGCATGCGGGTGGCGCTCGCCGAGATGATCGTCGACGGCATCAAGACCAACATCCCGCTGCAGCAGCGGATCATGGCCGACATCGGCTTCCAGCAGGGCGGCACCAACATCCACTACCTCGAGAAGCGGCTGGCCGAGCGCAGGGAAAAGAGCCTCGGGCTTGGCTGAGGCGGGTGGCCCCCGGGCTCAGATGCCGTACCCGGCTTCCCGCTGGTGGCGCACGCCCAGCACCCACACCTCGTCGCTGATCTCGTCGTACACGTACAGCGCGACGTAGCCGGTGCGCCCGCGCGAGATCATCAGTTCGCGCAGGCCGGCTTCGACCGGGCGGCCCGCTTCGGGGTGATCCTCAAGAATCAGCAGCGCGTCGAGGGTCAGGCGGAGGGTCTTCCTCGCCTCGCAGGGATCAAGCTCGATCAGAAAATCGACGAAGCGTTGCAGATCGCGCTCAGCCGCGGGACGAAGCCGAAGCGTGGCCCGACTCATCCAGCGCGGCGCTTCGATTTGGCGAGCAGCCCGGCCTCAAGCCTTGCCTCCAAGCGGGCGAACACCTCGCGCGCCGGCAGCAGCTCGCCGCCGTCGCGCACCTCCTGCAAGCGCCGCCGCCCTTCGGCAAGAAAATCCGCGCGCCTTTCGGCGCGTTCGGCTTCCGCGGCCAGTGCGCGCAACATCCACGCATGCGGGCTGATGCCCTCGGCGTCGGCGAGCGGCGCGATGCGCGCTTTCAGCTCATCGGAAAGCTTGATCGAGGTGGCGGCCATGGCGATCTCCCGGGTAGTCACGAAAGACTACCACCGTCTTCGCCACCGCGCAGCCGCAACCGGGCATGAGCCGGGTACCGCGGTGCGACAATGGCCGCCATGACCCATGCCTTCGCCTCGCTCGCCCTACCCGAGCCCCTCGCCCGCGCCTGTGAATCGCTCGGCTTCGCCACGCCCACGCCGATCCAGCAGCAGGCCATCGCCCCCGCGCTCGCCGGCCGCGACCTGCTCGCCCAGGCCCGCACCGGCAGCGGCAAGACCCTGGCCTTCGGCCTGCCCCTGCTGGCGAAGATCGAGCCGGCCGCGCTGCGCACGCAGGCCCTCGTGCTCTGCCCCACGCGCGAACTCGCCGACCAAGTGGCCAAGGACCTGCGCGCCGCGGCGCGTTTCCTGCCGAACCTCAAGCTGATCACCCTGTGCGGCGGCATCCCGCTGCGGCCGCAGCTCGCCTCGCTCGACGTGCCACCGGACGTCGTCGTCGGCACGCCGGGTCGCGTGCTCGAACTGCTGGCCGAAGGCGAATCCTCGGGCAAGGGACTGTCGCTCGAACACCTCGCCACGTTCGTGCTCGACGAGGCCGACCGCATGCTCGACATGGGCTTCGTCGAGGACATCCGCAGCCTCGCCAAGCGCCTGCCGAAGGCCGCGCAGACCCTGCTGTTCTCGGCCACCTTCAGTGAGGAAATCCGCGCCATCGCCGCAACGCTGCTGCGCGATCCGGTCGAGATCGCGGCGGCACTCGACGATGCGCCGAGGATCGACGAATGGGTGCACGTGGTCGAGCCGGGGCAGCGCCACTGGGCGGTGCTGCAGGTACTCGCCGACATGGCGCCCGAGGCCGCGCTGGTGTTCTGCAACACCCGCAAGGAAACGGCAGCGCTGGCCACCGCGCTGCAACGCGAGGGCCACGCCGCCGACGCCCTGCACGGCGACCTCGAACAGCGCGAGCGCGAGGAAGTGCTGGCGCGCTTCGCCAACGGCAGCCTGCGCGTGCTCATCGCCACCGACGTCGCCGCCCGCGGCATCGACATCGCCGGTCTGCCGATGGTGCTCAGTGCCGAGATCGCCAGTGACGCCGACCAGCACGTGCACCGCATCGGCCGCACCGGACGCGCCGGCGAGACCGGCGTCGCGGTGGCCATCGTCACGCCGGCGGAAGCGCACTGGCGGCGCAGCATCGAGGCCGCCCGCGGCGCGCCCTTCCCCGAGCGCGGCCTGCGCCTCTCGCCGCAGCGCCCGAAGCCGCCGCCCGCCGCCTTCCGCACCCTGCAGATCGACGCCGGCCGACAGCACAAGTTGCGCCCCGGCGACGTGCTGGGCGCGCTGACCGGTGCCGCTGGCCTGCCCGCCGAGGCGGTGGGCAAGATCAGCCTGTACCCGACCCGCTGCTACGTCGCCGTGGCCCGCGCGCAAGCCGAGAAGGCCTTGGCGAAACTGCGCGAGCAGGGCATCAAAGGCCGCAAGCTGCGGGTGGCGATGCTGGACTGACGCGGCCCATCAATGCGGGCCCTTCAATGCAGATTCGGCACTGCACCGGAGGCGGCGGCGCGTTTCTTCTCGGCATGCTCGGCGCGCTCGGCCTCGAGCAGGGCCAGCCAGCCGTCCAGGCTGTGGCCGCCCGCGGCGGCTTCCTCGGTGGCGGCCCGTTCTAGCACGGGCGAGAGCCGCAGCGTGGTGGGGCGGCCCTCGGCCTCGCAGCGGGCGGCGGTGTGGCGCAGCATGGCGATGAGCAGGCCGGGGCTGTCGATGCCATCGAGGGCGCGGCCGGCCACCACCATCACCCATTCGCTGCCGTGCAGGCCACCGGCGGCGACCAGGGCTCCAGCCCCGTCCAGCAGTTGGGCGTGCGCCACGAAGGGCGCACCCGGACGACGCACCGCGCCGGCTTTCGCCTCGCGCTTGCGGCGGGCGGCGCGCTTGGCCTTGGCGTTTCGGGACATGGCGGGCTGCCGGAAGGGTGGAGGTCAGGATACCGGCGGCCGGCTCAGGCCGCGCGATGGGCTTCGAGGAAATCCTGCGCGAAGCGCTGCAGCACGCCGCCGGCTTCGTAGATGGCGAGTTCCTCGGCGGTATCGATGCGGCAGCGCACCGGCACCCTGAGCTGCGTCCCGTCCTTGCGATGCACCACCAGCGTCAGCATGGCACCGGGGGTGCGATCGCCGATGACATCGTAGGTTTCCGTACCGTCGAGGCACAGCGTGAGGCGGGTGGTACCGGGCAGGAATTCGCAGGGCAGCACGCCCATGCCGATCAGGTTGGTGCGATGGATCCGCTCGAAGCCCTCGGCGACGATGGCTTCCACGCCGGCCAGGCGCACGCCCTTGGCCGCCCAGTCGCGCGAGCTGCCCTGGCCGTAGTCGGCACCGGCGATGATGATCAGCGGTTGACCGCGCTGCATGTAGGTCTCGATGGCCTCCCACATGCGCATCACCTTTCCTTCCGGCTCGACGCGGGCCAGCGAGCCCTTGCGCACCTTGCCCTCGGCATCGCGCACCATCTCGTTCTGCAGGGTCGGGTTGGCGAAGGTCGCGCGCTGCGCCGTCAGATGATCGCCACGGTGCGTCGCGTAGGAATTGAAGTCCTCCTCCGGCAGGCCCATCTTCGCGAGGTACTCGCCGGCCGCACTGTCGGCGAGGATGGCGTTCGAGGGCGAGAGGTGGTCGGTCGTGATGTTGTCGCCGAGGATCGCCAGCGGACGCAGGCCCGAGAGCGTGCGCGGCTTCGCGAGCGCACCCTCCCAGTACGGCGGGCGGCGGATGTAGGTGCTCATCGGCCGCCAGTCGTACAGCGGTTTCACCGCCTCGCCGTGCTCGACCGCCACGCGGAACATCGGTTCGTAGACCTTGCGGTACTGCTCCGGCTTCACCGCCTGCTTCACCACCGCGTCGATCTCGGCATCCGTCGGCCACAGGTCCTTCAGCAGGATCGCCGTGCCATCGCTACGATGGCCCAGTGCATCGCGCTCGATGTCGAAGCGCACGGTGCCGGCGATGGCGTAGGCCACCACCAGCGGCGGCGAAGCGAGGAAGGCCTGCTTGGCGTAGGGGTGGATGCGGCCGTCGAAGTTGCGGTTGCCCGAGAGCACCGCCGTCGCGTAGAGGTCGCGCTCGATGATCTCCTGCTGGATCTTCGGGTCGAGCGCGCCGCTCATGCCGTTGCAGGTCGTGCAGGCGAAGGCGACGATGCCGAAGCCAAGCCGCTCGAGTTCCGTCTTCAGGCCCGCTTCTTCGAGATAGAGCTGCACGGCCTTCGAACCCGGCGCCAGCGAGGTCTTCACCCAGGGCTTGCGCACGAGGCCCAGCGCGTTCGCCTTCTTCGCCAGCAGGCCGGCGGCGATGACATTGCGCGGGTTGCTGGTGTTCGTGCAGGAGGTGATGGCGGCGATGATCACCGCGCCGTCCGGCATGAGCCCTTGCGCTTCCTGCTCGCGTGCCGCAGCAAGATTCCCGGCGATGCCTTTGGCCGCGAGCTCACTCGTCGCTACGCGCGCATGCGGGTTCGAGGGGCCGGCCATGGTGCGCACCACGGTCGAGAGATCGAAGTGCAGGCTGCGCTCGTACTCGGCGGTCTTGAGGTCATCGGCCCAGAGGCCGGCGGTCTTCGCGTAGGTCTCGACCAGGGCCACCTGTTCGTCCGAGCGGCCGGTGAGGCGCAGGTAGTCGAGCGTGTTGTCGTCGATGAAGAACATCGCCGCCGTCGCGCCGTACTCCGGCGCCATGTTCGAGATCGTCGCGCGGTCGCCGAGCGTCAAGGCCGCCGCACCCTCGCCGCGGAACTCGAGGTAGGCGCCGACCACCTTCGACTTGCGCAGGAACTCGGTGAGCGAGAGCACGATGTCGGTGGCGGTGATGCCGGGCTGCGGCTTGCCGCTCAGTTCGACGGCGACGATCTCCGGCAGGCGCATCCACGAGGCACGGCCCAGCATCACGTTCTCGGCCTCGAGGCCGCCGACGCCGATGGCGATGACGCCGAGCGCATCCACGTGCGGCGTATGCGAGTCGGTGCCGACGCAGGTGTCGGGGTAGGCCACCTCCCTGCCGTCGCCCGCAGGTTCCACGCCGATCACCGGCGACATCTTCTCCAGGTTGATCTGGTGCATGATCCCGTTGCCCGGCGGGATCACCTCGACGTTCCTGAAGGCGCGCTTGGTCCAGTCGATGAAGTGGAAGCGGTCCTCGTTGCGACGGTCCTCGATGGCGCGATTCTTCGCGAAGGCGTCCGGGTCGAAGCCGCCGCACTCGACGGCCAGCGAATGGTCGACGATGAGCTGCACCGGCACCACCGGGTTCACCTGCGCCGGGTCGCCGCCGCGCTCGGCAATCGCATCGCGCAGGCCGGCCAGATCGACCAGCGCCGTCTGGCCGAGGATGTCGTGGCAGACCACGCGCGCCGGAAACCACGGGAAGTCGAGGTCGCGCCGACGCTCGACGAGCTGCCGCAGGTAGTCGGGAATGCGCTCAGGCTCCGCCCGGCGGACGATGTTCTCGGCATGCACCCGCGCCGTGTAGGGCAGCGTCGCCCAGGCGCCGGGGCGGATCGCGTCGACCGCCTCGCGGGCGTCGAACCAGTCGTAGCGGGTGCCGGGCAGCGGCTTGCGGTGGGCGGTGTTCATGGCGGGCGTCGGCTTGCGCGGGCGAGACCGCGATTATCGGCCATCGCGCACCGGCACCGGACGGATGGGCCGTCGTGCCGTCGCCCGGTTGACGCGCCCGCGGAAGCGGGAGACAATGCCCGGCTCCGTGGCTATGTAGCTCAGCCGGTTAGAGCACAGCACTCATAATGCTGGGGTCGGTGGTTCGAGCCCACCCATAGCCACCATCCAACCCCGCGAATTTGCGGGGTTTTTTGTGCCGGAATGGATGCCAGGACACACCCGAAGGCGAGCTCCGTGCCCATCTCGTGCCCAATCCGTGCCCAAGATTTCGGCCGTTTTGAAACGCGCGATTGAAAATGACTCAAGCACGGCCGTCTGAACCGCCCCGGCTTTTCCGGAGGCTGTTTTCGTTGAGTCACGTCGTCCTTGTAACGCCCCAGCGCTTTCTGCTCAGCCCTTGCTCTCAAGCATACGCCCCGCCACGAACGCCGAGCACCTTCCGCGCCGGCAATGTACACGCTCCTCCTTCAAGGCCCGGGCCAAGCGCTCGACCATCGGACACGCGGCACGCGGCCCTCGAAAAGGCTCGCACCCCCTCAAGGGCACGAACCGCTGGGCTGGGCGAGGGATCCTTCGGCCATCCTTGCGATCGTCCGCGCCACGCGGACGGCGTCCTTCACCGGCGGTGTGTTCGCCACGCCCCTGATCTCCCTGACGGCATAGCGCCCATGCCTTTCGCCGAAGCATGCGGTGGCCAGCCGGCGCCCGGTCGCGCTGCATCGGATGCTGACGAGGTGCATCCAGCGCCCAAGCGCCGAGCGATCGACGCGGTCGGCGCAGTGCCGCATGGCGATGGCTTCCTCCACCAAGTCGATTTCGCTGGCGATCGGCGCGATGACGAATCCCTCGACCTGCTCCTGCTTGAACGGCGTCGGCCATGTCCCGCCGGCACCAGCGCTTTTCGCGATGATCCGGCGCTCGTCCAGCTCCGCCGCCCTGAGCGCCCCGCGCCAAGTCCGCTTCAGGGTGGCGCGCCCTTCATTGCCGTAGTCGGCGGCCCATCGCACCACCCGGGCCCAATCACCCTGCAAGAAGGCCGCATCCCGACCGGTGACCTTGCTGGCGTGGTAGGCCGCGATGGCTTCGCACGTCACCTTGGCATGGCAGGGCCACCGGACCGGAGGATGGACCACGTCCGAGCCGGGGTCGACATACGTCAGGGCCAGGGTTTCCCACATCGCGTCCGGGAGCCTGACGCCGGCGGGCAGGGCCGCGTGCAGCCGCGCCCAGTCGGACAGGAAGTGCTGGAGTTCCTCGATGCCGTCGATCCGGTCCGCGTACCAGTGCTTCCAGATCGGCCTCGCCCGGAGCTGGCACAGGCTTCGCCATCCCGAAGCGGTGACCCCCATCCTCGCGAAGTCCTTCCGCAGCGAGCGCAGCGGCGCCTGCCTGAAGTCGTCGGGCGACCAGCGCTCCCGATCCAGCCAGAAGAGATCCAGCAGGGCGGGGGCTTGCGCCTCGATCTCCAGAAGATGGCGCCGCCATCGGGCGACCTCGGCGAGCTCGTGGGCCGTGACCCCGCCGGAGACGCCCCGGCCGAAGCGCAGCCGGTGTGCGAGGCGGAGGGTGGTCGGATCGATCCGCATCAGCTGCCCCAGCATCGCCCTCAACCTGGCGCGGTCGATGCACCGCGCCGCCAGGCCTTGGATGACGCCCAAGCACCAAGCCTCGATCATCCTCGTCGCCCGGTCGCGCTCGCCCTCGGGCAGGGACGGGGAAGCCTGCCGGCCGAGTGCGGCCCAAAGCTCGGCGCGCCACCCCGGCAAGGATCGGATCAGGAGGTTGTTCGCCCAGGACGGGGCCGGCAGGGGTGAACCGACGAAGACGTTCGCCTCGAATCGACCGCCACGGGCGTCATCGAACACCGCCCGGACGCAGCGCCCATCGTCCGACACTTCGTAGTCCACGTAGTCGAAGAGCCGGATGACCCGCCGATCGGCGAGGATCCTCAGGCGCACGCCCTTGCGGATTTTCAGCTCGGCGGCGTTCCAGAGCGCCACCGCCGCATGCCGTGCGACGTCCGCCAGGTTCCTTTCGCGCAGCTCGGCGGGAACCGCGCGGCGTCGGACAAGGCGGTCGACGACCTTGGGGGGAAGGACGCCCCCGGGGACGCGAAACACGTCGGTCAGGTCCATCGCCACTTCGGTGATGAATCCCGGCTCGGAAGACGGAATGCCCATGCTCCTCCCGCAGGCGTTCATTCCAGCGGCTCCCGGCTGGAGGCACGGGCCAGGGACTCGTAGTAGCGCAGGGTGCCCTCCTTGCCCACCTTGAAGCGCTCGAACACCGCGAGGCCCGCGTCGCCTTGCACATCGGCCACGATCGCCCGGGCGTTGTGCAGCTTGTCGCAGGTGGAAACGAGCAGGGACGCGATCGGCTTCTTCTCGAGACTGGCGATGTAGGCCAGCTTGCGATTCCGCCAGTCGGCGCACTTGGCCTCTGGCGTGTCCAGCTTCGTTTTCGTCTCGGACGTGCCGTCCGTGCAGTCCTTGACGATGCCGGCGACGGCATCGCCGAACCGCTCGCGGATCGGTGCCTCGTGTTCGGCACCGCAGTCCTCCAGCACGTCGTGCAGCAGGCCGGCGATGGCCTGGTCCTCGGTGCCGCCGTACTCGAGCACGATGCTGGAGACGCCCAGCAGGTGGTAGACGTAGGGGATGGCCGTGCCCTTGCGGAACTGGGCGGCATGGGCGATGCGGGCGTACTCGACGGCCTCGCTGTAACAACGGGTCAGGACGGTCATGGTTCACTCCGGCGATGGTGGCGGGACCCGCCCCATCCGGTGTCCGGAGGAAGCGACGCTTTACCAGTGATTTGTATCCCGCCCTGGAAGTTGTCCCTTAAACCGGCGGCGTGGCGGCTTCCCGACCACCTGTACATCTTATCATCGCGATGAAGCGATATGCAAGCGCCGGGGCGGTTCAGGGCACCCCGACGCGTCGCAGACCATGAGATGACGGGTGATTCGGCTCGACAGTCGGTTTTGTGTCATGGCCGGCGATCTTGGATCTGGGTGGCGAGCCGGTTCTCCAGTGGTGCGAGCGCATTACTCAAGGGAATGCAGCGGCGATCCCATGGCAGCGAGGTGTCCGCCGCGATTGTGATGGCCTCCTTCAGCGGGAGAAGGTCTGGTGTCGTCGCCCAATCATGTTGCTCCGACCATTCCACCAGCTCATAGACGCATCGCTTGGCCTCGCCCGTCCATGTGCAGGCGACAGAATCAAATACCCGATTGACACGGATCAGCAGCTGCAGGGCCTCACCGGTGTTCATGACTCTTCTCCCGACCAGGGACTCAGCACATCAAGGTAATCCATCGATCTATCGGCCGGCACGGCCCGCAGAACCCGCCACTCGCCACCCGGGCGCCTCGCATGGAGGTAGCAGCCCTGCATTGAGCAGCGCGGCCTTGAGGCCTTTCCGGTCATGCCGATCCTTATCAGCAAGCCACCGTTCTCATAGAGATCGCTGAACAAGGTGAGCGATGTCGCCTGGCTGTCTGCGCCATTCCAGCCCTCCCAAGCCATCAGCATGGCAGTGCGGAAAGCCATTCCGCCTTCTGATGGCGCCGACTCGGTGTACCACCAGCGGCTTGGCGAGGCGGCCTCACTCTCTACATCGGGTTGGCAGCCGACCATACCGGTCGCGAGCGACCCAAGGGCAAGGCGTCGTGCAGTTCGCCAGAGGTTGGCTTGGATGCCTTCAGTTCCAGGGGTCATCCCTATCGCTCCGTAACACGTTGACGCCACCGCGCCATAAGCGGATCCAGCACATCCCTTCCCCGAAGCGCCTCTCGCCAAGCCGCAGGAATGCCGTCCAGCCCATACAGCACCCCCGCAGCGGCACCGGCGACGGCCGCGGTGGTGTCGGTGTCATGGCCAAAGGCGATCGCCCGGCGGATGCAGCTGGCGTAGTCACCGGTTTCCTCGACCGCAATCCGGGCCGACCACAGGGTGTCGACGACATAGCCACTGCCGCTGGCCTTGGCGCGCCACGCCGGATCTAGGACGAACTCGATTTCTTCCTCCGAGAGCCCGGCGTTATCAGCAAATGTTGGGCCTTGCATGATGTCTTCGATCACCGCCCATGCTCGTGCCGGCCCCCAACGGTGCAGAGCGCTGACCCACAGGCAGTATGCGGCGCATGCGACATGCGATCGCGGATGCCCGTGGGTGACCTTGGACTGCTGAGCGGCAGCATGCGCAAGGTGATGCGGCGAGCGCCAGGAGTGCATCAGCAGGGGGAAGACCCGCATCAGTGCGCCGTTGCCGTTGTCCTGCTCCGTGGAGGGTCCGGCTTGCTCCGGTGCCACGCCGGCCATCAGACGGTTGATGGCCGTGGCGGTCTGGCGTCCCACGTCGAACACCGAACGATTCACCGCGAAGCGGCCCTCGTGAAGCCACGCCTTGATGTTCCCGGCGAAGTGCTTGAGGTCCACCCCGCCGGTGCTCAGCAGCGTGTCGAGCAGGGCCAGCGCCTGGGCACCGTCGTCGCTCCAGGTGCCCGGCGGCACGCCGGCATGCGCGCGCGGAAAGCCGCGCGGCGGGACCAGGTCGATGGCCTCCAGCGGCGGCAGGGCGTGTGGCGGATGGAATTCGTAGGGCACGCCAACGGCGTCGCCGACCAACAGCCCCCACAGGCCGGCCTCGGCCAGCTCCGGTGGCAGTTCCTCTGGCGACAGCGGGCCAATACTCATTTCGCCCAAGACGGGCGCATCGAGAAAGCCGAGCGCAACGCATTTGCCTTGACGGCCGAAGGCGATGGCCTGCTCTTCGGTGTCGGCCCAGTGCACTGCGGATTGGCATTGCCCACAGAAGCGGACGCTCTCATCACGACCGACGCGCTCCAGCGTGTCCCAGCGCATGGGACATTCGTAGCGCAACCGGCATCCGTCGATCGGGGCGGTACTCATTCGGAGGCTCCGTGGGTCAGGGGCGCCGGGCGACGATCCTCAGGCAGGGCGGGCCAGAGCCCCAGCAACTCGGCGGACTCCGGCGCGGGGACGATGCAGAGGTGGATGGCTTTCAGCTGCTCGCCGACCACGTCCGCATAGACGAGGCACTGCGGCACGGGCGGCGCGCCCTGCCAGAGGACGGCGCAGAGGGTGTGCCCATAGCCCGGCCGATGCGCGAGGTCGGCCATGGGCATCAGGCCGGCATTGCTCATGGTCTCGAACTTGGCCGCCATGAATTCAAGGTAGGCGTCCTTCCCGACCATGTCGGTCAGGACGTTCTGGGAGGTGTAGGTGAAGTCCGGCGCCAGCAGGGGCGCGAGCGCGGACGGGTCGCCGGTGTTGATCATGGTCGCGTAGGCCGTCAGGGCCTCGCGCTCGGTCAACGTGGCGGTCGTACTGGCGGTGTCACTCACGGATGCCTCCTTGGCGGGGTGTTGCGACTGTCCCATGCTTCGATCTCATGGGCTGCGAGGTCAATATCGTTCCGGGCCCGGCGCGCCTCCAGTAGAGTCGGGCCATGGACGCCGTGACCCTGAAAGCCAAGCTGGCTGCCCTTCCCACTGAGATCCCGGAGGACTTCCGGGTCCGCTGCCATCGCGCCATCAGTTGGCTGCGGAGGGCGGAGCAGGAGGACGACGCGGATGCCCGCTTCATTTTTCTGTGGATCAGCTTCAACGCCGCCTATGCCTGGGAGTTCGGCCATGAGCAGTCGGAACGCGACCTGCTCCGCCGCTTCTTCGAGCGCATCCTGGTGCTCGATGCCGACAAGCGTCTTCACGCCCTGCTGTTCAAGAACTTCACCGGCTGCGTCCGGACGCTGATCGACAACCCGTACCTGTTCGACCCGTTCTGGCGCGCCCTGCGCGACCACGACAGCAGCGGCCGGTGGGAGGGGCAATTCCAAGCCGCGAAGCGCACCGCGACCGCGGCGGTGATGTCCGGGGAGACCGCGACCGTGGCAGGCATCGTGGTCGACCGGCTGTATGTCCTCCGCAACCAGCTCGTCCATGGCGGCGCCACCCACGGCAGCAAGGTCAACCGGCAGCAGGTGAAGGACAGCGTGGCCCTGCTCGGGCAACTCGTGCCGCTGGTGATCGACCTGATGATCGCCTCCGATGGCAGCGGCTTCGGCCGCATCGCGTATCCCGTGGTCGGCCCGGTCTAGACCTTGCTCCACCCGGGGGTGCCCACCGCACCGCCAGCCCTCCGTGGCCGTTCGGTGCGATGGGCATGGAGCGGATCAGGGCCCGACGTTCATCACGAAGCGGGTCTCCGTGCCCTGTACCCGAAGCAGCACCTCCACGGACTGGACGCCACCTTCGCGCTGGCGGGGCAGTTCCATCTCGACGAAGGCCGCGTGGGATTCGCCGGGATGGATGGTGTGCGTCCGCAGCGCGCCTTCGATCGCCTGCTCGCCCATCTCCTTCTCGGCCGCGAGCCGCTCGAACAGGAGGGCGTTCTCGGCGTTCGCACGCTGCTGGGCCGCCGCCGCCGCGGCACCGTCGAAAGCCGTGCCGGAAAACGTGGTCGTTGCATTCACCCTGGCGCGGCCGCCCGGGCCCGAAACCTTGGCCGAGGTGTGGGCCGTGCCCTGGTAGCTCGAGTACCCGGCATCGGAGGCCGCCATGCTGTTGCCCACGGCGGCGATCCCCGCACCGATGGCCGCCCAGGTCTGGCGGGTCTTCTCCTCCCTCATCAGCGCCGTGTGGGCCAGCACCTCCAGCGGCCCAGCGGACGACTGCGCGCTCACCGCGCCCTCCTGGATCGTCACCGGCCGGCTGGTCCGATTGGCGACGCGGACGATCAGCACGGATCGGCTGCGATCCTTCGGCTGGGCACACAGCGAGGTCAGCAGGAACCCGTCGCTCGTGTCGGCCCCGCCCTGCACACATCCCATGCCCTGGGAGTAGCTCAGCTCCTGGCCCTCGCGGGCCTGCAGGGAGACGGGGGTGGGGACGGACGCGCATCCCGAGAGCAGCACCAGCGCCGTAGCGCCAAGACCAAGCTTTCGCATAGCGGACTCCATGTCGACGATGGGGAACGGGGAGCGGATGGTTCGGCATCGCCGTCTCACGGATGGAGACGGGAAAGACCACATTTATATGTGGGGATCTTCGCCCCGACGCGTCGCAGACCATGAGATCGCCGGGCGGGATGCTGCGCCTCCACCCAAGCGAGGAGCACGCCATGAAGGACCAGAGCCACATCACGGTCATCCTTGACCGCACCGGGTCGATGATGGAAATCCGCGACGATGTCATCGGCGGCTTCAATGCCTTCCTCGCCGAACAGCAGGCCGCGTCGACCCCGGCGACGTTCACGCTGGTGCAGTTCGACTCCCAGGACCCCTACGAGGTGCTGCACCACGACCGCCCGATCGCGGAGGTCACGCCGCTGACGCCGGAGCAGTACCTCCCCCGTGCCTCGACCCCCCTGTACGACGCGATGGGGCGGGGCATCCTCGATCTCGAGTCCCGGATCGCCAAGCAGCCTGAAGCGGAGCGCCCGTCGAGGATCATCTTCGTCGTCGTCACCGACGGTGCCGAGAACGCCAGCCTGGAGTTCGATCGCGCCGCGATCACCAAGCTGGTGGACGCGAGGAAGGCGGCCGGATGGGATTTCGTCTTCCTCAGCGCCGACATGGAGGCCTTCCACGATGCGGGTGCCGTCGGCATCGACTACAGCTCCAGGCTGGCCTTCCAGAAGTCGTCGCGGGGCAATGACGCGGCCTGGGCGGCCGCGTCCTCGAAGATCAAGGCGCGGATCCTCGGGGCTGCGGACAAGGTCGAGTTCGACGACCATGACCGCGCCTCCAGCGAGTGACGGACCGCGGCACCACCCCTCCCCGCCCACCCGGGCCTGTGCTTCACTGGCCCGCCCCGCCCGCATCGATCGAGGATCCGCGTCTTGCCCTCATCCGCCCCGCCGACCGGCCTGGTGGTCCTGCGCGCCAGTCGGCTGGAAGCCCTGGTGCCGCCGTTGCAGCGGCTGCTGGAGGAGACCCGTCCGCCGCATCCGCTGGAACCGCAGACGCTGATCGCGGCGCATCCGGGCATGAAGCAGTGGCTGGGCGGAGCGCTGGCGCGGCAGGTCGGCGCGGGCCGGATCGTCGCCAACCTCGAGATGGTGCTGCCCAGCACCTGGCTGGACCGGCTGTCGACCCGGCTGCTGGGCGAACGCGCCGTGGCACTGCCGCGCTACCGGCGCGGCCCGCTGCGCTGGTCGCTGCACCGGCTGCTCGGCGAGGCCGCGGCGCACGGCATCACCGATGCGCGGGTGCAGGCCTACCTCGATGCGCCTGGCAGTGCCGACCTCCGCGCCCAGCGCCGGCTCCAGCTCGCCGACCGGCTGGCGACGCTGTTCTCGCAGTACCTCGTCTACCGCAGCGACTGGCTGGCAGCCTGGGAGGCCGGCGTGTCGAACCCCGCCACCGCCGCGCTCGCCGATCCCGCGCTGCGGGCGCTCGAAGCGCAGGCGCTGGCCCCGCTCTGGCGCGCCCTCGCCGCCGCGCTCGGCGGGCACCGCGGGCGCCTCGCCCGGGACCTTCTGCGGGTGCTGCAGGAGCCGTCGCAGGGGCTCGAACCGCTGCACGTGTTCGGCCTCTCGCACTTGCCGCCGGTGGAACTGGCCGTGCTGCACGCCTACGCGCGGCACGCGCTGGTCGCCGTCTACGTGCCCGATCCCTGCCGCGAATACTGGGGCGGCCTGCACCGCGGCCTCCCGCGGGGCGACGGGCGCGAAGCCGATGCCGGGGCGTGGCGGGCCTTCCGCGAGGACGAGGCGGCGCGACTCGCCGACCCGGAAGCGCTCGACTGGCGCGAGCAGGGCCATCCGCTGCTGGCGCGCTGGGGCCGCCTCGGCCAACACTTCTTCGCCGCGCTGACCGAGGCACCGCTGCGCGAGGACATCCGGCACTGGCAGGACGAGGCCGACACGGCGCCCTCCAACCGCCTGCAGCGCCTGCAGGAAAGCCTGCGCCGCCTGCAGCCGGAGCTAATCGGCGAGGACCCCCGCGACCCGGCGGCACGCGCGGATGCCAGCCTGCGCGTCCACGCCTGCCACACCCGGCTGCGCGAACTCGAGGTACTGCGCGACGCCCTGCTCGACGCCATCGACCGCGACGGCGTGCGCCCCGGCGAGATCGTGGTCATGGCCCCGGACCTGCGCGCCTACCTGCCCCTGCTCCCGGCGGTGTTCGGCGAACCGGGTTCGACCCGCGAGCGCCTGCTGCCCTACCACCTGGCCGACGTGCCGGTGGCGCGCAGCCATCCGCTGTTCGCCGTGGTCGAGACCTTGCTCGGGCTCGGGGCCTCGCGGCTCGGTGCGCCGGAGGTCGCCGACCTGCTCGGCGTGGCCGAGGTGCGTCGCGCGCTTTCGCTCGACGACGGTGCCGCCGACGAGCTGCTGGACTGGCTGCGCGCGAGCCGCGTCGCTTGGGGTCTGGACGGCCGGCACAAGGCCGGATTCGGCCTGCCACCGCGCGCCGAGCACAGCTTCGCGTGGGCGCTGGACCGCATGCTCGCCGGTTACCTGATGGCGGAAACCGGTGGCGACGATGCGCCCGTGCAGCTCGCCGACGGCACCACCCTGCTGCCGCAGGGCGGGATCCACGGGCCCGGGGCCGCCGCGCTCGGCGGCCTCGACCGCCTGCTCTGCGAGTTGCAGGCCTGGCGCGATCTCGCCGAGGTCGAGCAGGCGGCGAGTGCCTGGGCCGCAGCGCTGCGCCTGCGCGTCGATGCCCTGCTGCGCATCGATCCCGGCGATGCCGCCGCGCGCGCCGCGCTCGACGTGCTGCACCGGGCCATCGACCAGGTGGCGGCGGAACCGGCGGCGAACGGCCTCGATCCACCGCTGCGCCTCGCCGTGGTGCGCGAGCTGCTGCGTGAAGCCCTCGACGCCGCGCCCGAGCGGCAGCGCTTCCTGATGGGCGGGATCACCTTCTGCGGCATGGTGCCGCAGCGCGCCGTGCCGTTCGCGGTGGTCGCCGTGCTGGGGCTCGACGAGGAGCAGTTCCCGCGACGCCCGGCGCACGGCGGCATGGACCTGATGGCGACGCTGCGGCGGCTCGGCGACCGCGACGTGCCCGGCGACGACCGCTACCTGTTCCTGGAGACCGTCATGGCGGCGCGCCGGCGCCTGCACCTGTCCTTCGTCGGCCAGGGCGTGCGCGACGGCAAGCACCGCAACCCGGCAGCACCGCTGGCGGAGCTGCTGGCCGAACTGGACCGCCATGCCGGCTTCGCGCCGGACGACGCCGAAAGCACCCGCCCCTGGCTGCTGCGCCACCCGCTGCAACCCTTCGACGCGCGCTATTTCGACGGTCGCGATCCGGCTCTGTTCTCCTACTCCGCGGCTTTCGCCGGCATGCGCGGCGAGGGCCGGGGAGCACTGCCCGGCCTGCGCGACGGCGAGCCGCTGCGGCCGGAACCCCTGCCCGAAACGGTGCCGCTGGCCCGCCTCGAGGCCTTCTTCAAGGATCCGGCCCGCGCCCTGCTGCGCGACCACCTGCAGCTCTCGCTGGAAGCCCTCGATCCCGGCCAGCGTCTGGACGACGAGGAACCGCTGGACGCGATCCCGCGCATCGCCGGCGTGGCCCGCCGCGTGTTCCTCGACGAGGTGCTGCCGCGGCATTGCGCCGATCCGGCCTGGACCTGGCCGGCGACCCCACCGGCCTGGCTGGCCCTCGGCGGCCTGCTGCCCCCCGGGCCCGCCGGCCTTGCGGCCTGGGCCGGCGAAGCCAAGGCTGTCGAGGCCATGCTGGCCTGCGCCGCTGCGCTTGGGCGCTTCGACGCGAACGGCGCGACCGGAGCGCAGTCGCGGACGGTCGAGGTGGTGCTGGCGGAAGCCACCGCCACCGAGCCGCCGCTGCGGCTCGCCGGCCGGGTGGACGCCCTGTTCCCGCTGGCCGCTTCGCCCGGCGGGTTGCAGCTGGTGTTCGCCTTCCCGGGGTCGGCGAAGAGCGCGCTCAAGCCGGCGACCGACCTCGGCCATCGCGAACTCGTCCCGGCCTTCCTGCGCTGGGCCGCGCTGCGCCTGCACGCCACCGGGGAACCGGCACCGGTGCGGCTGACCCTGCTCGCCGCGGGCGACGAACCATCCCTGGCCGTGGAGGTCAACGCCTGGGACGCGGCCTACTGCGCCGCCGACGACGCCCGGCGCGCGGCGATGGCGGCCGGACTGCGCCAGCGCCTGCATGGCCTCATCGCCGTGTGGGCGCGCGGGCGCGACGGTGCCACGCTCTGGTACCCGCGCAGCGCCGCCAAGGCCCTGGCCCGGCGACCCGCCGACCCGGCCGGGATCGAGGCCTGGATCGCGGCCGCAGCCAAGGAGGTCGCCAAGACCTGGCGCGGCGACTTCCAGACCGGGGAACGCGACCAGGAACCCGGCTACGCGCGCTGGCTGGAAGGCGAGCTCGTCTTCGGCGATCCCGCCACCGACCCCGACCATGCCGCCCTGCGCAGCCTGCTCGAGGACACCCTGCGCATCGAGGCGCTGATCCGCCTCGGCGACGCGGCGACACCCGCTTGCAGCGGGGAGGACGCGGCATGAACGCGCCGGCGACCCGCTGGCAGACGCTGCCGCTGGCCGGCCCCGGACGCAGCCTCGTCGAGGCCAGCGCCGGCACCGGCAAGACCTGGACCATCGCCGTGCTCTACCTGCGCCTGCTGCTGGAGCAGGGCCTGATGCCGCGGCGGATCATCGTCAGCACCTTCACCCGTGCCGCTGCCGCCGAACTGGGCGAACGCCTGCGCGCCAAGCTGCTGTGGGCGATCGAGCGGGCCGAGACAGCGGATGCGGAGCCGGCCCTGGCCGCGGCCGAGGAGCCGGCCGACGCGCAGTGGCTGCGAGCGCGCTGGCAGGACGAGCCGGCGCGGCGCGGGGCCGACCGCGCGCGCTTGCAGGCGGCGCTGTCCGAACTCGATGCCGCGCCGATCTCGACGCTGCACGCGCTGTGCTCGCGCATCCTCGCCGAGCATCCGTTCGCGGCCGGCGCGCTGTTCCGCGGCCGCGAGCTCGTCGACGGCAACGGCCTCGCCGCCCAGCTCGCCGACGACCTGTGGCGGCGGATTTCGCAGGACACGGACGGCGGCGAGCTGGCGATGCTGGCGCTGGACGCCGGCATCAACCGCAGGGACATGCAGGCCTTCGTGCCGATCCTGCTGCAAGCCGGGATCATCGTCGCCGCCGACGGCCCGCTGGACCTCCGCGACGCGCTGCGCGGCCTGCCCTTCCTCGACGACCTCGAGGCCTGGGCCACGGCCGCGGAGGCTCTCGTCGCGCGCTTCACCAGCAGCACCGCAAAGCTCCGGAAGGCGTGGCCGCTCCTGTTCGCCGCGCTGCGGGCACCGGTCGAGGAAAGCAGCGATCTACTCGATGCGGTCGTCATCCTCGAAGGCGTCGAGCAGCAGACCGGGATCGTCAAGGCGGGCAGGACCGACCCGGCCATGCAGGCGCTGGTGCGGCAGACGCGGCAGATCCTCGACGCGCTGCCGCGGGTCGCGCTCGACCTGCGCGCCGGGGCCGTCAAACGGCGCTTCTTCGCCGCCGCGCAGGCCTGGTGCCGGGAGGCGCTGCGGGCGCGGCTGGAGGCCGCGGGGCAGTCCACCTTCGACGCACTGGTCGAGAACGTGCGCGAGGCCCTCGCCCCCCGCGACGGCCGGCGCGTGCTGGCCGACGCCCTGTTCGAGGCCTGGCCGGCGGCCCTGGTCGACGAGTTCCAGGACACCGACCCGCAGCAGTTCGCCCTGCTCGACGCGATCTACCGCGATGCCGCCGGCGCGCCGCGCGGGCGGCTGGTGATGATCGGCGACCCGAAGCAGGCGATCTACCGCTTCCGCGGCGGCGATATCGCCGCCTACGAGCGCGCGAAGGCGGACGTGGCGCCCGCCGACCGGCTGAGCCTCGACACCAACTTCCGCTCCAGCCGCGCCTACGTCGAGGCCGTGAACGCCTTCTACGCGGCCACCCGGACGACGCTCGGGCCGGTGGGCAGCAGCACGCCGATCCGTTTCGAGCCGGTGCAGCCCAGCGGGCGGCGCGACGGTACGCCCTTGGTCGCGGTGGCCGGTGCCGGCGCGATCCGGCAGCCGCTGCAGTTGCACGTGCTCGACGTCGAAGCCGAGGGCGGGGACGAGGCACTGGAGACGCGCGCCCTGCGCAGTTGCGCCGGGCAGATCGCCGCGCTGCTGTCGCGGCCGGGGGCCAGCCTGGGCGGCAGGCCACTGGTGCCCGGCGACATCGCCGTGCTGCTGCCCGGCAACGCCCAGATCAAGGCGCTGGCCGCACTGCTGAAGGCGCGCGGCGTGCCCTGCGTGACCGGCCAGCAGGACAGCGTGTTCGCCTCGGCGACGGCGCGCGAGCTGCGCGTGCTGCTGGACGCCACCCTGCACCCCGAAGACCCGCGCCTGCTGCGAGCCGCCATCGCCAGCCGGCTCTGGGGCGCGGACCTGCGCGACCTGCAGCGGCTGCGCGAGGACGGTGCCGCGCTCGAGGCGCAGGCGCAGCGCTTCCATGCCCTGCACGGCCTGCTCCAGCAGCGCGGGCCGCTGGCCGTCGTCGGCGCCGTGCTCGAACAGCACGCGGCGCGCCTGCTCGCCAGCCGTGAGGGCGAGCGCCGGGCCACCGACCTGCGTCACCTCGGCGAGCTGCTGCAGGAGCTCTGGCAACAGCACGGCAGCGGCGAGCGCCTGATGGCCGCCTTCGCCCGGCGCATGGACGGCGACGACACCGACGCCGAGGCCGTGGACGCACGCGCCCTGCGCCTCGAATCGGATGCGGCGCGAGTGCAGCTGATGACCCTGCACGCCAGCAAGGGTCTCGAATTCAACCTGGTGTTCCTGCCGCTGATGTGGCGGCACAAGGGCGTGGCGGCCGGCCGCGGCAAACCGCTCCTGCTCGCCCTGGACGACGGCTCGCGTGTCCTCGTCGGCGGCGCACCCTTCAAGGTGCAGGTCGCGCAGCAGGAGTTCGAGGAGCGCTTCCGCCTGCTCTACGTGGCCCTGACCCGCGCCATCCACGCCTGCCACCTGTTCCTGGCGGTGGGCGCGGAGCACCAAGGCGCGCCCCTGAACACGCTGGACCCGGCGGCGCTGCAGGCCGCCGCCGCGCTGCCGGACGCGCGCCTCGCCTGGGTGCCGGGCTGGGCCGAGCACGAAGGAGTGGTGTACCGGCCCGGCGACGACGCCATGGCCGAGCGCCGGGCCCGGTCCCTGCCGCCCGCGCCGCGCGGCCCGCTGCCGATGCGGCACAGCTTCACGACGCTGTCGGGGAAGCGCCGGCACGGCCAGGGCGAGGAGGAGCGCGCCGCCGAGGACGAGGTGCCGGATCTCGCCGCCGATCCCACTGCGGACCCTGCCGCCGACCTCGCTGCGAACCCCGCCACGACACCCCGTATCGAGACCGAGGCCGGAGCCGGCCCGGGCCACGCCGTGCTCGATGCGCTGGCCGGCGTCGGCGGTGCCAGCTTCGGCAACGCCGCGCATGCCCTGCTCGAAACGCGCGTGCCGGGCCGGGCGATCACCGTCGCGGCGGCGCTCGACGCCCTCCGTGCGCACGGCGTGCGCCCGCGCCATGGCGGGGTCGAGGGCCTCGCCGCGGTGCTGGCCGAACGCCTGAACGCGGTGCTGCGGGCACCGCTGGCCGGGGCCGACGGCCCGTGCCTCGGGGACCTCGCGGCGGCCGACCAGCGCGCCGAGATGGCGTTCCACTACGCCCTCGACGGCGCTTCGCTGGCGGCCCTGCGCGCGGCCTGCGAACGCCACGGGGAACCCGGCCTGGTGCCGGCCCGTGACCTCGTCCTGGCGGGGCTGATGAACGGCAAGATCGACCTCGTGTTCGCCCATGGCGGGCGCTTCCACCTGCTCGACTACAAGGGCAACCAGCTCGCCCGCGGCCCGCGCGCCGCGCTCGCGGACTACGCCCCGGAGGCCCTGGAGCAGGCGATGCGCGAAACCGGCTACCGCTTCCAGGCCCTGCTCTACAGCGTCGCCCTGGAGCGCCACCTGCGCGAGCGCCTCGGTGCCGACTACTGCCGCGACCGTCATCTCGGCGACTGCTGGTACCTGTTCCTGCGCGCGGTCGGCTTGCAGCTGCCGGACGGCACGCCCTGCGGGGTCTGGCGGCACCGCTTCGGCGATGCGCTGCTGGATGCCGTGCAGGCCGTGCTCTCGACCGGGCGGGAGTGCGCATGAGACACCCTGTGTCAACCCCCCGTGGTTTTGAGCAGGATTTGCAGTCCGCCGTGGCGAGCGGGGTCGTAGGGTTGGCGGTCAGTCCATGCACGCCAGATGACGCGCAGCCAGGCCCGGGCC
>Ga0208370_100093_pt1 | contig 29741 bp, 29 predicted proteins | sample Subbio12Jun_QV11_FD_184822 | JGI IMG/M metagenome (GOLD analysis project Ga0208370, IMG submission 184822) | Serpentinite rock and fluid subsurface biosphere microbial communities from McLaughlin Reserve, California, USA -CR12Jun_QV11 (SPAdes) | ecosystem: Environmental > Terrestrial > Deep...
TTTACTGTAGCTAAACGTCCTTGCCCCAAAAACCCTCGCTAACGCTAGGTTGTGCTGGGGTAAAATAAATCTACCACAGCCTCAAAACGCCCTATCTACCGTCCTTTCTGGACATCGCAATTAGGTCTGATGGGCATATCGTTGGCGAGTATTTCGCTGATGTTCTCGTTGAGGATAAGGTAGTCATAGAACTGAAGGCCACTGAAGAAGTGAGCGCAATGAGTGAGATTCAATGCTATAACTATCTCAGGGCCACAGGAATTCAGGTTGGGCTTGTGCTTGCTTTCGGCGCGCGCAAGCTCGTCATCTGTCGCGTAGACTGCCCAGAGTAGCCCCTCTCGGCTGCTCCTTCCTCATCTTGCCTATCCCCTCCGTATCCGCCCTATCCGACATAATTCGTCCCCCCAGGAGGTTCCCATGCCTCATTATTACACCCCAAACCCTGCGTCCGAGCACGACATCAAGCTAATCCAGGCAACCCTGCGGGGCCTAAGCCTTCGCTTTTTTACCGACTCAGGCGTGTTCTCAAAGGACGGCGTCGACTACGGTACGCAAGCCCTTATCGCCGCCCTGCGCATCCCGGCAGGCGCCGCCGTGCTTGACATGGGCTGCGGCTACGGCCCACTTGGTATTACCGCCGCGCTGCTTAACCCGACCGGCAGCGTGACCTTCGCCGACATTAACGCGCGTGCGCTCGACCTTGCCGCCAAAAACTGTGCTGCCAACGGCGTGACCAACGCACGCTTCGTCCTTTCCGACGGTTTCGGCGCACTTGAGCACGACAAGTTCGACTGCATACTCCTAAACCCACCCATCCGCGCCGGCAAAGACGTAGTTTTTCGCCTGTATCGCGGCGCCGCCCGGCACATCAAGCCCGGCGGCAGTCTATGGGTCGTAATCCAAAAGAAACAGGGCGCTCCCTCCACCGCGAAGGAGCTCGCCCTGCTTTTTTCTGCCGTGCATATCCGCGACCGCGACAAAGGCTACTACGTCTTCGAAGCCGAAGCAAAAGGGACGGAGCCTATTGCTTCACAACCGCCGAACTGCTAAAATCAAGAAGCTAGCCACCAGCGGCTCCCCTTTAACCTTTAACCTTTAACCACCTTTTCTTCTCACAACACACAACACACAACACACAGCTCACAGCTCATCGCTCACAGCTCATCGCTCACAGCTCATCACTCACAGCTCAAGCGGAGGTGTACCACATGCCCAGACAGGCGCGCGAGGTCAGCCCGACCGGGTACTACCACATCATGATGCGGGGCATCAATCGCGACTCTATCTACCAGTCAGCCGGAGATAAGTCCTATTTCATCAAAACACTAAAGAAGCTCGAAGGCCTCAGCATCGCCGCCTACTGCGTGATGGACAATCACGTCCACATTGTGCTGCAGGCAGAGCTAGCAGCGCTTATGGCGGCAATCAGGAAGCTAAACTTGACATACGCCATGTGGTACAACTCTATCCACGAGCGAGTGGGGCATGTATATCAGAACCGCTACCGCAGCGAGATTGTCACTAGCGACCGCCACTTGCTGCAAGTAGTGCGGTACGTGCACAATAACCCTGTGAAAGCGGGGCTAGCTAAAGAGGCCAAGCAATATACGTGGAGTAGCTATCGCGAGTACTTAGAAGGTGCCGACATCATTTCGCAGGAGCAAAAGCAGTTCGTGTTAGGACTCATCTCCAGTGGAACAGCCGGGTTCGTCGCCTTTCACGGCGAGCCCGACGCGCACGAGCATCTGGACACCGAAGAAGATATTGCCGAGCTGCGCCGGAATCACGCGCAGTCTGTTATTGAAAAATTCTGCCGGACGCACGGCATTGTCGACCGCGCCGCGCTGAAACGGCACCCCGAACTCATGGAAGAGTTAATTATCGAGCTCCTGCAGCGCACCCATCTCAGCCACAGAAAGATTGCGGCCTTTCTAGAGGTTAGCGCCAATATCGTGCATCGCGCCAGCTTAGCAGAGCAGGAGCAAGCATAGATTCGCGCAGGCTCCGTAGCTAGCGGCTCGCCAAGTCGGGGGATAATCACGATTATAATAAGCCAGCCCCAAACTCAGTGAAGCAAAAAGCTCCGTCCCTTTTGCTTCGTGCTTCAAACAGGCTGAGGTTAGGCTGATGGGCGGCAAGGGAATGGAGTTCGGGCGTAAAGCCCGACCTGCTAAACAATGCATAGTGTTCTTGTCGATTGCCGAGGTTCCACTTCACAGCGGCGGTCTTCTGACGCAAGGCATAGAACGCGTCGGCGTCCACAGGATTCACGGAGTACTTGCATTCGCCGAAGACGATTTCTCGCGTGTCGTCATTAAGCGCCACCACATCTATTTCCTCGCGGTCGTTCCACCAGCGGCCGATTCTTTGCATCTTGTAGAAGGCGTCCCCGCCGTTTTTCTCTGCCAGCCATTCTAGGCAGATACGCTCAAAAACATAGCTGACATGTTGCGAGACAAACCCTTCGTGCAGCTTCTCAAGCACTATATTTAGGTCCTGCATTTCTATTTGGCTACGATATGGAAAGACAAACCGAAACCAGAATGCTATAAAGTTGTCACGCAAGAAGTACAACCCGCGCTTGCTCTTCTCGGGATTGCTTTCGGTCACGGGCACCTGGCGCTCAACTAAGTCTAAGCTAATGAGCGTGGCCAGATACTCCGTAAGCTTGTTCTGGGCGACCCCGAGTGTCGCAGCTAATTTGCCCATTTTGTGATTGCCGTGGGCGATGCCTTTGACAATCGACAAATAGCGAGACGTCTCCGATACTTCTCGCTCCAAAAGGAAGATAGGCTCCTCATAGAGGAAACTTGTCGGCGTGAGAATGTTCTCCCGAATCCCTTGGTAAATGTCGCCCCCACTGCGAAAAGCTTCTATGTACTTCGGTACGCCTCCCGTTACGGCATAACGTAGAAGGAGCTCGGCAGCAGGCACGGTGGGAAAAAACTCGTGGTAATGACGAAACGGAATTTGCCGCAAGCGTATTTGCCCGGTGCGGCGGCCGTAGAGCGGGCTGTCGTAGGCGAGCGTTTGGCTGTGCATCATGGTGATAAGCGACCCGCACAGGATGAGCATAATATTAGCTTCCTTAAGCCGCTCATCCCAAATCTTCTGCAGTACAGAAGGAAAGGCCCGATTAGTCTTCCCCAGGTACTGAAACTCATCGACTACGATGACCTTTTTTGTTGCGGGGTCGTGTTCGCGTATCGCGTCAAACAGGTCCCCCCAGCCAAAACCACTGCCCTTAGCTAGCAGGGCGCTACCGATGAAGCTTGCCACCTGTGCCTGGAAGCCGCGCACGTTTTCGGCTTCTGCTTCTTCTGTAGCCAGGTAATAGAGCCCAGGCTTACCCTGCAGAAAATGACGCAAGATATGGGTCTTGCCAAGGCGTCGGCGCCCGTAAAGAACGACGAGTGAAGACCCCGGCCGCCTATACTCAGCCTCTAGGTAGCCAAGCTCCTCAAGTCTATCCACAGTCTGCTGCATGTTGACACCCCCTGCGATTATTATAACATGGATTATAATAATGTGGTGTCAGTTCTTGCGAAGCAAAAAGCTCCGTCCCTTTTGCTTCAGCGGCCCACGGCGGCGGCGTAGACGACAAAGTGCTCTTTGCCGTCGAGGTCCAGTAGGGCATTTAGCGCGTCGTCGTGATACGCTCCCACAGCGCACATGCCTGCACCTATAGCCTCACACGCTAGGTGCAGGTTTTGGCATACATGGCCGGCATCCAGCAAAACGTAGCGGTAGGCGCGCTCGTTATAACGCCACTCCGTGCGGTAGATATCCACTGCCCAAAAGAAGCTCACTGCCGCGTTCCCCACAAAGGGCTGCTTGTAACACGCCTCCGAGAGCTTCTCTCCCCAGCCCTCGCTCGAGTCAATCTGCACCAACTTGTGCCCAATCGCCTTGTATCTGTAGATGCCCGGCACTAGGCCCTCCACCCTGTGCACCCAGAGATAAGTCTCAAGCGGGTGACGCGACCCGGCCGAAGGCACCGTCCTGAGCGTCGCCGGGCGGCTGGTGACGCGCTTTACGCCCTGTGTAGTCCAAAGAAGATACGTCAGCTCCTTAAGCGTCAGCCATCCGTCCCCGAATTTGCGCGTGCTCTTGCGGTTTTCGATGGCGGTCAGTAGGTCTATCGCCGGGATTTCCAGCTCTCCGGGCGCGGGCAGTTCAATCACAGGCTTGCCCGCCTCAATTTCTTGGTCGAGCGGCGGCTGCGGCAGTTCCTTCTCCTGGTCAGACGGCACGCTGTACTGATACTTAGTCTTTTCGATAAACTCCCGGCCGATAACACTCTTAAACTTTTCCATAGTAAAACCTCCTCGCTCTTGTCGCTTGTCGCTTGTGGGGAGGCTACCAGCCGCCGGCCGCCAGCCGCCAGGCGAAGCAAAAGGGACGGAGCTTTTTGCTTCGCGCACTCCACTTTGCACTTCGGGGAGGGGGCGGGGATGATAGCGACTGGCTCCTGGCTCCTGGCTCTTGGTAGAAAGCCCCTCACTCCAGAAGCAAAAAGGAGAGCAGACTGTGCGAAAGACCTTCCTCGAGTGTAGGGACGTGCCTGTGGCACGTCCGCGGACGTGCGAAACGCACGTCCCTACAGGCCATCTCCCCGCCGTTCACGATTCACGATTGCTCATCGCTCACCGCTCACCGCTCATCGCTCATCGCTCACCGCTCATCGCTCATCGCTCATCGCTCACCGCTCACCGCTCACCGCTCACCGCTCACCGCTGGTGCCTAGCGCCTGGCGGCCGGCGGCTCGCTCCTACCTCCGCCGCAGCCACTCTACCGCTGCCTCTAGCTGCGCGTCGCGGTGCACGGGCGGGCGCACCAGCAAGGTGTTTAGCGCGTTAATGACCTCCGGCGAAGTAACCCCGTCCGCCAACAGCCCTTCCCGCTGCTGCACCCTTATCACCCCGAGGCGCGTTTGCCAGTCGAAGTACCCGGTCGGCGTGCCCGCCATTAGCCCTGCCGCGATTAAAGCCGCCTGCAACTTCTTTACGTTTTCGCCGCGGTCTCCTTGCCTAAGCACCAAGTCGTTCGGCACGAGCGGCGCAAGCGGCGGCAAAAACTGCGGCGGTACAGGGTGCACCACTAAGTTTGGTTCTAAACCCTCGCCGTCAATCATTCTGCCGTTTGGCGTTAAGTAGCCAAGCACAGTAATGCTTACACCGCCAATCTCGCGCGCCACAGTAAATATCCTCTGTGCCGTACCCTTGCCAAAAGTGCGCGTGCCGATTACAAAACCCGATTCGGTGTCCTGGATTGCGCCTGTCAGCATTTCGGCGGCACTCGCCGTGCGCCCGTCCACCAAAACCACCAGCGGCTTGCCAAGGCCCACCCCGTTCATGGGGATAGGCTCCACGCGACCGCCGCGACTCTTAATCTGGGCGAGGACTTGCCCGCGGGCAAAGCGCGGCGCTATAGCTTCAAGTTGGTCGAGCAGCCCGCCCGGGCAGCCCCGCATATCTAAGATTATCCCCCGCGTGTGGGCAAGGTCACTCAGAGCAAGCTCGATATCAGCCGACAGCCCCTCGCCAAAGCGCTCGATGAAAATGTAGCCAAAGCCCTCGTGCTCGCGCCAAGTCGCCGACGGTGCCACAACCCGCTCGCGCATTATCGTCACGGTGTGAAAGTTCGCCGCCTGCCCGCGAAAAAACGAGATAGTTACAGGTGTGCCAACCTCGCCCCGCAGTAGGCCGGTAATCTCCTGCAGCGTAAGGTGCCGCGTATCCTTATCCCCAACCAAGAGAATGACGTCGCCTGCCTGCAGACCTGCCCGCGCCGCCGGGCTGTTCCTAAACACGCGCGTAATCAAAAGGCCATTGGGCGTCACTTCGATAGCCACGCCGATACCGCCAAACGCCCCTGTAACGTGCTCGATAAACTGCGCGTGTTCAACCGGGGGCATAAAGCGCGAGTTGCGGTCGCCGAGCGACTCCATAATGCCTTTCAGCGCCCCCTGTATTAGCGTGTTGGCACTAATCTCCTGCCAATACTCCCGCTGCACAAGTCGCATTACTTCGACCACGATGTGAAACGCATCGTTCGCCTGCGCCACAGTCCCTACGGCCAAGTTGGCTACTAGCACTACGGCCACGAGAGTCGCCAAAACTACCCGCCAGTTTTTCATGTCCTTTGCCCCCTTGCTTTCATGGGCATTTTATTCGGCACGCACAGCCTAGTTCCCTTGTCGCGCAAAGGGAGAATCTATATACTTGAGGAGGCGAGCAGAGCCGCCAGCCGCCAGCCGCCAGCCGCCAGCCGCCAGGAGCTTGTCGCTTGTCGCTGGTCGCTATCAGCTATCAGCGTTCAGCACTCACCCTTCCGCCCTCTCTGTGCTCTCAGCACTCCGTTCTCCTAAGTGCTAAGTGCTAAGTGCCAAGTGCCAAGTGCCAAGTGCCAAGTGCCAAGTGCCAAGTGCCAAGTGCTAAGTGCTAAGTGCCAAGTGCTAAGTGCCAAGTGCTAAGTGCTAAGTGCTAAGTGCTAAGTGCCAAGTGCTAAGTGCTAAGTGCTAAGTGCTAAGTGCTAAGTGCTAAGTGCTAAGTGCCAAGTGCTAAGTGCCAAGTGCCAAGTGCCAAGTGCTAAGTGCTAAGTGCTAAGTGCTAAGTGCTAAGTGCTAAGTGCCAAGTGCTAAGAGCCAAGTGCTAAGAGCCAAGTGCCAAGTGCCAAGTGCTCATTAAGCAATATCGCGAAGCAAAAAGCTCCGTCCCTTTTGCTTCAGGAAACGGGGTAAGTCATGACAAACAAGCATGCCATTTTCCGCGCCGCCTTTTGGTTAAGTGTGCTCTCGGTACTCAGCAAGCTGTTTGGGTTTGTCCGCGAGCAGGCTATCGCTTGGCGGTTTGGCATCGGAGCCGAGGTCGACGCGTACGTCGCCGCTATGGTCATCCCGCAGATTTTGGCGGGAGTTATCGGCGGCCTGTTGGCCACCACCTTTCTCCCCGTCTATAGCGAGGAGCGTACGCGCGGCCGCGGCCCCGCGTTAGCCGGCACAACTTTTGTCGCCAGTGCGCTTGTCGGGCTTATCGGTAGTCTCATAACCATCTCCTTTGCCCCGGAGATAGTCCGCATTGTAGTCGGCAACTTTCCGGCGGAGCAGCAGCAGCTCACAGTCTCGCTGCTAAGAGTGCTTTCCTTCGGCACGCTGCTGATGAGCCTCTCGCAGTTTCTCACCATTCTGTTTAACGGGCATCAGTCGTTCCTGTTGCCCGGCATAAGCCCGGTGCTGCAAAATATCATCATTATTGCGGGACTGCTTGCACTTGCTACCCCCGCCATCCTTCCCTTAGCGTGGTATACCATGGTTAGCCTATCCGTTCCCGTGTTTCTCCTGATTGCCGCCGCCATTTACAAGGGATATCCTCTTTTCGCCCGTATCAACTTTTTAGACCCGGCCTTTACCAAGGTCCTCGTCCTCGCCGCCCCGATTCTGCTCAGCGCCGTCTTTGGACAGGCCCACACCATCGTCGACAGGCGCCTCGCCTCGGGCCTTGACGCGGGCAGCCTCGCCGCGCTTAGCTTTGGCAACCGCCTTGTGCAGCTACCGCTAGGCATTTTTGTTACCGCTCTCGCCACGGCCGTCTATCCCGCCCTTACAGACTTTGCCGCCCGAGGCGACAAAATAAATTTTGGCAAAACTGCTTCCGCCAGTCTGCGCGGGCTACTTCTGTTAATGTTACCGGCTACCGTCGGCCTGATTGTCTTGCGCTACCCCATCGTGCGCCTCGCCTTTGAGCGTGGCCACTTCGATGCCGACGCCACTGTCAAGACTGCATTCGCCATGGCGTTCTATGCCGTCGGCTTGCTTGGCCTCTCCGTCGGACAGGTTCTCGTGCGCGCCTTCTATGCATTGCAGGACACCGTCACCCCAGTCAAAGTGGGCATAGCCACAACTATCGTCAGTATTACCTTAGCTGTCACCTTAGTGGTGCCGCTCGCCCACGGAGGCCTAGCGCTTGCCACCTCGCTTGGCGCGCTCTTTAGCTCGGGACTTTCGCTCTACCTGCTCAGCAAAAAACTCGGGCGCGGGAAGCTCCGGTTGGGCCCGCTCGTGCCTAAAGTCGTGCTGGCCTCGGCCGTTATGGGTGTCGCCACCGACCTCGCATTGCGCGTGCTCACCCCCTTAGGCGACATCTTGGCCCTCGGAGGGTCCGTCGGCGTCGGCCTCGCAGTCTATGGACTACTGCTACTCGTTCTTAAAGTAGAAGAGGTAGACCAAGCTATTGCCATGGTGTTCCGCCGCCTTAAGCTCCGCCGCGCCTAAAACACTTGCCCAAAGGAGAGACACCCATGCCGCCTAAAGTGTATTTTATCCCCCTACCAGACAACGCTTCGCCTGCCGCGCAGGCCGCAGCCCTCGCCAAGCTCTTTGCCGCCAGCAATGCCGCTTTGGCGCTCGCCAAGAACGACTTTACACTGATTAAGTTTAGTGTGGGCGAAAAAAACAACGACACCCACCTCGCCCCCGCGCTCGTTAAAGCCGCAGTCGACTTAGTGGCTGCCGCCAAAGCTACGCCTTTCCTAGGCGAGACCGCTACCCTCTACAAGGGCGAGCGCATGAACGCCGTTAAGCACTTGCTGCATGCCGAGCGGCACGGTTTTAGCATCGCCGCCACCGGCGCACCCTTTATAATGCTCGACGGTCTGCTCGGCAACAGCGAACTAGACGTCGAGATAAACGGCGAACTTTTCGCCAGCGTAAAAATCGCGCGCGAGGCTGTCGTGGCCGACTCGCTTATCACCCTTAACCACCCCACGGGGCATATGGCCACCGGGCTCGGCGCCTGCATTAAGAACCTTGGCATGGGCTTAGCCTCGCGCATGGGCAAGATGCGCCAGCACAGCTCCATGAAGCCTGCCGTCATCGCCGAAAAGTGCGTCGCCTGCCGCAAGTGCCTGGAGTGGTGTCCTGTCGACTGCATCAGCATGCCGGGAAAAATCGCGCAAATCGATGCCACGCGTTGTATCGGCTGCGGCGAATGCCTGACCGTCTGCCGCTTCGAAGCCATAAAGTACGACTGGGGCGCCGACCCCGCCTATCTGCAAAAAGCCATGGCCGAGTATGCATATGGCTCGGTCAAGGCCAAGGCGGGCAAGGCTTTTCACTTTAACATTATGGTCAACATGACCAAGGACTGTGACTGCATCAGCCGCAAGCAAGACAAGCTCATTCCCGACCTTGGCATTCTCGCCTCCGCCGACCCAGTCGCCGTCGACGCCGCCACCCTAGACCTAACCGCTAGAGCCCACGCCGCCAACCTCGCCGTACTGAGCCACCCCCGGCACGACCCCTACATCCAGCTCCGCCACGCCGCCAAAGTAGGGATGGGGAGCCTAGAGTACGAACTGGTGCGGTGCTGAAGCAAAAGGGACGGAGCTTTTTGCTTCACGCATGTCTCGCTCTCTAATGTCTCGCTCTCTAATGTCGATCTCGCTAATGTCGCGCTCCTCCGTCAGACTGTGCGAAAACCCTGCCTCGGGTGTAGGGACGTGCCTATGGCACGTCCGCGGACGTGCGAAACGCACGTCCCTACAATACCTTTGTCGCCAGCTGGTTTCTATCAGCAAGGGTTCGCCAGGTTTTCGCACACCCTGCCGTCCCTCAGCGACATTCCTCCGTCCCTCTGCGCCGCTGCCTCAAACACCGGCAAGAGCCCAATCCCATCGGGGGTATGCGGGGGCAGTTGGTAGATATCGTGGCCGGGGTAGTGGTTGCCCTCGATAAGCAGCGGGCCGTCGTCGGTCACTGCTACATCCCAACCCATAATGCCGAGCTCCGGCAGTTCTATGGCCGCTTGCTTGGCCAACTCCAGGACGTCGCTCCACAGGGGCACGGCAAAACCTTCTATACTTACGCCGGTTAGCGGGTGACTGCGATACAAGTTGCCCGCTTTATCTATGGCCGGGAACTTGACCGTGCCGTCCTCTACATTAACGGGCACAACCATGCCCCCGCTGTTAAAGTTGTCGACCACCTTGCCGTTGCCGATCCTCATAAAGGCCACGACAACGCGCGGCACCTTGCCCTTTAAGAGAGTGACAACCCTAACCGTGTTTACCGAATGGGGGTGTAGCGCATTCATTTCGCGGTGTTGCGTCACAACTTCCTCTAACACCGTCAGTCTGTTCTGCACCAGGTAGCGATACAGCTCCGCGGGCTTATGTTGCGACGGCAAAATCTTCTCAATCCCCTTGCCGCACGTGCCATCCCTAGGCTTAACGATAATCGCCTGTTTGTCACTTATCCAGCGCGAAAAATCCGCCTCATTGTCGTCAATATAAAACCAGTCCCGCCTAAGGTATTTCGCAAACTTGGCGTTAAACTCGTCTTTGTTATCAACGATATGCCAATGCCTGCTGTCATTAAACATCTTAATAAACCTGTCGTTCTTGCCCCTCGTCAGCACGGTCTCTCTTTGCCCGGCGTTTAGGTTGTACATACCAAAGATATAGTAGTCCATGTACCCAGCTAGGTACTTAAAGCCGCACCATACGATGTCCGCAAAGATAACAAGCCGCAGCCGCCCGGTCTTCGCGCGAATCTTGTTGATAACCGCAAACATATTGCCAAAGTCTAGCGCCAGTAATCTAAGAAACAAGTACTTAAGCCTGCCCATACTCCTGCACGCCCCTCCTACGTGGTTCGCTGCTCCCCGCCGCCAGCCGCCCGCCGCCCGCCGCCAGCCGCCCGCCGCCCGCCGCCAGCCGCCAGCCGCCAGCCGCCAGCGAGCCTGTCTAGAAACCCGATGAATTTGTCTCCAAAAGAAGGAGTTGCATCTATAAATAGCGAATAATGATGTAAGCGATGTCTTTGGAGGTGCACTACGATGCGTAAAGCTCGGGAGTTTGCGCAATTGAACATGTTCGATGGGGATATGGTTTTCGAAGAGATGATTCCGCCAGCCCATTGGGCGCGTGCTTTTCGGTCTTCCTTTGCTAACCTTCTCCCAAAAGACTTTTTTGATGGCATGTACCACGAGAGGCTGGGCCGCCCCGCGAACGATCCTGTTATCCTCACTGCTGCGCTGGCTTTGCAGGAATATCTACACCTCTCAGATCGCGAACTGGAAAGACGCGTGCGCTACAACCTAGAGATTAAGTTTGCCTTAGGTCTCCCAGCCTTTCATAAGGGCTTTGATCATAGCGTTTTTGATGCCCATCGGAACAGGATGCGCAAACACGGGAAAGACAAGGAGATATTCGCCTTGGTTCTTAAACACATGGTTGATTCGGGCTTGGTCAAGGCTACGGAGACCATGTTCGTAGACGCAACACACATTGAGCCTGCAATCGCCATCGTCAGTCCGGTGGCCCTTACTAGACGCGCTATTTCTAATGTTGTTCGCGCATTAGATAAATCCGAGCAAGTTTCTCATCAAGAGCTGCAAGACATCGGGCTTGGAGATTACTTGCAGCACATCACCAGACAAGAAAAGGCCGGGCGCTTTGATGAGGGCAAGCTTAGCGAGGTGAAGCGCGCGGAAGTGCTGCAGGAAGTATACACACAGGCAACAACCTTGCTCGAATTCGTAGAGGGTGCGGGCATCGGAGACGCTGCAGAAGAAATCGCCGTGTTGCGTACCGTCCTTAGCCAGAGTCTAAAGAAGACCGAGGGTGGCGTTGAAACTCTGAAGCGCCATGAAAGCCAAGATAGGATAGTTTCTGTAGCAGACCCAGAAGCGAGATATGGGCGGAAGAGTAAGCTAAAAACCTTCAATGGCTACAAAGCACACATTGCGGTAACTAAGCAGGGGGTCATCACCGCCACCACCGTAAGTCCCGGCAATGTGGCAGACGGCAATGAGCTGCCAGCAATTTCAGAACAGCTAACAGAGAACGAGCTTAAGCCAGAAATCGTGGCCACAGACAGCGCTTACGGTTGGGGTGAGAACCAGGAGTTTGCCAAGACCAATGGGTTTGAGCTTTATGCAAAACCGACCAATTTCAAGCCCCTGCCAGAGGGATTTACGTATGACCCAGACAAGGAGACCATAGTTTGTCCCAATGGGGTTCACGGTAAGCCGGGCAAAGAAGTGAACAACAAAACGCATTACTCCTTTCTGGTTGAAAACTGCAGAGGTTGTGAGAGATTCTCCACCTGTCGTGGCAAGAACCAACGGAAACGCATCGAGATCAGCAGATTCTACGCATTAAACGAAGCGGCGCACAACAGATGTAGTACAGAAGAGTACAAAGCCGTTATGAAGGATCGTTACGTGGTGGAGCGTGCTTTCTACGGAATCGCTGTTGCCTCCGGAATGCGCAGGTTGCGACGCTGGGGCAAACGAAATGTCGAATACACACTAAACCTTATCTCGGCCATTACGAACATTCTATGCCACCTACGGCGCGCTAGGGCTGAAGTGTTGCCGAGAATGGTCTAGGGTATCTTTGTCTCATTTTGCGGAACGGGCGCACGAAACCCCGCTAGAGGAGGGGTGAGTGATAGATTTACCCACTACAACCGGCTCAAATTTCAGCTACCATCCACCTACTGGAAAAGTACGGCTCAACGGTGGGCTGTCGCCCTTTTCAAAGGTCTTTTCTCAGACAGGCTCGCCAGCCGCCAGCCGCTCACCGCTCACCGCTCACCGCTCACCGCTCACCGCTTACCGCTCACCGCTTAAAGCTCGCTCACACCTGCGAAAATCCCTGCTCAACGAAATGCTTGTCAAAAGTAAAGGCACGGTTAATGCCTAACTGGCGCATAGTAATGAACGAGGCGCAGTCGACCAAGCTTAAGTCCCTGCGGTTAGCCGTCAGCAATGCGCTCAGTGCTTGGTTGTGAGCATCGCCATTTAGCCAGATGATTGTCAGCACGGGATACACGTTCTCGACAAAAGCCCTTGCTGCCGCCATCCCTAGCCGATGCTGAACTAAGGCGTGGGTTTCTATCAGCACGTAATTATTGCACAGCAGAATCTCGTCAGACTCCAACAAGGATATCCACGCCGCTTTTGCCTGGGGGTGGTGCGCGTCGTCGGCATCGAGCACAGCGAGGAAAGCCGAAGTATCGATATACACGCTCACTTGGCGTACTCGTGCGCTAGGTATTTGTCGTGGTTCTCAGCCACGTCCCCTATGCCAGAGCGAAACTGCCCCGCAATGGCTGCGGCCCGGTGTCGGCGGCTCGATGCTTCCACAGTAAGCGCGGACTTCTGTGCCTTGTCGATGTACTGCCTAATTAGCTCGGCCATGGAAGAACCTTCGATGGCTGCCCTCGCTTTCAAAAAGGCCGCCTGCTCTTCACTTAACTGGATTTGCGTGCGCACCATACTGGCATACACTCCTTACATCATGATGTAAATCAATGATAACAGATGGCGCGTGTAAGGGCAAGACCGAGCCGCCAGCCGCCAGCCGCCAGCCGCCAGCAGTGAGCCGTGAGCTGTGCTACGCAGTTGACACCCACCCACGCGCGTGCTATTTTGGTAGTGCAACAAAATAGGCTTCGCTCGCGAGCTAAAGTGCGCCTAGGGTTCCACAGCTACGGCTGGGTCGGTCCGAGCGGCGCAGGCGCCCAAGCGCTACACCGTAGGGATAAAAACCTAGACGGGGAGGTTTTCTCGTAACCTCCCCGTCTTTTTGTTTTGGGGAGAACAGCGGCCAAAAAGGGAGGAAAGGCAATGCTCGAAAAGTTCTTCAAGCTGCACGAAAACAACACCAACCTGCGGACAGAGCTCTTCGCCGGACTAACGACTTTCATGACCATGGCCTACATCATCTTTGTTAATCCCAACATCCTCGCGACAACCGGCATGGACTTTAACGCCGTCTTTGTCGCCACCTGCCTCTCGGCGGCTCTCGCTACCGTAACCATGGGGCTTATCGCCAACTACCCGTTCGCCCTTGCGCCCGGCATGGGTCTAAACGCCTACTTCGCCTTTGTGGTTGGCTCCAAGTATGGCTACGAAGTCGCGTTAGCCGCAGTATTTGTCTCGGGTCTCCTGTTTATTCTCCTCACGCTGACCCAAGCGCGCGAGTCGATAATTAACTCCATCCCCATGTCGCTCAAGCTCGCGGTCGGTGCCGGCATCGGCCTGTTTATTGCGTTGATTGGCTTTAAGAACGCCGGCCTGGTCGTGGCCAACCCCGCCACCCTCGTGAAGTTAGGCGACCTAACCCAGCCGCCGGTGCTCCTCGCCGTTTTTGGGCTGGTGGCGACGAGCGTGCTAGTCGCCCTTAAAGTGCGCGGTGCACTGCTTATCGGCATTATAGTGACCACGCTCCTTGGCATCCTTACGGGAGTTACACCTGTTGCCGAGGGGTTTAAGCTGTTCTCTATGCCGCCCGCGCTGCTCCACTTTGGCGAGTTCACCGGCGGGCTCAGAGAGCTGTTTGCCCTAGGACTCGCCGCAATACCCATCGTCTTCTCCTTTGCCTTTGTCGACGTGTTTGACACCGTCGGCACGCTAATCGGCGTGGCCAGCAAAGCCAAAATGCTCGACAAAGAAGGCAAGCTCCCGCGCGTCAACAACGCCCTCGTGGCCGATGCCGTCGGTACCGTAGCGGGTGCCGTCCTTGGCACTAGCACCGTCACAACCTACATCGAAAGCGCCGCCGGCGTTTCCGAAGGCGGGCGTAGCGGGCTCACGGCCGTGGTTACGGGCATCCTCTTCCTGGCGGCGCTGTTTTTCGCGCCTCTCGCGGGCCTCGTGCCAAGCGCGGCAACGGCCCCAGTCTTAATCATCGTGGGCGTGTTTATGATGGAGCCCATCACCAAGATTAACTTCGAAGACTATCTCGAAGGCATCCCCGCGTTCCTCGCCTTTGTGATGATGCCTTTCGCCTTCAGCATTGCCGAAGGCATTGTTTGGGGCGTACTGGCCTATGTAGTTCTCAGGATGGCTGCGCGCCGCTTCGCGGAAATCTCCCCCACCATGTACATCCTCGCCGTGCTGTTTGTGCTGCGCTTTTTGGTGCTATAGAAGTGCGTCTGTCCCTTTTGCTTCGTGCTTCAAACCCTGTAGATAATCGCTTTGAACAGGTTCCCGTCGCGGTAGTCCACGAAGTCGATATGGGGGTGCTCTTTTAGTGCCCGCCTAATTCCGGTGCCTAAACCCCTGTACGGCAGCATCTTCGCCGCAAACGACGCCAGGATTGGATTGCGGATGTTGGAGTTGCCGTTCTTTATATGCTCTACAGTCAGATTATTGGGCAGATGCCCCGGGCTAACTATCTCAACACGGTCACTAAACACAAACACCCTTACCGGTGCCGAAACGAAATAGTCGCGATGTACCAGGGCATTTACAATTAGCTCCTCTAGCGTCACCTTGGGTATTTCCATCTCACCCACCGAGTTGACGCTTTTGTCTTTCTGCAGGCGTAACAAGTTGCGGCTCACAAACGCGAGTGTGTCCTTAAAAACCTGACGCAGCGCGCCAGCTATGTCTTCGCTGTCGGCATATTGCGAGGTGTGTATGTCAGTTCCGGGGAAAGACGCACACTTCACCACAAACGCCGGTAAGCGCCGCTCGGGTTCATGCTTGAAAAGGAGCGCCCCGGCGACATTAAAGACGCCGTCACGCATCCTTCAAGCTCCACATCGCCGTACTGCTGCTTGATGTAGTGACGAAACTCATGCATGTCGAGCGCGTCTACCGTCAAATTGTGGACAGGCACCTCATCCCCATGGATTAGGGAACTGCTCTGGAACATGCGCTGCATCTCTTCCCTGATTATGCGCAAGAGCTCCGCTGCTTCCATGCGGCACATCTCCCTTCGCTGGTAGTGTATGTAATTATTATAGACCGTGGGTTCTGCTACGGCAACATCGCTATGCAGCAAAAAGGCCATAAAAAGTTGCCATAGGGGGTCTAGTGCGGTACAATCACTTTACAAAGCCTGATCGATAAGGGGGCGTAAGTAGATGCATGCCGCTACAATTTCGGCAAAATACCAGATCGTAATTCCACGTGAGATTCGTAAGCAGTTCGCGCTCAAGCCCGGCCAAAAAGTAGTTTTTATCCCGTACAAACACACCCTGCGCGTAGTTGCTGTGCCGCCTATCGAAGAAGCCTATGGGTTTATTGCCGGCATAGATACCAGTGTCGAGCGTGACGAGCAGGATCGTGTATGAACATTGTCGATTCCTCGGGCTGGCTCGAGTATTTTGGCAAAGGCACCAACGGTAGGCGGTTTGCGTCAGTTATACAAGACACGGCCAACCTAGTGGTTCCAACCATTACTATGTATGAGGTTTTTAAGCGTATCCTTCAGCAGCGAGGGGAGGACGTTGCTTTAAGCGCCATAGGATGGATGGCCGTAGGCCAGGTTGCTACTCTTACCCAAGAGCTTGCCCTTGAAGCAGCAGTTCTCTCGCTGGAGCTCAAACTGCCTATGGCCGATAGCATTATCTTAGCCACAGCCTATGCCCATCAAGCTGTATTGTGGACGCAGGACGAGCATTTTAAGGGACTCTCTGGAGTGGAGTACATCCCGCGCTAGTAAACCCATTGTGCGCGAAGCAAAAGGCTCCGTCCCTTTTGCTTCAACCCACCCCGGGCCCGCCCCGTGAAAGGAGATAATGCGGTATGGTCAGAAGCTTCGCCGAAGCGGCAGCGGTAATACGCACCACAGTAATGGACAAGTACCCACAGGTTAGCCGCGCCTTTATCTTTGGGTCGTTTGCCGATGGCGTGCAGACTGCCGACAGCGACCTCGATGTGTTGATTGAGACGAGGGTTGCCATGGGGTTATCATTCCTGTCTCTTATTCAAGACATTGAGCGTGCGGCGGGCTTGGTGGTTGACGTCATTACCACAAGACAGGCGCTAGAGTTAGAGAGCAAGTTCGGCTATGAGATTACGAAGAAGGCGAGGATCGTATATGAGCGAGCAGAGGACTAAAGCAATTATTGCGCATATGCTGGAGGACTTAGCCGATATTCGTAATTTCACCTGCGGCATATCAAAGGAGCAGTTTCTCGTCAGTTCTCTAATTAAGAAGGTGCAGCGTGATGCCGGGCGAAGACGTTATCGCTATGTGCGCAGATAAATGAAAATCATTCTCGTCGGAGTAGCCTGTGTCGGCAAGTCGACGGTAGGTAAACTTCTTGCGGATAGCGTAGGCTACAAGTTCATTGACTTTGACGCTGAAGTTGAGAAGCATTTCAACCGTCCTATAACCCTGATTAAGAACCAGTTCTTCAGCGAGCATGGCTTTAGAGCGAAGGCGCAAGTCGTATTACACAGGATTCTTCACGAGAACAGCGATAATTTCGTGCTAACCATGCCGCCAGGTGGGTTGATGGACAGCTATTGGCGAATTATTAGGGCAGATGACAGTTTAACAACCATAGCGCTAAAGGACAGCCCAGAGAACATCTTGAAAAGGCTCGTGTTTTACGATGATTACTCGAGGCCGATGGCGTCGCCGGTAACCCATGAGAACGCATGGCGCTACCTGCGTGAAATAAAGTTAGACATGAGATATTTTGGACGGACGCACGCTAGAGCAAAGTTTCAGAAGCAGATAGATGGCAAGGGCGCGGCACAGGTGGCAGAGGACTTGCGGGAGATGCTGGGCCTGCAGCGATTGTTGCGGGACAATCACTTTGCAGAGCCTGATCGATAAGGGGGCGCGAAGCAAAAGGCTCCGTCCCTTTTGCTTCTTTTGCTTCAGCCGAGCAGCCACTCCACAATATTGGCGCAACGTATCCCCAGAAAGTCCCTAAACACGCATTCATCCATTGACAAAATTACCTTCGGGTAGTTGTCTGGAACAAGCTGCAGTGGCCTTAGTTCGCGTAGGCGCGTGTTCTCGTCCATAATCGTGGCCGCCACCTGGAAGTATATTTTCTCGTCTGCCTTCGTAGCCACAAAGTCGACTTCGTATTGGTCTAGCTTGCCGATGCATACGTCAAACCCGCGCCGTAAGAGCTCCATAAAGACGACGTTCTCCAGCATGTGCCCGTAATCCGTATTGCGCAAGCCCGTCAAGTGGTTGCGAATGCCGGCATCTACCATGTAGTACTTTTCTAGGGTCTTTAGGTGAAGCCTCCCCCTAAGATCATAGCGATTAGCGCGGTAGATAATATAGGCGTTCTCCAGCATGCGGAGGTAGTTGTCGATTGTCTCGCTGCTAGTTTTTCTGCCGCTACTGGTAAGATAATCGCTAATCTTCTTCGTCGAGACAATGTTACCCACATTTGCGGCCACAAACTTGACTACGCTTTCCAGTAGCGCAGGGTCGCGCACTTGGTTGCGCCAAATCACGTCCTTCATAATGACCGTGCTGTAGATGCCCGCAAGGAACGGCGCGATTGTTTCGGGCCTTTCTTTAAGCTCTACCACCAAAGGTAAACCGCCGTATCGCAGATAAGACGCGAACAGCTCCCTTGGCTTCCCTGCGATAGCCCCGTCATGGAAGTCGACATACTCGCGAAACGACAGGGGCTGCATCTTTATCTCCACGAAGCGTCCGGTAAGTAGCGTAGACAGCTCAGAGGACAAAAGGTAAGCGTTAGAGCCGGTAATGTACATGTCAACATCGCAGTCGACAAATAGCGAGTTTACCGCCTTCTCCCACGCCGGCACCTGCTGCACTTCGTCGAGCAGCACATAGTAGCGCCCACTTCGCTCCGTCATTCTGCCTAGCACCAGTTGATACAGCGCCTTGTAAGTAGTAACCTCGTCAAACTCAATAGACTCAAAGTTAATTCGTATGATGCGACTGCGGCTTACCCCTGCCACGTCAACAAGGTATTGCTCAAACAGCGACAACAATGTGGACTTCCCACAGCGCCTTATGCCCGTAATAACCTTGATTAGCGGCCTGTCGCGAAACGCCACTAGTTGGTCTAAGTAATAGTCTCGCCTCTTCATGCACCCACCTCCCTGTGACAATTATAGCCCAATAAAAATAAAAAATACACGCTTTTTTCGGATATAGACGAAAAAATAACCCCATCGCAACATTGTCTGCGGCAGGGATATCATGTAAACTGTAGACGATAAGGAATTAGTTCACCTTACCCCGGGCCCGCCCCGCGAAAGGGAACAGAGGAGGTGCCCCGTGGCTTCACTAATCGGTGCAGAACAACAAGCGTTCTTCGTGGCGCATGGTGTGCTTGCCGCGTACCTTTTTGGCTCGCGAGCAAAAGGTGAGGCTCGCCCGCATAGCGACTACGACCTCGCTGTCCTCTTTGCCGGTTACCGGCCCGAAGAGCACAACATCGCGTTACGTTTAGAAATGGCCGAGGAGCTCGCAGAGCGCCTTGGCGAGAAAGTTGACTTGGTATTTCTGCAGAGTGCATCTATTGTCATGCGGTTTGAGATTGTTTCTACAGGCAAGGTCGTATATTGCGCAAATGACGACGCCCGTACCGACTTTGAAGACTTGGTTTTTAGGGACTATCTCGATTTTAAGCCTTTCCTAGATCAGTATTACCGCGAAGTAGCCGAAGCCGTGAGAGGGGGCCACTTCTTTGCGAAGCAAAAAGCTCCGTCCCTTTTGCTTCGGCGAGGCAGGTGACCATATATGCGGGAGTTTAACTACAGGGCGATAGACGCCGAGCTGATGACGCCGGAGATAATGAACTTGGTGGCCGCGCTCCACGAGCACAAAGGCCGGCAGGCGCAGTTCCTAGCCGCAAAAGCCGATGTTCTGGAAGCGTTGCTGCGTGTGGCCAAAATACAGAGCACCGGTGCGTCAAACCGCATCGAGGGGATATTCACTTCCGAGGCTAGGCTCGAACAATTAGTCGCCCACAATGCCGAGCCGCTCACCCGAGACGAAGCAGAAATAGCCGGGTACAGAGAAGTGGTTAGCACCATACACGAAAACTACGCCCACATCGCTCTATCCCCAAACGTCATTCTGCAGTTGCACAGGGACTTGTACGCGTTTCACCCCTTAGCCTTTGCCGGCAAGTACAAGAACCAAGACAACGTCATAGAGGAAGAAGACGAGAGCGGGGGCAGGCGCGTCCGTTTTAAAGCACTCTCGGCTTTTGACACGCCACAAGCCTTGGCTAGTCTGTGCGAGGCGTATCACTCTGCTATCAGCGAAGGCAGGATTGACCCTTTGCTCCTGATAGCTAAATTCGTGCTGGATTTCTTGTGCATCCACCCCTTTAACGACGGCAACGGCAGATTGAGTCGCCTGCTAACGCTACTCCTGCTTTATCAGCAGGGTTACACCGTGGGCAAATACATCAGCCTAGAAGCTATCATCGAGCGCAGCAAAGAGAGCTACTACGAGAGCCTCAGGCAGAGCTCGCAAGGGTGGCACGAAGCCCGGCACAGCTACCAGCCGTTTGTGGCCTATCAGCTAGGGGTGCTCCTTAAAGCCTACAAGGAGTTTGCGGCGCGCCTAGAGCCGATTGTCGTCACCAAACTCGGCAAAGCAGACAGAGTGCGAGAGATGTTTACCCGGCAGCTCGGGAAAATCTCAAAGACCGACATTGTGCAGTGCTGCCCAGATATCAGCGTCACCACTATCGAAAAGGCTTTGGCCGATTTGTTGCAGGAGGGGTACATCAAGAAAGTCGGCTCAGGCCGGGCGACTGCGTACGTACGTCGACTTATCTAGGCAAATGCTGCTAACGGACCGGGTTTATGAATGCCCCTGCGCTCAACTCCTAATCAGGGCAATAAGGCTAATCAGGCTCTGGTTATCCTGAGCACCCCCGGTAATTGAGAGCCTGATTTCACTGATTACCCTGATTGGAAGGAGAGGCGCTTATAAAGGCCCTATGACGGCTCAGTGGTCAACTCCTAATCAGGGCAATAAGGCTAATCAGGCTCTGGTTATCCTAAGTAACCCCCGTAGTTTAGAGCCTGATTTCACTGATTACCCTGATTAGAGGGAAAAGTTGGAGACAAAATCCTCAATACTCAGTCCTAATCAGAGCAATAAGGCTAATCAGGCTCTGGTTATCCTAAGTAACCCCCCGTAGTTTAGAGCCTGATTTCACTGATTACCCCTGTGCTCAACTCCTAATCAGGGCAATAAGGCTAATCAGGCTCTGGTTATCCTAAGTAACCCCCGTAGACATTATCTCGAAAGGAGGCCACACATGAAGGTACGCAAAGCAGTAATCCCAGCGGCGGGGCTTGGCACACGCTTCTTGCCGGCCACTAAGGCGCAGCCCAAGGAAATGCTCCCCATCGTAGACAAGCCCACGCTGCAATACATAGTAGAAGAAGCAATCGCCTCAGGCATAGAAGAAATACTTATAATCACCGGCCGCAATAAAAAGTCCATCGAAGACCACTTCGATAAATCTGTCGAGCTAGAGCTAGAGCTAGCGCAAAAAGGCAAGCACGAGCTGCTAGAGCAAGTGCGGCGCATATCCGATTTGGTCAACATCCACTACGTCCGGCAAAAAGAGCCTAAAGGCCTAGGGCACGCCGTCTACTGCGCACGTAGCTTCATCGGCAACGAGCCCTTTGCCGTGCTGCTCGGCGACGACATTGTAGACGGAGAGCCACCCTGTCTAGCGCAGCTAATCCGGCAATACGACGAACACCAAGCTACCATCCTCGGCGTGCAAGAAATCCCGCGCGAGGACGTTAAAAAGTACGGCATTGTCGCCGGGCAGATGCTAGAAGACCGCCTGTGCAAAGTCACCGACCTGGTAGAAAAGCCCGCCGTAACCGATGCTCCCTCGAACATAGCCATCCTCGGCCGCTACATCATCACCCCGCGCATTTTCGAGCTCTTGCAGCACGCGCGCCCCGGCGCCGGCGGCGAAATTCAGCTGACCGATGCGCTTAAGGACCTAGCCCGCCTCGAACCCATGTATGCCTATAGCTTCAGCGGGCGGCGCTACGACGTAGGCGACAGACTAGGTTTCTTGGAGGCCACAATCGACTTTGCCCTGCGGCGCGCAGACCTTAAGGGAGACCTGCTTAAATATCTACACAGGGTACTAAAAAACGAGGGAGGCAAAACCCAGTGAAGCAAAAAGCTCCGTCCCTTTTGCTTCAACTGCGCGGCAACCAAGTTCTCGTCGGCGATGATGTTCAGCCGGTAATACCTGCGGTGCGCAGGTTAGCTGACGCGCGCTATGCTTTTTGTGACGAAGCAGCCGCGGGTATGGACGAGCTCTACTATATGTACCGCGATGTGGCACGCTGCGTAGACAAACCGGTTCTCTTGCAACACGGCCTGCGCTTTGACGTCACACTAATTCCGCCCGGTCTGATTGGGCAGGAGTTTAACAAGACCGTTGGCCACTACCACCCCCTTAAGCCCGGTACCTCAGTAACTTACCCCGAAGTATACGAAGTGCTGCACGGCGAAGCGACCTACCTGCTGCAGCGCCCCTGCGCAGGCGGGGTAGACGACGTGGTGGCCATTAAAGCTACGGCGGGCGACAAAGTAGTTATCCCGCCCGGCTATGGCCACATAACCATTAACGCCGGCACCGAGACGCTGCTAATGTCTAACTGGGTGGCCAGCGACTTTGAGTCCGTCTATGCAGACTATAAGGCGCTGCGCGGTGGGGCGTACTACTTGGTATCGGAAAGCGGTCTAGCACAGTGGCGTCCTAACCCACGCTACGCAAAGAACGCCCCCCTACGGTTTGCGGGCACAAAAGATTACCCCGAGTTTGGGCTAACTTCACTAGAGCCGATGTATAATCTCATTCTAAAAGAACCGGCTCTGCTAAAGTTCGTAACACAGCCTGAGCTAACAGCATGGGAGCCCTAAGGGCTCCCTTTCACACAACTTTTACAATCGCAGGCTAGCTTATCTACGCGCAAACCCAGTAGAATACTGGTGTCGAAAAAACACTGGCATCCAGTTGACAACTCTAGCATTTTGGCGTAGTGTTGTCTTGCTGTCTTGACTCCACCTATTAACATTGTAGTAAGTTCTATGTCGAGGCTTGTCGAAATCTGTCGCAAGATTCGACAGCGCGCAAATTACCTAAGCGTAAGGGGACGAACCCACCATGAGCTTGCTGTGGAAATATAAACTGCTTCTTGCGTTAAGCGATGTAGTGGCGCTGGCGGCCTCCGGGCTGGCAGGGCTACTTCTTCGCTTTGATGGCTATTTGCCACCAATTTTTTACGGCACATGGCTTAGGTACTTGCTCCTAGTCGCACCCGTGTATCTCGTGGTCTACTACAGCTTTGGCCTTTACAGCCGCATCTGGCGCTATGCTTCAGTCCGCGACCTGTTGTCAATTGTCCTTGCTGTCGGCTTGGCAACCACTTCACTGTTCGTTGTGTTCTATGCTGTACCCAATATGGGTTTCCCGCGGAGCGTTTTTGTAATGCAGTTCTTCTTGAATGTGGCCGCCGTAGGCGGGACGCGTTTTGGCATTCGGGTAGTAGACAACCTCACCAGGCGTAGCGGCCGTGCCCCTGGCCGCCAGAAGGTGCTTGTTATCGGCGCTGGTGATGCCGGCAGGTCTTTGGTAGAAGAGATTGCCAAACACCCAGAGCTTGATTACAGTATTATAGGGTTTCTGGATGACGACCCTGCGAAATCTGGCATGCAACTGGCCGGAATTCGTATTTTGGGCCGTGTGTCGCTGCTTGAACAAGTGGCGACAGAACAGGGAATTGAACATGTCATTATTGCCATGCCTTCCGCTCCTGCGGTCCTTGTACGCGATATCACACTGCGCTGCCGAAAGCTCAATATTATGCCAAAAACTGTCCCTAGCCTGCATAGGCTCCTGCGTGACAGCTTCAAAATGAACGAAGTGCGAGATGTGCAAATTGAAGATATTCTCCCCCGCCCAGAGGTAAAGATGAACGGCGATACTATCAACAGCTACATTCGAGGCAAGCGAGTTCTTATAACCGGCGCAGGCGGCAGCATTGGCTCCGAGCTCTCGCGGCAGATTGCGCGCCTTAACCCCGAACACCTTCTCTTGCTGGGGCGTGGTGAAAACAGCATCTTCGAGATACACCGCGAGTTAACCGGCGCTTACCAACTGCTCCCCATTACGCCGCTCATTGCAGACATACGGGATGCAGTGCGCATTAACGCCGTATTTACTGGATACGAACCGCACGTCGTCTTTCACGCGGCAGCCTACAAGCACGTTCCCCTTATGGAGAGCCACCCCGCAGAGGCGCTACAGAACAACGTCCTAGGAACAAATAACGTAGCTCTCGCGGCTTTGCATCACCATACGGAACGCTTCGTCCTAATATCTTCGGATAAAGCGGTTAACCCAAGTGGAGTGATGGGTGCCTCAAAGCGCCTTGCCGAGGTTCTGCTGCAGGGCCTAAACAATAATGGTCCATCAACCAAGTTTATGTCCGTACGTTTTGGCAATGTATTGGGGAGCCGCGGCAGTGTCATACCCATCTTCAAAGAGCAAATCGCCAAGGGCGGCCCCGTTACCGTAACTCACCCCGATATGATGCGCTATTTCATGACCATACCTGAGGCCGTGAGCCTAGTTATCCAGGCTGGCGCAATGGGGAACGGAGGCGAGGTGTTTGTGCTTGATATGGGGCGCCCTGTCAAGGTGCTAGACCTCGCCCTAGACCTAATTAACTTATCCGGTTTGCGGCCGTATCAAGACATACCCATCGTGTTCTCCGGTTTACGGCCGGGAGAAAAGCTTGTCGAAGAAATCCACACGGGTGCCGAAGGCTTGCACCCCACCAAAAACCCACATATATTCGTTACTAGCCCGCCCTTCGTGGACCAAGACACTTGGAGAAATGTGTCTACCGCAACTAAAACTCTGAGCCAGCGCTGTACCTCAGAGGAACTTATGGAGTTTGCCCGCAGTGTGGAGGCCTTGCTGCTAACCCAAGCTGCTGCCACATTAGAACGGCTATTGCCATGAACAGTGCCCATCTACGCATAAAGCGCCTTGTGGACCTATTTGTTGCACTAATTGCCATCTTACTACTATCCCCATTGTGCGGACTCATAGCCATTCTAATTAAAGTGGAGTCCCGTGGCCCAGTCTTGTTCCTGCAGCGCCGCATCGGCAAAGACAATACCGAGTTCCAAATGCTTAAATTTCGTACTATGTATGCTAACACCCCACCCAATGTCCCTACCCACCTCCTAGCATCGCCCGAAACTTACATCACCAAAGTAGGACGGGTCCTAAGGCGCACCAGCTTAGACGAGCTCCCACAGCTAATCAACATTCTGCGGGGAGACATGAGCTTAGTGGGCCCCCGCCCTGCCCTGTGGAATCAATACGACCTTACCGCCAAACGACAGGCAAACGGCGCAAACGCGCTTCGCCCCGGCATTACTGGGTGGGCGCAGGTCTCAGGTCGCGACAGTCTGTCTATTGACGAAAAGGCGCAGTATGACGGCCATTATGCCAAGCACTTAAGCCTAGCCTTTGACGCCAAAATACTGTTCCTCACGGCATGGAATGTGATCTTGGCGAGAGGTGTATTAGAGGGGGCGAGCACCGATGCGGCGAATAATCATAACGGGGGCCGGGAGCTACATCGGTGAGAGCCTCGCTAGCTGGTTAGAAACCTACCCCGGGCAGTATGCGGTGGAAGTAGTCGATACCCTAGGCAACTGCTGGCTGAACAAGGACTTTCGCGGAGCTGATGCGGTTGTAAATGTGGCTGGTATCGCCCATGTACGCGAGAATAGGCAGAATGCGACGCAATTCTACCTAGTAAATCGTGACCTAGCCTGCGCTTTAGCGCAAAAAGCAAAAGTGGACGGGGTGCAGCAGTTCATCCAACTTAGCTCCATGAGCGTTTATGGGCTTGACGAAGGCGTAATAACCGCAGAAACCAAACCAGCCCCGCGCAGTCACTACGGACTTTCTAAGCTGCAGGGGGAACAGCTGATTTCGGAATTGGCGGACGAGAGTTTCCGCGTTGCCATTGTCCGCGCTCCTATGGTTTATGGCAAAGGGTGCCCCGGTAACTACCAGCGCTTGCGTCGCCTAGCCTTGCTCACGCCGGTCTTTCCGAGCATAAGAAACCAGCGCAGCATGATTTATATCGACCACCTTTGCGAGTTCATCCGGGGCTTGGTAGATAACAGTGTCGAAGGCGTTTTCTTCCCACAGAACAAAGAATACGTATGCACATCAGAAATGGTTAGGCTCATTGCCCAAATGCACAGGAAGAAGGTCTGCCTTACTCCTGCTCTTAACGCCTTGTTACAGCACATTAAGCTAGGTATGTTGCGAAAGCTCTTTGGCGACTTAGTCTACGTGGAGGACTCATCGCCGTCTGTTGACCACAGTATGTATGACTTTGAAGAAACCATATGGCTGACGGAGCTGTAGGTAATGCGAGGCTGTTACAGTGTTGTACAGTTGTAGCTTACCGGTGGGCTCAGTAGGAGGTTTTATGCTGGGATTAATGACCGGGGCATGGCGTTACCGACACTTTATCGTATCTTCTATCCGTTCTGAGTTGCGCACGCGTTTTGTTCGCAGTAAGCTCGGCGGGCTTTGGATGATATTACATCCTTTAGCGCAGGTCGCTACTTTTGCTTTTGTGCTCTCCGCAGTGCTATCGGCGCGCCTACCCGGGATAACGAACAGGTTTACCTATGCCGTCTACTTGACAGCAGGCACCTTGGCATGGTCGCTGTTTTCGGAAATTGTCACGCGTTCGCTCACTATATTTGTGGACAATGGGAACCTCATGAAAAAGGTGTCCTTCCCCAGGATTACACTTCCTCTAATCCTTGCCGGTAGTGCGCTCGTCAATAATATTATGCTTCTAGGCGCTAGTCTTGTAATATTTGCTCCGCTTGGGCACCTGCCTTCATATCATGTCTTTTGGGTCCCTTTATTGATGCTTGTTGTTGCGCTGTTTGGCGTCGGTCTAGGACTGGTGTTGGGGGTGCTGAATGTGTTTATGCGGGACATAGCACAAGTCATTCCTGTGGTCCTGCAGTTTGGTTTTTGGTTTACCCCCATTGTGTACATGCCGGACATCTTGCCTCAAGCATATCGCAATTGGATGGTCTTCAACCCCATGTACCATCTAGTCAGGTCGTATCAAAACGTTATGGTATTTGGGGAGGCTCCGCTATATGAAGGCGTCGCAGCAGTAGCAGCAATAGCACTCATTCTTATGGGTATGGCGCTATTCCTGTTTCGGAAGGCGGCAGCGGAAATGGTAGACGCCCTATGAGTGTGCAATTGCATGTTGAAGACTTGGGAAAGGCATATAGGCGGTACCGCAGTGAAATACAGCGGATTTGGACATGGTTCGGCGGCAAAGCCGCTCCGCTAGAAGAGCACTGGGTACTACAAAATGTGGGGTTCTTAGTCACCGCAGGAGAGGCAGTTGGCATAATCGGCCCAAATGGTGCGGGGAAGAGCACGCTCCTAAAACTCATTACAGGCACTGCCCGTCCCACAGCAGGGCGAGTAAGGTCATTTGGGCGCATTTCAGCTATCCTCGAACTAGGTATGGGCTTTAACCCAGAACTGACTGGACGGCAGAACGCATATCATTCCGCTGGGCTTATGGGCCACAGTGTTCCAGTAATAACACGGATTATGCCAGAGATTGAAGCTTTTGCTGAAATCGGCGAGTACTTTGACCAACCAGTGCGCATCTATTCTAGCGGCATGCAGGCTCGTCTAGCCTTTAGTGTCGCCACCGCTTTCCGTCCGGATTTGCTGATCGTCGATGAGATTCTGTCTGTCGGGGACAGCTATTTTCAACACAAGAGCTTTGACAGAATACGCCGCTTTAAGGATCAGGGTAGTTCTATTCTATTGGTCACACATAGCCTCGGTGATGTTAAGGCCATTTGCGACCGTGCGATTCTTCTTGACGGCGGTAGGGTAGTTAAAGATGGGCTCCCTGACGAAGTCGTAGATTACTACAACGCCTTGATTGCCGAGAAAGAGAACGCCAAACTGAGCATCGAGCAGCGGCGCGAAAAGAACGGCTGGTTAGTAACGCGCTCGGGTACCCTGCAAGCAAACATAAAGAGCTTGGCTTTGCTCGATGCAGAAACGCAAGAACCAGTCGAAGTTGCGCGGGTGGGGCAAAAGTTGGAGCTTAAGCTTGTCGCGTCAATTAACGAGGCAGTTCCTCGGTTGGTGCTAGGCTACATGTTGCGTGACCGGACAGGCCACGTAGTCTGGGGGACAAACACATGGCATACTGGGCAGATCATAAGGAATCTGCAGGCAGGAGAAGAAGTAGAGTTCTGCTTGCCTTTCTCCTGTACCCTAGGGCCAGGCTCGTATTCCTTTAGTCCGGCACTAGTTAGCTCAGACACCCATCTAGAAAACAATTACGAATGGGTCGACAACATCCTAGTGTTCGACGTCGTAAATGCGGACTACCGAGTCTTCATCGGTTCAAGTTGGTTGGACGCATCTTTCACCATAACTACTAAGACAAAACAAGAGCTAACCTAACGATGGTGGTAGGAGGCTAGAGAGTGCTTACATCATATGCACAAAACTTCGAGGATGTTATGCTTTGGAGGGCTCTAAAGGATGTTGGCAAAGGTTTTTATATTGACGTTGGAGCGCAGGACCCGGTAGTCGATTCCGTTAGCTTGGCGTTTTATGAGCAGGGCTGGCGCGGTGTTCATGTGGAACCCGTGACGAAGTACGCGGAGAAACTTCGTGCGGCGCGCCCGGACGAAGTCGTAATTCAAGCCGTCATTGGAGGCGGTAGCGGCGTTAGAAGCCTCTTTGAAATTGAAGATACGGGATTGAGCACAGGGGACGCTCATGTTGCGGCCATGCACACAAGAAACGGCTTCCCCATTAGCGAGACAGTTGTCCCTACCATTTCTCTGGGTGACTTGCTAGAAATGTACAAGGCGCAACCCATCCATTGGCTTAAAATCGATGTCGAGGGCATGGAAGCAGAGGTGCTCCAGAGTTGGCAACCATCCGAAGTGCGCCCTTGGATAGTGGTGATTGAAAGCACCTTGCCAACGACCCAGACTGAAACCCATCTGCAATGGGAAGCATTTATTTTGGCCCTTGGGTATGACTTTGTATATTTTGACGGGCTAAACCGCTATTATGTTTCCCGATGCCAAGAGAGGCTAAAAGTGTTCTTCGGTACTCCACCGAATTTTTTTGATGGATTTGCCCTGAGTGGGACAAGTGGAGTCTTCTGCACCTTGCTTAACAAAAGCCTTGCCGAGCGTGAGCGCGAAGCAAACGCCGCTAGAACGCAGGTAGCGGAACTGCAAGGACGCGTCACCCTGGGGCAGGAAGAGATGCAACGCCTAACGGCGGCTGTGACCGAGCGCGAGCGCGAAGCAAACGCCGCTAGAACGCAGGTAGCGGAACTGCAAGGACGCGTCACCCTGGGGCAGGAAGAGATGCAACGCCTAACGGCGGCTGTGACCGAGCGCGAACGTGAGGCAATCGCGGCTAGAGCGCAGGTAGTGGAACTGCAAGGGCGCGTCACGCTAGGGCAGGAAGAGATGCAACGTCTAAGGGCAGATGTAGCAGAGCGCGAACAACAAGCAAGCACCGCAAGGGCTCAGGTAGCTGAACTACAAGGGAGAGCCACAGTCGCGCAAGAAGAGATTCAACGCCTAATAGCAGCTGTAACCGAGCGCGAGCGCGAAGCAAACGCCGCTAGAGCGCAGGTGGCGGAACTGCAAGGGCGCGTCACACTAGGGCAGGAAGAGATGCACCGTCTAAGGGCAGCCGTAACAGAGCGCGAGCGCGAAGCAAACGCCGCTAGAACGCAGGTGGCGGAACTGCAAGGGCGCGTCACACTAGGGCAGGAAGAGATGCACCGTCTAAGGGCAGCCGTAACAGAGCGCGAGCGCGAAGCAAACGCCGCTAGAACGCAGGTGGCGGAACTGCAAGG
>Ga0208370_100094_pt1 | contig 29171 bp, 26 predicted proteins | sample Subbio12Jun_QV11_FD_184822 | JGI IMG/M metagenome (GOLD analysis project Ga0208370, IMG submission 184822) | Serpentinite rock and fluid subsurface biosphere microbial communities from McLaughlin Reserve, California, USA -CR12Jun_QV11 (SPAdes) | ecosystem: Environmental > Terrestrial > Deep...
AATTGCGACATCTCAACCTCGGCAGCAAGCCTTGCTACCCTTCACATCTCCAGCGGGCCGTGCTGGATATGCGGCAGCACGTGGCGCGCGAACAGATCGGCCTCCTGCACATGCGGATAGCCTGAAAGAATGAAGGCCTCGATCCCTTCCGCCTGATAGGCGCGCAGCTTGGCGAGCACCTGATCGGGCGTGCCGACGATCGCCGCCCCGCAGCCAGACCGTGCCCGGCCGATGCCGGTCCACAGGTTTTCCTCGACGAAGCCGTCGCCATCTGCCGCACCGCGCAGCTCCTGCTGGCGCTGGACGCCGTAGTTCTTCGCATCGAGCGATTTCTCGCGGATCGCCCGGCCCGCCTCGTCGTCAAGCTTGGAGAGCAGCCGGTCGGCATAGGCGCGCGCCTCGTCCTCGGTCTCGCGCACGATCACGTGGACGCGGTAGCCGAATTTCAGGGCGCGGCCATGCTTCGCCGCGCGTTCCCTGAGGTCGGCGATGTTGGCGCGCACCTTGTCCATCGTGTCGGGCCACATCAGATACACATCCGCCGCCTCGGCCGCGCACTCGCGCGCCTCGTGGCTGAGGCCGCCGAAGTAGAACGGCGGGCACTTGCCGGAAAGCGTGGTGATGCGCGGCGGATCGAGCTTGAGCCGGTAGAACTCGCCGTCGAAATCGAGCGGCTCGCCATTGAGCAGCGTGCGCACGATTTTCATGATCTCGGTGCCGCGGCGGTAACGCGGGCCGCTTTCGATCGTTTCGCCCGGCATGTCGGAGGAGATGATGTTGACGTTGAGCCTGCCTCCGGTGCCGTGCGCGTTCGGGCCGAGGATACGGTCGAGCGTGGCGATGCGGCGCGCCAGCTGCGGCGGCCAGTCCTCGCCCATGCGGGTCGCCCAGAGCAGCTTGATGCGCCTCACCTGCGTGGCGACGGCAGCGGCGAACACCGTGGTGTCGAGCCCGAGCTGGTAGCCCGAGGGCAAGAGGATGTTGTCAAACCCGCCTTCTTCCGCGCGCAGCACGATGTTGCGGCAATGCTCCCAGCTTGATTGCAGGTATGTGTCAGGCACGCCGAGGAACTCGTAATCATCGTCGCACAGCGCGGAAAACCACGCGATTTCGCATTGTTGTTCGATCATTTAGGGAAGCCTCTCTCCACGCGCGGCGACCAGCACCGCATACCAATCCGTCCGCGTCCAGCGGACCTTTGCCGCTTCAGCCCCTTCGGCGATCCGTTCGGCGTTCTGCGAGCCGATGATCGGGATGATCCCCGCCGGGTGCGCCATCAGCCAGCTATAGGCCGCGACCGTGCGCGAGACGCCCTGCGCGCTCGCCACCGCATCGAGCGCGGCGGCCACCGCCTTGTCGCGCGCGGTCTCCGGCGCGGCGAGCCTGCCACCCCCCAGCGGCGACCATGCCAGAGGGGTCAGGCCGAGCAGCATCGCCTGATCGAGCTCGCCGTTTTCGAAGCAGGCGATCCGCAAGGGGCTGATCTCGGGCTGGGTCGATACCAGCTGCACCCCCAGAAAATGCTGGAGCGCGGCGATCTGGCTCATCGTGAAGTTCGACACGCCAAGGCTGCGCACCTTGCCGCTCGCCACCGCGTCATCCAGCACACGAGCGGTTTCCTGCGGGTGGGCGAGGATATCGGGCCGGTGGATCTGCCACAGATCGACGCTGTCGACCTTCAGACGGCGCAGCGACCCCTCGATCGCGCGCCGCAGGTAATCGGGGCTCTGGTCGTAAGGCAGCGGCGGGAGGATCCCGCCCTTGGTCGCCAGCACCATCCGGTCGCGCAAGGCAGGTTCGGCGGCCAGAACCTCTCCCAGCAGCACCTCGGCATTGCCGAACCCGGCGCTTCCGTCGAAGCCGTAGATGTCGGCGGTGTCGAGGAAGGTGATCCCCGCATCCAGCGCCGCGTGCACCAGCCGCGCAGCCTCGGCAGCCGTGCGGCCGTTATCGGTGAGCCGCCACATGCCCCATGCAAGAGGGGAGACTTCGATCCCGCTGTTCCCGAGCATACGGGTGACAGGCGGCAGGGGCAGTTCATTCATGGTCAGTTCCTCTTGGGTGGAGCCACCGAAGCGCGCTCGACGAGTTCGTGGGGCAGGCGCCTGTGGGTAATGTCCCCGCCCGCGATCAGGATTTGGGTGGCCGTCCGGGCAAGGTCCGCCATCGGCTGGCGGATGGTGGTGAGCGGCGGCCACACGGTGCGCGCCAGCGTCGTGTCGTCGAATCCCGCGACCGAAAGCTCGCCCGGCACGTTGATCCCCCGGTCATGCGCCACGGCGAGCACGCCTGCGGCCATATCGTCGTTCGAGGCGAAGATCGCGGTGGGGCGGTTCGGCTGGGCGAGCAGGGTTCGCGCCCCGGCCACGCCACTGTCGAAGTCGAACGCGCCGTCGACGACGAGGCTCGGCTCGAAGGGGATGCCGACACGGTCGAGCGCACGGCGGTAGCCGAACAGGCGGTCGTCGGAAGCCATGTGGTTCGCATGACCCTTGATAAAGCCGATGCGGCGGTGCCCGGCGTTGATGAGGTGGGTGGTCATGTCGTCGGCGGCCTGAGCGTCGTCCATGAACACGCTGGAGGTCAGCGCGTGGTTGGTCCCCGGCGAGATGCGCACGAAGGGCACGTCCATCGTCTCCAGCGCGCGCAGCACCGGGTCGCAGTCCGTGACCGGCGAGGACAGGATGATGCCATCGACATGGGTCTCGCTCACCAGCCCGCGCACCTGCTCGCCCACGCGCGGATCGGCGACATCGACCGGCTGGGCCAGCAGGCGGATGCCGCCTTCGTGGCACACGTCCCAGCAGCCCTTCTGGATCTGGAACATGTAGTAAGGGCTGTGATTGTCGTAGATCAGGGCGACCTGCCCCGACTTCGCGCCCGAAAGGATGCGCGCCGCGACCGAGGGACGGTAATCGAGATCGGCCATCGCCTGCTCGACCCGCTGCCGCAGCGCAGTGCTGACATAAGGGTGGCCGTTGAGCACGCGGCTTACCGTCTTGACGGCCACGCCCGCGCGGGCGGCGACATCCCTGATGTTGGCGCGGCTCATGGCCTGAGGCTTTCAAACAGCGGCGCGAAGGCGCTGCCCGCATGGTAGAATACCGGCGGCTGTCCGACCGGCGCGGCAACCTCGTGCCAACCCGGTGCGCGGGCCTCGCCGCTCCACAGATATCGCCATTCGCCCGCAGGCAGATAGACCCTGCGCATAGCTGTTCCCGCCTCGATCACCGGTGCCACCATCAGATCGCCGCCATAAAGGAATTGATCCTGAATGGTGAAGGTCTCCCGGTCATCGGGATAGTGCAGGAACAGGGCACGCTGGGCCGGGAGACCGCTCGCCTGCGCCTCCTCGACGAGTTTGCGGAGATAGGGGGCGAGCGCCTGATGCACCCGGCTCCAGCGGACGAAGCCCTCGATCAGAGCAGGGGTGCTGTCGATCTGGAGATTGTCGTCGGGGCGGTTGCCCTCGTGGGTGCGGAACACCGGACTGAAGGCACCCAGTTCGTACCACCTCAGGATCAGTTCCTCGCTGCGGACATTGCCGAACAGGCTGGTGTAGCCGCCCACGTCCGAATGGCTGAAGGCATTGCCCAGAAGGCCGGATGACAGCGCGGCGGTGATGACCGTGCCGATACCGTCATGGCGGCTGAAATCGACCGACTGATCGCCCGCCCACAGCAGGGGGCAATGCGCCTGCACCCCGGTGTGGCCTGCGCGCATGAACCACAGCACGTCCCCTGTCCGCCCCCGCGCGGCGACCGCACGGGCATTGACCTCGGCCCAGCGCACCGGCCAGCGGTTGTGCTCCTGCATCGGGTCGCCGTGATGCAGGCGCAGATCCGTGGGCAGATATTCGCCGAAGTCCGCCATCCACCCGTCAAGCCCGAAATCGAGCATCTTCTTGCCGATCACCTCCTCGGCGAACCAGGCGGCGGCGGCGGGGTTGGTGAAATCGACGACGCCCGCATCGAACTCGCCGAAGTCGACAAGGTAGGGTTCGTCACGGTCCAGTCGCAGCGCCAGCAGACCCCGCGCCGCGGCTTCGGAAAACAGCGGGCCATCAACGGCGAGATAGGGGTTCACATAGCCGAGGAAGCGGATGCCGCGCGCCCTGAGGGCGGCAATGCGCGCGGGGAGATCGGGATAGCGCGCCGGGTTCCACTGCCAGTCCCAGAACAGGCGGCGCCCGAAGCTGGTCTCGCGGATGCCGACCCAGTCCTCGCACCACAGCCCGGCGACCGCCGCGCCCGCCGCAATCAGCGCCTCAAGACGGGCGAAGCTCGCCGCGCCCTGCTTCAGTCCGACCACGGCCCCGCCCAGCGCCCAATCGGGCAAGGGGTGACGCGGGCCGAAGCGCGCGCCCAGCTGGCGAACGAGGTCGGCAGGGGCACCCTCGAACAGGTCGATGGCGACCTTGCCCGACCAGACGTGCACCCTGAGCCGCCCCGGCTCACGCGCGTCAAGTTCGGCATATTCGGCATTGGCAAGGCTCAGCGCCCATCCTCCCGAGCACAGCACTGTGGGTTCGGGGTAGTTGGTCGTCCAGTAATCCCCCCCCGCAAAACTTCCGTCCGCGTTCGCCATGTCGGTGATCGGGGTGCCCGGCGCGCGGCCCACGCCCGGCTCGCTGGTCCAGATCGGGAAATTGCGGCCATTGAGCACAAGGTAGCTCATCTGCTCGCCCCCGCCCCACAGCACGTCATCCTCGGCCAGCGCGAAATCGATCGTCATGCGATCATGGCCGCAAAGCGCGGTAAGGGTCAGCCGCGTGCCAACCAGCCGCACCGCTACCCGCGCAGAGGAATCGCCGCTTTCGAGCAACCATTCGTCCGCGCCGGTGCGATTGCTGCGGATGAGTGGCGATGCTGCCACACTGGCATCCGCCAGCCGAAAATTGCCGCGCACCATCGTTACCGCCGGATTGCCGAAAGATACCGAAATAGCAGGGGAATCTGGCGTGTGACGCAGGATCGTGCAGCCCGCCAGCCGCAAGCCCAATCCGCCATCCAAAGGCACCAGCTGCACCATTCCCACCCTGCATACCTATGCCGGCCTGTCCCTCGGCCGGTTCTGACACCGCTTGACAGATCAGAACAGCGAGCGCAACCCGACCGCCGAAAGATCGACCGCACGGGCGCAGGTCTTTGGCATCCCGCCCGAGAGAATCGATCACTACAGGGGAGAGAACGACAATGCCCGCCACCACCCGTATCGCGCTCAGGACGCTTGCCTTGTCGGCCAGCACGCTCGCGCTTGTCACCACCGTTCCGGCCTTCGCGCAGGTCGAGGAAATCGTCGTAACCGCCCAGAAGGTCGAGGAAAACGTCCAGGACGTGCCGATCGCGATCACGGCGGTTTCGGGCGACCGGCTGGAACAGGCGGTGGTCTTCAGCCTCGAGAATATCTCGACCATCATTCCCTCCGTCACTTTCCGCAAGGGCACCACCAGCGCCAACAGCGCGATCGTGATGCGCGGCGTGGGCACCATCAGCTTCTCGGTCGCCGCCGAGCCGAGCGTGTCCACCGTCGTCGACGGCGTGGTGCTGTCGCGTTCGGGCCAGGCCTTCATGGACCTTGTCGATATCCAGCGGCTCGAAGTGCTGCGCGGCCCGCAGGGCACGCTGTTCGGTCGCAACGCTTCGGCGGGTCTCGTCAACATCGTGTCCGAAGGCGGCACCGATACCTTTCAGGCCGAGGCCAATGCCGACTGGTTCGAGGGCGAGGAATATCGCCTGCGCGCCGCGATCAGCGGCCCGATCGCCGAAAACCTCAGCGCCCGCCTGACCGGCTTCTACGGCACCTTCGACGGCAACATCACCAATATCAACGGCGGGCGCGAGAACACCGTCAACGGCTATGAACGCTGGGGCGTGCGCGGGCTGATGGATTACGACGACGGCAGCAACCGCGTCCGCCTGATCGCCGATTACTACAAGGCAAACGATGATTGCTGCGCCGACGTGACCGGCGTCAGCCGCGGCAATGCCGCGCAGGATGCCGAACTGGGCCTGCCCGGCGGCCCGGCACAGGGCGAGGACCAGCGGTTCATCAACCACAACCTCGTCACCCGCACCGAGGACGAACAGTGGAGCCTGACCGGATCGGGCGATTTCGACATCAGCGACAGCCACACCCTGAGCGTGGTGCTGGGCTATCGCAACTGGTTCAACCGCGAGCTGCGCGAGGGCGACTTCCTGCCGCGGCCGCTGGTGGGCGTGGGCGAGCTGCACGACAACGGCGTGGTCAAGACCGAACAGCTCTCGGCCGAAATCCGCATCGCCTCGGACCAGACCAAGCCGTTTTTCTACCAGGCGGGCGTGTTCGCCTGGCAATCGGACAACACCCAGGATTTCACCCGCGACAACATCACCTGCGCAAGTTCGACCCTGCCGGTCGATCCGCGCACCGGGGCGCGGCCGTGCAACCTCAACGACCGCGTCAACACGATCTTCCCGACCGCCACCTCGCGCAGCGAAGTGCGTTCGGTGAACTACGCGATCTTCAGCCAGGCGACCTACCGCTTCACCGACCAGCTCTCGCTGACCGGCGGCCTGCGCTACACCTGGGACGATCTCGAATTCACCCACACCCGTGCGCCTGCGGTCAACCGCACCACCGGCCTGCCCGCGACCGGCCCCGGCACCAACGCCAACCCGGCCGGGGGGCTGATCGCCAATGGCGGCAACGGCACCAACACCAGCCGCGGCGAAACCACCAACGGCAACCTGTCGGGCCGCGCGGTGATCCAGTACGAGCCGACCGACGACATCATGTTCTACGGTTCCTACACCCGCGGCTACAAGGGCCCGGCCTTCAACGTGTTCTTCAACCACACCGCGCCGAACAATGCCGCGCCGATCGAGGAAGAGCTGTCCGACAGCTTCGAGATCGGGGTGAAGTCGCGTTTTCTCGATGATCGGGTGCAGCTCAATGTGACGGGCTTCACCGTCACCTATAACGGGTTTCAGGCCAACAACTTCATCGTCGTCAACGGCGCGACGGTCTCGAACCTGACCAACGCCGGGACGGTCAAGTCCGAAGGTTTCGAGGCCGATCTGGTGGTGAACCCGATTGACGGGCTGAACCTGCGGGCAAGCGCGGCCTATGCCGATGCGCGGGTCAAGCGGTTCAATCCCAACCCGCTGACTCAGGCCCCCGACGCGCGCAATGGCACCAGGCTGCCGCTCGCGCCCGAGTTCGCCTGGACCCTCGGCGGCGACTACACGACCGACCTTGGCGATGCCGCGCGGCTCTATCTCAACACCGATTTCCGCCACACCAGCACCCAGTTCTCCGATCTGGGCGAACAGGGGCGGATCGATCCCTTCGGCATCTGGAACGCCTCGATCGGCTTTTCGGACCCGGACGACAAGTATCGCCTGACGCTCCACGCCCGCAACATCGCCGACGAAAGCTATGTGCTGCTCAATGTCGAGAACGGGCGGCGCCTCCAGATCCCGCGCGATGCGGACCGCTATTTCGGCGTGTCGCTGCGCGTGCGGACGCGCTGAGCCGCCGCGCCGCGTGACCATCGCCAGGGCCGCCGGAGCGATCCGGTGGCCCTTCGCCTCCCGGTGCCCGCACGCCCGCTTGCCCTGTCCTGCCGCGTCCCGTTAGGAACCCGCGATGGCCGCCGACCAAGCCCCCTCGCCGATCACCCCGCGCCTTCGCTGGTCGCTGTTCACGGTGCTGTGCATCGCGGGCGTGTTCAACGCGATGGACCGCCCGATCATCGCCATCCTCAAGCCCGACATGATGGCCGATTTCGGCTGGAGCGACAGTGACTTCGGCGATCTGGCGGCGGTCACGCAGTTTTCCGCCGCCTTCGCCTTTCTCGGCACCGGCTGGCTGGTCGACCGGCTGGGGGTGAACCGTTCGATGCAGGTCGGCGCGTCCGCATGGAGCCTTGCGGCGATGTCCCATGGCTGGGCGATCACGACCTGGCAGGTGGTCGCCGCCCGCGTCGGCCTTGGCGTGACCGAGGCGGTGCAGACCCCGCTTACCATCAAGACCGTCGCGGCGCTGTTCCCGCCCGACAAACGCAGCTTCGCCTTCGGCTTTGCGACGATGCTGGCGGGCGCGGGGACGATTGCCATGCCGTTCGTGATCCCGGCGCTGGCGCTTGCCGTGGGCTGGCGCGGGGCGTTGATGGCGGGGGGGATCGGCGGCTTTGCTTCGCTGCTGGCGTGGATCTGGCTTGCACGCGGGGTCGCATCGCTGCGTCAACGGGGCGGCGAAGACGTGCAACGAACAGACAACGACACCGCTACGGACAGCTACGGCCCCATCCTCGCCAGCCGGGCGACCTGGGCCATCGTGATCGCCAAGGCGCTGTCGGACATGACGTGGTGGTTCGTCAACTTCTGGCTCGCGGATTACTACCGCAAGGCTTTCGGCCTGACGCTTGCCGATCTCGAATTCCAGCTGGCGCTGGCGATTGCCTTTGCCGGGTCGGGCCTCGGCGCGCTGCTGGCGGGCTGGGTGTCGACCCGGCTGCTGGAGCGCGGCGTCAGCCCCAACCGGGTGCGCAAGGGCGTGATGCTCGCCTCGGCCCTGATCGTCGCTCCGCTGCCGCTGGTGTTGCAGGCGGGCGGCTTCTGGCCGGTGGCGGTGATGATCGGGGTGGTCATGGCCGGGCATCAGGGCTTTTCCCTGTCGATCTTTTCGACCATCACCGACGTGGTGCCGCAGGCCAAGGTCGGGCGGGTCACGGCCTTCGGCGCCTTCATGGGCAACATGGGCGGGGTGGCGATTTCGCTGGTCACGGGCCGGGTGCTCGACGCCGGGCTGGGCTACGCCCCGCTGTTCGTATTTGCCGCTGCCTCCTACCTGATCGCGCTGGCCTGGTTCCAGTGGCTGATCCCCGTCATCCGCCGCCCTTGGGAGAGCGAGCAGTCCCGCGCCGCTTTCGCCTGATCTGCCTGTCGGCGCGGTTGCAATGACGGCCCATGCGGGCTAGGATATGACACCGTAAGACAGACGCGCGCACCCGAGGGGGGTCTCACACAGGCGATGGGCAGGACCGGACCGGATTTCGAGACCTTCGCGGGCGACCTTTTCGGCGAAATGGTGCTTGCCGACAACGCCGCCGCAACCGCAGCCCGGGCGGAGAAAAAGCCGCTCTCGCGCTTCGTCCCCGGGTTTGCGATCTGCGCCATCGCCGGGGCGGCGGCGGCGTGGCTCAGCCAGAACTACGGCGTGCCGGTGATCCTTGGCGGCCTGCTCGTCGGCCTCGCGATGGGCTTTGCCGCAGGCGACCCGCGCACCCACGAAGGCCTCGATGCGGTCTCGCGCCATGGCCTCAGGGCCGGGATCGTGCTGCTCGGCTTCCAGGTCACCGCGATGCAGGTGATGGCGATGGGCATCGTCCCTTTCGCAGGCCTTGCGCTGGTGATGCTGGCGGCGCTTCTCGCCGCGCTCGCCGCAGCGCGGGCGACGGGACAGAGCCCGGCGATCGGCCTGCTCGGCGGGGGCGCGACCGCGATCTGCGGAGCCTCGGCGGCGCTCGCACTTTATGGCGTGATCGGGCGCGAGCGGGTGGACCAGGCGCAGTTCACGCTCACCCTCGTGATCCTCGCCGCCGCATCCGCGATCGCGCTCGTCACCTACCCGCCGCTTGCCCGGATGCTCGCCTTCAGTGATGCACAGGCCGGGTTCCTGACGGGCGCGGCGATCCATGACGTCGCGCAGTCGATCGGCGCAGGCTTTGCCGTCTCGGACGCGGCAGGCGCGCAGGCGACGGTGGTGAAGCTCACCCGCGTCGCGCTGCTTGCCCCGCTGGTCACGCTCGCCGCCCTGTGGATCGCCCGCATCCAGCCGCTGGCCGAAGGCGTGGGCAAGGCGCGGGTGCCGATGCTGCCGGGCTTCATCCTCGCCTTCCTCGCGATGGTCGCGGTCAATTCGCTGATCGCCCTGCCCGCCGACATCGCGGGATGGGCGCTCGCCGCCTCCAAGACCCTGCTGCTGCTTGCCGTCACCGCCACTGCCATGCGCACCCGCACCGACCTGCTGCTCGGCCTCGGCTGGCGGGCGGTGATGCCGGTGCTGGCGGCCACCATCGCCAGCCTCGCGGCGGCGATGGCCTTTGCGCGGTGGGCGATCTGATGATGTCGGCCTTCGACCTTGCGGTGATCGGCGGCGGCGTCAACGGCGCGGGGATCGCGCGTGATGCCGCCGGGCGCGGGGCGAAGGTGCTGCTGCTGGAACGGGGTGATCTGGCGGAAGGCACATCGTCCAATTCCACCAAGCTGATCCACGGCGGCCTGCGCTACCTTGAGCATTATGAGTTTGCCCTGGTGCGCGAGGCCCTGAGCGAGCGCGAGGTGCTGTGGGGGATTGCGCCGCACATCATCTGGCCGCTGCGCTTCATCCTGCCCCACCGCCCCGGCCTGCGCCCGCGCTGGCTGGTGCGCATGGGGCTGTTCCTTTATGACCATCTGGGCGGACGGAAACTGCTGCCCGCGACCCAGAACGTCAACCTCGCCCGCCACCCTGCGGGTGCGCCGCTCAAGGGCGAATACACCCGCGCCTTTGCCTATTCCGATGGCTGGGTCGATGATGCCCGTCTCGTCATCCTCAACGCCCGCGACGCTGCCGATCGCGGCGCGACGGTGCGCACCCGCTGCGAGGTCACCGCCCTTGCGCGCGAGGGCGCGGAATGGCGGATCGACGCCGGGGGCGAGGTCTTCCGTGCCCGCGCCGTGGTGAATGCCGCGGGCCCGCGCGTGCTCGACCTGCTGGGCCGGGCGGGCGAGCCTTCGGCACAAAAGATGCGCCTCGTGCGCGGATCGCATATCGTGGTGCACAAGCTGTTCGACCATGATTATGCCTATTTCTTCCAGTTGCCCGACGGGCGGATCTTCTTCGCCATCCCTTACGAGAGCGATTTCACCCTGATCGGCACGACCGATGTCGATCACAAGGCCGGGCTCGACGCGGTGCGTGCCAGCCCGGAAGAGATCGCCTATCTGTGCGAGGGTGCCTCGGAATATTTCCGCACCCCCGTGAGCCCGGCCGATGTCGTCTGGACCTATTCCGGTGTCCGCCCGCTGGTCGACGACGGATCAGGCAAGCCCGAGGCGGCGACGCGCGGTTACCGTTTCGAGCTTGATGGCGGGGATGACGGTTCGCCTGCGCTGCTCTCGGTGTTCGGCGGCAAGATCACCACCTATCGCCACCTCGCCGCCGAGGCGGTGGAGCGGCTCGCGCCCTTCCTGCCGGCGCTGCAAGGGGCCGACTGGACCGGCGGTGCCCCGCTCCCCGGGGGCGACTTCGGCATGACCGAGGCGGGCGCAAAGATGGCCGACCTGCGCCAGCGCTACCCGTTCCTCTCGCAAGCCGAGGCGCAGCGCCTGACCCGCCTTTACGGCACCCGCGCCGCTGCCTTCCTCGGCACGGCCGCCACCCGCGCCGATTGCGGCGAGGATTTCGGACACGGGCTCACCGCCGCCGAGGTCGATTATCTTGTGCGCGACGAATGGGCGCGCACCTGCGAGGACGTGCTTTGGCGCCGCACCAAGCTGGGCTTGCGCTTCACCCCCGAACAGACCGCACGCCTCGCCGCCTACATCACCGAAAGGACCACGCAAGCATGACCCGTATTGTAGCCCTCGGCGGCACGGTCAATCCCGGCTCCTCGACCGAGCAGGCGCTGCGGCTCGCGGCGGGCATCGCGGCGGGCGAGGGGGCCGAGGTGACGGTGTTCGGCGGGGAATACCTGACCGCCCTTCCCTATTACCGTGGCCCCGGCCACGATGCCTCGCAGGGCGCGGAGATGGTCGCAGCGGTGCGCGCGGCCGATGGCCTGCTGGTCGCCGCACCCGGCTATCACGGCACGATCTCGGGTGTGGTCAAGAACGCGCTCGACTATCTGGAAGATCTCGCCCGCGATGATCGCCCCTATCTCGATGGCCGCGCGGTGGGCCTGATCGCCACGGCTTTCGGCGATCAGGCCTCGATGTCGACGCTGCTCACCATGCGCGCAATCACCCATGCCCTGCGCGGCTGGCCGACCCCGATGGGGGCGACGATCCGCACCTATCAGGGCCTGTTCTCGCCCGACGGCGAATGCCTCGACGAACGTGCGCGCGGCCAGATCGAACTGGTCGGCAGGCAGGTGGTGCTTGGCGCGAAGAGCTTCGCGGCAGGAAGGAGCCTTGCGTGACGAGCGCGGCGCTCGACACGGCGCTGGCGGCGATTGCGGCCGGGCGTCTGGTGGTGATCGCCGGGGACCGGCTGCGCGGCGGGGACATCGACCTGATGTGCGCAGCAAAGCACGTCACCCCGCAGGCGATCAACTTCATGGCGACGCATGGCCGCGGCCTCATCTGCCTTGCGCTGACCCCGGCGCGGGCGGAGCGGCTCGGCCTGTCGCTGGTCAATCCCGGCACCGCGCGCCAGACAGGACGCCCCTTCGCCCGCTCCATCGAAGCCGCGCACGGGGTCTCGACCGGCATCTCCGCCGCCGACCGCGCGCATACGGTGCAGGTCGCCATCGCCGAAGGGGCGAGCAGCGCGGACATCCATTCGCCCGGCCACGTCTTTCCGCTGATCGCGCAGGCGGACGGCGTGCTGGCGCGGGCGGCGGCCTGCGAGGCAGCGATCGACCTTGCAATGCTGGCGGGCGCGGGCGATACGGCGGTTATATGTTCGATCATGCGCGACGATGGCGAAATGGCGCGCATCGACGATATCGTCGATCTGCTTGCCGCGCATGACCTGGCGGTCGCCGAGATCGGCGATCTGATCGCGCGGCGGGAGGGCGTGGAGGCATGACGGATCCTAGACTTACTCGCCGGACACTGATTGCCGGGGTCGGAGGCGCGGCGCTGGCAGGGCCGGCGCTGGGGCAGAGGATGATCGACCTTGCCCTGCCCGGCGGGCCGAGCCTCAGGCCGACCGGGCCCGCCTTTCCCGGCAAGGGCGAAATGATCGTCCAGCGCATCCGCCCGCCGCTGCTCGAAGCGCCGATGGCGGTGTTCCGCGAAGGCATCATCACCCCCAACGATCGCCATTTCGTGCGCTGGAACTGGGATATGCCGACCAGCATCAAGGCCGCCGATTACCGCGTGGCGGTGGGAGGCGCCGTGACCAAACCGGTTTCGCTGACGCTCGATGACATCGCGGCGGCGGGCGAGACGGTCTCGGTGGTCGCGGTTAACCAGTGCGCGGGCAACGGGCGGGGCCTGTCGCAGCCACGCGTGACCGGCACGCAGTGGGGCAACGGCGCAATGGCGTGCGCGAGGTGGACCGGTGTGCGTCTGCGCGACGTGCTCGCCAGGGCGGGCGTCGCCGAGGGCGCGCGCCGCGTGCGTTTCGCCGGGCTTGACGTGCCGCTGACCGAAGGCGCGCCGCAATTCATCAAGTCGGTGCCCATCGATATCGCCCTGCGCGACGACGTGCTGGTCGCCTGGGGCATGAACGACGAGCCGCTGCCGATCCTCCACGGCTATCCCTTGCGGATCGTGGTCCCCGGGTGGTTTTCGACATATTGGGTCAAGATGCTGGCGACGATCGAGGTGCTGACCGGCGAGGACGAGAGCTACTATGTCGCGCAGTCCTACCGCCTCCCGGCGCAGCCGGTAACCCCTGCGGACAAGGATTTCCCCACCATCCCCGTCACCACCATGCCGCCGCGCGCCTTCATCACCAGCCATGCCGATGGCGACATGGTCGCCAAGGGCGAGCCGCTGGTGCTGGAGGGGATCGCATTCGGCGGAAATGCCCCGCTGTCCCGGGTCGATCTGGTCGGCAGAGGCTGGGAAGTGCCCTGCACGCTCGGCCCGGACGAGGGGCGCTATGCCTTCCGTCGCTGGACCGCGACCTTGCCCAATGCGTCAATTGACCTGACCGGGATCGGCGCGAGAGCCGCCGATGCCGAAGGCGCGGTCCAGCCCGAAACGCTCGCCTGGAATCCTTCGGGCTATGCCCGCAACGTGATCGAACGCATCACTTTGAGGGCACAATGAGAGCGGTCGCTGCGCTTGCGCCTGCGCTCCTCGCCCTTGCCGCCTGTGACAGCGCGCCGCAGGTCGCCTTTGCCGATGCGAGCATCACCCTGCCCGACGATCCGCTCGACCTGCCCGATGGCCCCGGTCGGCAGGCCGTGATCGAGAACTGCATTGCCTGCCACTCGCCCTCGACCATGCTCCAGCAGCCGAAGGTGAGCCGGGAGAAATGGCAGTCGATCATCGACAAGATGCGCACGCTCTACAAGGCACCGATCGACGAGGCTGCGGTGCCCGCCATCCTTGACTACATGGTGCACGTCCAGACGGCGAACCCGCCACCCGCGCCCTGAAAGCCAATGCTGGCGACCTTGCCGCAGCGCATCGCGCCGAGCTTGGCCTTGTTGCCCGGTTGCGGCGGTTCGCATGGATTGTGGGGCACCCAACGGGCCGGCTTGCGCTGAGGCGAGGATGCGGCGCGGGGACGGCGTTCTAGGCGATCAGGAAAGGCGCAAGGGCGCTGCGCGCGCGCGCGTGGAGAGCGGGGCCGGGCTCGGCATACCGCGCGCTGAAGCCGACGCCGCGGATCACGTCTGAAAAACCGGCGACCAGCGAGGCAGGCGGTGCGATCCCGCCGAGCATCTGGGTAAGCGCCCAGGCGCCGCTCGGGTCTTCCATCGAACGCACCATACCCCGCATCGGGTGGAACTCGGCACCGTGGCAGATCGCCAGCTCGATCTCGTCATAGGCGCGCAGCACCGGCTGGCTGCCGCCCAGCACCGCCTCCAGCACATGCCCGAGCATTTCGTGCGGAGGTATGGTCTGCGCGATGAACGCCTCGCGCGCGTCGCCCAGCGCCTCACGCTCGTAGAGCCGGTGAAGCGCAAGAGCGAGCAGCCGGGCCTTGGTGCCGACAAAGTGGATGACCTTGCCCAGCGTCACCCCCGCGCGGGCGGCGACAGCCCGGAAGGTCACACCGGCATGGCCCTGCTCCGCCAGCAGATCGGCCGCCGCCGCCGCGATCCCGGCGAACTCGGGTGCGTTGCCCTGCACGGGTTCGCTGTAGCCGCGACGGGCCAGCGCGCGGTGGAGCGGGCGCACGGTCTCGGCGGCGAGGCGGCGTTCGGTAAGCCAGGTGACGAGCGCAGCGGCGGTCTCCTCCAGCAGCGCACGGTCGAGCGGGGGGTTCCATACCAGCAGGTGCCGCGCCGCCTCGCCGCGCGCGAAGCAGACGATGGTCGCAGCATGATCGCCAAGGCCGAGGATGTCGGCCAGGCGGGTCCAGAATGCCTGTTCGGCCCGCTCCCATCCCGGCCCCGGCACCCGCCGCGAGGCGATGGCGAGGCGGCGCTGCCCGCCGGTCCATTCGGCGATGGTGTCCGCCAGCAGCGCCGCGGCGAGCGTCGGAGCGGGCGGCTCGTCAGCCATGGGCGCAAGCACCGCAAGCCGGTCTGCCATCCACCTCTCCGCCTGCGTCAGGGCGGTGTGCGAGGCTTTGAGATACAGGCGTTCTATATCTCCAAAGTGGTAATGGATCGCCGACTGCGCTGCACCGGCCTCCTGCACCAGCGCGCGAACCGAAATCCGATCGGTCGGTTCTTCACCCCACATCCGCAGCAATGCGTCAACCAGGCGACATTCGGTCGATTTTCGGTCTTTCTCCCAACTATCAGCTGACCGTTTTGCGACGGCTTCCGACGAGTTCGTCATGCTGCGGCAACACCTTCATCCCGGCGGCGGCACCCCTGCGCCTTGTCATATCGCTTACTTACAAGCGTTCTACTTGCCGTGCGAATCCGATCAAGGGGGGCCTTGCAAATGAACACAACAAACCTTTTGCGCACGCTTTTGCTGGGCAGCGCCGCGCTGCCCGCAATGGCGCTGACGACACCGGCGACGGCGCAGGACAATGCCGAAAGCGAGCCGGAGACCGACGCCAACGAGATCGTCGTCACCGGCTCGATCCGCGGCTCGCTCGACAACGCGACCGAAGCCAAGCGCGCCGCACTCAACGTTGCCGACATCGCCACCGCAGACTCGGTCGGCCGCTTCCCAGACGAAAACGTCGCCGCCGCCCTTGCTCGCCTGCCGGGCGTGGCGGTGCAGCTCGACCAGGGCCAGGCCCGCTACATCCAGGTGCGCGGCGCGCCCAACCGCTGGACCTCGGTCGCCATCGACGGCCTGCCCCAGACCGGCACCGACGAAGCCGGCGGCGAGCGCGCGTTCCGCTTCGACGCGGTGCCTGCGGTGCTGCTTCAGCAGATGGTGGTCAACAAGACGTTGACCCCCGACCTCCCCTCCGAAGCGATCACCGCGCTGGTCGACCTCCAGACCTTTTCGCCGCTCGATGACGGCACGGCTGGGCTCCAGATCACCGGCGATGTGGGCTACGGGTTGATGAGCCTCGGCGGGGGGCCGCAGCGCCAGGGCTCGCTGCGCCTGTCGTGGACCAATGACCGCTTCGGCTTCGCCATCGGCGGTTCGCACTATCGCCGCAACCAGGTGACCGACAACCGCGAGGCAAATTACGATGCGAACGGCATCCCGATCGACATCGACATCCGCAATTACGAACTGGTGCGCGAAAACAACGGCCTGTTCGCCGCGCTCGAATTCCGTCCGAGCGAGGATCTCAAGCTGTTCGTGAACGGCATCTACACCGAGTTCCTCGACCGCGAGCAGCGCCATGCCTACGAGATCGAGATCGGCGAGGCTGCCGCACGCGGCACCCGCGGGCTGCTGACCGGCAGCCTCGACAATGTCTCGATCACGACCAACTACAACGACGGGCGCTACGTCAACCAGAACTACATCGGTTCGGCCGGGTTCGACTGGCAGACCGAAGAGGGCGGGCTCAAGGGCATTGTCGGCTACACCCGCACCAACAACACCACCGATCTGCCACTGATCCAGTCCTCGATCCGCTCGATAAGTGTCGATTATGATCGCACCAACGACCGGCGCTTTCCGTTGGTGCGGCTGTTCCGCACCATCAACACCGGCGGCGTGTTATCGCGCGGGCCCGAGCTGACATCGATCCCGATCACCGAGCAAAGCCTGCCCCGCACCCTGCTGATCCCGATCGTGCAGGGCGTGACCTCGGATGCCTATTCCGGTCGTCTCGATGCCTGGAAGCAGGTCGACGACCTCAAGCTGAGCGCCGGATTCTTCGCCACGCAGCGCGACATCGTCGGCAACAATATCGGCATCGGCGGGGTCGTCCCGCTCGCGGCCACGGGCTTCAACCCCAACGGCTTTGCCACCGACCGGCCGTGGGATACCCAGTTCCCGCTCGGCGTCGGGATCAATTATGTCGACACGCGGGCGATGAACCGCAGCCTTCAGGAGGCGCTGGACCGCGCCGGGATCGATCCGGCCAGTTTCGTCCTGCCGACATCGTTCTACGATCAGCAGGAACGCATCATCGCCGGCTATGCGATGGCGCATTGGACGGCCGGGCCGGTGCAACTGATCGCGGGCGTGCGCGCCGAGCAATACGAGATCGACAATGCCGGGACCGTGCTGATCGGCACGCGCCAGACCCCGCTGGCGGTGTCGCAGGAGTTCTTCGATCTCTTCCCCAGCGTCAATATCCGCTACGAGGCGAACGACAATGTGGTGCTGCGCCTCGGCGGGCAGCGCGGGGTCTCGCGCCCTGCCTATGCGGCGATCCGCGTCGGCGCCTCGATCAGCGACACGGCCGCCACGATCAACGGCGGCAACCCCTTCCTCACCCCCGAATATACCTGGGGCCTCGATGCCGCGATCGAATACTACTTTTCGAGCAATGGCATCGCCTCGATCACGGGTTTCCATCGCTGGGTCGAGGACGTGCTCTACCAGAGCCAGCAACTGGTCGGCTCGGACCTTTACGATTCGAACGGGATCGACCGCTCGAACTATCTGCTCGGTTCGACCTTCAACGGCGAGACGGGCAATCTCTACGGGGTCGAGTTCAACATCGAGACCCAGTTCGATTTCCTGCCGGGCGCGCTGGCGGGCCTCGGGGTGCAGGGCAACCTGACGCTTCTGGGCGGCAATTTCGACGCAAGGAATGCCGCCGGACAGATCGAGACCTTTGCCTTCCAGGGCCTGTCGGACACGGTGCTCAACGCCTCGGTGTTCTACGAATATGCCGGGCTGTCCCTGCGCGTCGCCTACCAGAGGCGTTCGGACTTCCTCGACACTCTGGGCGGCCTTGGCGCAGGCGAGTTCCGGCAGGGCTTCGAGAATCTCGATGTGACCGCCCGCTTTGCGCTGACGCGGAACATCACCCTCTTTGCGGATCTCGCGAACCTCACCGACGAGACCTATGTCGCCTACGAGGGCACCCCCGAGACACCGTCCGAAGTCGAGCGCATCGGCGAGCGCTATCTGTTCGGCGTGCGCTTCAACTTCTGACCGGCAAGGAGCAAGTCCGATGGCATCGCAACCCACCCTTTCCCTCGGGGCCGCTGTCGCTGCGGGCCTCGCGCTCGCGGCGGCGAGCGGGGCCGAGGCGCGCAATATCGTCATCACCAATGACGACGGCCTTACCAGCAATGTCGTCGCCCTTTACGAGGCGCTCAAGGCGGCGGGGCATGACGTGGTGGTATCGGTTCCGTGCCGGGACCAGTCCGGGCAGGGCGCGGCGCTCGGCATCGCGCGGCCGATCGCGCCGCTCACGGAACCGTGCCGCAACGACGCAGGCGCAGCAGGGGCACCCGGCGCGGGGCCGATGACCCGCAAGGGCCTGCCCGGCGATGGCGCGCGCGATTTCCACTATGTCGACGGCACCCCCGTCGCCGCCCTGCTCCACGGGATCGAGGTGGCGGGCAAGGCGCGCTGGGGCAAGGCGCCCGACCTTGTGCTCTCCGGCCCCAACGAAGGGCAGAACGTCGGCGCGATCATCCTTTCCTCGGGCACGGTCAGCGCGGCGCAATATGCCGCCGTCTCGGGCATCCCGGCGGTCGCGCTGAGCGCCGGGGCGGGAACCGAAAGCCCCACGCTCGACAATCCGCTTTCGGACGAAGTGGCGCGCCGCTCGGTGGAGCTGGTCGCCCATCTCGATGCCCGCTCGCAGGGCGGGGCGATGCTGCCCCCAGGGCTTGCCCTCAACGTCAACTTCCCCGACCGGCTCGAGGGCGCAGCGTGGCAACTGTCCGAGATCGGCAGCTACAACGCCTACAAGGTCGGCTTCACCGCCGACATGGCCGCCAGCGCCTCGCCGATGATGCAGATGATGGCGAAATCGCGCGGGACGCAGATCCCTGCGCTGCCGGGTGTGAGCTTCGATTTCAACACCGCTCCGCCTGCGCCCGAGCAACTGGACGATGAAAGCGTGGTCTATCGCAAGGCGATCGCGGTGAGCCCGATGCAGGCGGGCTATGCCTATCCGGCAGGGGCCGCGCCGCTGACCCGCGAGCAGCTGGCCGCGCTGCTACCGTCGGCCGGGAAATAGGTGCTGCGCGCCCCGCCCGGCTGCTGTCGCTGACCGCGCAGATCGCGGGCTGGTGCGGGCCGAGGGGATCGGGCGGGGCTGGGTTTCGATCCTCGAACCCGCGAAAGTGAGCGCGCTGCCAAAGATACCGGCGGACTGGCGCTTTGTCAGGTTGCTGTGCCTCGGCTACCCGCAGCCCGCCATCGGTCTGCCGCTGTTGCAGACCGAAGGGTGGCAGCCCCATCCTGCTGTAAAAGCCATGGTGATCGGGCGATGAGTAGGGCAAGGGCGACAGGATGCTGAACGACCAGACCATTGCCGCGCACCTCGATGCGCTTGCCAAACCGCAGGGCAGCATGGGGCGGCTTGAAGCCCTGTCCGCCGATCTGGCGCGCATCCAGCAGCGGCTTGACCCGGTCACGCGTCCGCGCCGTCTGATCCTGTTTGCAGCCGATCACGGCGTGGTCGCCGATGGCGTATCCGCCTGGCCGCAGGCGGTCACCGGGGCGATGATGGCGACGATTGCAGCGGGCAAGGCGACCAGCAGCGCGCTTGCGGCAGCGCATGACTGCGATCTTGAGCTGATCGATGCCGGGGCCGCCCTTCCCCCGGCAGGCGCGGCCCTGCCGCCGCCAGAGCTACTCGCAGGCGGAACACGCTCGCTCGCGCATGGACCTGCCATGACCGCAGAGCAATTCGCTGCCGCATGGGACCTGGGCGAGGCGGCGGCGCGGCGGGCGGCTGATGACGGCATCGCTTTGGTGCTCCTTGGCGAGATGGGCATCGGCAACACCACGCCTGCGGCCTGCCTCACCATCCTGCTGGCCGGTGCCGACAGCGACCGGGCGACCGGGCGCGGCGCGGGCGCGGATGACGAAGCTCTGGCGCGCAAGCGAGCAATCGTGACCGCCGCCGCAGCACGCGCCGCCCTGATGCTGGGCGACAATCCGCGCGCGGCGATCGCCGAGGTTGCCGGTTTCGAGATCATCGCCATGGCGGGCTGCTTTGCCGAGGCTGCCCGCCTGCGATTGACCTTGCTGCTCGATGGCTATGTCGCAACTGCTGCGGCGCTGGTGGCAGAACGGCTCTGCCCGGGCACTGCAACCCTCATGATCGCTGCGCACCAATCGGCAGAGCCGGGCCACGCGGCTGCCCTTGCGCAGCTCGGCCTTGTGCCGCTGCTCGATTGGCAGATGCGGCTCGGCGAAGGCAGCGGAGCGCTGGTCGCCCTGCCCTTGCTCGACAGCGCGGCAGCGCTGATCGGCAGGGTCGCCCTGCTGAGCGAGGTGACGGGATGAACCCGGTGCCATCGCCGGTCCCGCCATGGGCACCGCCCTTGCTGGCGCTGCAATTCCTCACCCGTGTGCCGGTGCCCGTGCTGGATCGGCTTGACGGGGCGCAGGTGCAGGCGGGCCTTGTCAGGGCGGTGGGCTGGTTTCCGCTGGTCGGCACGCTGATCGGCGCGGTCACAGCGGCAGCGGTGCTGGGCCTTGCGCAGTTTCTGCCGCTGGCGGTGGCGGTGATCCTCGCGCTGATGATCGAGGCGCGGCTGACCGGCGCCTTCCACGAGGACGCCGTGGCCGATTTCTGCGATGCCTTCGGCGGCGGCTATACGGCGGAGGATGTGCGCCGCATCATGAAGGACAGCCGCATCGGCAGCTATGGCGCGCTTGGCCTTGGCCTTGCGGTGGCGCTGCGTGCGGTGCTGCTGATGAGCCTGCCGGTGGCGGAAGACCCGCTGCGCGCGGGCGCTGCGATTGTCGCTTCGGCCTGCTTTGCAAGGGCGCTGGTGGTGGCGGCGATGGCGCTGATCCCGCCTGCGCTGGCGGGGACCGGGCTCGCCAAGGACATCGGCAGCGGGATGGGTGCGGGCACGGTGGTGATGGGCATTCTGACAGCATGGCCCGCGCTCGCGGCCTTCGCCTTGCTCGATGCGGGTGCCCTGCTCGCCGCCTGCCTTGCAGCCGCCGTGTTTCTCGTCTGGCTGCGCGGCGTGCTGCTGCGCCGGATCGGCGGGAGCACGGGGGATTGCCTCGGCTTTGCCGCCTATGCCGGCCAGCTGATCCTGCTCTTGGCGGCGGCGACGCTCAGCCATGGCGAATGACATCACGCTGGTGCGCCACACCGAAGTCGCCCGGCGCTGGCGCGGGCGCTGCTACGGGGTCAGCGACGTAGGCCTCAGCCGCGCGGGTGCGGCGGCGATCGCGCCCCTTGCCCAGGAATTGGCGGCCTTGCGCCCGGAATGGATCATCCACAGCGATCTGACACGCACCCGCCGCCTTGCCATTGCAGTCGCCCGGTCGGCAGGCTGCACGATCCTTGCCGACCCGGCATGGCGCGAACGCGATTTCGGGACATGGGAAGGCCAAAGCTGGCACGCGATCTACCGGGCAAGCGGCAATGCGATGGACGGGATGATCGACGCCCCCGGCACGTTCCGGCCCGGTGGCGGCGAGACCACCCTGGAACTTGCCCGGCGGATCATGAACGCCTGGCAGAACCTCCCGGCAGGCAGCGGCGTGGTGATCACCCACGGAGGCCCCATCGCCGCTTTGCTCGGCCACACGCAAGGCCTCACGCCGCAGGCATGGCTGGACCTTGTCCCGCCGGTCGGAACCGCCATCAGCGTGCGGGGGGAGCGGTGCGATCCTTCGGCGCAAGGGGCGTGGTGAACGGCAAGAGGTGCCACGTCCCCCGATCAGCGGGACCGCGACAGGCCCAGAATTCGCGATCAGCCGGGTTGCAGATAACCACCGCATTGGTGGTCGCGCCCGATTGATCCTCGGCAAAGCGATTGATGCTGAGGCGGCCATCGCCGCGATCTGCAAACAGCGCCTTCAGTGTCTCGGTCGTATGCCGATCCGATGCGGCCGCCAGGGCCTGTGCCCGATCCATGCGAGCATGGGTGCTTTCCGAAAGATCGGTTTCAAGTGCGATATTGGTCGCGAACAGGCAGTGGTTGGCTCGGGCCAGCGAACCATCGGCTGTTGTTCGCCTGAAGGCGTTCTGCGGTGTGCGCTCCCACTCGACAGCCTCCTCACCATCGCCGACCCAATAGGAATGCGCGCCGGCTACGGGCGCGTGTTCGATCACCGCGCTGGCGGCGGCCAGCGTCGGCTGCGCCAGGGCGCGGTGCAGCACCGAAAGATAGGGTATCCCCACCCTTGCACCCCGGGTTTTGAGGTTGGTCGTGCCTACGGCAACGCCATGTGCGTTCATGCCCATCAGGGTCTGGCACCCGGCACAGGTCACCGTCCAGGTCTCCGGCCCGGTATCGGGGATTCGGTGCAGCGCGATCACATATTCGACATCCGGGCCGTTGAGATCCCATGTCTGCCCTTGCAGGCTGCGCCCCGCGGCCGTCATCGCGGGCGCAAGCAGCACGGCAGTGCAGCCTTCGTCCTCGACCACCGGAGGATCGCCGGGCAGCAGGATGATGTCCCTGATATCGGTCATGTTGGCGGTGGTGAACAGCCGCACCGGATCGATCCCGCTGCCCTCGGCTATGCCGAGATGCTCGGCATAGCCGGGCGGATCGAAGGCCTTGACCCGTGCAAGGCACGCTGCGCCGGCAATAAACAGCGGGTCGGTGCCGTGCTGTCCGCGCTCGGCCAGGTAGGTCTCGACCGCAGCGATCCGGTCGGCGACGAAGGCTGCGATACGATCGCGGAAGTGAGCGCCATAGTCGCGGCCCATCGCATGGGGGGAACCGCCTACGGTGAATTGCGGAAGATCCAGCATGTTCATCTCAGGTCAAATCGCGTTGACGGTCTGGTCGAAACCCGGATCGCCCGGCAGCAGCAGCGGGCTGGTGCCGTTGAACGCGGAACCCTGCGGGCCGACAAGTTCGTAGGTCTTCAGGGACTGCGTCATGATGGCGAGTGTATCGCGCAGCGTCGCCTCGTCGACCCCGCGGGTGATGAACACCATGCGCGTGCGCCGGTCTTCCGAGGGCCAGCTATCCAGCATGATCGGCGGGTGGAAAATCTGCTGCACGCCGTGAAGCACCATGGGCCTGTCCAGCCCCGCAATGTTGACGATGCCCTTGATGCGCAGCACGTCCGGCCCCTTGAGCATCATGAGCGTGTGTAGCCAGAAATCGAACGCTTCGGCATCGAGCGGCTCGTCGAAGGTCAGGCACAGCGCGTGAATCTGCGCATCGTGACGATTGATGTCGTGATCGTGGTGGTGATCGTGATCATGATCGTGGTCGTGGCCGTCGTGATGATGGCCGTGGTCGTGGTCGCCCTCATAGGCTTCGGCATTGAGCCACCGCTGCACGTCGACGGACTTGGTCTGTGGATTGTACAATCCGGCATCGAACAGGCGGGCCGGATCCACCACACCGCCCACCGCCGGGATGATCGGCGCGGCAGGGTTCATGGCGTGCAGCCGGGCCTTGATCGCGGCGGTTTCTTCGGCGCTCGAAAGATCAGTCTTGGTCAGCAACAGCCGGTCCGCGACAGCCGCCTGCTTGCGCGATTCATCCTGCGTGTCGAGCGTTGCCATGCCGTTGACAGCATCGACCACGGTTATCACCCCGTCGGTGCGGTAGAGGGCAACAAGCTTCTCGTCGGTCATCAGCGTGTGCAGGATCGGCGCTGGATCGGCAAGGCCGGTCGTCTCGATCACCACCCGGTCGAACCAGCACACGCCGCCGCGCGCAAACCGCCAGGGCGCATCGCGCAGCGTGCGGACCAGATCGCCCCGGATGGTGCAGCACAGGCACCCGCTCGACATTTCGACAAGCACGTCGTCCTGGCTGACGCTGAGCAGATCGTGATCAATCCCGACGGCGCCGAATTCGTTGATGATCACCAGCGTCTTGGCCAATGCCGGATCGCGCACAAGATGATTGAGGATCGTGGTCTTGCCCGCCCCGAGAAAGCCGGTGAGCAAAGTGACAGGGATCTGCGCCTGTTGGCCGAGCATGAGGCTCATCATGGTGCCTTTTTAGATGACGGCAGACCAGAGGCTTTGGCCCGCTCGGGAGAACAAAAATCCTGCGGCACATCGTAGCACGCGCGCGATATGTTATAACATCTTTGCAAAGGCTGAAAGAGGCAGAGTTCGGCTGCCTCCACGATGCGATCCTCGAACGCGCTAAAATCGTCCAGGAGCAAGGCGGGCCTCGGCGTAGCGGGCAAAGGCTTCGACCGCACCGGTCATGCGCGGCGCGGTCAGCAGGCAGATGGCGGCTTCGGGCAAGGTGGGCCAGCGATCGCCCGCCACCGTCAGATCAGGCGGCAAGCGCCTTTGGGGAAGCACGCTCCAGCCAAGCCCTGCGCGGACCGCAGCGATCTGACCGGCTTCGCTGGGCGAGGCATAGACGACATCGCCCGCAAGCCCCGCCCGCGCCAGTGCCTCAAGCCCGCGTGCCCGATACACGCACGGCGCAGGTGCCAATACCAAGGGCACCGTGTCGATCGGCAATGCAGCATCGGACCCGGGCGGGCCGATCCAGCAGAGCTCTTCGCGCCTCAGCACTCGGGCGCCGGCCATGACCCGCTCGGGATCCTGCTTGATCAGGACAAGATCGAAGGCCCCCTCTTCAAACTGCTGGGTCAGATGCAGTGTCAGATCACAGCGCACATGCAGCCGCACACGGGGGTGCGCAGCGGTGAAATCGGCGAGGATCGCGGGCAGATCGGCGCTGGCGATGTCTTCCGGGCAGCCGAGCCGAACATCGCCTGCGACATCCTCGTCCTCGCGGAAGCGCGCCGCGAGCGCTGTCGCAGCGTCGACCACTGCTTGCGCATGGGGAACCAGCCGCTCGCCTGCGGCAGTCAGGGCGACTTGCCGCGTGGTGCGCTGGAACAAGGTCGCGCCGAGCATCGCCTCCAGCCGCCGCACCTGTGCCGAGATCGCCGACTGGCTGCGATGAACCCGCGTGGCGGTGCGGGTGAAGCTGCCGGTTTCGGCAAGATCGAGAAAGGTCTCAAGCAGGGGCACGTCGAGAGGCAGCATGCTTTGCGGAGTGATGCGAGAAACCGCAAAGGTCAAGCTGATTAAGCAATCCCATTTATCAATCGCTGCAATTTTTTGCGTTTCTCCCGCGAAAATACCCGTGTCTATAGGCAAATCCGCTCGGGCTGCATCCGGGCATCGTTCCAACCCTGGCTGTCCGCTTGCCCCAGATCACCGCATCCCGCGCCACCTGGCGGGCCACATCCCGCCTGTGCGCGCCTGTGCGCCGGGAAAGGGGCGGGCAACCTTTCAAGAAGGATGTGCATGATGACCGCTCTGTTCCGCACCCGTCCGCTCGTCGCCGCACTGGCCCTGCCGCTGATCGCGCTGGCAAGCCCCGCGCTCGCCAAGACCCCGAAGTCCGCCCCGCCCGCCGCAGCCGCGCCCGCGCAGCCGTGCATCACCGAACGCGAAGTTGTTGCGGCGCAGAAGGCGTGGGGCGACGGTATCATTGCCATCGGCAAGACCTACAGCGAGGGCGGAGACTACACCTCGGCTGCGGCCGCTCACATCAGTCGCTTTTACGGCTATGATCTCAGCCTCGTTCTGTTCAAGCCGACGCTGGCGACAATCGACCAGTTCCGTACCTCGTTCGATTCTGCCCTGTCCTATTTCGTCGGCGGCAACCCGTCCTTCCCGGAGGACAAGGGCTTCGCGATCAAGCCCTGGACCAAGGTGCGCTGGAAGAACTACGGCATCGTCAACAACAGCTGCAACATGGCCGTGGCGATGGGCAATTACTGGTTTACCCCGGCCGATGGCGGCGCGGATACGAAGGTGGAATACAGCTTCGCCTATGTGCGCGGCGATCAGGGTGACCTCAAGATTGTCGTTCATCATTCGTCGGTGCCGTTCAACCCCAGCTGAGCCGCTCGCCCAATCAAGCATGGGAGAACATTCATGACTTTCACTTCCTCTTTCGGGGGACACCACGATGGCGATTGATGCGCTGTTTCAACCGGTCGTGCTGTTCTTCCTGCTGGGCGCACTGGCTGCCTTCGCACGGTCCGACCTTGCCGTGCCCGAAGCGGTAGCCAAGACCATCGCGCTTTATCTGATGATGTCGATCGGCTTGCGGGGTGGGGGTGAGGTCGCCGAAAGCGGCCTCACCGACACCATGCTGATCGCCGGTGCCTGCGGCCTTGCACTGTCCTTCCTGTTGCCGCTGCCAGCCTTCTGGGCGCTCAGCAATCTGGGCAAGCTCGACCGCACCAATGCCGCAGCGGTGGCGGCGCATTATGGCTCGGTCAGCGTCGTCACCTTCGCGGCCGGCTCGGAAGTATTGCGCGCCATCGGCATGGCACCGGCAGGGTATATGGTCGCAGTGCTGGCGCTGATGGAGACGCCTGCGATCCTGACCGGCTTGCTGCTCGCCAAGCGCGGGCACAGCGATGCTCTCGCCGCGCGTGGAGGGCTGTGGCATGAAACCTTTTTCAATGGATCGGTGGTGCTGCTGGTCGGCAGTTTCATCATCGGCGTGATCGCAGGCGAGAAGGGCTTCGCGCCCATCGCTCCGGTGTTCGACACCCTGTTCAAGGGGATGCTGTGCCTGTTCCTGCTCGACATGGGGCTGGTCGCGGCACGGCGGCTGATGGACCGGCGCGCGCTTTCGCTCCGCACCGGGGCGCTGGCCATCGCCCTTCCGGTTGTCAACGGGACGCTCGGTGCATCCTTGGGGGTTGTCGTGGGGCTCGACGCCGGATCGGCTGCGGCACTCGGCATCCTCGCGGGCAGCGCAAGCTATATTGCGGTGCCGGCGGTAATGCGCCTTGCCTTGCCCGAGGCCAATCCGGGGCTCTATCTGGGCATGAGCCTCGCTGTCACCTTCCCTTTCAACCTGACCCTCGGCATTCCCTATTATGCGTGGGTTGCCAGCCACTTGCACAGGATGATCTGAGATGACCGAGACCATCATCCGCCGCCGCATCGAAGTGCTGGCCGACGAGCCCCTGATCCCCGCGATCGAGCGTATCGCGGCAAGCGCGGGGATCGAGCACTACACGCTCCTGCCGACCCTGGGCGGCGTGGGCCATTCAGGCCGCTGGCGTGACGACCAGATTTCGGGGGCGACCGCCAAGGTGATGTTCATGGCGGTGACCACCGAAGAGGGGGCTGATCGCCTGACCGATCTGCTCACTCCGCTGCTGACCACCCATCACCTCATCCTGCTGGTCAGCTCTGTCGAAGTGACCCGCCCGCAGCGGTTCGACTGACCAGGCCAAAGCCTCACGCACCCGGGAGGCCACCCGCCCGACCTCCCGGTCTGCGGTGTGACCGCGGCGAGCGCATTGCACCTTTCAAACGAGGCGAGGCCGGTGGCGGAGCAGGAGTCCGACTATAAGTCGCTAATTGTATAGTATTTTCATTTAATTAGATAACAAATGAAAATTGTTACCCACAATTTTCCCAACGCTTCGCTTGGATGGGGTCGCCAAACCTTGGACACACCAGCTTTTGATGTGGCAGCAATCGTGTTCTCGCCTTCAGCACAGGCTCTTCAGTTCGGCAGTTACGTGGACGGAAGCCTTCGCTTCCTTGCAACAAGAGCATCACGCGATTGGCATCGGATGAAATGGATTGGAACGCCGGGCTTGTCGGGACCAGATCAAATCTCACCGGGCAAACCTGGCTTGTTCTGTGACGGCAGGAAAGCCCAAAACATCACTCCGATTGTCGCCAGGATGAGCGGTCTTTCGGCAGGCGATTATCGTCATCGACGACGGCGACCTTGTGCGGCTTGTCTCGCGTCCAATGCCACAGGACCAGATTGATGTCCCGCTCGCTGGCGCGCGCGGCAAAGGACGGGACGATGATCCCAGCGCATCCCGCTTCGATCAGACGATCCGCGAGTTCCCAGGTGGGCACGGGCTTACGATCGGCGGCCAGCACTTCCCAAGCGCAAGCGAGTTCAGTTCGCGAGATCAGAGCGGCTGCAAGGCCCCCATCGTTCGTCAGATCGAGGATGTCGCTGCAATCGATCCGGTAGCTGCAAAGGGTCATCGGCTGCGCTTTGAAAGCAAAGGCCTGCTGCGCCTCGAGCCATGCGGTCTCGAAGCGCAGCGATGTGTAAAGGCACGCGATGCCCGGCCTATTGAACCGACCCCCATGCATTCGCGCACCCTCGCCGGATTCGGGATCGAAGGCCCACCCGGGATGATGCGCGCGGTAAGTCAGACCTTCGAACCGTATTACCGGCAGGGTCAAGCAAACCCGCCCTGTGCGATGCGGGCAAGGTAGCTGCGAACGAGTTCTGCGCGCCCTTGACGGACCAATTCCTCGGCGGTTGCATCGCCCAGAGAGGGCAGGGGCTGCGAACGATACCACGCATAAGCGGCAAGTTGACTTCCGGTCCACGGGATCACCCGGTTGATGATCTCGCTCATCTCACGCAGCCGTGTCTGGGTCGACAGACTGCCAGATCGAGAGCTTTTGGAGACGGCATCGCGAGACAGGCCGGCAGCTGCGGCGAGCTCGGACTTGGTGATCCGCAAAGCTCCGGACAGCCGGTCGGGCGATACGCCATCTTTGCCGGTAACTTCGCTCAGAAATGCAGCTGACGCCATAATGCCTCACACATTGCACGAAACACGTCTAATCTGTGGGGCAGCACTAGGAATGTCAAGACCATCAAAGGGCAAGCGCGAGGATCATGGGCGCTTAACACCGCGAGTGCATCCGCGGGTTGCTCAAGTCCTTCTTTGCGTGCCATGTAATCGCTGATCCACTGGTAGACATCTGAGAGTATCGTCGTTATCTAGGCTCAGGACCCATTGCGGCAGCCAGAAGATGACGGTTGCGGCGATGCAGATGGCGGACATGAAGGTGTGGGCGCAGCG
>Ga0208370_100097_pt1 | contig 28066 bp, 21 predicted proteins | sample Subbio12Jun_QV11_FD_184822 | JGI IMG/M metagenome (GOLD analysis project Ga0208370, IMG submission 184822) | Serpentinite rock and fluid subsurface biosphere microbial communities from McLaughlin Reserve, California, USA -CR12Jun_QV11 (SPAdes) | ecosystem: Environmental > Terrestrial > Deep...
CATACCCCCCAGCAAAAACGCCAGCGTGGGGGTTTGGAACTGGGTCAGGAAGGTGTGGAAAAATTCGAGCAAAACATCCATGGACAGCGCCTCACCTCAGGCCGTTGATCAAGCGGCTGCCCTTTGGTGCGCCGCGCGCGCGCCCACCACTGCACGGCTTGCAGTGGTGGGCGCGGCTCTTGAGTGTAACCGTGGGGGCTCAGGCCGCCACATCGGTACGCGGAGCAGGCGCCGCACCCGGGCGCTTGAGGTGTTCCTGGCCGCTCTTAGGCACCAGGAAAAAGGCCAGCACCAGCGCCACGGTGGCGGTGGCGGCCGCGCTCAGGAAGGCCATGTCGTAGCTGCCGGTTTGGGTGCGCACCATGCCGCCCACCATCGGCCCGAAGAAGCCGCCGCCGCCAAAGCCGATCAAATACACCAAGCCGTAGATGCGCGCGACGTAGGTGGAGCCAAAGAAGGCCGTGGTCAGGATCGGGTTCAGGGCCAGTATGCCGCCAAAGGCAAAGCCGGTGAGCCCAGCAGCCACGAACATCACGGTCGGCGTGGCGGCGATGCTCAGGGTCAGCATGGCGGCGATCATGAGGCAGATCACGATCATGTAGGTGTTGCGAATGCCGATGATGTCGGATATGGCGCCCCAAGTCGGGCGCCCGGCGCCGTTGAAGATGGCCATGGTCATCACCACCAAGCCGGCGGCGGCGGCGGCCATGCCGATGCCGGTCGGCTGGGCGTCGCGGGCAAAGGCCGCCAGTTGCGAAACCGCCATCAGGCCACCAAAGATGCTCAGGAAGAACATGGCTCCGGTGAGCCACATCTGCGGTGTGCGTGCGGCCTCGGCGAAGGTCAGGTCGTTCGGGTTGATGGCGACCTCGTTTTTGCCACGGGCGGCAGCGGCGGTGGCATCGTCCATGGGCTCCCAGCCGCGGCCGGGCACGAAATGCCAGTCGGCGGGTGGAAAGCGCAGTACCGTGCCGATGATGAATAGACCGATTGCAAACACGGCCCCAGTCCACATATAGGTTTCACGCCAGCCGATGGCGGCGATGCTGGCGGTCCAGACCGGCCCCGCCACCGCCGCCCCCAAGCCAAAACCCAGCACCGCAAAGCCGATCGCCGTGCCCTTTTTGTCCGGGAACCAGCGCGAGCTCACCGCCACCGTGGCCGCGGTGTAGGTCAGGCCCAAACCGATGCCGCCGATCACGCCGAAGGTCAGCACCAACTCAACCACGGTGTCGATTTGCGCCGAAAGAATCTGCGACGTGGCCAAAAAGGCCGCGCCCACAAAGAACACGATTTTTGGGCCGTATTTGTCCACGAAATAACCGCCGACGAACATCAGAATGCCAAACACGAACATGGCGGTGGAAAAGGCGGCAACGGTTTCGGCGCGGGTCCAGCCGAATTCGGCTTCGAGCGGGCGCACAAACACGCTAAAGGCATAGGCGGCGCCACCGATCAAGGTGGTGAGCGCGCCCAATAGGGGAAAGATCCAGCGGTTTTTAACCAGATCGATACCCAGCCAGGTGGGGGCCGGGGAGGCGTTGGATTTCATTGTGTCTCCTCAAGTGGATGGCGCTGTTCAGGTTAGGCATGGACAAGTGAGCTGATGCCCCTCAGTTCGCCTACCACATCTGATTGAAAAAAACCTTGTGATTCAGGGACTTGCTGGTATTCATCAAGCACCCATCAACACTTAACCCGAACAGCGCCAAGTGGATGGATCAGCAAGACCAGAGCTTAAACGCGCCGCTGGGCTTGCCCTGCGGACGTGCGAGTGTATGCCCTAGAAGCATCAAAAACACACTAGGGAAAGTCCCAATCTATTTAATCGGAACTAAAGTTCTCAGAAAAGAACTATATAAGCTTTTTCTGAATTTTTCGCGACTTCCAGGTCATTTGCATCCGCACTGCAAGACCATCCTGCAGACGCTTGCGCAGCCCCATAAAAAACACACAACACGGCAGGTTTTTTTTATTGGATAATTCGCAAACACAAGCTTTGGTCTTGGATGCGTTAATTAGGGTTTCCCCCATGAACCATTCTAGTGCAACCACTCAACCGGTCTGGTGCTGGCGCGACGGCATGCGCCGGGCTGCGCTGGACGAACTGGCCGAGGAAATCCCCGTGGCCATCGAATACAACGCCACGCCTTTCGCGGTGATGATGGCCAGCCCGGCCGACCTAGACGATCTGGCGCTCGGCTTCACCCTCAGCGAAGGCATTGCACGGCAGGATCAATACGAATCCGTGCAGACCTGGGTGGGCAGCAGCAGTGCGCGCTTGGCGATCGAAATCGCCACCCCGGCGCTGGAGCCATTGCTGGCGCTGCGCCAGCGCAACCTGGTCGGGCGCAGCGGCTGCGGCCTGTGCGGCACCGAAAGCCTACCCGGCGTGCTGCGGCCGCTGCCCGATCTGCGCGGTCGCGGCCCGCGCTTGGGCACCCAAGCCATCGAGCGTGCGCTGACCGAGCTGGAGCCGCTGCAGGCGCTGCGCAACCGCACCGGGGCCACGCACGCCGCCGCCTGGTGCAGCCCAGACGGTGGCATAAGCTGCGTGCGCGAAGACGTGGGGCGCCACAACGCGCTAGACAAACTCATCGGTGCCTTGGCCGCGCGCGGCACCGACCCGGCCAGCGGCTTTGCCCTGGTGAGCAGCCGCGCCAGTTTCGAGATGGTGCAAAAGGCCGCCACCTTTGGCATCACGGTGCTGGTGGCGGTGTCGGCACCCACCAAGCTCGGCGTCAGCTTGGCCAACCAGTGCGGCCAGACCCTGATCGGCTTTGCCCGTGGCCGCTCGTTCACCGCCTACAGCGCGGCCGGGCGCATCGCCGCGCTCGAACCCATTTACACCTCCCTCACCGCCCCCATCGACAACTAGCCCAAGGAGACGCATGAGCACCCTACCAAGCCCCGCGGCCGCGCCAGCCGCACCCACCCCCGACCAGGCAGCGCCCGACAAGCTGACTCCGCTGCTCGAGCGCTGGCGCAAGGTGCCCGGCGGCCTGCTGCCGCTGCTGCACGAGGTGCAAGCCGCCTTCGGTTACGTGCCCTCCAGCACCGTGCCGCGCATCGCGCGTGCCTTGGGGCTCTCGCGCGCCGAGGTGCACGGCGTCATCAGCTTCTATCACGATTTTCGCAGCCAACCGCCGGCGCAGCACCGGTTGCGCGTCTGCCAAGCCGAATCGTGCCAGGCCATGGGCAGCCAAGCGCTCACCACCGCGCTCGAGCAGCGCCTGGGCTGCAAGCTCGACCAGCCCCGCGCCGATGGCACCTGGGCGCTCGAATCGGTCTATTGCCTCGGGCTGTGCGCGGCCTCGCCGGCGCTGATGCTCGATGGCCAACTGCACGCCCGGGTCGGGCTGGAGCAAGCCCAGGCCCTGATCCAGCACACCGAGGAGCAGCGCGCATGAGCCCCACTGTCTATGTACCCAACGATTCGGTGGCGCTGGCGCTGGGTGCCGACGCGCTCGCCGCCGCCTTGCAGCTGCACGCTCTGCGTCGCGGCAGCCCGTTGCGGCTGGTGCGCAACAGCAGCCGCGGCCTATACAGCCACGAGCCGCTGCTCGAAGTCGATACGCCCGCTGGGCGCGTGGGCTACGCCCGCGTCAGCGCCGAGCAGGTGCCGGCGCTGTTCGACGCCGACTTTCTGCATGGCGGCGCGCACCCGAGCTGCATCGGGCTGGTCGAGCGCCTCGACTGGTTGCAGCGCCAAGAGCGCCTGACCTTTGCCCGCGCCGGCCTGACCGACCCGCTGTGCCTAGACGACTACGCGCGCCACGGCGGCTGGGCCGGGCTGCTGCGCGCGCTCGAGCTGGGCCCAGCTGCCACGGTGGAAGAAATCGCGCAATCGGGCTTGCGCGGGCGCGGCGGCGCGGCTTTTCCAGCCGGCATCAAGTGGCGCACCGTGGCGGCACAAACGGCAGCGCCCAAATACGTGGTCTGCAACGCCGACGAGGGCGACTCGGGCACCTACGCCGACCGCATGGCGATCGAGGGCGACCCCTACCAGCTGATCGAGGGCATGGCCATCGCCGCTTATGCCGTCGGCGCCAGCTCGGGCTACGTCTATCTGCGCTCGGAATACCCGCACGCCATCGCCACCTTCAAGCAGGCACTGGAGCGCGCACGCGCCGCCGGCTGGCTGGGCGCGCGCGTGGCCGGCAGCAGCTTTGCCTTTGACATCGAGCTGCGCGTGGGCGCCGGCGCCTACATCTGCGGCGAAGAGAGCTCCTTGCTCGAAAGCCTGGAGGGCAAACGCGGCCTCGTGCGCGCGCGCCCGCCGCTACCCGCTGTGCGCGGCCTGTTTGGCCAGCCCACGCTGGTGCACAACGTCATCAGCTTGGCCACCGTGCCGGTGATCGTGGCGCGCGGCGCCGCCTTTTACGCCAACTACGGCGCCGGGCGCTCGCGCGGCACGCTGCCCATCCAACTCGCTGGCAACCTGCGCACCCCGGGCCTGGTCGAGAAGGCCTTTGGCGTCAGCCTGCGCGAGCTGATCGAGGACTTTGGCGGCGGCACCGCCAGTGGCCGGCCAGTCAAGGCGGTGCAGATCGGCGGCCCGCTCGGTGCCTATCTGAGCGCGGCCGAGCTCGACCTGCCGCTCGACTACGAAACGCTGGCGCAGCATCAGGCCATGGTCGGCCACGGCGGCATCGTGGTCTTTGACGACCGCGCCGACATGGCCGCACTGGCGCGCTATGCCATGCACTTCACTGCCATCGAGAGCTGCGGCAAGTGCACGCCGTGCCGCATCGGCGCCGTGCGCGGGCGCGAGCTGATCGAACGCATGCAGCACGCGCCCGCACAGGCCGCCGAACGGGCGGCCGAACTCGAAGCGCTGTGCGACCTCATGGAACACGCCTCGTTGTGCGCGCTCGGCGGCATGACCCCCTACCCGGTGCGCTCGGCGATCCGGTTGTTCCCGGCCGACTTCGGCCTGCCCCGCCCCAACCCAGCCAAGGAGAGCGCCCATGTGGAGTGAACTGCGCCGGCTCAAAGCCGATACCGACTACGGCACACCACCGCGCGACGGCGCCCCGGTGGCCCTAGAGATCGATGGCGTGGCGGTCACGGTGCCTGCGGGCAGCTCGGTGCTGCTGGCGGCCACCGAGGCCGGCTCGCAGGTGCCCAAGCTGTGCGCCTGCGACACGCTCGAGCCCTTTGGCAGCTGCCGCGTCTGCTTGGTGGAGATCGAGGGCAAGCGCGGCTACCCGGCCAGCTGCACCACCCCGGTGGAAGCGGGCATGGTGGTGCGCACCGCCACGCCGCGGCTGCAGGCGCTGCGCCGCGGTGTGCTGGAGCTGTACCTGTCCGACTTTCCGGCCGACGAAATCGCGGGCGGCTGGAGCGAATTCCACCAAACCCTAGAGCAAGTGGGTGTGCGCAGCCACCCCTACGGCCACAACGGGGCCAGCCACGCCGGGGCGCCAGTCGATCAGTCCAACCCCTACTTTTTGTTCGACCCGGCCAAGTGCATTGTCTGCAGCCGCTGCGTGCGCGCTTGCGAAGAAATCCAGGGCACCTTTGCCCTGGCCCTGCAAGGGCGCGGCTTCGACACCCAAGTCGTGGCCGGGCAGAACCAGCCCTTTTTCGAATCCGACTGCGTCAGCTGCGGTGCCTGTGTGCAGAGCTGCCCGAGCCAAGCCCTAGTTGAAAAAAGCCTTTTTGATGGAGCCAACGATCATGCCACTGCCACTGCAACCTGAACGCAGCGTCGTCACCGTCTGCGCCTACTGCGGCGTGGGCTGCGCCCTCGAGGCGCAAACCCGAGCCGGCCGCATCGTGCGCATGCTGCCTTGGAAAGAGGGCAAATCGAACCACGGCCACAGCTGCGTCAAAGGCCGCTTTGCCTACAACTACTACAACGACCCGGACCGGGTGCGCACGCCGCTCATCCGCGATTCGATCGACGAACCTTGGCGCGAAGCCTCGTGGGACGAGGCCATCGCCTTTGCCGCCGCCGGCCTGCGCGGGGTGCAGCAGCGCCACGGTGTGCGCTCGATCGGCGCGGTCTCGAGCTCGCGCTGCACCAACGAAGAAATCTACCTGACGCAAAAACTGGCGCGGGCCGTGTTTGGCAACAACAACATCGACAACTGCGCGCGCATCTGCCACTCCCCGACCCAGTTTGGCCTCTCGGCCACCATCGGCGCGGGCGCGGCCAGCCAGCATTTCGACTCGATCTTGCAAGCCGACGTGATTTTGGTGGTGGGAGCCAACCCCACCGAGGGGCACCCGGTGTTTGGCTCGCTGCTCAAGCGCCGCGTGCGCCAAGGCGCCACGCTGCTGGTGATCGACCCGCGGCGCACCGAAACCGTGTCGTCGCCGCACTGCCAGGCCACGGTGCATCTGGCGCTGCGCCCGGGCACCAATGTGCTGGTGCTCAACAGCGTGGCGCACGTGATCGTGACCGAAGGCCTGTACCGCGAAGCCTTTGTGCGCGAGCGCTGCGAGTGGCCCGAGTTCGAGCGCTGGCAGGCGCTGGTATCCGACCCGCGCTACGCCCCCGAAGTCGCCGGCCCCGAGGCCGGGCTCGACCCCGAGGCCATCCGCACGCTGGCGCGGCGCTATGCCGCCGGCCCCAACTCGGCCATCTACTACGGCCTGGGCGTGACCGAGCATTCGCAAGGCTCGACCGGCGTCATGTGCTTGGGCAACCTGGCGCTGGCCTGCGGCATGCTGGGCCGCGAAGGCGTGGGCGTCAACCCCTTGCGCGGGCAGGGCAACGTGCAGGGCGGCAGCTGCTTGGGCAGCTGGCCACACGTCTATTCCGGCTATCGCTTCGTCTCCGACCCCGAGGTGCGCGCCAGCTTCGAAGCCGGCTGGGGCGTGGCCCTAGACCCGGAGCCGGGTCTGCGCCTGCCCAATATGTTTGACGCCGCCGTGGGCGGCGACTTTCGCGGCATGTTCATCATGGGCGAAGACCCGGTGCAGAGCGACCCGAACCAGAACCACGTCATCGCCGCCATGCGCAACATGGAGTTTGTGGTGCTGCAAGACCTGTACCGCAACGAAACCTCAAAGTACGCGCACGTGCTGCTGCCGGGCAGCTCCGCGCTCGAAAAAGACGGCACCTTCACCAACGCCGAGCGCCGCGTCAGTCGGGTGCGCCAGGTGGTGCCGCCGCTGGCCGGCCTGCAAGACTGGGAGGTCGTGGTGCGGCTGATGAACGCCATGGGCTACGCCACCCAGTACCGCGACGCCGGCGAGGTGCTGCTGGAGCTGGCAAGCCTCACCCCCGCCTACAGCGGCCTGTCGTTCGAGCTGCTCGAGCGCGTCGGCTCGGCGCAGTGGCCGGTCGATGCCAAGGCGCCCGAGGGCACCGAGGTGCTGCACCTCGAGCGCTTCCCGCGCGCCAACGGCTTGGGCACCTTCATGCTCACCGGCTACGTGCCCACCACCGAGCGCAGCAGCGAGCGCTACCCGCTGCTGCTCACCACCGGCCGCATCCTCACGCAATACAACGCCGGCACCCAGACCCGGCGCAGCGCCAACAGCCAATGGCACCCCGAAGACGTGCTCGAAATCAGCGCCGCCGACGCCATCGCGCGCGGCATCCGCGACGGCGAGCAGGTGCAAGTGAGCAGCCGCTTTGGCAGCACGCAGCTCAAGGCGGTGTATTCGCAGCGCGTCAACCCGGGCGTGGTCTATACCACCTTCCACCACGCCGAGTCGCGCGTCAACGCGCTCACCTCAGACCGCTCCGACTGGGCCACCAACTGCCCCGAGTACAAGGTCACGGCGGTCGAGGTGCTGCGCGTCGCCGCGCCGGCGGGCGTGAGCGCTGCCAGCACCCAAGCCAGCGAGGTGCTGGCATGAGCAGCCCCGCGCACCTCCACGCCCCACCCAGCGCCGAGCCGGCCGTGATGGAGCTCGAGCGCCTGCTGACCATGGCCGGGCAGATCGGGGATTTCTTTGCCCCCTACCCGCCCGAGCGCGCCGCCGAGGGCGTGCGCAACCACCTGCGTAGCTACTGGGAGCCGCGCATGCGCGCGGCGCTGCTGGCGCACATCGAAGCCGGCGCCCACGGCCTAGCGCCCCAAGTGGTGGCCGGCGCGCGCCTGCTGCAAGACGAGGCTGCGGCAAAAAAAAGCTACTACGGGCCGCCCAAGGCTTGAGGCTGGTGCGGGGGGCGGGCGTGAGCCATGCTGCCCCTCAGCCCGGCCGACCATCGATGCGCGGCAAGCCGTACCAGCGCAGCATGCGCAGCGCCCACGGCAGCAGTGCCAGCGTCCAGAGCAGCGCGGCGGCCAGCGTCAGGCCCAGCAGGTAGCGCAGATCGACCAAGTCCGAGACCACCCGCAGCACCGTGGCCAGCTGCAGCAGCCAAAACAGGCTCCACACCAGCCGGTCGGCCACCAACAAACGCCCGCTGTGCCCGCACGAGACCCGGGTCACCATCGCCAGCAGCAGCGAGCCCATAAAACCCATGGTGATGGCGTGCATGGCCCCCAGCGTCCAGGGCGCATCGCCCGAGAGCAGCATCCAGAAGTGGCCGATCGAATCGATCAAAAACGCCAGCCCGAGCCACAAAAAACCGATGTGCAGCATCGCCAGCAGCCGAATGCGCAGGCTCTGCACCAACCCCCAGACAAAGGCCAGCCCGAGCAGCACCATGCCCGAGACCAACAACCAAAAGCTGCCCAGCGCCGCCCACAGGCGCAGCTCCCATTCCAGCCACTCGACCCAGACCATGAGCAGGCGCAGCGCGATCGCCAGCAGCAAAAACAGCAGCACCCAGAGCGGGCGCCAGATGCTGATCATGGGCAGGGCGCTGGAAGTGAAGAACGGGATCATGCGGTGCGCCACCGTCACATAGACCACCACCACAAAGCCCCACAAGCCACTGGTCAGCCACGCCCGCGCCAGCGAGGGCTGGTCCCAAGCCAGCGCCAGCAACATACCGGCCAAGCACAGCAGCCCTAGGCCCCAAGCGCCAGCGATCAGGCGCGCGTGCACCTGATCGGCCACCCGGCTTTGGCGCAGCATGGCGAGCAAATGCCACAGGCCCGCGCACAGCCCCAGCCACGCTAGGGCACCCCCAACCAAGGCAACCGTGCCGCCCAATTGGGCTCCCAGCAACCACAGACACCAACCCAACCCCTGCAGCCACAGCCCGGGCGCGACTTGGCGCGCCGTCGGCCCCTCGATGCCGAGCCAGCGCGGCCCGGCGGTGTACAAAAACCCCAGAAAAAACAGCGGCACGAAGCCATAGGTCATGACCGCGCCATGAACCAGACTCGGGTACCAGACCAGCGGCCACACCAGCGCCTCGGGCAGCCAGGCGCTGCGCACCAGCTGCACGTTGAGCCACCACAGGCTCGACAAAATCAGCAGCACGCACGCCAGCGCAAAGGCCAGCCGGTGCGGCGCCCAGTACAGGGCGCGCCAACTCCAGCGCGCTGGCGCAGCAGCAGGTGGGGGCGGCGCGTTCATGGCAAATAATCGATGCACATCACGCGCCATCATGGCACCCAGACTGACACGGCGCCATCCTTCTGCGGCCGGGCCTGTGCCGTGCAAGAGGAGGATGCTGCGGGTTGCGCCCTAGTTCTTTGGAACTAGAACCCAGGGCGGCCCCAGCGGCGACAATAGCCCCCGAGTACGCCCCTATGATGCCCAAACGCCGACTTTCGACCCAGTTTTTGGTGCTGGGCTTGGCGCTGCTGGGTTTGGCGCTGGTCTCCATCGCCTCCACCATGTGGGTCACGCGCAAGCTCGACGGCGGCGCCGCCGCCGTGAACGAAGCCGGGCGCTTGCGCATGCAAGCCTGGCGCCTGCTGAGCGCCGAACTGGCGCAGCACGACCTGCAGGCGCGCGCCGTGCTGGTGCAGGAGTTCGAGCACAGCTTGGATTTGCTGCGCCGGGGCGACCCGCAACGCCCCCTGCTCGTGCCTTGGAACGCCGCCACCCGGGCCAAGTTTGAAGCCTTGCAGACCTCTTGGCTGCAGCTGCGTCCGGTGCTATCGGGCGCATACGGCCCAGCGCTCGGCCATGGGCAATTGGTCACCGAGGTCGATGCCTTCGTCGATGAGGTGGACCTGTTGGTGCTGGCGATCGAACGCGTATTGGTGCGCTTTGGCGCCCTCTTGACCCTGTTTCAGTTCGTGATGATGGCGCTGGCGGTCGCTGGGGCGATCTTGGCGCTCTACATGGGTCATTTGTACGTCGCCTTCCCCGTGCGCCGCCTGATCGAGGCCCAGAACCGGGTGCAAGCGGGCGAGTTCGGCGCGCGCATTCCGCCCGAGGCGCACGACGAGTTCAACCAGCTCGCCGCCGGCTTCAACCACATGACCCAGACCTTGGGCGAGCTCTACCAAGGGCTGGAGCGCCGGGTCGAAAACAAGACGCGCGACCTGCGCGCCGAGCGCGAGCGCCTGCGCGTGTTGTACGAAGTCAGCAGCTTTCTGATCGACGCCCGCTCGATGGACGAAATCACGCGCGGATTTGCCCAGCGCGTGCGCGCCTTCAGCCAGGCCGATGGCCTGGCCCTGCGCTGGACCGACCCGGCCAACCAGCGCTACCTGATGCTGGGCAGCGAGGCCCTGCCGCCCGAACTGGTCGAGGGCGAACACTGCATCGAGGCCGGCGCCTGCGCCTGCGGCCAGTTGCCCGAGCAGGCGCGCACACGCGTGATACCCATCGTCAGCGCCACCGACGCGCGCTTGGGCAACTGCGCCAAGGCCGGCTTTGTCAGCCTGATCACGGTACCGATTCGGGTCCAGGAGCGTTTGCTGGGCGAGATCGACCTGTTCTTTCGCCACCCGGCCACCCTGACCGAGGCCGACCGCGCGCTCTACGAAGCCTTAGCCAGCCAACTGGCCGCCGCCCTCGAACACCTGCGCAACACCGCCCTGCTGCGCGAAGCTGCGGTGAGCGAGGAGCGCACCCTGCTGGCGCGCGAACTGCACGACTCGATCGCCCAGTCGCTGGCTTTCCTCAAGATCCAGGTCACGTTGCTGCGCCAGGCCTTGCAGCGCGCCGACACGCAGCTGGTGCAGCAGGCACTGGAGGAAATCGACGCCGGCGTGCGCGAGAGCACCAGCGACGTGCGCGAACTGCTGGTGCACTTTCGCACCCGCACCAACAGCGACGACATGGCGCAGGCCCTGCGCGCCACCCTGAGCAAGTTCGAGCACCAAAGCGGCATCAAAACCGAGCTCGAGCTGCAGGGCCAGGCGATCGAGCTGCCCTCCGACGTGCAGCTGCAGGTGCTGCATGTGCTGCAGGAAGCCTTGTCGAACGTGCGCAAGCACGCCCACGCCAACCGGGTCTGGCTCAGCGTCGAACGCGGCCCAGTGTGGCGCTTCAAGGTGCGCGACGACGGCTGCGGCTTCGAGCCCAAGCCACCCGCTGCCGACGACACCCACGTCGGTTTGCATATCATGCGCGAACGCGCCGAGCGCATCGGCGCCCGGGTGCAGATCGAATCGCGCCCGGCGCACGGCACCGAAGTCTGCCTCGAACTCCCAACCGCCACTCAAAGCAACGCCGCATGAACCCAGCCCCCACCCCGCCCATCCGCCTGCTGGTGGTCGATGACCACAACCTGTTTAGACGCGGCCTGATCGCGCTGCTGGCGCAGGATGCGCGCTTTGAAGTCGTGGGCGAGGCCGCCGACGCCTCGCAAGCCCTGCAGGTGCTGGGCCAGCAGCGCCCCGATCTGGTCTTGCTCGACAACCACATGCCGGGTGTGCTCGGGGTGCAGGCCATTGCCGACCTCAAGCGCGCCCAGCCGGGCGTGCGCGTGCTCATGCTGACGGTGAGCGAAAACGTCGAAGACCTGGCCGCCGGGTTGCGCGCCGGTGCCGACGGCTACTTGGTCAAGACCATCAACACCGACGCCCTGTGCGACTCGATCCAGCGCGTCTGGGACGGCGACTCGGTCATCAGCCCCGAGATGATGGGCAAACTGGTCGGGCTTTTGCGCCACCCCCCCGACACCCCATCCGCTGCTCCAGCCAACCCGGCCGCTGACTCCGCGCCGGCGGCGGCGCGCAGCCAAGCGCTGCACGCGCTCAACCCCAAAGACCCGATCCACACCCTGTCGCCGCGCGAAAGCGAAATCCTAAAGCTCATCGCCAAGGGCGACAGCAACAAGCACATCGCGCGCGCGCTGGGCATCGCCGAGACCACGGTCAAAATCCACGTCCAGCACATTTTGCGCAAGCTCAACCTGAGCAACCGCGTCCACGCCGCCGTCTATGCCAGCGAGCGCGGGCTGAGCTAGCGCTGCGCCCTGCTCCTGCACCCGATCTACTCCCAACGGCCAGGGTAGGCATGCCCCGGGGTCGGCCATGCGGCAGGGGCGCCCGACATCATTGAGCAGGATGGGCAAAGCGGGCGGCAGCGGACACAGTGCGGGTTGCGGGCCCACTCAACGCTGCATCCTAGGCAAGCAGCCACCCGTGCCCGCTCCCCAGCCCAACGGAGCCCAAACCATGCCCACCCACCCACCCCGCACGAGGGCCACCCCATGAACCCGCGCCCAGTTCACGTTCAGGCGCAGACGCACAGCGGCACCGGCCTCAGGCGCAAGCAATTGTCGGTGGCGATCATGAGCACGCTCGCCTTTACGGTCTGCTTCATGGTCTGGATGATGTTTGGCGTCATCGGTGTGCCGATCAAGCAAGAGCTGCAACTGAGCGCGACCGAGTTCGGCCTGCTCACCGCCACCCCGGTGCTCACCGGCGCGCTGATCCGGATTCCGCTCGGCATGTGGACCGACAAGTTCGGCGGGCGCATCGTCTTTTTCCTGCTCATGCTCTCGACCGTGGTGCCGATCTGGCTCATCAGCCACGCCACCGAGTTTTGGCAATTCTTGGTGCTCGGGCTGTTCGTCGGCCTGGCCGGTGGTTCGTTCTCGGTCGGCACGCCCTACGTGGCGCGCTGGTTCGAGCCGCGCCACCAGGGCTTTGCCATGGGCGTGTTTGGCGCCGGCAACATGGGCGCGGGGCTGGGCAAACTGGTGGCACCCAGCCTGCTGGTGGCCTTTGGCTGGATTTTCGTGCCGCAGGTCTATGCGCTGTCGATGCTGGCCATGGCCTTGCTGTTTTGGTTCCTGACCTACAGCGACCCGCAGCACAAAGTCGATGCGCGCATCACCTGGCGCGAGCAACTGCAGGCGCTCAAAGACCCCACGGTCTGGAAATACTGCCAGTACTACTCGGTGGTGCTCGGTGGTTACGTCGCGCTTTCGCTGTGGATGGTGCAGTACTACGTGGGCGAGTTCGGCCTCGATATCCGCATCGCCGCCTTGCTGGCCTCGGTGTTTTCGCTCTCCGGCGGCGTGCTGCGCGGCGTCGGTGGCTGGCTGTCGGACCGCTACGGCGCCCACCGCACCACCTGGTGGGTGATGTGGGTGAGCTGGGTCTGTTTGTTCCTGCTCTCGTACCCGGCCACCACCTACACCATCCAAACTGCAGGCGGCCCCGTCACCTTCACGCTCGCGCACAACGTCTGGAGCTTCACGGTGCTGATGTTCGTGCTCGGCATTGCCTGGGCTTTTGGCAAGGCATCGGTGTGCAAATACATCGCCGACGATTACCCGAGCAACATCGGCGTCATCATGGGCATCGTCGGCTGCATCGGCGCGCTCGGCGGCTTCGTGCTGCCGATCATGTTCGGCATGCTGCAAGACCTGACCGGCGTGCGCTCGACCGCCTTCATGCTGCTGTTTGGCGTGGTCTGGGTGTCGCTGATCTGGATGTACTGGACCGAAGTGCGCAACTCGGATTACCTCAAGCGCCCCAAAGCCCACACCCCCGCGCCCGCCACCGCACCCTAGTTCTTCGGCACAACACCCCAGGCGCCCTTCGGGAGAATGGGCAAAACCCTGCCAAAGCGGCAGAGTTGATGCCCAACCCCGGCCGCTTTATGGCCGTGGCTTAACCCGAGGGGAATCTTATGGAAGTGATGTTGGCCTACGACCACTCACGCAATGCCCGCATTGCGCTTGAGGCCGTGAAAAAAATGTTTCTCATGGCGCGCGAACTGCCCCGCGTCACCTTGGTCACCGTGATCGAGGAGCCCGGCAGCAACGCCAACTCGGGTGACGAGCTGTTCAGCGCCCAGTACCAAGAGCAAAAAGCCGGCACCGAAGCGGCCGCCGCCGAACTGGCCTTGGCCGGCTTTGCGACCCGGGTGCTGGTGGCCGAGGGCGACGCGCGCAAGATGCTGCTGCAAGCCACCGAGCAGCACCGGCCCGACGTGCTGGTGATCGCGCGCCACTCGTACAAGCCCGATGGCAACTTCATCGCCCGGCGCATCGACGCGCTCTTCGACGAGCTCGACCACATGACCTTTGGCACCGTCAGCGCCTTCTTGGCGCGCCGCGCCCAGTGCCCCTTGCTCATCATCCCGACCCAAGAAGGCTAAGGGCCAACAACCCGCCAGCCCATACCCATCATGCAAGTCGCCGACTTATTTCGCTACAAAAACCCGGAAATCAAAGCCCTCCACCTGACGTGGATCGCTTTTTTCATGACCTTCTACGTCTGGTTCAACATGGCGCCGCTGGCGGCCATGATGCTCCAGTCCGAAGACTGGCTGACGCGCGAGGACATCCAGATCTTTGCCATCGCCAACGTCGCGCTGACCATTTTGGCGCGCGTCTTCGTCGGCATGGCGCTGGACCGCTGGGGTCCGCGGCGCGTGTTCTCCGCCCTGCTGGTGGTCATGGCCATCCCGACCTTCGTCTTCGCCTTTGGCGACAGCCGCGAGGTGTTGTTCGTCTCGCGCTTGGTCATGTCTTGTGTCGGGGCCTCGTTCGTGATCGGCATCCACATGACGGCGCTGTGGTTCAAACCGCGCGACATCGGTTTTGCCGAAGGCTTCTACGCCGGCTGGGGCAACTTCGGCTCGGCCGGGGCGGCGCTCACCATCCCCTCGATCGCCATGTACGTGTTTGGCGGCGACGACGGCTGGCGCTACGCCATCGCCATGTCGGGCACGGTGATGGCGCTGTATGGCGTGTTTTACTGGTTCGCCATCACCGACGGCCCCAAGCCCGGCACCCAGCGCAAGCCGCGCAAGGCCTCGGCGCTGGAAGTCTCGTCCTACGGCGACATGGTGTTGCACATCCTGTTCACCATCTTCCTCACCGGCGTGCTGGCGATCGTGGTCTATCGCATCCATCTGTCGGGCTTCATCGGCGACAACTTGTCCTACGCGCTCTATCTGGGCATCGCGCTCATCATCATCTACCAGGTGGTGCAGATCCTGCGCGTCAATCTGCCCATCCTCAAGCGCGGCGTGCCCGAAGACGACCGCTACCCCTACAAGTCGGTGGCGGCGCTGCACGTGACCTACTTCGCCAACTTCGGCGCCGAAATCGCCGTGGTCTCGATCCTGCCGATGTTCTTCCTCATGACCTGGGGTTTGTCGCCGGTGCAGGCGGGTCTGGTGGCCTCGACCTTCGCCTTCGTCAACCTGGTGGCGCGTCCGTTGGGCGGGCTGGTTTCAGACCGCTTTGGCAACCGGCGCTTCGTCATGGCGGCCTACATGTTTGGCATCGGGTTTGGCGCGGTGCTCATGGGCTTGCTCGACAGCAGCTGGCCGCTGGTGATCGCGATCTGCTTCACGATCCTGTTCTCGGTCTTCGTGCAGGGGGCCGAAGGGGCGACGTTCGGCATCATCCCCTCGATCAAGCGGCGCGTGACCGGGCAGATCTCGGGCATGTGCGGCGCCTACGGCAACGCCGGCGCGGTGTTCTACCTGTTCATCTTCATGTACGTCACGCCGCAGCAGTTCTTCTTCATCATCGCCGCCGGGGCCTTCATCAGCTGGCTGGTGTGCGTGATCTGGCTGCAAGAGCCCAAGGGCGGCTTTGACGAGAACTACGTGCTGTCGTCGGTGGACCACGCGATCGCCGAGGAGAACCGGCTCAAGGAAGACGCGCGCAGCCGCTTGGGCCAGTTCCTGGCCGGCAACCAAGGCGTGGAGCTGAGCCAGAAGAACGACGGCTTCCAACTCACGGCCAAGTTCCGCGACCTCGACGACCTGCGCACCTTGGTGCAGCAACTCGAGCAAAAGGGCCTCAAAGGGCATTAGTTCCTTCGACCGATGGCGGCGCCGCGTGCCATCGCTCTTTCAGAGTCGGCGCGCCAGCCCCTTCGAAGGATGTTCAAGTCGTGCCGCAAGCGGCACAGTCGAACCCAGCCACCGGGGTGTTTGCGCCCCCAGCGCCTGCAACCGATTACGCACGCGCTGCAGCTCATTTTTAACGGAGAGCACAGTATGAACAACCGAACCAGCGCCCAGTCGAAACCGATCTGGTCGCCCAACGTGACCGAATGGCGCCCCGAGGACCCGGTTTTTTGGAACAGCCGCAAGTGGCTGGCGATCCGCACCCTGATCATCGCCTTCTTGGCGCTGCACTTGGCGTTTGCGGTCTGGTTTACCTGGAGCGCGCTGGTGGTGCGCCTGCCGGGCTTGGGCTTTCAGCTCACCGTCGATCAGCGCTTCTGGCTGCCGGCGATGGCGCTGCTCATGGGCGCGGTGGCGCGCTTTCCGCACACCTTTTTGGTGCTCAAGATCGGCGGCATGTGGACCACCTTCATCTTCACGCTGGCGCTGCTGATCCCGATCTTTGGCATCGGGCACGTGGTGCAAGACCCGACCACACCGTTCTGGGTGCTGCTGTTCTGGGCCGGTGTCGCGGGGCTGTGTGCCGGTGGGCAGATCTCTTCTACCGCGGCCAACATCAGCCTGTGGTTTCCCAAGCGCATCGGCGGCTCGGCGCTGGGCTTCACCATCGGCTTTGGCAACCTGGGGGCCTCGACGGCGCAGTTCTTGGTGCCCGCCGCCATCGGCGTGGGGCTGTTTGGCGCCATTGCCGGCGACTCGATGATGTTCAGGGTGCTCAACCCAGCGACGCTCGAGGTGGTGCGCGAGGTTCTGATGTACCCACAAAACGCGGCCTACATCTGGCTCATCCCGACCCTGATCATGGCCGTGCTGGTGCTGTTTGGCATGAAGAACCACCCGGCGCGCGGCGACTTCATGGAGCAGATGCAGATCGTCAAGCTCAAGCACACTTGGGTGCAGACCATCCTCTACACCTTCACCTTCGGCACCTTTTCGGGCTTTGTCGCCTCGACGCCGCTGCTGATCCGCGAAGTGTTCCACGGCCTGCCCAACGCCCCCGACCCCCTCGCCTACGCTTGGATCGGGCCGCTGGTGGGGGCGCTGATTCGGCCCCTCGGCGGCATCTTCTCCGACAAGTTTGGCGGCTCGAACATGACCATGCTGGTGTTCGCGATCATGGCCAGCTCGGCCATCGGCCTGACCTTCCTCACCGCACCGACTTCATCCGAGCAGTTCACCCTGTTCTTCATCGTGCTGCTGGGCATCTTCTTGGGTGCTGGCATCGGCAACGCCAGCGTGTTCAAGCAGATCGTGATGATCTTCGAGCCCAAGCAAGCCAGCCCGGTGCTGGGCTTTACGGCGGCGATGGCGGTGTTGCTGCTGGGCTTTTTTGTGCCGATCCTGTTTGGTCGCTCGTTTGCCATGACCGGCAGCCCCAATGCCGCGCTCTATTTCTTCGCCTTCCTGTACTTCGTGGGCATCGCGCTCAACTACTGGTACTACTGGCGCAAAGGCGCCGAGAAGCCCTGCTGATCCCGCCCAAGCCACCTTTCACACTGGAGACCCAGCCATGAGCCATTTCCTTGACCGTTTGACCTTCTTCAAGCTGGCACGCGAACCGTTTGCCGACGGCCACGGCCGCACCACCGCCGAAGACCGCACCTGGGAAGACGCCTACCGCAACCGCTGGGCGAGCGAGAAGATCGTGCGCTCGACCCACGGCACCAACTGCACCGGCTCCTGCAGCTGGAAAATCTACGTCAAGGGCGGCATCGTGACCTGGGAGACCCAGCAGACCGACTACCCGCGCACGCGCTGGGACATGCCCAACCACGAGCCGCGCGGCTGCGCCCGTGGCGCCTCCTACAGCTGGTACCTGTACAGCGCCAACCGGGTCAAGTACCCGATGGTGCGCGGCCGGCTGCTGGAGCGCTGGCGCGCCGCGCTCAAGGTGGCCAAGACGCCGGTCGATGCCTGGGCGCTGATCGCCGACGATCAGGCGGCGCGGCGCGACTACCAGCAGGTGCGCGGCATGGGCGGCTTCGTGCGCTCGACTTGGGACGAAGTCAACCAGCTCATCGCCAGCGCCAACGTCTATACGATCAAAAAATACGGCCCCGACCGCATCATCGGTTTTTCGCCTATTCCCGCCATGAGCATGGTGTCCTACGCCGCCGGCTCGCGCTACATGAGCCTCATCGGCGGCGTGAGCATGAGCTTTTACGACTGGTACTGCGACCTGCCGCCCGCCAGCCCGCAGATCTGGGGCGAGCAGACCGACGTGCCCGAATCGGCCGACTGGTACAACTCGGGCTACATCATCGCTTGGGGCTCGAACGTGCCGCAGACGCGCACCCCGGACGCGCACTTCTTTACCGAGGTGCGCTACAAGGGCACCAAAACGGTGGCGGTCACGCCCGACTACTCCGAAGTCGCCAAACTGTCCGACATCTGGCTGCACCCCAAACAGGGCACCGACGCGGCGCTGGCCATGGCCATGGGCCACGTGGCGCTCAAGGAGTTCTACTTCCCCGACAGCGGCGTGCGCAGCGCCTACTTCGATGACTACGCGCGCCGCTACACCGACTTGCCGCTGCTGGTGCTGCTCAAAGAGCAAACCCTGCCCGACGGCAGCACCACCCTAGTGCCCGACCGCTACCTGCGCGCCAGCGACTTCAACGGCAAGCTCGGGCAGACCAACAACCCAGAGTGGAAAACCGTGGCCTTCGACAGCAACGGCAAAGCGGTGCTGCCCAACGGCTCGATCGGCTTTCGCTGGGGCCCCGAGGGGCGCGCCGACCAAGGCAAATGGAACCTCGAGGCCAAAGAAGCGCGCGCCAACGAAGAAGTGCGGCTCAAGCTCTCGGTGCTTGAAGACGGCGCCCAAGAACACCAGATCGCCGAAGTGGCCCTGCCCTACTTCGCCGGCCGCGACGTGCCGCATTTCAGTTCCAACAAAATGGGCGGAGGAGACATCAACCGCGTGCGCGTGCCGGTGGTCAAGTTGCCGCTGAGCAAAGAAGACGGCGCGCCCCAGGCACTGGTGGCGACGGTGTTCGACTTGCAGGTGGCGCAGTACGGCATCGACCGCGGGCTGGGCAGCGGGGCCAAAAACTACGACGACAACGCCCCCTACACCCCGGCTTGGCAAGAGGCCATCACCGGCGTGCCGCGTCAGCAGGTGATCACGGTGGCGCGCCAGTTTGCCGACAACGCGCACAAGACGCACGGCAAATCCATGGTCATCATCGGCGCCGCCATGAACCACTGGTACCACGCCGACATGAACTACCGCGGCGTCATCAACCTGCTGATGATGTGCGGCTGCATCGGCCAAAGCGGCGGCGGCTGGGCGCACTACGTCGGGCAAGAGAAGCTGCGCCCGCAGTCGGGCTGGATTCCGCTGGCTTTTGCCACCGACTGGGCGCGCCCACCGCGGCAGCAGAACTCGACCTCGTTCTTCTACGCCCACACCGACCAGTGGCGCTACGAGCAGATCGGCGTCGCCGACATCCTGTCGCCGCTGGCCGACCCCAAAGCCTACGGCGGCAGCCTGATCGACTACAACGTGCGCGCCGAACGCATGGGCTGGTTGCCCAGCGCACCGCAGCTCAAGACCAACCCCTTGCAGGTGGTCAAGGACGCCGCCGCCGCCGGCATGGACCCCAAGGACTACGCCGTCAAGGCGCTCAAGGACGGCAGCCTGCAGATGAGCTGCGAAGACCCGGATGCGCCGCAAAACTGGCCGCGCAACCTGTTCGTCTGGCGCTCGAACCTGCTGGGCTCGTCGGGCAAGGGCCACGAGTACTTCCTCAAGCACCTGCTGGGCACGCAAAACGGCGTGCAGGGCAAAGACCTCGGCGCCGCCGACGCCAAGCCGACCGAAGTCGCTTGGCACGCCCAAGCGCCCGAAGGCAAGCTCGACTTGCTGGTGACGCTCGACTTTCGCATGAGCACCACCTGCCTGTACTCCGACATCGTGCTGCCCACGGCCAGCTGGTACGAGAAAAACGACCTCAACACCAGCGACATGCACCCCTTCATCCACCCGCTGTCGGTGGCGGTCGATCCGGTCTGGCAGAGCCGCTCCGACTGGGAGATCTACAAGGGCCTGGCCAAAGCGTTCAGCCAGGTCTGCGTCGGCCACTTGGGCGTAGAAAAAGAGCTGGTGCTGACGCCGCTGATGCACGACAGCCCGGCCGAGTTGGCGCAGCCCTTCGACGTCAAGGAGTGGAAAAAAGGCGAGTGCGATTTGGTGCCAGGCAAGACCGCACCGGCCATGACCGTGGTCGAGCGCGACTACCCCAACACCTACAAGCGCTTCACCGCGCTCGGGCCGCTGCTCAACAAACTGGGCAACGGCGGCAAGGGCATGGCCTGGAAGACCGAGACCGAAGTCACGCAGCTGGGCGAGCTCAACGGCATCACGCTGGAAGAAGGCCCGACCAAAGGCATGCCGCGCATCGTCAGCGACATCGACGCCTGCGAAGTGATTTTGCAGCTGGCGCCCGAGACCAACGGCCACGTCGCCGTCAAGTCTTGGGAGGCGCTGTCCAAGGTCACCGGGCGCGAGCACGCGCACCTGGCGCTGCACCGCGAGGACGAAAAAATCCGCTTCCGCGACTGCCAGGCGCAGCCGCGCAAGATCATCAGCTCGCCGATCTGGTCCGGGCTGGAATCCGAGAAGGTGTCGTACAACGCCGGCTACACCAACGTGCACGAACTGATTCCATGGCGCACCCTGACCGGGCGCCAGCAGTTCTACCAAGACCACGCTTGGATGCGCGCCTTTGGCGAGGGTTTTTCGAGCTACCGGCCGCCGGTGGACCTCAACACCACCGACGCCATCCACAACCGCAAGCCCAACGGCAACAAAGAGATTTTGCTCAACTTCATCACCCCGCACCAGAAGTGGGGCATCCACAGCACCTACACCGACAACCTGATGATGCTCACGCTCAACCGCGGCGGGCCGGTGATCTGGTTGTCCGAAGTCGATGCCAAGGCCGCCGGCATTGCAGACAACGACTGGGTCGAACTGTTCAACGTCAACGGCGCCATCTCGGCGCGCGCCGTGGTCAGCCAGCGCGTCAACCAGGGCATGGTGATGATGTACCACGCGCAAGAGAAGATCATCAACACGCCGGGTTCCGAAATCACCGGCCACCGCGGCGGCATCCACAACTCGGTCACGCGCGCCGTCACCAAGCCGACGCACATGATCGGCGGCTACGCGCAGCTGAGCTGGGGCTTCAACTACTACGGCACCATCGGCACCAACCGCGACGAGTTCGTGGTGGTGCGCAAGATGCACAAGGTCGATTGGCTCGACACCCCGGACGACCCGCAGCGCGCCAGCGCCGTCTTGTCGCAGGGCGAAAACCCCTGATGCCCACGCACCGCGAACAAGGAGCAATGCAATGAAAGTACGCGCACAGATCGGCATGGTCCTGAACTTGGACAAATGCATCGGTTGCCACACTTGCTCGGTAACGTGCAAGAACGTTTGGACCAACCGCCCCGGCGTCGAGTACGCCTGGTTCAACAACGTCGAGACCAAACCCGGCATCGGCTACCCCAAGGAGTGGGAAAACCAAAATCGCTGGAACGGCGGCTGGACCCGCAAGAGCGACGGCTCGATCGTGCCGCGCCAAGGGGGCAAGTGGTCGCTGCTGATGAAGCTGTTTGCCAACCCCAACCTGCCCGAAATCGACGACTACTACGAGCCCTTCACCTTCGACTACGAGCACCTGCACAGCGCGCCCGAAATGAAGACCGCGCCCACGGCACGCCCGCGCTCGCTCATCACCGGCCAGCGCATGGAGAAGATCGAATGGGGCCCGAACTGGGAAGAAATCCTGGGCGGCGAGTTCTCCAAGCGCAGCAAGGACTCCAACCTCGACAGCTTCGAGGCGGCGCAGAAAGCCATGGTGGGTGAGTTCGAAAACACCTTCATGATGTACCTGCCGCGGCTGTGCGAGCACTGCCTGAACCCGACTTGCGTCGCCTCCTGCCCATCGGGCAGCATCTACAAGCGCGAAGAAGACGGCATCGTGCTGATCGACCAAGACAAGTGCCGCGGCTGGCGCATGTGCGTCTCGGGCTGCCCGTACAAAAAAATCTACTACAACTGGAAAAGCGGCAAGGCCGAGAAGTGCATCTTCTGCTACCCGCGCATCGAAGCCGGCCAGCCCACGGTGTGCTCCGAGACCTGCGTGGGCCGCATCCGCTACCTCGGCGTGCTGCTCTACGACGCCGACCGCATCGAGCAAGCCGCCAGCGTGGCCCGCGACACCGACCTGTACCAGGCGCAACTCGACGTCTTTCTGGACCCCAACGACCCCGAGGTCATCGCCCAAGCCCTGCGCGACGGCGTGCCGCAGAACTGGCTCGACGCCGCCCGTGTGAGCCCGGTGTGGAAGATGGCGATGGACTGGAAGGTGGCGCTGCCGCTGCACCCGGAATACCGCACCCTGCCCATGGTCTGGTACATCCCGCCGCTGTCGCCCATCAGCGCCGCGGCCAACGCCGGCGCGCTCAACCTCAACGGCGTCATCCCCGACGTGAGCCAGTTGCGCATCCCGGTCAAGTATCTGGCCAACCTGCTCACCGCCGGCGACCCGTTCCCGGTGGTCAAGGCGCTCGAGCGCATGCTGGCCATGCGCGCCTACCAGCGCGCCAAGCACGTCGAGGGCGTGGTGAACCAAGAGGTGCTCGATCAGGTCGGGCTCGATGCGGCCACGGTCGAAGACATGTACCACATCATGGCCATCGCCAACTACGAAGACCGCTTCGTGATCCCGAGCACGCACCGCGAGTACGCCGAAAACGCCTACAACCTGCGCGGTGGCTGCGGCTTCAGTTTTGGCAACGGCTGCTCCGACGGCGAAACCGAAACCAGCCTGTTCGGGGCCGAGAAGAAGCGCACCATCCCCATCAAGGTAGGAGCCTGAGATGAGCCACCACAGCCCCCCACTGGCCCCGAGCATGCAGCTGACGCTGCGCGCGCTGGCGCACCTGCTGCGCTACCCCGACGCGGCCCTGCGCGCGCACCTGCCCGAGCTGCGCGCCGCCTTGCAACAAGAGGCCGCGCTCGCCGCGCCGCGCTTGGCCGAGCTCGAGCAGCTGCTGCAGCGCCTGCAGCACAGCAGCGGCCTGACGGTCGAGGCCGAGTACGTCGAGCTCTTTGACCGCGGCCGTGGCACGGCGCTGCACCTGTTCGAGCACGTGCACGGCGACAGCCGCGACCGCGGCCCGGCCATGATCGACCTGCTGCAAACCTACGAGCAAGCCGGCCTGTACCTGGACGCCGACGACCTGCCCGACTACCTGCCGGTGCTGCTCGAGTTCGCCTCGACCCAGCCGGCCGAGCAAGCGCGGGCCTTTCTGCACGAGACCGCGCACATCGTGCGCGCCATCTTCAGCGCCCTGCTCAAGCGCCAAAGCCCCTACGCCTGCGTGCTGGCGGCGGTGCTCGAGCTCGCCGGCGAGGCCGCCGAACCGGTGCCGGTGGCCGCCGACCCGGATCTCGATCAGGCCTGGGCCGAGCCGGCGGCGTTTGACGGCTGCGCCAGCAGCGGCCAAACGCGGCCCGATCAGCCGCAACCGATACGCTTTGTCAAGCCGTCCAAACCGTCGCATCAAGGAGCGCAGACATGAACTCGCTGCATCAGTTCTTCTTTGGCTACTTCCCCTACATCTGCTTGGCCGTGTTCTTGGTCGGCAGCCTGCTGCGCTTCGATCGCGACCAGTACACCTGGAAGACCGATTCGTCGCAGCTGCTGCGCACCGGCCAGTTGCGCTGGGGCAGCAACCTGTTTCACATCGGCATTCTGGTGATCTTTTTTGGCCACACCGTCGGCCTGCTGACCCCGCCTTGGATCTATGAGATTTTTATCAGCACCGCCGACAAAAAGCTCATGGCCATCAGCGTCGGCGGCGTGGCTGGGGTGCTGGGCCTGATCGGCCTGAGCCTGCTGCTGCACCGGCGCCTGAGCGATCCGCGCATCCGCGCCACCAGCAAGAGCGCCGACATCTTGATTCTGTGGCTGCTGTGGGCCCAGTTCGCGCTCGGCTTGGCCACGATCTGGGGTTCGGTGCAGTACCACCTCGATGGTGCCAAGATGGCGCAGTTGTCGGCTTGGGCGCAGCACATCGTGACATTCCGCGCCGGCGCCGCCGAGCTGCTGGTCGATATCGGCTGGATCACCAAGGCGCACCTTGTGCTGGGCATGACGCTGTTCCTGGTGTTTCCGTTCAGCCGCTTGGTGCACGTCTGGAGCGGCTTTGGCACCTTGGCCTACCTGCGGCGCCCCTACCAACTGGTGCGCAGCCGCCGCTTGGGTCTGGGCGAGCGTTCGGACGCGCCACGCTGAACCGCCTGCACCCCCACAACCACGGACATCCCACCCAAGCCTGAAAGCCAGACCCACTATGAACGACTTGACTGAAGCCACGCGCACGGGTTGCGGTGGCGGTGGTGGTGGCTGCCAGTGTGCCGCCCAAGCCGCCGAGGCAGCGGCCGCCACCGCGCCGCCGCTGCCGCGCATCAACGGCGTGGCGCTGCAACGCGCCGACGAGGCCCTGTCGCCGCCCGAACTGCGCGAGCGCGCTTACGCCGAGCTGCTGCGCCAAGAGGCGGTGCGCCGCGGCCTCTTGCCCGCCGCTGAGCACACCGATCTGGCCCCGACCTTGGACGAGGCGCAGCAGGAGTGCATCCAAGCCATGCTCGAGGCCGAGGTGCAAACGCCCGAGCCCAACCTCGAGGCGTGCGAGCGCACCTACCAGGCCCAGCGCCTGCAGTTCGTGGTCGGGCAGGCGGTGAACCTGCGCCACATCCTGTTTGCCGTCACCCCGGGGGTGAATGTGCACGCGCTGGCGCAGCGCGCCGAAACCGCGTTGCTGGAGCTGTCGCGCAAAGAAGCCGCGCCGCAGCGCTTCGGCGAACTGGCGCGCGAGCTCTCCAACTGCCCCAGCGGCGCCCAAGGCGGCGAACTGGGCTGGATCGGCCCCGACGACTGCGCACCCGAACTGGCCAACGAGCTGTTCTTCCAGACCGACCAACTCGGCGGCATGGGGCTGCACCCGCGCTTGGTGCACACGCGCTTTGGCTTTCACATCGTCGAGGTGCTGGGCAGGCGCAAGGGCCGCCAGCTCGCTTTCGACGAAGTGCGCGAGCGCATCGAACGCCAGCTGCGCCTCAAGTCGCGCGCCACGGCACTGCGCCACTACATGCTGCTGCTGGCCGGTGCGGCGCAGATCGAGGCCCTCGATCTCGATCGCAGCACCGATCCCCTGGTGCAGTAAACCGTCCCTTGACCCCCAAACCGCTGTAGCAATGCGTGCGCCCAAGCGGGGTTGCGCGCAATAGGAGGCAAACTTGAAATTCGTCGATTGGAATATTGCCTCCCGGTTGGGCTTGAGTCATGGCACGTTGATCGTCATGATGCTGGCCTTGGTGGGCGTGGCCGTCTGGGGCTTTGTGCAGGTGCAGACGGTCAACACCCGGCTGATCGAGAGCGAATGGGTCAAGTCTGAAGCTGCCCACGTCATCAACGCCACCACGCGCGCCAATGCGCGGCGCAACCTCGAGATGTTGATCGTCACCGACCCGGCACAGATCACACAGATTCGGGGCCATATCGCGCAAAACCGCCAGCTCATCGACGATGCTTTTGCCACCCTTACCGAACTGACGCACGACCCCGAACACCAGCGCTTATTGGCCGATCTTTCCAGCAAACGCCGCGCCTACGTGGAATCGTTTGTGCGCGTCGGCCAGCTGGTTCAAGCAGGAGATCGCGAGGCCGCCGTCGCCCTCATGCTCAGTGAGACCCTGCCAGCCCTCGACGCCTTGCAAACCCCAATCAACGCCTTGGTGCAAGCACAACAAAGCACCGTCAACGACAGCAACGCCGAACTGAGCCAAACCATCTCCACGGCCCAGCTTTGGTTGCTTGCCTTGGGTCTGGCGGCTGCCGTGCTGGCCTTGCTGCTGGCGGTGTCGATTTCGCGCTCCATCACCCGGCCCTTGGTCGAAGCCGTGCAGCTGGCGCGCTGCGTTGCCGCTGGCGACCTGAGCCGACGGGTGCTTACCCAAGCGCGCCAAGACGAATGCGGCCAACTGCTCCAAGCGCTGCAGGACATGAATCAGTCACTGGGCAAAATCATCAGCCAAGTGCGCCAAGGCTCGCAATCGGTCGCCAGCGCCAGCGGCCAAATTGCAGCGGGCAACCAAGATCTGTCGGCGCGCACCGAGCACCAAGCCAGCGCGCTCGAACAGACCACGGCCTCGATGCAGGAGCTCACCCAAACCGTGCAGCGCAACACCGACAGCAGCCGCCACGCCAACCAACTCGCCGAGTCGGCCTCCCAGGTGGCGGTGCGTGGCGGCGAAGTGGTGGCGCAAGTGGTGCACACCATGGAGGCGATCAATACGTCGTCGCGCAAAATCGCCGACATCATCGGCGTGATCGACGGCATCGCGTTCCAAACCAACATCTTGGCGCTCAACGCCGCCGTCGAAGCCGCACGCGCCGGCGAGCAAGGGCGCGGCTTTGCTGTCGTCGCCAGCGAGGTGCGCAGCCTTGCCGGGCGCTCGGCCAGCGCCGCGCGCGAGATCAAGCAGCTCATCGGCACTTCGGTGAGCAACGTCAACGACGGCTGCAAGCTGGTCGAGCAAGCCGGCAGCACCATGGACGAAATCGTGGTGCATGTGCGCCGCGTCGCCGATCTGATGCGCGAAATCACCGGCGCCGAACTCAATCAGGCTGCGGGCATAGACCAGATCAACCAAGCCATCCATCAGCTCGATCAGGCCACACAACAAAACGCGGCGCTGGTTGAAGAATCGGCTGCAGCCGCTCAGTCCCTCAGCCTGCAAGCGCGCGAGCTGGCAGCGGCGGTGGGTGTGTTTAAGCTTCAGCAGGGCAACCAGCCCTTGCTCGATTGGCCCGCCTAAAACCCGGCACTTTTAGGGCTCATTTTTCATACACGGGAGTTCGAATGGCGTATTTTGAATGGGCTGATGATCTGGTCATAGACCGCGGCGTGATCGACGCCGACCACCAAAAACTGGTCGCCACCGTCAACGAACTGCACAGTGCCACCAGCCAAGGGCGCGGCCTTGAGGTGGTCGCTGACCTGCTCGACACCCTGCTGCGCGACACCCACGAACACATCCGGCGCGAAGAAAGCCTGATGGAGCGGCTGCGCTACCCCTACCTAAAGGAACACCGCGCCGCACATCAAGAATTCATTGATCTGCTCGGGCAACTCAAGCAGCGCCAGAGCGCCGGCGCCATCACGGTAGCGGCTCAACTGTCGAGCGTGTTGCGCGACTGGTTGTCGATCCACATCCGGCGCCACGACAAAAAACTGTTCTATTATTTGAACCAGAACCCCTCGCACCCTGCGGCGCGCCGCCTCCTGACTGCCAACCCCCGCACCCCATGACCCCGAATTCACCCCCAACCCCTGTCTTGCTCGAGCGCCTGCCCGACTTCGGCCTGCAACCCCTGCGCCTGCTCGGCCGCACCCTGCTGCCCATCGTGCAAGGGGGCATGGGGGTGGCGGTGTCGGCCTCGAGCCTGGCCGGTAGCGTGGCGGCGCTGGGGGCGGTGGGCACGCTGTCGTCGGTCGATCTGCGGCGCAAACACCCCGACCTGATGGAACAGACCGCGCATCTGGGCACCGGCCCCGAGGCGCGGCCGCTGATCGACGCCGCCAATATCGTGGCGCTGCGGCGCGAGATCGCGCGCGCGCGCGAAATCGCACAAGGCGGCGGCCTGCTGGCGATCAACATCATGAAGGCCATCAGCGCCTACAGCGCGCACGTGCGCGAGGCGCTGGCCTGCGGCATCGACGCGCTGGTGGTGGGCGCCGGGCTGCCGCTCGATTTGCCCGAAATGGCGCAAGACCACCCCAAAACCGCCCTCATCCCGATTTTGTCGGATGCGCGCGGTGTGCAGCTGATCGTGCG
>Ga0208370_100099_pt1 | contig 27791 bp, 23 predicted proteins | sample Subbio12Jun_QV11_FD_184822 | JGI IMG/M metagenome (GOLD analysis project Ga0208370, IMG submission 184822) | Serpentinite rock and fluid subsurface biosphere microbial communities from McLaughlin Reserve, California, USA -CR12Jun_QV11 (SPAdes) | ecosystem: Environmental > Terrestrial > Deep...
TGCGCCCGCGCCGCCCAGAGTTTCCGCGGCGAATTCGCCGCGGCCTCATTGAAGCTCTCTGTTGGAGGTTGGCGTGAGGGGGAGCTTGCGCGTTTCCGCGGCGAATTCGCCGCGGCCTCATTGAAGCATGGCTTCGCGCGCGCGCCGCGCCTCGGCCTCCAGGTGTTTCCGCGGCGAATTCGCCGCGGCCTCATTGAAGCCGGGTTGCGGCCGGTTGGCCGCGCTGGCGACCGAAGGTTTCCGCGGCGAATTCGCCGCGGCCTCATTGAAGCGTCTCGGTGACGCTGGTCGCCGTGCCGATGTAGCCACCCGTTTCCGCGGCGAATTCGCCGCGGCCTCATTGAAGCCAGGTCGAGAAAATCGCTTTGCTGCTCGTCGGCGTGTTTCCGCGGCGAATTCGCCGCGGCCTCATTGAAGCCACAGTGATCGACGCGCGCTCGAACTTCGCGTCGATGTTTCCGCGGCGAATTCGCCGCGGCCTCATTGAAGCCCGCTGTAGATGTCCTGGATGCCGACCAGCGTCGGGCGTTTCCGCGGCGAATTCGCCGCGGCCTCATTGAAGCGGCCTTGATTCGGGTCTTCTTGCTCATGATGGGTTCTGTTTCCGCGGCGAATTCGCCGCGGCCTCATTGAAGCACCATGGCGATTCCGTCCATGATGCAGTCCACCATGTTTCCGCGGCGAATTCGCCGCGGCCTCATTGAAGCAGGAACTCCGCGCCATAGCCCGCCATCTGCTCCTCAGTTTCCGCGGCGAATTCGCCGCGGCCTCATTGAAGCCCGGCACCCGGCGTACCCGTGACAAGTTTAATCGGGTTTCCGCGGCGAATTCGCCGCGACCTCATTGAAGCAGCGGAATCTTGCGCTTGACGGTGTGCATGGTCGCGTTTCCGCGGCGAATTCGCCGCGGCCTCATTGAAGCAACGACAACTCGATCAGCATGATCGAGCGGCAGGCGCGTTTCCGCGGCGAATTCGCCGCGGCCTCATTGAAGCGTTGGCTGTCAGATCGTGTCCCAAGCCGTGGTGTAACAGTCGGTCATCGCGACGCACTCGGGCGTCGGTGCTTGGTCAGTGCGCCACGGCTTGGGGACACGATCGTTGACGGCAACGACCACCGGTCATCAGCACGGCACCCCGCCGGCCCGGGCTGCTACACTTCGCGGTCTTTCAACGCCACTTTGGAACGCGCCATGGAGACCAATCCCGTGCGCCAGCGCATCGCCGAGCTCAAGGGCCGGCTGGATGCGTTGAGGGGGTACCTTTGACTACGACCGCAAGGTCGAGCGTCTCGAGGAAGTCAGCCGCGAGCTGGAAAGCCCGACGATCTGGAACGAGCCGGAGAAGGCCCAGGGCCTCGGCCGCGAGCGCGCCTCGCTGGAGAAGGTGGTCCATGGCCTGAAGGCGCTCGGCGAGGGGCTCGCCGGCGCGCTCGAACTGCTCGAACTCGCCGAGATGGAGAGCGACGAAGCCACCTTCCACGCCGTCGTCGCCGACGTCGACGGGGCGCAGGCGCACCTCGAGAAGCTGGAGTTCCAGCGCATGTTCAGCGGCAAGATGGACGGCGCCAACGCCTTCCTCGACATCCAGGCCGGCGCCGGCGGCACCGAGGCCCAGGACTGGGCCGAGATGCTGCTTCGCATGTACCTGCGCTGGTGCGAGTCGCGCGGCTGGAAGACCGAGCTGATGGAGGTGAGCGGCGGCGACGTGGCCGGCATCAAGTCCGCCACCGTGCGCATCGAGGGCGACTATGCCTACGGCTGGTTGAAGACCGAGACCGGCGTGCACCGCCTGGTGCGCAAGTCGCCGTTCGATTCCGACAACCGCCGGCACACGAGCTTCACCTCGGTGTTCGTCTCGCCGGAGGTCGACGACAACATCGACATCCAGATCAATCCGGCCGACCTCAAGACCGACGTCTACCGCTCCTCGGGCGCCGGTGGCCAGCATGTCAACAAGACCGAATCGGCGGTGCGCATCACGCACGTGCCGACCGGCATCGTCGTGGCCTGCCAGAACGGTCGCAGCCAGCACCAGAACCGCGACACCGCGATGAAGATGCTCGCCGCCAAGCTCTACGAGCTCGAGATGCAGAAGCGCAACGCCGAGAAGGACGCCGTCGAGGCGACCAAGTCCGACATCGGCTGGGGCAGCCAGATCCGCAACTACGTGCTCGACCAGAGCCGCATCAAGGACCTGCGCACCGGCATCGAGCGCAGCGATACGCAGAAGGTGCTCGACGGCGACCTCGACGAGTTCGTCGAGGCGAGCCTGAAGATGGGTCTCGAGGTTGGCGCCAAGCGGAGCGATGCGGCATGAGTGATTCCCCCCCCGACGAGAACAAGCTCATCGCCGAGCGGCGCGCGAAGCTTACGGCGCTACGCGGGCAGGGCGTGGCCTTCCCGAACGATGCCCGGCGCGAGCACTACGCCGGCGACCTGCAGGCGGAGTTCGCCGACAAGGACCGGTGGACCGCGGAGGCCCTGGAGGCCACCAACCGCCAGCTGCGCATCGCCGGCCGACTGATGGCCAAGCGCGTGATGGGCAAGGCCGCCTTCGCGCAGCTGCAGGACATGAGCGGCCGCATCCAGCTCTACCTCGTCGGCGCCGACCTCGGCGAGGCCTACGAAACCTTCAAGGGCTGGGACATCGGCGACATCGTCGCGGTCGAGGGCGGCCTCACGCGCACCAAGACCGGCGAACTGTCGGTGAAGGTCACCGCCATCCGCCTGCTCACCAAGGCGTTGCGCCCGCTGCCCGACAAGTTCCACGGCTTGAGTGATGTCGAGCAGCGTTACCGCATGCGCTACGTCGACACCCTCGTCAGCCCCGAATCGAAGGCGGTGTTCGAGACCCGCTCGCGCATCGTCCGCGCCATCCGGCACTGGCTGGACGCGCGGCGTTTCCTCGAGGTGGAGACGCCGATGATGCAGTACATCCCCGGTGGTGCCACGGCGCGGCCTTTCGTGACCCACCACAATGCGCTGGATCTCGATCTCTACCTGCGCGTGGCGCCGGAGCTGTACCTGAAGCGCCTCGTGGTCGGCGGCTTCGAGCGCGTCTACGAGATCAACCGCAACTTCCGCAACGAGGGCGTGTCGACCCGGCACAACCCCGAGTTCACCATGCTCGAACTGTACGAGGCCTACGCCACGTACATCGAGGTCATGGATCTCACCGAGGGCCTGATCCGCGACGTCGCGATGGAGGTGCTGGGTCGCACCGCGCTGGAGTGGGAGGGCCGGGCGATCGACCTGGAGCCCGCCTTCCGCCGCCGGCGCATGGATGATGCCGTGCGCGAGGCCGACCCGGCGATCACCGCCGCCGACTGCCGCGACCGCGAGGCGCTGGCCCGCCATTGCGCCCGCCACGGCATGCACGTGAAGCCCTCCCACGGCTGGGGACGGCTGCTGCTGGAGCTGTTCGAGGCGCTCGTCGAGGGCGATCTGGTCCAGCCGACCTTCATCACCCACTACCCGGTGGAGGTGAGCCCGCTCGCCCGCGAGAGCGACGCCGAGCCGGGCATCACCGACCGCTTCGAGCTGTTCATCGGCGGCAAGGAGATCGCGAACGGGTTCTCGGAGCTCAACGACCCCGAGGACCAGGCCGCGCGCTTCCTCGCCCAGGCCGCCGCCAAGGAGGCCGGCGACGACGAGGCCATGCACTTCGACGCCGACTACATCCGCGCGCTGGAGGTCGGCCTGCCGCCGACCGGGGGCCTCGGCATCGGCATCGACCGGCTCGTCATGCTGCTCACCGGCCGTGCCTCGATCCGCGACGTGCTGCTGTTCCCCTACATGCGCCCCGAGGGCTGATCGCGCAGTTCGCGGCGCAGGATCTTGCCGACGTTGGTCTTCGGCAGTTCGGTGCGGAACTCGACCAGCTTGGGAAGCTTGTAGCCGGTCAGCTTGTCCTTGCAGAACGCCTTGACCTGCTCGGCGGTGATCGATGCGTCCTTGCGCACCACCACCACCTTGACCGCCTCGCCGGATTTCTCGTCCGGCACGCCCACCGCCGCCACCTCCAGCACGCCCGGCATGGTGGCCAGCACGTCCTCGATCTCGTTCGGGTACACGTTGAAGCCGGACACCAGGATCATGTCCTTCTTGCGGTCGACGATGTAGAAGTAGCCGGCGGCGTCCATCTTGGCCATGTCGCCGGTGTGCAGCCAGCCCTCGGCGTCCATCACCTTGGCGGTCTCCTCCGGGCGTTGCCAGTAGCCCTGCATCACCTGCGGGCCCTTCAGGCAGAGCTCGCCGATCTCGCCGACCGGCAGCATGCGGCCGTCGTCGTCCTTGATGCAGGCCAGGGTGGAGGGGATCGGCAGGCCGATGGCGCCGTTGAACTCCTTCAGGTCGAGCGGGTTCATGCAGGCCGCGGGCGAGGTCTCGGTCAGGCCGTAGGCCTCGATCAGGGTGCAGCCGGTGGTCTTCTTCCAGCGTTCCGCGACCGCGCGCTGCACGGCCATGCCGCCGCCCAGCGTCAGGTGCAGGGAGGAGAAGTCGATGCTGTCGAAGCCCGGCGTGTTGAGCAGGCCGTTGAACAGGGTGTTGACGCCGGTGATGGCGGTGAAGCGCACCGACTTCAGCTCCTTCACGAAGCCCGGCATGTCGCGCGGGTTGGTGATGAGGTGGTTCAGGCCGCCGAACTTCATGAAGACGAGGCAGTTCGCCGTCAGCGCGAAGATGTGGTAGAGCGGCAGCGCGGTGATGATGATCTCCTCGCCGGGCTTGGCGTTGGTGCCGATCCAGGCCGAGGCCTGCTGCATGTTGGCGACCAGGTTGCGGTGGGTCAGCATCGCGCCCTTGGCCACGCCGGTGGTGCCGCCGGTGTACTGCAGGAAGGCGATGTCGTCGCTCGCCACCGTGACCGGCGGCAACGTGGCCGCGGCGCCCAAGGCCAGCGCCTTGCGGAAACCGATGGCGCCGGGCAGGGCGTAGTCGGGCACCATCTTCTTCACGTACTTGACGACGAAGTCGACGAGGGTCCCCTTGGGGAAGCCCAGCAGCTCGCCGATCGAGGTGACGATGACCTGCTCGACCTTGGTCTCGCCGATCACCGCGGCGGCGGTATGGGCCATGTTCTCCAGCACCACCAGCACCTTGGCGCCGGAATCGACCAGCTGGTGCTTGAGCTCGCGCTGGGTGTAGAGCGGGTTGGTGTTGACCACGGTCAGCCCGGCGCGGAGCACGCCGAAGATGGCGATCGGGTACTGCAGCACGTTCGGCATCATCAGGGCGACGCGGTCGCCCTTCTTCAGCTTGCGGTCGTTGAGCAGGTAGCTGGCGAAATCACGGCTCAGCCGGTCGATTTCGCCGTAGGTCAGCACCTTGCCCATGTGCGAGAAGGCAGGGCGGTCCCGGTAGCGTTCGATCGCGTTGTCGAGCACGGAAACGATGGACGGGAATTCGGCCACGTCGATTTCCGCGGGCACGCCCTGCGGATAGCTCGACAACCAGGGACGTTCGATGCTCATCGCGACCACCTCGATTCGACAGGCAAGAGGCCGCAGGCGCCGCAGGCGCCGGCGGGATTTGGAGTATTCACTCGATTCCAGCACAGCGGGGTGCCGACCGGCAAGACGCCGTGGAGTCTTCGCGCGGCCTTCACCGCCCGCGCCGCTGGCGCGGCATGCTGCGCGGCCCCTGCGAGCGCCCGCGCCGCTGGCGCGGGCAGGGTTTCCGCCCCCGGGTGACTCAGGCTGCCTTCGCGTCCGCCGCCAGCTGCCGCAGCACGTAGTGCAACAGGCCGCCATGGCGGAAGTACTCGACTTCCTTCGGGGTCAGCAGCAGCACCTGGGCCTTGAAGTTGACGATGGTGCCGTCGGGACGGGTGGCGGCGATGTCCGCCACCTTGCCGGCACCGTCCTTGAGGCCGGTGATCGAGACCACCTCGTCGCCCTTCAGGCCGAGCGTCTGGGCGTTCTGGCCGTCCATGAACTGCAGCGGCAGCACGCCCATGCCGACCAGGTTGGAGCGGTGGATGCGCTCGAAGCTCTCGGCGATCACGGCGCGGATGCCGAGCAGCTTGGTGCCCTTGGCCGCCCAGTCGCGCGAGGAGCCGGTGCCGTATTCCTTGCCGGCGAAGACGACGGTTCCCACGCCCTCGGCCTTGTACTTCATGGCCGCATCGAAGATCGGCATCTTCTCGCCGGACGGGTAGTGGAGGGTGTTGCCGCCTTCCTCGCCGCCCAGCATCAGGTTCTTGATGCGGATGTTGGCGAAGGTGCCGCGCACCATCACGTCGTCGTTGCCACGGCGCGAGCCGTAGCTGTTGAAGTCCACCGGCGCCACGCCGCGCGACTGCAGGAACTTGCCGGCGGGCGAGTTGGCCTTGATGCTGCCGGCCGGCGAGATGTGGTCGGTGGTGATCGAATCGCCGAAGATGCCCATGACGCGGGCGCCGTGGATGTCGTCGATCGTGCCCACCTGCATCGTCATGCCGTCGAAGTAGGGCGGGTTCTTGATGTAGGTGCTGTCGCCCCACTGGTAGGCATCGCCGTCCGGCGATTCCACCGCGTTCCAGCGGCTGTCGCCGCGGAACACGTCGGCGTAGTTCTTGGCGAACATCTCCGGGCCGAGGGTGGCGGCGATGGCGTCGCCGATCTCCTTGTTCGACGGCCAGATGTCCTTGAGGAACACCGGCTGACCGTCCTTGCCGATGCCCAGCGGCTGGGTGGTGAGGTCGGTGTCGGTGGTGCCGGCGATGGCGTAGGCCACCACCAGCGGCGGCGAGGCGAGGTAGTTCATCTTCACCTCGGCATGCACGCGGCCTTCGAAGTTGCGGTTGCCCGAGAGCACCGAGGTCACGACCAGGTCGCCCTCGGCGATCGCCTTCGACACGGCTTCCGGCAGCGGGCCGGAGTTGCCGATGCAGGTGGTGCAGCCGTAGCCGACGACGTGGAAGCCGAGGGCTTCGAGGTCGTCCATCACGCCGGCCTTCTTGAGGTAGTCGGTGACGACCAGCGAGCCCGGGCCGAGCGAGGTCTTCACCCACGGCGCGACCTTCAGGCCCTTGGCGACGGCGTTGCGGGCCAGCAGGCCGGCGCCCAGCATCACCGCCGGGTTCGAGGTGTTGGTGCAGGAGGTGATCGCGGCGATCACCACCGCGCCGTCCTTGAGCTGCAGCGTCTGGCCGCCGTGCACGAATTCGGCCACGCCGTTGCGCAGCACCGATTGATTGCCGATCGCGGTGCCGCCACCTTCGGCGGCCATGGCGGCCATGGCGGCCGCCTCGGCGACCTTGCGCGAGCGCGCCTCGATCATCGGTTTCAGGGCCTCGCGGTAGACCTTCTGCATGTCGGAGAGCAGCACGCGGTCCTGCGGGCGCTTGGGGCCGGCCAGCGAGGGCAGTACGGTGCCCATGTCGAGGCTCAGCGTCGAGCTGTACTCGGCCTCGACGGTCGGGTCGCGCCACAGGCCCTGGGCCTTGGCATAGGCCTCGACCAGGGCGATCTGCTCGGCCGAACGGCCCGACAGGCGCAGGTAGTTCAGGGCCTCGCCGTCGATCGGGAAGATGCCGCAGGTGGCGCCGTACTCGGGGGCCATGTTGGCGATCGTGGCGCGGTCGGCGAGCGGCAGCTGATCGAGGCCGTCGCCGTAGAACTCGACGAACTTGCCGACCACGCCGTGCTTGCGGAGCATCTGGGTGACGGTGAGCACGAGGTCGGTGGCGGTGGCGCCCTCCGGCAGCTTGCCGGTGAGCTTGAAGCCGACGACCTGCGGGATCAGCATCGAGGACGGCTGGCCCAGCATCGCGGCCTCGGCCTCGATGCCGCCGACACCCCAGCCCAGCACGCCGATGCCGTTGATCATCGTGGTGTGCGAGTCGGTGCCGTAGACGGTGTCCGGGAAGGCGTGCAGGACGCCGTCGATCACGCGGGTCATGACCACGCGCGCCAAGTGCTCGAGGTTGACCTGGTGGACGATGCCGGTGTTCGGCGGCACGACCTTGAAATTGTCGAAGGCCTTCTGGCCCCAGCGCAGGAAGCTGTAGCGCTCCTTGTTGCGCGAGAATTCGATGGCACCGTTCTCGTCGGCGGCCGAGGGCCTGCCGAACACGTCGACCTGCACCGAGTGGTCGATGACGAGTTCGGAGGGGATCAGCGGGTTGATGCGCTTCGGGTCGCCGCCCAGCTTCTTCACCGCGTCGCGCATGGCGGCGAGGTCGACCACACAGGGCACGCCGGTGAAGTCCTGCAGCACCACGCGCGCCGGCATGAAGGCGATCTCGGTGTCCGGCTCCTTCTTCGCGTCCCACTTCGCCACCGCCTCGATGTGGCCGGCGTTGACGGTGACGCCGTCCTCGCAGCGCAGCAGGTTCTCGAGCAGGATCTTCATCGAGTAGGGCAGGCGCCGGATGTCGAAGCGCTGGCCCAGCTTGGGCAGGCTGTAGTAGGCGTAGGACTTGCCGTTGACGGCAAGCGTGTCGCGGGTGGCGAAGGAGTCGCTCATGGATGGCTCCAGGCTGGGGGTATGGCGTCCGGGCCCGCCGCTTCGCGGCGGAAGGGCATCAGAAACCGCCAATTATGCCGCAAGCCACCGGGGTCCGGGGGCTTCAGGCCGGGAGCCGGCGGGGCGCAGGGGCTTTCAGTCCAGCGGAGCCAGCAGGGCGCGGGCCGATTCGACCATCGCGGCGCGGCGCAGCAGGAAGTCGAGCCGGCTGCCGCCCGAATGCCGCCACAGCACGGCGGCGCGCAGGGCGCAGAGCAGCAGGGCGCGGACCTCGGCCACCACCTGCGGCTGCGCCAGGTAGACCGGGTTGCCCTGCACCAGCACGCGGTTGCCGAGCGGGCTGATCTGCTCGGCGTAGAGCTCGCCCAGCCGCAGCAGGATGGTCGGATGCATGGCGCCGAGGTGCTGGCGCTGGCGATCGATGTCGCGCAGCACCTCCTGCACTCGTTCGCCGGCCACCGGATGGCGGACGAAGAGCCGTTCCAGCCCCAGCACGTTCGCGCCCATCCGGGCCACGACCGGGTCGCGCGGCCCCTGCCCCAGCAGGGCCAGCAGTTCGCGCAGGCCGCGGTCGAGGCCGGCCACGCCGCCGTAGACCGACTCGGCGTCCTCGGCCTCGAAGCGGAACAGGCTGTCCAGCAGCACCGCCGTCGGGCGCTGTTCGGTCTGGCCGATCGAGGCGAGCTGCTGGACCAGGCGCAGGGACTGGGCGAGGGCGGCGAGGGCGATGACGCGGTCGTTCATTCGTCGGAAAGGCGGTTCGGGTCGAGGGGGGCGTTGGTGGCGGCGATCACCGCTCCACCGAGGCACAGCTCGCCACGATAGAGCACCACCGACTGCCCGGGGGTGACGGCGCGCTGGATGGCATCGAATCGTACGGCGACTCCATCGGCGGCGGGAACCACCGTGCAGGCCTGCGGCGACTGCCGGTGGCGAACCTGCGCCTCGCAGCGCAGGGGGAAGTCGGGCGCTTCACCGGCCACCCAGTGCATGGTCTCGCTGCGCAGCCGGGTCGAGTGCAGCAGCGGGCTGTCGCCCTGATCGACGACCAGCCGGTTGCGCCCCGCGTCCTTGCCGACCACGAACCACGGCGCGTCCGGCCGGCCGCGCACCCCGCCGATGCGCAGGCCCTCGCGCTGGCCGAGGGTGTGGAAGGCGATGCCGCCGTGCTGGCCGAGCACCACGCCGTCCGGATCGACGATCTCGCCCGGCGTGGCGGCGACGTAACGCGAGAGGAAATCCCGGAAATCGCGCTCGCCGATGAAGCAGATTCCGGTCGAGTCCTTCTTGCCCGCGGTGGCGAGCCCGAGCCGGGCGGCGATGGCGCGCACCTCGGCCTTGCCGAGGTCGCCGAGCGGGAACAGGGTGCGGGCCAGTTGCGCCTGGCCGAGCTGGTGCAGGAAGTAGCTCTGGTCCTTGCCGGCATCGACCCCGCGCAGCAGCTGCCAGCGGCCGTCTTGTTCCTCCACCCGGGCGTAGTGGCCGGTGGCGATCCGGTCGGCACCCAGCGCGATGGCCTCGTCGAGGAAGGCCTTGAACTTGATCTCGCGGTTGCACAGCACGTCGGGGTTGGGCGTGCGGCCGGCGCGGTACTCGGCGAGGAAGGCCGCGAACACGCCGCTCCAGTAGTCGGCCGAGAAATCGCGGGCGATGAAGGGCAGGCCGAGTTGGGCGCAGACCTTCAGCGCGTCGCGGCGGTCGGCCTCGGCCCGGCACTCGCCGCTGCCGTCGTCGTGCCAGTTCTGCATGAACAGGCCGGCCACGCGCAGGCCCGATTCGCGCAGGCGCCAGGCCGCCACCGAGGAATCGACGCCGCCGGAGACGCCGACGATGACCTCGGGTGCCGCGTTCATAGCGCGTTCACGGCCTCCAGCGGCAGCCGGCGGCCGGCGAGGTAATCCTCCACCGCCCGGCCCACCAGCGGGCTGCGGTGCATGGCCCGGCGCTCCGCCAGTTCCGTCGGGGTGAGCCAGAGCGCGCGGACGATGCCGGTGTCGAGCGGCCGCTCCGGGTGGTGGCGCAGCGGTTCGGCGCAGAAGGCGAGCCGCAGGTAGCTGCGCCCGGTCTCCGGGGCGCGCCACTGGTAGGCGCCGACGAAGCCGGTCAGGCGCACCTCCCAGCCGCTTTCCTCCAGTGTCTCGCGCACGGCGGCGGCGATGATGGTCTCGTCCGGCTCGAGGTGGCCGGCCGGCTGGTTGAGCACGCGGCGGCCCTTCACGTCCTCCTCGACCAGGAGCAGGCGGCCGTCGCGCGGGACGAGGGTGGCGACGGTCACGTCCGGTTGCCAGAAACGGCCTTGGCGGTAGGTCAAGCAGGACTCCGGGAGGCTCGCGACCGGGGCGGGGGCCGACAGTGTGCGCGCCGTGACGGCGCGCCGTCCACGCTGGCGGCATTGCAAGGAATTTCATGGCCCGTCCTATACTTGCCGCATGAGCCAGCAAGCACGCCCCGATCCCGGACCGGACCGCGGCCTGGCGGTCGAGACCGCCAAGCCGGAACTGGAGCGGCCCCCGCTGTACCGGGTGCTGCTCCTGAACGACGACTACACGCCGATGGACTTCGTGGTCGAGGTCTTGCAGCTGTTCTTCGGCATGAACCGCGAGAAGGCCACCCAGGTGATGCTGCACGTCCACACCCGCGGCCGCGGCGTCTGCGGCGTCTACACGCGGGAAGTGGCAGAAACCAAGGTGTCGCAGGTGAACGATTTCTCCCGTACCCACCAGCATCCGCTGATGTGCACCATGGAAAAGGCCTGAGCCGCCCCCACATCCGGGTCATCGCCCTGGAGGCCCCGAAATGTTCAGCAAAGACCTCGAGTTCACCATCGGCCAGTGCTACAAGCAGGCCCGCGAAGCCCGCCATGAGTTCATGACGGTCGAGCACCTGCTGCTGGCCCTGCTCGACAACGCCTCCGCGGTGCAGGTGCTGAAGGCCTGCGGTTCCGACAACGGCCGGCTGGCGCAGGACCTGCGCAACGTCATCGCCGAGACGGTGCCGATCCTCCCCGAGGACGACACCCGCGACACCCAGCCGACGCTCGGCTTCCAGCGCGTGCTGCAGCGCGCCGTCTACCACGTGCAGAGCAGCGGCCGGAAGGAAGTGACCGGCGCCAATGTGCTGGTCGCCATCTTCGGCGAGAAGGACAGCCACGCCGTCTACCACCTGCAGCAGCAGGACGTGACCCGGCTCGATGTCGTCAACTACATCTCGCATGGCGTGGCCAAGTCCGGCGGCGAGGCGGCCGAGGCCCGGCCGGCCGAGCCGCCGAAGACCGAAGGCGAGCAGGGCGAGGACGGCCAGGCCAAGCAGACTCCCCTCGAGGAGTTCGCCAGCAACCTCAACCAGCTCGCGCGGGAGGGCCGGATCGACCCGCTGATCGGCCGCACCGCCGAGATCGAGCGCACCCTGCAGGTGCTGTGCCGCCGCCGCAAGAACAACCCGCTCTACGTCGGCGAGGCCGGCGTGGGCAAGACCGCGCTCGCGGAGGGCTTGGCCTGGCGCATCGTCCAGGGCGACGTGCCCGAGGTGCTGAAGGACGCCACGGTCTACTCGCTCGACCTCGGCGCGCTGGTGGCCGGCACCAAGTACCGCGGCGACTTCGAGAAGCGGCTCAAGGCCGTCGTCAACCAGGTGCGGAAGGAGCCGAACGCCATCCTGTTCATCGACGAGATCCACACCATCATCGGCGCCGGCTCCGCCTCGGGCGGCACCATGGACGCGTCGAACCTGATCAAGCCGGCCCTGCAGACCGGCGAGCTGCGCTGCATCGGCTCGACCACCTTCCAGGAGTACCGCGGCGTGTTCGAGAAGGACCGGGCGCTGGCGCGGCGCTTCCAGAAGATCGATGTGATCGAGCCGACGGTCGCCGAGGCCGTCGCCATCCTCAACGGCCTCAAGGGCAGGTTCGAGGACCACCACGCGGTGACCTACAGCGCGGATGCCCTGCAGGCCGCCGTCGACCTTTCGGTCAAGCACATCGGCGACCGCCTGCTGCCGGACAAGGCCATCGACGTGATCGACGAGGCCGGTGCCCGCCAGCGGCTGATGCCCGAGGGCAAGCGCAAGGACCTGATCGACGTCGAGGAGATCGAGCTGATCGTCGCCAAGATGGCGCGCATCCCGCCCAAGCAGGTCTCGTCCTCCGACAAGGACGTGCTGCGCAACCTGGAGCGCAACCTCAAGATGGTGATCTTCGGCCAGGACGCCGCCATCGAATCGCTGGTGGCCTCGATCAAGCTGGCCCGCTCCGGCCTCGGCAACCCCGACAAGCCGATCGGCAGCTTCCTGTTCGCCGGCCCGACCGGCGTCGGCAAGACCGAGGTCACGAAGCAGCTCGCCCTGCAGCTCGGCATCGAGCTGGCGCGCTTCGACATGTCGGAGTACATGGAGCCGCATTCGGTGAGCCGGCTGATCGGCGCGCCGCCCGGCTACGTCGGCTTCGACCAGGGCGGCCTGCTCACCGAGAAGATCGTCAAGACCCCGCACTGCGTGCTGCTGCTCGACGAGATCGAGAAGGCGCACCCGGACGTGTTCAACATCCTGCTGCAGGTGATGGACCGCGGCGTGCTCACCGACACCAACGGCCGCGAGGCCAATTTCCGCAACGTCATCCTGGTGATGACGACCAACGCCGGTGCCGCCCAGGCGGCGCGCCGCACCATCGGCTTCGTCGAGCAGAACCACAGTTCGGACGCGATGGAGGTGATCCGCAAGTCCTTCACCCCGGAGTTCCGCAACCGCCTCGACGCCATCGTGCAGTTCAGCGCGCTCGGCTTCGACCACATCCTGCGCGTGGTCGACAAGTTCCTGATCGAGCTGGAGGCGCAGCTGCAGGAGAAGCACGTCGCGCTCTCGGCCACGCCGGAGGCCCGGCAGTGGCTGGCCGAGCACGGCTTCGACCCGCAGATGGGCGCGCGCCCGATGGCCCGGCTGCTGCAGGACAAGATCAAGCGGCCGCTCGCCGACGAGCTGCTGTTCGGCAAGCTGGTGGGCGGCGGCCGGGTGACGGTGGGGGTCGCCGACGGCACCTTGAGCGTCGAGGTCTTCGCCCCGGAGGAGAAGCCGGAGCCGGTGACGGTCTGAGCGGTGGCCTTGCCGAGCGCGCCTGCCTTCGCGGGCCATGGGGTCGCGGCCGGCGACGGCTACGCGTCCCGCTCCGCAGTCGCAAGCGCGGTGCCTGGTGGGCGAGCCGCGGCGGTGAGGGCCGACCTGCGGCAGTGAGGCAGGAGCCGAGCGCCGCGCGTGAGGGCAGGACGCCCGATCGCGCGGAAAGCAGGTGGCCCGATCCGCCGACAGGCTCGCCCTAGCGAAATCGAGCTCTAGCGCGCTCCGAACCCCGCCAGGCTCGCCTTGCCGAGCGCGCCGGCCCCGCCCGCCGGGCTTACTTCATCCGGTAGGTGATGCGGCCCTTCGTGAGGTCGTAGGGCGTCATTTCGACCTTGACCTTGTCGCCCGTCAGGATGCGGATGTAGTTCTTGCGCATGCGTCCCGAGATGTGCGCCGTGATGACGTGGCCGTTCTCCAGTTTCACGCGGAACATGGTGTTCGGCAGGGTTTCGGTCACGGTGCCTTCGAACTCGATGGAATCGTCTTTGGACATGCAGCGGTCGGGAACTCGGTCGGGGGTCGACCCGGTGGGGGGCGATCGGAAGGCGCGGAGTGTGCCATGCGCCGGCAGGGCTTGCAAAAATCCGGTTAATCGCCGGCCGCTCCGGCCAGCTGGCGGGCGGGCAGGACCGGTAGCGTCCAGTCCCGCCAAGGCCGGCGGTCCGCCACCAGCGGCGGCAGCCGGGCGAGGAATTGCGACCGGGGCCAGCTCTCGCCGCCCATGGAGTGCAGATGCGGGTGCTCGACCTGGGCGTCGAACCAGGGCGTGCCGGCCTGCGCCAGCCGCCAGCCGAGGGCCGCCAGCGCCACCTTCGAGCCGCCGCTCGAAAGGCTCACCATGCTTTCGGCGAAGAAGGCGCGGCCGAGGCTGACCCCGTAGAGGCCGCCGGCCAGCCGCCCGGCGGCATCGCGCACGGCGATGGCGTGCGCGTACCCGGCCGCGTGCAGGCGGGCGTAGGCCCGCTGCATCGCCGGGCCGATCCAGGTGCCGGTCTGTCCGGGTCGCGGTGCCTGTGCGCAGGCCGCCACCACCGCGTCGAAGTCATCGTCGAAGCGGACCTGCCAGTCCAGTCGACGCAGCTCGCGGCGGAAACGCCGCGACAGCCGCACGCCGTCGCTGCGGAACACCATGCGCCGGGAGGGCGACCACCAGAGGATCGGCTGGCCTTCGCTGAACCACGGGAAGATGCCGTTGGCGTAGGCGTTGAGCAGGCGCGGCAGGCTCAAGTCGCCGCCGATGCAGAGCAGGCCGTCCGGCTCGTCCAGCGCCCAGTCGACCGGCGGGAAGGGCGAATGCGGCCCCGGCCCGAGCAGCAGCGGCCTCGTCATGCCTGCCGGGCCTCGCGGAACGGCGAATGCGCGGCCAGCGATTCGCGGTAGCGCCGGTTGGCTGCGCGCTCGGCGGCGCACCACTCGGCCAGCGCAGCATGGAAGCGTGGTTCGGCCAGCCAGTGGCGGCTGTGCGTGGTGGTCGGCAGGAAGCCTCGCGCCAGCTTGTGTTCGCCCTGGGCGCCGGGTTCGAAGCGGTCGATGTCGTGGGCGATGCAATGGGCGATACCCTGGTGGTAGCAGGTTTCGAAATGCAGGCCGGGGACGTCGGCCACGGCCCCCCAGTAGCGCCCGTACAGCGCGTCGGTGGAGCGCAGGCACAGCGCGCCGGCGATGGCTTCGCCGCCGTGCTCGGCGAGCACCAGCACGACCGACTCCGGCATCGCCTCGCCGAGGTGCTGGAAGAAGGCTTCCGTCATCGCCGCATGGTTCCATTTCCCGGCGAAGGTGCGGCGGTAGAAGCGGTGCATGGCGGCGAGCGGGGCGCCGCGCGCCTCCGCGCCGCCGAGCCGGCGCAAGCCGACGCCAGCGGCTTCGACCTTGCGGCGGTCCGCCTTCAGGTTCTTGCGCCGCTTGTGGTCGAGCGCGGCGAGGAAGTCCTCGAAGCCGGTCCAGGCCGGGTCGCGCGTCCAGTGGAACTGCACGTCCTCGCGGGCGAGCCAGCCGTCGTCGAAGGCGGCGAGATCGTCGGCGTCGAGGAAGTTCGCGTGGATCGAGTGCAGGCCCAGTGCCGGCGCGGCCTCGCGCATGGCGGCCAGCAGCTGGCGCTTGGCACCGACATCGCGGGCCAGCAGGCGCGGGCCGGTGACCGGCGTGTAGGGCACGCCGAGGAGCCACTTCGGGTAGTAGTCGAGGCCGTATTGCGAATACGCGTTCGCCCAGGCGTGGTCGAACACGAACTCGCCGTGCGAGTTGTCCTTGACGTAGGCCGGCGCGGCGGCGAGCAGGGTACTGCCGTCCCACAGCGCGGCGTGCAGTGGCATCCAGCCGTAGGCCGGGTCGAGGCAGGCGTGGGTTTCCAGCCCGGAGAGGAAGGCATGGGCGGTGAACGGATGGCCGCCGCGGTTCAGCGCGTCCCACGTCGCCGCGGGGATCTCGGCGAGACGGCGATGGAGGCGCAGCACGGGCATCGCCGGCCGGCCGGGTTCAGGCCTGCTGGTCGAGGAACTTGTCGGCGTCGAGGGCGGCCATGCAGCCGGAGCCGGCCGAGGTGATCGCCTGCCGGTAGACGTGGTCGGCCACGTCGCCAGCGGCGAACACGCCGGGGATGCTGGTGGCCGTGGCACCGCCGTCGAGGCCCGACTTCACCTTGATGTAGCCGTCGCGCATGTCGAGCTGGCCGTCGAACAGGGACGTGTTCGGGCTGTGGCCGATGGCGACGAAGAAGCCGGTGACGGCGATCTCGCGGGGGCGGTCGTCCTTCAGCGAGCGCAGGCGCGCGCCGGTGACGCCGGACTCGTCGCCCAGCACCTCCTCGACCGTGTGGTTCCAGACCAGCTCGATCTTGCCGGCCTTGGCCCTGGCGAACAGCTTGTCCTGCAGGATCTTCTCGGCGCGCAGGGTGTCGCGGCGGTGCACGAGGTAGACCTTGCTGGCGATGTTGGACAGGTACAGCGCCTCCTCGACCGCGGTGTTGCCGCCGCCGATCACGGCAACATCCTGGTCGCGGAAGAAGAAGCCGTCGCAGGTGGCGCAGGCGGAGACGCCGCGGCCCTTGAAGGCCTCCTCGGACGGGATGCCGAGGTACTTGGCGCTGGCCCCGGTGGCGATGATCAGCGCGTCGCAGGTGTATTCGCCCGAGTCGCCCTTCAGGCGGAACGGGCGTTGCCCCAGTTCGGCGGTGTGGATGTGGTCGAAGACGATCTCGGTCTCGAAGCGTTCGGCATGGGCCTGCATGCGCGCCATCAGGTCGGGGCCGAGCAGGCCATGGGCATCGCCCGGCCAGTTGTCGACTTCGGTGGTGGTCATCAGCTGGCCGCCCTGCTGGAGGCCGGTCACCAGCACCGGCCGCAGGTTGGCGCGGGCAGCGTAGACGGCGGCGGTGTAGCCGGCCGGGCCGGAACCGAGGATGAGCAGGCGGGAGTGCTTGGGGATGGTCATGGCCTATACTTTAGCAAGCGCACACCCCGCGCCCCAAGCCGCCTCACGGCGGCTTCATTCGTTCAACGCGCGCGCTCGACGCCGCCCCTGGAGCCAAGCACCATGCGTATCGGTATCCCCCGCGAAACCAAGACCCTCGAAGGCCGCGTCGCCCTCGTGCCTGCCGCCTGCGCCGACCTCGTTCGCCGTGGTCATGAGGTCTGGATCGAGAAGGACGCGGGCGTCAAGAGTGGTTTCGCCGACGGGCAGTACGCCGCGCTCGGGGTGAAGATCGCCCCCGATGCGGCGGCGCTGTACGAGAAGGCCCAGATGGTGGTGAAGGTCAAGGAGCCGATCGAGGGCGACCTCCAGCACCTGCGCCGCGACCACCTGCTGTTCTGCTACCTGCACCTCGCCGCCGAGCCGGTGCTCACCCGCCGCCTGCTCGACATCGGCCTGACCGGCATCGCCTTCGAGACCGTCGAGCTCGACAACGGCGACCTGCCGCTGCTGACGCCGATGTCGATCGTCGCCGGCCGCATCGCGGTGCAGGTCGGCGCGCACTACCTGCACCAGCCGATGGGCGGCAAGGGCAAGCTGCTGGGCGGCCTGCCCTCGACCGAGCGCGGCAAGGTGGTGGTGCTGGGCGCCGGCGCCGCCGGGGGCAATTCGGCGGCACTCGCCGCCGCCAGCGGCGCGAACGTGGTGGTGTTCGAGAAGCGCCAGGACCGCATGGCGCAGATGATGGCGCTCGGGCCGAACGTCACCGCGCTCTACCCCTACGAGGACGCCGTGGCCCGCGAACTGGAGGATGCCGACCTGGTCATCGGCGCCGTGCTGGTCACCGGTGCCAAGGCCCCGCACGTGGTCAGCCGCGGGATGATTCAGGGCATGCAGCCGGGCAGCGTGCTGGTCGACATCTCGGTCGACCAGGGCGGCTGCTTCGAGACCACGCGGCCGACGACCTGGAAGGCCCCGACCTACGTCGAGGAGGGCGCCATCCACTTCGCCGTGACCAACATGCCGGGCGCGGTGCCGCAGACCTCCTCGCAGGCGATCTGCGCCGCCATCCTGCCCTGGGTGCAGAAGCTCGCCTCGGGCCACTGGCGCGATTCCGCCGCCCTGGTCCGGGGGGTCAACACCGAGGCGGGTCGCATCGTCCACCCGGCGCTGGGGGGCCTGGTGGCCTGAGCGTCGCGGCAGGCTACACTGGTCCGGGTCCCCCTCGGGGACCGCTTGCGGGCATCGGGCAGGGAGGGCAGGGCACTGGACCGTCGACAGAAGCTGTGGCGCGAGGTGGCGCTGGTGGTGGCCGCGCCGCTCCTGCTGTACCTGCTGGCCAGCCTGCTCAGTTATTCGACGGACGACCCCGGCTGGTCCCGCAACGGCAGCGTGACCGGCGCGATCCAGAACGTGGGTGGCCCGGTCGGTGCCCACCTCGCCGACATCATGTTCCTGCTGTTCGGCCAGATGGCCTACGTGCTGCCGCTGATGCTGGCCGGCGTGGCCTGGGTGGCCCTGTTCGGCGTCGCCGAAGGCGAGGGCGGCGTGCTGGACCTCGGCCCCGCCCTGCGGCTCGTGGGCATCGTCGGCGTGATGGTGGCCGGCACCGGGCTCATGGCCCTGTGGTTCGGCAACGGTGGCGAATTGCCGGCCGGCGCCGGCGGCATGCTCGGGGGGCTGGTCGGCCACAGCAGCCGCGCCTTGTTCGGCTTGACCGGCGCGCTGCTGCTGCTGCTGGCGCTCGCCGTCACCTCGATCACCCTCGCCACCGGGCTGTCCTGGTTCGCGCTGATGGAGTGGATCGGCGCCCGCGTGCTGGCGCTGGTCGAGCGCGCGCGCAGCGGCCGCGAGCAGGCCGCCGAGTGGCAGCGCACCCGCGCCCTGCGCGAGGAACGCGAGGAGGTCCGCAAGGTCGAGATCGAGCGCCGCGCCCGGCGCGAGCCGGTGAGGATCGAGCCCCCGGCACCGGCCGTCGTCGAGAAGAGCGAGCGCGCCCGGCGCGAGCAGCAAATCCCGCTGTTCCATACCGTTCCCGAGGGCGGCCTGCCGCCGCTGTCCATCCTCGACGAGCCCAAGGTGCAGGAGAAGGGCTACAGCGAGGAGACGCTGGAGACGCTTTCGCGGCAGATCGAGTTCAAGCTCAAGGACTTCCGCATCGACGTGCAGGTGGTCGGCGCCTACCCCGGCCCGGTCATCACCCGCTTCGAGATGGAGCCGGCCCCCGGCGTCAAGGGCAGCCAGATCAACTCGCTCGACAAGGACATCGCCCGCGGCCTGTCGGTGAAGTCGGTGCGCGTGGTCGACGTCATCCCCGGCAAGTCGGTGGTCGGCCTCGAGATCCCGAACAGCAAGCGCGAGATGATCTTCCTCTCCGAGCTGCTGCGCTCGAAGGAGTACGACAAGTCGCCGAGCCCGCTCACGCTGGCACTCGGCAAGGACATCGCCGGCCGGCCGACGGTCGCCGACCTGGCACGCATGCCGCACCTGCTGGTCGCCGGCACCACCGGCTCGGGCAAGTCGGTGGCGGTGAATGCCATGGTGCTCTCGCTGCTCTACAAGGCCTCCGCCAAGGACGTGCGGATGCTGATGATCGACCCGAAGATGCTGGAACTCTCGGTCTACCAGGGCATCCCGCACCTGCTGGCGCCGGTGGTCACCGACATGAAGGAGGCGGCCAACGGCCTGCGCTGGTGCGTGGCCGAGATGGAGCGGCGCTACAAGCTGATGAGCGCCGTCGGCGTGCGCAACCTGGCCGGCTTCAACCGCAAGGTGAAGGACGCGAAGGAGGCCGGCCAGCCGCTGATGGACCCGCTGTTCCGGCCCAACCCCGAGCTCGGCGAGCAGCCGCGTCCGCTGGAACCGCTGCCCTTCATCGTCGTCTTCATCGACGAATTCGCCGACATGATGATGATCGTCGGCAAGAAGGTCGAAGAACTCATCGCCCGCCTGGCGCAAAAGGCCCGCGCCGCCGGCATCCATCTCATCCTCGCGACGCAGCGGCCTTCCGTTGACGTGATCACCGGCCTGATCAAGGCGAATATCCCGACCCGCATCGCCTTCCAGGTCTCGAGCAAGATCGACTCGCGCACGATTCTTGACCAATCAGGTGCTGAAACCCTGCTCGGCCACGGCGACATGCTCTACCTGCCGCCAGGCACGGCGCTGCCGGAGCGCGTGCACGGTGCCTTCGTCTCGGACGAGGAAGTGCATCGCGTCGTCGAGTTCCTCAAAGCCCACGGCGGTGGCGCGGACTACGTCGAGGGCGTGCTGGCCGAGGTGCAGGCGCTCGGCGACGGCACGGTGGTCGGTGCCAGCGGCCTGCCCGAAACCGCCAACCCCGAGGACAGCGAGAACGACCCGCTCTACGACCAGGCCGTGGCCTTCGTCACCGAGAGTCGCAAGGCTTCGATCTCGGCGGTGCAGCGGCGGCTGAAGATCGGCTACAACCGCGCCGCGCGCCTCGTCGAGGCCATGGAGCAGGCCGGCATCGTCTCGGCCGCCGAGCACAACGGCGACCGCATGGTCATCGCCCCACCACCACCACGCTGAGGTCCTGCGGCGCCTCCTGCCCACCGTTCAGCCGGGCCGCGGGACACTGCGCGGGCTCCCCGCAACCCCGAACCACGATCCCTCCGACATGCCATTCCGCCGCCGTCCCCTCTCCGCCGCGCCGCGTCGATGCCTGCGCGGCCTCCTGCTCCTCGCCCCGCTGGCCCTGCTGCCCGGCCTCGCCCTGGCCGGCGCGGGCCGCGAGGCGATCGAGCGTTTCTCGCAAGGCCTGCAGAGCCTCGACGGCCGCTTCGTGCAGCAGGTGTTCGATCCGCAGGGGCGGCCCGGTGAGCGCAGCGAGGGCCGCATCGCGCTGAAGGCGCCACGCCAGTTCCGCTGGGAGTACCAGCAGCCCTACCGGCAGCTGATCGTCGCCGATGGCGACCACCTCTGGCTCTACGACCCCGACCTCGAACAGGTGACGGTGCGCGTGCAGAGCCACGAGGAACAGGGCAGCCCGCTCGCCGCGCTGATCGACCCCGGTGAACTCGATCGCCAGTTCCGCGTTTCCGATGGCGGGCAGGACGCCGGCCTCGTCTGGGTGGAGCTGGTCTCGCGCAAGCCCGAGGATGCCGCCGTGCAGTCGGCGCGGCTCGGCTTCGACGGCCCGGCGTTGGCGAAGATGGTGTTCGAGGACCAGCTCGGCCAGCGCACCGAGGTCCGCTTCAGCGACTGGCGGCGCAATGCCGCGCTGCCGGCCGGATGGTTCCGCTTCGAGCCGCCGCCCGGCGTCGACGTGGTCGGCGAGGTGCGCGAGCGCGCCGAAGTGCATCCGCTGCGCGAATGAGCGGAAGCGCGCCGCTGGCCGAGCGGATGCGGCCGCGCGACCTCGACGAGCTCGTCGGCCAGCGCCGCCTGCTGGCGCCGGGGGCGGCCCTGCGTCGCGCGCTCGAGGCCGGCCGCCTGCATTCGATGATCCTCTGGGGCCCGCCCGGCTGCGGCAAGACCACGCTGGCCCGACTCGTGGCCGCGCGCGCCGAGGCGCGGTTCCTCTCGATCTCGGCGGTGATGGCCGGCCTGCCCGAGGTGCGCAGGGTGCTCGGCGAGGCGGCCGGCGATTTCTCCCGCGGCGTGCGCACCGTGCTGTTCGTCGACGAGGTGCACCGCTTCAACAAGATCCAGCAGGACGCCTTCCTGCCGCACATCGAGGCCGGCCACGTCGTCTTCATCGGCGCCACGACGGAGAACCCGAGCTTCGAGCTGAACTCGGCGCTGCTCTCGCGCTGCCGCGTGCACGTGCTGGAGCCGCTGGCCACGGGCGACATCGTCGACGCCCTGCGGCGCGCGCTGCTCGACGCCGTGCGCGGCCTCGGTGCACTGGGCCTCGGCGTGGACGACGATGCCCTCGAGGCGATCGCCCAGGCCGCCGACGGCGACCTGCGCCGCGCGCTGACCCTGCTCGAGATCGCCGCGGACGTCGCCACGGAAGGGCGCATCGATGCCGCCACGCTGGCGCAGGTGCTGGCCGACCGCACGCGCCGCTTCGACCGGCAGGGCGAGCAGTTCTACGACCAGATCTCGGCCCTCCACAAATCCGTGCGCAGCTCCGACCCCGACGCCGCGATCTACTGGCTGGCGCGCATGCTCGACGGTGGCTGCGACCCGGCCTACCTCGCGCGGCGGCTGACGCGGATGGCGGTCGAGGACATCGGCCTCGCCGACCCGCGCGCGCTCGACATGGCGATCAGCGCCTGGGAGGCCTACGAGTGCCTTGGCGCGCCGGAGGGCGAACTGGCGCTGGCGCAGCTCACCCTCTACCTCGCCAGCTGCGCCAAGAGCAACGCCGGCTACGTGGCCTGGAAGGAGGCCCGCGCCGACGTCGGGAAGCACGGCACGCTGGAGGTGCCCATGCATCTGCGCAACGCCCCGACCGCACTGATGCGCGACCTCGGCTACGGGAAGGGCTACCAGTACGATCCCGACGTCGAGGGCGGTGTCGCGCTCGGCCAGGTCTGCCTGCCGGAGGCGCTCGAAGGCCGCGTCTACTACCGGCCGGTCGAGCGCGGGCTGGAGGTCCGGCTCAAGGAGAAACTCGACGCGCTGCGGGCGGCGCGGGCGCAGGCGCGCAAGCCCTGTCCGGACTGACGCCATCCGGGCGGCGGGTCTTGTCCCCCGGCGGCAGGCCGTGCAGCATCGCGGTGGGCGTTCGGCCCGGCACCCGGGGAGGGGTGGACATGCGCATCATCGTGGCAGGCCTGATCGGCGGTCTCGTGTTCTTCTTCTGGGGCGCCATCGCCCACATGGCGCTCGGCCTCGGCGACCGCGGCGTCCACTACGGCAAGATCGCCGACGCCACGCTGTCGGCCATGGCGTCGGAGTTCGTCGTGCCGGGCATCCACGTCGTGCCGAGCCTGCCCGAGGAAGCGATGGCCGACGCGGCCAAGGTCGCCGCGTTCACCAAGGACAGTGCCGGCAAAGGCTATGCCTTTGTCGTCTACGCGCCGGGTGGCAACCCCGGCATGGCCGACATGGGGCCGAATCTCGGCACGCAGTGGGCCAGCGACACGGTCGCGGCCCTGCTCGCCGCCCTGGTGCTGTCGCTGTTGCCCGGCGGCTTCGGCCAGCGTGTGGCGGTTGCCACCGCTCTCGGCGCGTTCGCCACGGTGGCGGTGCTGCTGCCGTTCTGGAACTGGTACCTGTTCCCGATGGAATTCGTGCTGGGCAACCTCGCGAAACACGTGCTGGGCTGGGCGGCCGCCGGGGCCGCGATGGCGTGGTGGCTGGGACGCGGGCGATAATCCGCGCCCCATCGATTCCGGCTCGACCCCATGCTCGATCCCGCCCTGCTGCGCGCCGATCTGGCCGCCACCGCCGAACGCCTGAAACGCACGCGCGGCTTCGCCATCGACGTCGCCGCCCTGCAGGCCATCGAGGCCGAGCGCAAGCAGATCCAGGTGCGCACGCAGGAGTTGCAGAACCTGCGCAACACCCGCAGCAAGGCGATCGGCATGGCCAAGGGCCGGGGCGAGGACGTGGCACCGCTGATGGCCGAGGTCGCCGCCCTCGGCGACGAGCTGAAGGCTTCGGAAGCCCGCCTCGATGCCATCAAGGCCGAGATCGACGCCATCGCCGCCGGCATCCCGAACCTGCCCGACGCCTCGGTGCCGCAGGGCGCCGACGAGGCCGGCAACGTCGAACAGCACCGCTGGGGCGTGCCGCGCGTCTTCGATTTCCCGGTGAAGGACCACGTCGAGCTCGGTGCCCGCGAGGGCGGCCTCGACGGCGATGCCGGGGCCAAGCTCAGCGGCTCGCGCTTCACCGTCCTGCGCGGCGGTATCGCCGGCCTGCACCGGGCGCTGGCGCAGTTCATGCTCGACCTGCACGTGCGCGAGCACGGCTGCCTCGAAGTCAACGTGCCGCTGATCGTCAACGCCGAGAGCATGCGCGGCACCGGGCAATTGCCGAAGTTCGAGGAGGACCTGTTCGCGACGACGGTGGGCGAGGGCAAGCGCTACCTGGTCCCGACCTCGGAAGTGCCGCTGACCAACCTCGTGCGCGACGAGATCCTCGACGCCGGCACCCTGCCGCTGCGGATGACGGCGCACTCGCTGTGCTTCCGCGCCGAGGCCGGCAGCGGCGGCCGCGACGTACGCGGCATGATCCGCCAGCACCAGTTCGAGAAGGTCGAGCTGGTCACCATCGCCACGCCGGAGCAGAGCGACGCCGAGCACGAGCGCATGACGCGCAGCGCCGAGCTGGTGCTGGAGAAACTCGGCCTGCCGTACCGCCGCGTGCTGCTCTGCACCGGCGACATGGGCTTCTCGGCGCGCAAGACCTACGACCTCGAAGTCTGGCTGCCGAGCCAGGACACCTACCGCGAGATCAGCTCCTGCTCGAACTGCGGCGACTTCCAGGCCCGGCGCATGCAGGCGCGCTTCCGCAACCCCGCCACCGGCAAGCCCGAGCTCGTGCACACGCTCAACGGCTCCGGCGTGGCCGTGGGCCGCGCCCTGATCGCGGTGATGGAGAACCACCAGAACGCCGACGGCAGCATCACCGTGCCCGAGGTGCTGCGGCCCTACCTCGGCGGCGCCGAGCGCGTCTGAGCCCGCTCCTTCCCTCCGCGCGGACCCCGCCATGAGCAGCGACGACGTCGATCTCAACGACCTCAAGCTGTTCGCCCTGGTGGTCGAGCACGGCGGCTACGCCGCCGCCGAGCGTGCCTCCGGCGTGCCGAAGTCGCGGCTGTCCCGGCGCATCGCCCAGCTCGAGGCCGATTTCGGAGTCCGACTGATCCAGCGCTCGACGCGCAAGTTCGCCGTCACCGAGGTCGGCCAGAACGTGTTCCGGCACGCGCAGGCCATGCTCGCGCAGGCGCAGGCCGCGCAGGAGGCGGTACAGGTGCTGAGCGCCGAGCCGCGCGGGGTGGTGCGGGTGAGCTGCCCGGTGTCGCTGTCGCAGCGCCTGCTCTCGCGGGTGGTGCCGGGCTTCCTCATCGCCCACCCGAAGGTGCGCCTGCAGGTGCACGTGGCCAACCGTCGCGTCGATGTCATCGAGGAGGGCTTCGACGTCGCCCTGAGGGTGCGCAGCACGCTCGACACCGACGGCGAGCTGGCGATGCGGCGCTTCGGCGAGTTCCGCGAGCTGCTGGTGGCGAGCCCGATCTACCTCGCCCGCCACGGCCGCCCGGTTGATCCGGCCGCATTGGCCGAGCACGTCACGCTCAGCATGAGCGAGGACGAGGCCCGCCAGGCCTGGACCCTGCACGGCCCCGGTGGCGAGGCGCGCCGGGTCGAGATCCGGCCGCGGCTGATGGCGCTCGATTTCCCCTTGCTGATGGAGGCGGCCATGGCCGGCATCGGCATCGCGCTGGTGCCGGAGGCGGTCTGCGCCGAGGCCGTGCGCGCCGGCCGGCTGGAGGTGGTGATGCCGGCCTGGAGCCTGCAGCAGGGCATCTTCCACGCCGTGTTCCCGTCCCGCCGCGGCCAGTTGCCGGCGGTGCGCGCCTTCATCGACCACCTCGCGGCGGAGTTCCCGCGCCTGATGGGCGAATCGCGGCTGTAGGCGAGGGCGGAGTGCCACTGCGGCGCGCCAAGGCCGCGGCTACAATGGGCGGCATCCGGAGAGATGGCCGAGTGGTTGAAGGCAGCGGTCTTGAAAACCGCCGTGGTGGCGACACCACCGTGGGTTCGAATCCCACTCTCTCCGCCATGAATCCAGTGCCCACGAGGCTCTGGCCATCGTTCCTTGTTTCGTCTCAAGCGATTGGTGTGTACGATACACACCATGAACAGCGCTGACCTGATCAAGCTGCTCGAACGCGATGGCTGGACCTGTCGCGGCGGCAAGGGAAGCCACCGGGTGTACGTGCACCCGACGAAGCACGGTCATCTCAGTGTCCCGCACCCCAAGAAGGATTTGGGCATCGGCTTGGTGAGCAGGCTGCTGAAAGCCGCTGGCCTGAAGAAGTGAGGAGGACTGCGCCATGAAGTTCCTGATCGCTATCGAACCCGGCACCGATGACACGGCTTTCGGCGTCATCGTGCCCGACTTGCCCGGCTGCTTCAGCGCCGGCGACAGCCTCGAAGAGGCCTTTACGAATGCGGTCGAAGCAATTGATGGGCATGTGGAGATCATGATCGAGGACGGTGCGTCGCTGCCCGCCCCGACCGATCCCATGCGCCATATGGCGGACCACGGCTTCGAGGGCATGGTATGGGGCTTCGTTGATGTCCCGGTCGAGAAGCACTTCGGTCCAGCGGAACGGGTCAACATCACGGTGCCGTCCCGGTTCCTCGAGCGCATTGATGCCTTCGCGAAGACCATCGGGGACAGCCGCTCCGGCCTCATCCTGCGCGCCGCAAGGGCTTACATGGAGAGTCACGCCAAGCCTCCGAAGGTCTTCCCGGCGAAAGGAGTCAGGCGCAAGGCTGCGCCGAAGCAGCTCAAGAAGCCTGCTGCGAGGCCGGGACGCCATCGCGTCGATGCGTGACGACCCGTCTCAGGAACACCTGGCCCGTGCGCGGGGTTGGGTTGCTCAGAACTTCATCGGGTCCATGATGGCATCGAGGTTGAGGTCGTCGCAGAAGGCGAGGAAGTCGTCCCTCAGGGCGGCGATGTGCATGCTCGCCGGAACGCCGACGGTGACGTGGGCCGAGAACATGTCGGCGCCGGTCTGCATGGCGCGGTAGCGCGAGCATTGCAGGTTCTCGACCGTGATGCCCTGGCGGTCGAAGAAGTCGGCGAGCTGGTACAGGATGCCGGGGCGGTCGGAGGCGACCACTTCGACGATGTAGGGGATCAGGTTGGACTGCGGGGTCTTCGGGCCGGTGCGGTACCACTGGATCTTCAGGCCGTCGTCGCGCTCCATCCGCGCCAGCATGGCCTCCAGCTTGGCCACCGCGTCCCAGGAACCGGCCGCCAGCGCGGTCACCGAGACGTCGCGGCCGACGGTGGAGAGGCGGGCGTCGACGAGGTTGCAACCGGAATCGGCGATGCGCCGCGATACCGCGAGCAAGGGCGAATCCGGATGGGTCGCGTAGGCGCTGATCAGCAGCAGGTTCTCTTGCGAGGGCGGGCGGGGCGTGGTTTCGGTCAAAGCAGCGGGTCCGGCTCGGCGCGACGCGCCGTCGATGAACGGTCTAGCATACTTGCCGCCTTCTCGGCACGGCAAGTAACATCGACCGCAATCCTCCACGAGCCTTGGCCTTGCACCTTTCCGGCAGCATCACCGCGCTTGCGACCCCGTTCCGCGCCGATGGTGGCCTCGATCTCGACGCCTGGGCGCGGCTGGTCGCCCGGCAGGTCGAGGGCGGCAGCCGGGCCGTGGTGGTGGCGGGTTCGACCGGCGAGGCGGCGGCACTCGACGACGCCGAGTACGACACCCTGCTGCGCGAGGCCGTGCGCCTCGCCGCCGGCCGTATCGGCGTGATCGCCGGCACTGGCCTCGCCAGCACCGCCCGCACCATCGCCCAGACCCGCCGCGCCGCCGCGCTCGGTGCAAAGGCGGCGCTGGTGGTGACGCCGCCCTACGTGCGCCCGACCCAGGCCGGCCTGGTCGCGCACTACCGCGCCGTGGCCGAGAAGGGCGGCCTGCCGGTCATCCTCTACAACGTGCCCACCCGCACCGGCGTCGACCTGCTGCCGGAGACGGTGGCCCGGCTCGCCGGCCAGCCCGGCATCGTCGGCCTCAAGGAGGCGGTCGCCGACCCGGCCCGCTGGCGGGCGCTGGCAGCGCTCTCGGCGCCGGGATTCGCCCTGCTCTCGGGCGACGACCCGAGCGCGCTCGCCGCCTTCCGGCAGGGCGCGGTGGGCGTGGTTTCGGTCGCCTCGAA
>Ga0208370_100100_pt1 | contig 27776 bp, 26 predicted proteins | sample Subbio12Jun_QV11_FD_184822 | JGI IMG/M metagenome (GOLD analysis project Ga0208370, IMG submission 184822) | Serpentinite rock and fluid subsurface biosphere microbial communities from McLaughlin Reserve, California, USA -CR12Jun_QV11 (SPAdes) | ecosystem: Environmental > Terrestrial > Deep...
CGGGTGATGGTGTAGGTGAAATCGTCGAGTTCCTGCTTGCTCGGCAGTTCGCCGTTCAACAGCAGGTAGCTGACTTCCATGAAGCTCGAATCCTCGGCCAGCTGGCCGATCGGGTAGCCGCGGTGCAGCAGCACGCCCTCATCACCGTCGATATAGGTCAGCGCGCTTTCGCAAGCGGCGGTCGAGGTGAAGCCGGGATCGAAGGTGAAGGCGCCGGTCTGCGCATAAAGCTTGCGGATGTCGATCACGTCGGGGCCGGTGCTGCCTTCGAGCACGGGGTATTCGTAGCTCTGGCCGCCGATTTCGAGTTTCGCCGTCTTGTCTGCCAAGATCTGTCTCCTGTCCAAAATCCCTGTGTGTAGCGCCATACGCCCGCGCAGCCCGCCTCAGGCGGCCTGTGCTTCGAGCCGGGCGAGCGCCTCGTCCCGGCCCAGAAGGACCAGCACGTCGAAAATACCGGGTGAGGTCGTCGTCCCGGTCAGCGCCGCGCGCATCGGCTGCGCCAGCTTGCCGAGGCCCAATCCCTGCTCCTCGGCGAGTGCCTTGGTAGTGGCTTCGAGTGCCTCGCTTGTCCAGTCGTTTTGCGCTGCAAGTGCGTTGCAAACCGCGCGCAGGATGGTGCGGCCATCGCCGTCGAGCAAGGCTTGTGCCTTCTCGGTCAGGGAAAGCGGCCGGGTGGCGAAGAGAAATCCTGCCCCTTCAATAACTTCACCCAAGTTCTTAGCACGAACTTTGAGCGCCGGCATGGCCCGCGCCAGCAGCGCCTCGTCCGCACTCTCGCCCATCCGCGCGGCGGCCAGCGCGGCAAGGCGCGTGTCATCGGCCTCGCGCAGGTAATGGCCGTTCAGGTTCTCGAGCTTCTTCATGTCGAACCGCGAGGGGCTCTTGCCCACCCCGTCGAGATCGAACAGCGTGATCGCCTCTTCGCGGGTGATCTCCTCGCGATCGCCGTGGCCCCAGCCGAGCCGCAGCAGGTAATTGAACAGCGCCTCGGGCAGGATACCGAATTCGTCGCGATAGGCCTCGACCCCGAGCGCGCCGTGGCGCTTCGACAGTTTGGCTCCGTCCGAACCATGGATCAGGGGGATATGGGCATAGGCCGGATCGGGCCATTTACCCTCGATCTGGTTCATTGCGCGGATGATGGGGAGCTGGCGGAAGGCGTTGTTCAGGTGATCGTCGCCGCGGATCACGTGGGTTACGCCCATGTCGTGATCGTCGACCACCACTGCGAGCATGTAAGTCGGCGTGCCGTCGGCGCGCAGGATGATGTAGTCGTCGATTTCCTCGTTCTTTACCGTCACCGCGCCCTGAACCCGGTCATGGATGGTGACTTCGCCATCGGTCGGCGTCTTGAGGCGGATAACGAAGGGCGCGCCGTCGGGCGCCTCGGAAGGATCGCGGTCGCGCCAGCGTCCGTCATAGCGCAGCGGCTTCTTTTGTGCGCGCTGCTCCTCGCGCATCGCCTCGAGTTCTTCGGGGGTGGCGAAGCACTTGTAGGCGTGGCCCGCTTTCAGCAGCTGCCAGGCGACCTCGGCATGGCGCTCGGCACGGTCCGACTGGAACATCGGTGGGGCATCGTAATCGAGCCCGAGCCAGGCCAGCCCCTCGATAATCGCGTCGATGGCATCCTGCGTGCTGCGCTTGCGGTCGGTGTCCTCGATGCGCAGCAGGGTGCGCCCGCCGTGGTGACGTGCGTAGAGCCAGTTAAACAGCGCCGTGCGTGCGCCGCCGATATGGAGGAAGCCGGTGGGCGAAGGAGCGAAGCGGGTCACGACTTCGCCGACGGGGCTGGCGGCGGGGATGCTGCTTTCGCTTGCCATGGGCGCTGACTTCCTGTTGATCTCGAGCGGTTTGGGCCTTGACCGGGCCGACCGGGGGCGAGCCGATGCGCGATGTGCCGATCATACCAATGGGGGACGATCCGGACGGCGGCGAGGCCCTCGCAGAACCTCGCCCGCGCCCTTGGCAAACCCTTCGCGGCTTGTCCAGCACCGGGAGGGGCTGGCGCGGATGGGGGCTGGATGCGGCCGAGGATTTCCTTGCCACCGCAGGCTTCGACCGGGCACCGTGGCTGGCGGTGGTCTTTGCTGGCGGCATCCTTGCCTGGTTCGCCCTGCCGACCCCTGTGCACTGGATTGCGGCGATGGCTGGCGGCGCAGGGGCGGCGCTGGCCGCGCTGACGCTCTGGCCGCCCGGCAGCGCGGCGGACGAGACACGGGCAAACCTGCGCGCGGCGGTGCTTGCCTGCGGGCTGGTCTTCGCGCTTGGCGTGGCGGTGGTCTGGGCGCGTTCGGCGATCGTCGGTGCCGAACCGATCGCGCGGCCGACGGTGATGCTGATCGAAGGGCGGGTTCTCGCCCGCGAGGACCAGCCGGCGGAAGGCCGCCTCCGGCTCACGCTGGCGATGCGCGAGGCGCCGGGCGCGGCCGTGCGCAAGGTCAGGGTCAACGTGCCACTGGCGGCGCTGGGCGAGGGTGGGCCGCCCTCCGGCCTTGCCGAGGGCGCGGTGGTGCGTCTGCGCGCAAGGCTGATGCCGCCAGCAAGCCCGATGCTGCCGGGAGCTTACGACTTCGCCCGGGCGGCCTGGTTCCAGGGGCTGGCGGCCACGGGAACGATGGTCGGACCGCTTACGGTGATCGCCCCCGCGCCGGGGAGCGGCGGGATCGCAGCGCTGCAACGCACGCTCGCCGATCATGTGCGCGGGCAGGTGTCAGGCTCGCCGGGTGAAATCGCGGCCGCGTTTGCCAGCGGCGACCGCGGCGGGATCGCGGCGGCGGACGAGGCGGCGATGCGGGATTCGGGGCTCACCCACCTGCTCTCGATCAGCGGGCTCCATGTGAGCGCGGTGATCGGGGCCGCCTATCTCCTTGCCTTGCGACTGCTCGCCCTGTGGCCTGCGCTTGCCCTGCGGGTGCGGCTGCCGGTGGTGGCGGCGGCGACCGGGGCGCTCGCGGGCGTGGGCTATACCCTGCTGACCGGTGCCGAGGTGCCGACCGTGCGCAGCTGCGTTGCAGCCCTGCTGGTGCTCGGCGCGCTGGCGCTGGGGCGCGATGCACTGTCGCTCAGGATGGTGGCTCTGGCGGCGGGCTTCGTGCTGCTGCTGTGGCCCGAGAGCGCGATCGGGCCGAGTTTCCAGATGAGCTTTGCTGCGGTGCTGGCGATCGTCGCGCTGGCGGGTTGCGAGCCCGTCAAGGCTTTTCTTGCCCCGCGTGAGGAGCCGGGGTGGGCGCGCGCCGGGCGGCGGGTGGTGATGCTGTTCGTCACCGGGGTGGTCATCGAACTGGCGTTGATGCCGATCGTGCTGTTTCACTTCCACCGCGCCGGGATTTACGGCGCGTTGGCCAATGTGGTCGCCATCCCGCTCGTCACCTTCATTGCCATGCCCCTGATTGCGCTCGGACTTCTGCTCGACACGCTGGGGCTTGGTGCGCCGGTGTGGTGGTGTGTCGCGCGCGCGCTGGAAGTGTTGCTTGCAATCGCGCATTTCACCGCGTCGCAGGCCGGTGCGGTGCGGTTGATGCCGCAGATCGGCGGGCTGACGGTGGCGCTGTTCGCGGTCGGCGGACTGTGGCTGGCGCTGTGGCGCGGGCGGGTCCGACTTGCCGGACTGGTGCCTGTCGTCGCTGCCAGCATCATGGCGGCGGCGACCCCGATCCCGGACGTGCTGGTGGCCGGCGACGGACGGCAGGTCGGGATCACGCTCGAGGACCCGGAAGGAAACCCGCGCCTGCTCGCCCTGCGCGACAGCCGTTCATCCTACACCCGCGACAACCTCATGGAGCTCGCCGGCGTCGCGGTCGAGCCTGTTCCGCTCGCCGAATGGCCTGGCGCGCGCTGTTCCTCGGCGTTCTGCACCGTGAGCCTCCGACGCGGGGGGCGGGACTGGGTGCTGCTGCTGGGCCGGGGCCGCGCGCAGGTCGGGGAGCGCGCCCTTGCTGCCGCCTGCGCCGAGGCCGACATTGTCGTGGCCGAGCGGTTCCTCCCCCGTTCCTGTCGTCCGCGCTGGCTCAAGGCGGACCGGCGCTACCTCGAAAGGTCCGGCGGCCTCGCCATCGACCTAGCGGGCCGCCGGGTGACAACCGTCGCCGCGAGCCAGGGCAAGCATGGCTGGTGGCGGGGCGGCAACGAGCGGGTTGGAACCCCGCGCCCCGAACCGCGCGGCGAAGCATTACACGGTCGGGCAGCACCTCAAGGCGCAACGACGGGCCGATGAAGCGGCAACGACGTGGGGATGACAGGGCCCATCGACGACACGGGCCGGGCAGCGACACCAGGAAAAGCGAGCGCCAAAAACGCTCGCCGTTCTCCAACACGCTTGAGGTCACCGCGCACGCGGGCGGGAAAGCAACGGCACGCCAGCCTTGCCGGACGATCTTTCCGGCTGCCCCGCCCGGCTTCCGGCCCGAACCGCCTCAGTGGTAGCGCCGCAGCAAGCCCGCAAGCTTGCCCTGCACCTCGACCTCGTCTGGACGGTAATATTGCGGGTCATAAGCCGCGTTCGCCGGATCAAGCCGCACCTGACCGCCCTCTCGCCGAAGATATTTGAGCGTCGCTTCTTCGCCGCGCACCAGCGCGACCACGATCTCCCCGTCGCGCGCGGTGTTCGTGCGCCGCACCAACGCGAAATCGCCGTCGAAAATCCCGGCCTCGACCATCGAATCCCCCGAGACCTCGAGCGCATAGTGCTCTCCCGGGCCGAGCAGCGCGGCCGGGACCGGCAAGGTCGACTGGCCTTCAAGCGCCTCGATCGGGGCCCCTGCGGCGATCCGGCCGTGCAGCGGCAATTCGATCACGTCATTCGCTGCCTCGGGCGCGCGGGGCGCGGACGACGCCATGGCCACGACATTTTCGCCCGGCGGCGCGGCGCGGGGCGGCGTCGTGTCGCCCGGCTCCCGGATCACCTCGAGCGCGCGTGCGCGATTGGGCAGGCGCCGCAGGAAGCCGCGTTCCTCCAGCGCGGAGATCAGTCGGTGCACGCCCGACTTGCTCTTGAGATCGAGCGCCTCCTTCATTTCCTCGAAACTCGGCGAGATCCCGGTCTCTTCCAGCCGCTGCTGGATGAAGACGATCAGCTCGCGCTGTTTTGCCGTCAGCATTGGTCAAGTCTCCTGTGGTCGCACCCGCGCCGTGCCCTTTGCCGGGTCACGCCGCGCCAATCCCTTGTGTGCGCCAAGAGGCACCGCCGCTTGCGGTGCGTTGTCGTCACGCGCCATTCGCCATTAAGGTGAACGAACAAGGAACAAGTAGGAAACTAAATTGCCCGAGTCAAGCACGGTCCGCAGCTAAACCGCGCAATTCAGCCATTCTGGAGGCGGAAGACCGGGACAGGCGCGCCCGCAGGGACGGGCGGGGCACCCGCAGGCCGGTCGATCAGGCAATCGGCCGCCGCCAGCGCACAGAGCGCCGAGGAATCCTGCGAACCCGCCAGCCGCACCTTTTCCCCGTCGCTCACCGCCCGCAAGAACTCGCGCCGGGGGCCGACGGCGGGCAGGGGCTCGCCCGCGCGCAAGGTCACGGGGCGGGGCAGGGGATCGCCATCGCCCATGCTGGCACGCACCAGCGGCAGGGCGAAGAAAAAGGCGGTGACGAAGCTCGACACAGGATTGCCCGGCAGGCCGAGGACCACCGTTTCGCCTCTGGTGGCGACCAGCAGCGGCTTGCCCGGCTTGATCGCCACGCGCCAGAAGGCGGTTTTGCCCCCCCATTCGGCGAGCGCGGGCTTGATCAGATCGTGATCGCCGACCGAAGCCCCGCCCGAAGTGACGAGGATGTCGGCCCCCTCGGCCCCGGCCAGCGCTGCGGCAAGCGCCGCACGGCTATCGGGCACCGGGCCGAGGCGCGTGATCTCGCAGCCGAGCGGGGTGAGCATCGCTGCGATCATCGCCGCGTTGCTGGCGGGGATCTGGTAGGGCCCGCACGCGGCGGGATCGCCCGCCAGTTCGTCGCCGCTGTCCATCACCGCCACTCGCACCCGCCGGGTGACAGCGAGATGGCCGTGCCCGCCTGCAAGTGCCAGCGCGAGGCGGGCCGGGGTGACCCGCGTTCCGCGCGCGAGCAGCAGGTCGCCTTCGCCAAAATCGAAGCCACGCGTGCGGATGTGGCGGCCCGGCGGCGGCAGATCGGTGGCTGCCAGCATGTCGCCCTCGCATACCGCATCCTCCTGCAACAGCACCCTGTCGGCACCCGCAGGCATGATCGCGCCGGTCGATATGCGCACCGCTTCGCCGGACACGAGGGGCTGGAGGTGGGGCGCGCCCGCGCGGCTCTCCCCCGCCAGCCGCCATGGGCCTGCGCCGGGCGCCAGCGCGTAGCCATCCATCGCCGAGAGATCGGCGGCGGGCTGGGTGCGGGCGGCGAAGAGATCTTCGGCAAGGACGCGCCCGAGCGCGCTCTGGGCCGGGACGGTCTCGGCAGGCAGCACGGGCGCGAGGGCGAGCAGGCGGGCCTGCGCGTCCTCGAGGCCGAGCGGCAGCGTCATTCGGGCGCGGTCCAGTCGCCCGACTTGCCGCCGGACTTGGCGATCAGGCGAACGGTCGCAATCTCCATGCCCTTGTCGAGCGCCTTGGCCATGTCGTAGATTGTGAGGAGCGCGATGGAAACGGCTGTCATCGCTTCCATTTCCACGCCGGTCTTGCCCGTGAGCGAGGCGGCGGCCGTGGCGCGGATGGCGCTTTCCGAGCCCCAATCCTCGAACGCGAATTCGATATTCACCGCCTCAAGCCCGAGCGGGTGGCACAGCGGGATCAGTTCGCCGGTGCGCTTGGCGGCCATGATCCCGGCAAGGCGCGCCGTGCCCAGAACGTCGCCCTTGGGGGCATTGCCGGCGCGGATCGCGGCTAGGGTTTCGGGGGCCATCACGATCCGACCCTCGGCGACCGCGCGGCGGGCGGTGGCGGGCTTTTCGCCGATATCGACCATGTGCGCCGCGCCGTCCGGCCCGAGATGGGTGAGCCCGTTCATGCCGCCGGTTCTGCCCCGAGCAGGGCGCGGGTGGCACTGGCGATATCGTCAGCGCGCATCAGGCTTTCGCCGACAAGGAAGCTGCGCACACCCGACGCGGCCAGACGGGTCAGGTCCGCATGGGTGTTGATGCCGCTCTCGCCGACGATCAGCGTGCCCTCGGGCATCAGCGGGGCGAGGCGCTCGGTCACGGAGAGGCTGGTGGTGAAGGTCTTGAGGTCACGGTTGTTGACCCCGATCAGGCGCGATTGCAGCACCCGGGCGGCGCGTTCGAGTTCGGCCTCGTCATGCACCTCGACCAGCACGTCCATCCCAAGTTCGCGGGCAGCGGCCTCGATCTCGGCCATCAGGGTGTCGTCAAGCGCGGCGACGATGATCAGGATCGCGTCGGCCCCGATCGCGCGGGCTTCGAGGCATTGCCAGGGATCGACCATGAAGTCCTTGCGCAGCACCGGCAGGGCGCAGGCGCTGCGGGCTTCGATCAGGTAGTCTTCGTGGCCCTGGAAATAGGGCGCATCGGTCAGCACCGAGAGGCAGGCCGCGCCCCCGGCCTCATAGGCGGCGGCGTGTTCGGCCGGGCGGAAATCGGCGCGGATGAGGCCCTTGGAGGGGCTGGCCTTCTTGATCTCGGCGATGAGGGCGAAGCCCGATGCGGCGCGCGCGCGCAGGGCAGCCTCGAACCCGCGCGGCACGGTCTGGATGCGCGCCGCACGGGCGAGCGCCGCGTCGCTGATCGCCAGCTTGCGGGCCGCGACGATCTCGCGCTTGGCTGCGCAGATTTCCTCGAGCTTGTTCATCGTCTCACTTTGCTAGAGCAATCCAGCGTTCGAGCAAGGCCAGCGCCGCGCCCGAATCGAGTGCTTCGGCGGCCATCGCCGCCCGTTGGGGCCAGCTCTCGCCGCGCCCAGCGACCGTGAGCGCGCCCGCCGCGTTGAACAGCACGGCATCGCGGTAGGGGCCGGGCGTGCCCATCAAGAGCGCCTTGAGGGCAGCGGCGTTGTGCCGTGCGTCGTCTCCGCGGATCGCCTCGATCGGCGCATGGGGGAGGCCGGTAGCAGAGGCATCGACGCGCTCCATGGTGAAGCCGTGCCCGGTCACCACCGCGACCTCGTTGCCGCCGGCGAGGCTCAATTCGTCCAGCCCCTCGTCGCCCGAGACGATCAGCGACCGGCCCGTGCCAAGCCGCGCCATCGCGCCGGCATAGATCGGGACATAGGCGGGGCGGGCGATGCCGATCAGCTGGCTTGTCACGCGGGCGGGGTTCGACAGCGGGCCCATCAGGTTGAAGATCGTGCGCCGACCGATTTTCACGCGGATGGGCTGGATGCGCGCCATCGCCGGATGGTGGTTCTTCGCGAAGAGGAAGCAGATGCCGATCTCCGCCAGCGTCCTTTCGGCGGTGCGACCGGCCGCATCCATGTCGAGGCCGAGGGCTTCCAAGGTGTCTGCCGCCCCCGCCTTCGACGATGCCGCGCGGTTGCCGTGCTTCGCCACCGGCACGCCCACGGCGGCGACCACGAGGCTGACGGCGGTGGAGACATTGAGCGTGTGGTGCCCGTCGCCGCCCGTGCCGCAAACGTCGATCGCACCTTCGGGGGCTGCGATGGGGATCAGCCGCGCGCGCAAGGCCCGCGCCGCGCCCGCGATTTCATCGGCGGTCTCGCCGCGCGCCGAGAGGGCAATGAGGAACTGCGCGATTTCCTCCTGGGACGGTGCCCCGTCGAGCAGCACGCCGAAGGCAGCCTCGGCCTCGTCCTCGCTCAAGCGGGCGGCGGTGTCGGGCAGGAGGCTCATGCGCGCAGCCTCTCGGGCAGCGCCGGTTCCAGCCCGCACAGGCGCACAAAGTTGGCAAGCAGCGCGTGGCCGTGTTCGGTGGCGATGCTTTCGGGGTGGAACTGCACTGAATGGATCGGGAGCTGCGCGTGGCGCAAGCCCATGACGCTGGGGTGATCTGCGCCTGGCGTTTCGGCATAAGCATTGGCGATGAGCGCCTCGGGCAGGTCCACCACTTCGAGACTGTGATAGCGCGTGGCGGTGAAGGGCGAGGGCAGACCCTGGAACACGCCCGTCCCGTCATGCGTGACGGGCGAGGTCTTGCCGTGCATCAGCCCGCCGCGCCGGACGGTGCCGCCGAAATGCTGCCCGATCGCCTGGTGACCGAGACACACGCCCATCAGCGGCTTGCCTGCATCCGCGCAGGCAGCGACCAGATCGAGGCTGATCCCGGCCTCGTTCGGCGTGCAGGGGCCGGGCGAGATGAGGAAGCCTGCCGCGTTCGTGCGCAAAGCCTCGGCGGCGGTCAGCGCGTCGTTGCGTTCCACCCGCACCTCGGTCCCCAGTTCCATCAGGTAGTGGACGAGGTTGAAGGTGAAGCTGTCGTAATTGTCGATGACGAGGATCATTGCGCTGTCGCCCCTGCCTTCTCTGCCCGCTTCGTCACCACGATGATCGGGCCGACCCGGCCCTTGTCCATGCGGCCGGTTGCCGGGTCCCACAGGGACGAAACCTGCCCATCGAGATAGAGCGCGTTGGGCACCTTCAGCACATCACGGAAATAGCGCGCCAATTGCCCGAAGCTCACCGGCGCGTCGGCGATAACGAAATGCGCCTTGCCGCCACCGTCCACGCCCACCGCATTGCGGATCGCCTTGGAAGGGCCGTCGTCCTGGATATCGGGGTGGAGCTTGCCGCCGTCGAGCAGCAGCGGGCCGGATTGGGTGCCGAACTCCGGGCGGTCACCCACCGTGTTGAAGAAGGTGTTGCTCCCCAGCACGCGCCACCCGCCCGAGGCGCTACCGAAGAACACCCCGTTGGGCTTCATGTAGAAATTGCCCTCTCCGGGCTCGCGGTTGAGTTGGGCCAGACGCTCGCCCTTTTCGACATAATAGCCGATGGGTTTGAGGTCATCGCCATACATCCCGCCGTTCATGGCGAAGGCGATGGAGGCCGGATCGACGCTGGCGGCGAAGGCGGCAAGCGAGGCGTAGGGCTGCTTGTCCGCCCCGAGGTTCGCGGTCGCGATACGGTGCTGTGCGGGATCGGCGATGCAGTGGGTGAGGGGCGCGCCCTCGAAGGTGACGCGGGTGCAGGCCGAGGGCACCGCAGTCTCGCTCGCCGTTGCGGTCGGCGTGGGGGCGGCGGTCTCTTCGATCTCGGACCCGTCAAGATTGATCCGCACCAGCGCCTCGCCTTCGGGGGCTTCGGTGCAGGCGACGACAAGGGCGAGCGGCAGCAGCGCCGCCGGAAGCGCGCGTCTCACTGGCCGTATCCCGGCTCGCCCGCCACGCGCACCGCCTCGCGCGCGGCGGCGATCAGCGCGCCGGCCTTGGCGCGGCATTCGGCAAGTTCGTAGTCGGGGTCGGAATCGGCGACGATCCCTGCGCCCGCCTGCACGTGCATCACCCCGTCCTTCACCACTGCGGTGCGCAGCACAATGCACGAATCAAGGCTGCCATCGGGCGCGAAATAGCCCACGCCTCCGGCATAGGCACCGCGCGTCTCAGGCTCCAATTCGGCGATGATCTCGCAGGCGCGGATCTTGGGTGCGCCGGAAACGGTGCCTGCCGGAAAGCCTGCGAACAGTGCATCGAGCGCGTCCTTCGCGCTGTCCAGCTGCCCGACCACGTTGCTGACGATGTGCATGACGTGGCTGTAACGCTCGATGGTGAAGCTGTCGGTGACCTCGACCGTGCCTGCCGCCGCCACCCGCCCGACATCGTTGCGCCCGAGATCGAGCAGCATCAGGTGTTCGGCCCGTTCCTTGGGATCGGCGACCAGCGAGGCTTCGTTGGCCTCGTCCTCCTCGCGCGTTTTTCCCCGGGGACGCGTTCCGGCAATCGGGCGGATGGTCACTTCCTCATCGCGCACCCGGACGAGAATCTCCGGCGAGGAGCCGACCAGCGCGAAGCCGGGCAGATCGAGGAAATAGAGAAAGGGCGAGGGATTAACCCGCCGCAGGGCCCGGTAGAGCGCCAGCGGGGACAGGGTGAAGGGGCAGGTGAAACGCTGGGCGAGCACCACCTGGAAGATGTCGCCTGCGACAATGTATTCCTTTGCGGCGAGCGCCATCGCCTTGTAGTCCTCGGGCGCGATCGCCGGTGCAAGGTCGGGCAGGCTTTCGGGCAGGGCCTCGCTCTGCCGGGCCGGGGCGGCCGCGGCCAGCAGGCTCAGCGTCGCATCGATCCGCTCGCCTGCGCGGGCTACGGCAGCGTCGGGATCGTCGGCCTCCCAGATCGGGGCGATGGCGAACAGCGCGTCGGTCAACCGGTCGAAAACGAGGATCACCGCCGGGCGCACGAACAGCATGTCGGGCAGGTCGAGCACGCTCCGGGGCGCGCGCGGCAGGGTTTCGACAAGGCCGATGGTCTCATAGCCGAAATAGCCGACAAGGCAGGCGAGCGCCGGGGGCAGGCCTTCGGGCATCGGGTCGATGCGGCAGGCGGCTGCAAGCGCGCGCAATTCGGCCAGCGCATTGCCCGCAAGCGGCGCGAAGGCCGCTCGGTCGGTGCGCCAGTCGCGATTGATCGCGGCGCGCGTGCCCTCTGCCCGGAATACCAGATCGGGGTCCAGCCCGAGCAGGCTGTAGCGCCCGCGCACCTCGCCGCCCTCTACGCTTTCGAGCAGAAAATCGCCGCGCCCCGGCACGATCAGCCGCCGCGCCGCGCCCACCGGCGTGTCGCTGTCGGCGATAATCCGCCGCCACACCAGCGCCGGACGGCCGATCGCGAGCGCAGCGGCGGCGGCGGCGGCGTTCTCGGGCAGGCCTGCGGCAGTCGGTATCACGAAGCGGTCACTTGGAGTCACTGCTCGCCGATCAGCTGCCGGCGCACGGCGGCGATGGCGTTCGCGTTGCGGGTGACGCCGAGTTCCTTGCGCATCGCGGCGGTGGCCTGGCTGCGATATTCCTCGGACAGGGTCTGCCCGAGCTGCTGGCGGGTCTGGGCAATCAACTGGCCTTCCTGGTCGAGCGGAAGGGTGCTGATGCCCTCAAGATCGACGATATACCAGCCGAGGTCGCGCGGCGCGGCGAGCGTCTTGGCGGTGCCCTCGGCCATGCTGAACATCAGCACCAGCGGCGGGGCGATGCGGCCGCGCTGCCGGGCAAGCAACTCTCGCCGTTCGAGTTCAATTACCTCGCGGTCGAAGCCGGGCTTGTTCTCCGCCGCCATCGCCGCAGCGAGCGGGGTCCCGCCGCGCACCTTGGCGAGGATTCGCTCGGCTGCCTGCTTGGCGAGGATCGCGCCTTGCGCCCGCTTCCATCCGGCGATCGCGGCATCCTTGACCTCGGCGAGCGGCGGGGCGCTGGCTTCCTCGACCCGCGCGACCTCGAAGATCACGAACTGTTCGCCCGGCACCACCTCGGCGAGCTGCGGCTCGCTCTCCTCCATCTGGAACGCGGTCTGGAGCACTGGCGCGAGCTGCGGCACGATTTGCACTTCGGGCTGGCCGAAAGCCCGGCCGTTGGCGAGCAGGGCGGGGGTGGTCTCAACCTTGAGGCCGTAGGTCTTGGCGACCGAAGCGAGCGCAGTGCCGCCATCGACCTCGCCCTCGATTTCCGCGACCAGATCGGCGATGGCGGCGGCGCGCTTCTCGTCCGTCAGTTGCCGGGTGATCTCGGGCGTCGCCTGGGCAAGGCTGCGCGCCGGGGTGCGCTCGATCCGGTCTAGACGCGCGACATACCAGCCGAGCGTGCCCTGCGCCGGTTCGATCACGCCGCCCTGGGTGGCCTTGAAGGCGGCCTGCGCGAAGGCAAAGCTGGTCGCCCCCGCCATCGCCTCGCGATCACGTGCCTCGGCGGTGGAGGCGGTGAACCCCGCCTCGCGTGCGACCGCCTCAAGCGATGCACCGCCGGCGACGCGTGCAGCGAGCGCCTTGGCGGCATCCTGGGTTGGGACCACGAAGGCCGTCACCGCGCGCTCCTCGCTCGCCGCATACTTCGCCGCATCGCGCTTGTAGCGTTCCGCGATCTCGGCGGCGGTCGGGGCGGCATTCACCTTGAGCGTGTCGGCACCGAAAACGGCAAAGCGCAGGGTGCGGCGCTCGGGGCGGATAAACTGGGTGCGGTTGTCCTTGTACCATGCGGCAAGCTGCGCATCGGACGGATTGTCGGCAGGGGCGAAGGCGGCCGAGGGGATCAGCGCGATCTCGCCCTTGCGCTTTTCCAGCACCAGCGCGGCATATTGGCGGGCGATCTTCTCGGGCAGCTGCGGCGCGGCCATTGCGGAACGCAGCAGCTGCTGCTCCAGCAACCCGTCCTGCAAATCGCGGCGGAAGGTCGCATCGCTCAGGCCCCGCGAGCGCAGCGCGGCGATATAGGTCTGCTCGTCGAAATTGCCGGTGACGCCCTGAAAGGCCGGGATCTTGAGGATTTCGCTGTTCACCAGGTTCTCGCCCGCGCGCAGGCCGTAACGGCGTCCGTATTCGCCCACCGCGAAACGATCGATCAATTGGTCGATTACCTCGTCGAGGCCGCCCTCGGCGACGAATTCGGGCATGGTGAGGGTGGGGTTCTGCGCGCGCACCTGATCGAGCGCGACATTCGCCGCCACCGGCAGTTCGGCAATCGGGATCACCTCGCCCCCGACCACCGCCAGACGGTCTCCCCCCGACACGCCGCCGAATGTGCTGCCGGTGATGTCCGAGGCCGCGAAGGCCAGCGCCATCAGCGCAAGGAAGGCCAGAACGATCGGCAGACCGATCTTCGAGGCGAAAAAGCGGCGGAAGAAGGAAATCATCGGCGTTACGGATCCCATCCGGGGCCGGCCGGGAAGGGCCGGGATGTCTCGGGCACGCATCGCGGGAACCGCCGCGATGCTCCGCGCGCTTTAGAGGCCCTGCGACTGCGCGGCAACAGGTGTCAGCGCCTTTTGACTAGCGGGGCTTCCTCGGCTAGCGGACTTGCCCCTGGCGCACTAAAGCAGGACACAGAATCGTGAGCCGCCGGGCCTATCCCTCTCAATAATAAAGAAGCGCAAAGGCAGATCATGACCCGTCGACCCTATATCGTCGGAAACTGGAAGATGCACGGCACCCGCGCGATGCTGTCCGAAGCCCGCGCGATTGACCGTGCGGCGCAGCGTCACATGAAGGTCGAGGTCGCGCTCGCGCCGCCCTATACGCTGATCCACCCGATCCACCGCGAGGCCGAGCAGATCGCGGTCGGCGCGCAGGATTGCCATGAGGCCGAAGGCGGGGCGCACACCGGCGACATTTCGGCGGCGATGATCGCCGATGCGGGCGCGAAGTTCGTGATCCTCGGCCATTCGGAGCGGCGGCAGAACCATGGCGAAAGCGACACGCGGGTGCGCGCCAAGGCCGAAGCCGCGCTGGCCGCAGGGCTGCGCATCATCATGTGCTGCGGCGAAAGCGCCCAGACCCGCGATTCGGGCAAGGCGGTCGCTTTTGTGAAGCGCCAGCTCAAGGCCTCGCTCCCGCCCGCTGACCGGATTCCGGGCGAGATCGCCGAGCGGATCACCGTCGCTTACGAGCCGATCTGGGCGATCGGCACCGGCAAGGCTGCCACCACCGAAGACATCGCCGAGATGCATGCCGCCATCCGCACGCTGCTGGTCGAACTGCTGGGCGACGAGCAGGGCACGGAAGTGCGCATTCTCTACGGCGGTTCTGTCAAGCCCGACAATGCTGCGGAAATCTTCGCCGTGCCCGAAGTCGGCGGGGCGCTGGTCGGGGGCGCGAGCCTAACCGCCGACAGTTTCATGGGCATCGCGCTCGCCGCAAGCGAGCCTTTCGAGAACTGAGCCTGCGCGTGCGGCGCGCCTGTCGGGGGCGCTGCCTGCGGGCGGGCTTGCCGCGCCCGCATCTCGCGCCTACATGGCGCGCAACATTTGCAACCGGGCGCACCGATCGCCCCTGCCACGAGAAGCTTTCATGTCGCTGTTCATCTTCCTTACCGTGATCCAGGCCCTCGTGGCCGCCGCGCTGGTCGGCGTCGTGCTCATGCAGCGTTCCGAGGGTGGCGGGCTTGGCATTGGCGGCAGCCCGGGCGGCGCATTCGGCGCGCGGGGAGCGGCGGACTTTCTGACCCGTTCGACCAAGTGGCTGGCGATCGCCTTCGTCGCGCTTTCGATCGTGCTTGCAGGTCTCGCGGTGCGCGAAAGCCGGGTGGGCGGGGTGACGACGACGCTCGACCGGGCAGCGCCCGCACCGGCCAAGCCCGATCTGCTCGCCGATCCGGCCCCGGTTCCGGTCCCGGCCCCTGCACCGGCTGAACCGGCTCCTGCGGCACCCGAAGCCGAAGGCGAGGGCGCGCAGTAAAGCCCGTCTTCGCAGGCGCGCATTGCCGCGCCCGTTTTTTGTCGGTCTGCCCCCCACACCGCTGTGGACGGCGCCCCCGCGCGGGCCGCAATTCGCTTGCCCCGAATCCCTCCTGTTGCTTAAGGCTCAAATCCCATGGCGCGGTTCATTTTCATCACCGGCGGCGTGGTCTCTTCGCTCGGCAAGGGTCTCATGGCAGCCTCTCTGGCGGCCCTCTTGCAGGCGCGCGGTTACAAGGTCCGCATCCGCAAGTTCGACCCCTATCTCAATGTCGATCCGGGGACGATGAGCCCCTATCAGCACGGCGAGGTGTTCGTCACCGACGACGGGGCCGAGACCGATCTCGACCTCGGGCATTACGAACGCTTCACCGGCGTCTCCGCAAGCCAGGCAGACAACATCACCTCGGGCCGCGTCTACCGCGACATCATCGCCAAGGAACGGCGCGGCGATTACCTCGGTGCGACGGTGCAGGTGATCCCGCACGTCACCGACGCGATCAAGGAATTCGCGCTCGCCGACCAGGGCGACAACGACTTCATCCTGTGCGAGATTGGCGGGACAGTGGGTGATATCGAATCGCTGCCCTTCATGGAAGCGATCCGCCAGCTTCGTAACGAGCTGGAACCCTTCCAGACAGTTAGCGTCCATGTGACGCTCGTGCCCTACATCAAGGCGGCGGGCGAGCTGAAGACCAAGCCGACACAGCACTCGGTGCGCGAGCTGGCCGCGCTGGGGATCAAGCCCGACATCCTGCTGTGCCGCGCCGAGCATCCGATCCCGGAAAGCGACCGCCGCAAGATCGCGCAGTTCTGCAACGTCCGGGCCGAGGCGGTGATTCCCGCGCTTGATGCTCCCTCGATCTACTCCGTCCCGCAGCAGTATCATTCCGAGGGGCTTGACCGCGAGGTGCTGCGCGCCTTCGGCATCACCGACGCGCCCGAACCCGACCTGTCGGCCTGGGCCGACGTGACTGATCGCCATTTCAATCCCGAAGGCGAAGTCACGATCGCGGTGGTGGGCAAGTATGTCGGCCTTCAGGACGCCTACAAGAGCCTCAACGAGGCGCTGATCCATGGCGGGCTTGCCAACCGGGTCAAGGTCAACATCAGGTGGATCGACGCCGAGATCTTCGAGGGTGACGACGACAGCGAGATCATCGCCGCCCTGGAGCCGATGCACGGCATTCTCGTGCCCGGCGGCTTCGGCGAGCGCGGCAGCGAGGGCAAGATCGCGAGTGTGCGCTTCGCCCGCGAACGGGGCGTGCCCTTTTTCGGGATCTGCCTCGGTATGCAGATGGCTTGCATCGAAGGCGCGCGCGCAGCGGGTTTCGAGGGCGCGTCCTCGACCGAATTCGGCCCGACCGAGACGCCGGTGGTCGGCATCATCACCGAGTGGATGAGCAAGGAAGGCCTTCAGAGCCGCGCCGAGGGCGGCGATCTGGGCGGCACGATGCGTCTCGGCGCCTATCCCGCCAAACTCAGCCCCAACAGTCACACCTCGCGCATCTATGGCGGCGCGGAGACGATCTCCGAGCGCCATCGCCACCGCTACGAAGTCAACAGCGCCTTCATCGAGCCGCTCGAGAAGCAGGGCCTGATCTTTGCGGGCATGAGCCCCGACGGGCTGCTGCCGGAGATCGTCGAGCGGCCCGATCACCCATGGTTCGTGGGCGTTCAGTTCCATCCCGAACTGAAGTCGCGCCCATTCGATCCGCACCCGCTGTTCGCCGGTTTCATCGCTGCGGCCTTGCAGCAGTCGCGGCTCGTATAGCCGCGCCCCTATCAATTCTGCCAGGGGAGGCCGGGAGCCCTTCGGGCGCGCCGGGTGCGGTCGGCGTGGTGGGTGCATCGAAGGCGGCAATTCGTCCGATGCAATCCTTTGTTTCAGCGACCTGATATGCTGTGTCGTATCCTTACAGCCTGTCCAGATTGCCCTTGCGCCTTGTTGCTATTCCGCATTAGACCGTGTCCGTGTGGTGACGGTTTTTCAGGAAGCCGACCGCTAGGGGGGCTTGGTGCGGACAGGGTTTGGCGGCAGCGGGGCGGAGCGGCAATGCTTGGGGGATTTCCGATAACGAGCTTGTGTGGTGTTGTCCGTCTTCTGCGACCCGGACGGATAGGACCAGACGAGGCGGCGAAAGTCGCGGGGGCGGATTGCAAGATCCGCCCCCACCAAGTTTAATGTCGGTTTGTCGGCTGCGGATCAGGCGGCGCTGGCCTTATCGTTGTCTTCAGCGGAAGGCACCGCCGTCAGGGTCGCCGCGCCGCCGATGGCGATCTTGCGCGGCTTCATCGCATCGGGAACCTCACGCACCAGATCGATGATCAGCAGCCCGTCAGCCAGGTCGGCGCGCTCGACCCGCACGAAATCGGCGAGTTCGAAGCGGCGCTCGAAGCCGCGGTTGGCGATTCCGACGTGGATCAGTTCCGAGCCGTCCTCGGCTTCTTCGCGCTTGCGGCCCTGCACGACGAGCAGGTTCTGCTGCGCGGTGATGTCGATGTCGTGCGGCCGGAAGCCCGCCACCGCGAGGGTGATGCGGTAATTGTCCTCGCCGCGGCGCGAGATGTTGAAGGGCGGGTAGTTGTCGCCAGCATTCATGCGCGCCTGGTTCTCGAGCAGGTCGAACAGGCGATCAAAACCCACGGTGGAGCGACGATAGGGGGTGAAATCGAAACGCGACATTGGCAAATCCTCCTCGGAGCAATTTGGTTCGGACGCGGGCCTGCCGGATGCAGCGCCCGCCATGCCGCCTTGACCGTTCCCCGACACTGGCGAAACGCGGCGACAGACCTTATCTGGTTTTCCGACGAGAGGTTTCAAGAGGTGCAAATGGCCGCCCCCCGTATCGACATCTATACAAAGTTCGCCTGCCCCTTCTGCGTGCGCGCCAAGCGACTGCTGACCGAAAAGGGTGCGGTTTTCAACGAATACGACATCACCATGGGCGGTCCCAGGCGCGAGGAAATGCTCGCCCGCGCGCCGAATGCGATGACAGTGCCGCAGATCTTCATCGGCGATACCCATGTGGGCGGGTCTGACGATCTCGCCGCGCTCGAACGGGCGGGCAAGCTCGACGCGCTGCTCGCGGGATAGGGGCCGGCGGGCTGATGCCGAAGATTGCGGTTCTCCAGATGACCTCGGGGGTGGACCCTGCGGCGAACCTTGCGACCATCGTTGATGCCGCGCACGCGGCCGCAAAGCGCGAGGCGCAGATCCTGTTCACCCCGGAGATGTCGGTCCTGCTCGACCGGGATCGGCAGCGCGCCGCGCAGTGGATCACCGAGGACTGGGCGCAGCGGTTCGAGGATGAACTGGCGCTCACTTCGGCGAAGGCTAAGATCGACATTGCGCTCGGCTCGATGGCGGTGCCGCACCGGAGCGAAAAATGGGCCAATCGTTCGCTCTATTTCCGGCAGGACAACCAGGCTCCCGGCGCTTACGACAAGATTCACATGTTCGACGTTGATCTGGCGAACGGCGAAAGCTGGCGTGAGAGCAATGCCTACCATCCGGGCGGGGAAGTCGTGACCATCACGGGCACGCCGCTCGGGCGGCTCGGCCTGACGATCTGCTATGATCTGCGTTTCCCCGCTCTGTTCGAGGAATTGGGCCAGCGGCGCTGCGATGCCATCGCCGTGCCGGCCGCTTTCACCCGGCCGACGGGCGCGGCGCATTGGCACGTGATGCTGCGCGCCCGTGCGATCGAGGCGCAGGCCTTCGTCATCGCCGCAGCCCAGGTCGGCAGGCACGAGGACGGGCGCGAGACCTATGGCCACTCCCTCGTCGTCGATCCGTGGGGCGAGGTTCTGCTCGATCTGGGCGGAGATGCGCCGGCGCTCGGTTTCTGCGATATCGACCTTGGCCGCATCGCAGAGGTGCGCGCACAGGTGCCGGCACTTGCCAACCGCCGGGAAATCCCCAAATCCTGACGCACCATGATTGTCTATGACCTGTCCTGCCATGACGGCCACCGTTTCGAGGGGTGGTTCGGCTCCTCGGCCGAGTTCGAGAATCAGCGCGCGCGCGGCCTGCTCGCCTGTCCCGCCTGCGGGACGTCCGAGGTGAGCAAGGCACCGATGGCGCCCGCTGTGCCTGCCAAGGGCAACCGGCGGCAGGAGGTGCTCCCGCCCGAGACCCGGCCGATGGCCAACACCCCGATGTCGCCCGCAATGCACAAGGCGCTTGCCGCGCTCGCGAGGGCGCAGGCCGAGGCGCTGAAGAACTCCACCTGGGTCGGCGACAGGTTCGCCGAGGAAACCCGCAAGATGCATTACGGCGAGCGCGAGGAGGCCCCGATCCACGGGCAGGCGAGTCTCGCCGAAGCGAGGGCCCTCATCGACGAGGGCGTGCCCATTGCCCCTCTGCCGCTGCCAGTGGCCCCGCCCGACAAACTCAATTGAAAGGTAAGCGGCGGCTGCTATGAAGCGGCGCGGGACCCCGTAGCTCAGCAGGATAGAGCATCAGATTCCTAATCTGAGGGCCGCGCGTTCGAATCGCGCCGGGGTCACCATCATCCGCATTGCGCCGTCCGCCAGCGCCGCTCGGCATGGGCGGAAATCACCAGCACGCCTGCCGACATGGCCAGCAGCAGCACACAAGTCGCGCCCCATCCGCCCAGATCGTAGACCGCCGTGCCGAGCGCGCTGCCGATCGCCCCGCCGATGAACATCGCGACAATGTAGCTGGTGGTGAGCCGCGTGCGGATGTCGGGCGCGAGGGTGAAGAGCGTCATCCGCCCGGTCACGTCGATCGTCGGCCCGACGAGGTTGGTGACGAGCAGGGGCACCATCACCCCCCAGATGCTGTGCCCGAGTGGATAGAACAGTGCGATCCCCGTTAGCTGCACCGCCGCCGCCCCAAGCCTGGCACGGCGCGGGCCGACCTTGTCCGCCCAGCGCCCCAGCCGCGGCGTGCTGAACACGCTCACCGCAGCGATCGCGGCGAGATAGCCCACATCGTCGGTGCCGTAGCCCATCGCAGGGCTTGTCAAATGCAGCGCCAGCGCCAGCCAGGTCGCCGTGAAGATCGCGAAGTTCAGCCCCTGGATGGCGGCGGAAAGGCGCATGTCGGGATGTCTTGCGGCGAGAGTGAAGACCGAGGCGATCAGTGCCCCGTAGTCGGCCCGGGGGTGCTTGGCGGTGGCCTCGCTCTTCATCGCGAAGGGCAGGAACGCGGTTACCGCCACCATCAGCACCAATGCGCAGACATAGACCGTGTGCCAATCGGTGCGCGCGGCGATGATCCCGGCCCCGACCCGCGCCACGAGAATACCGAAGATCACCGCCGCCGTAAGCTGCGCCGTTATCTGCCCGAGCCGCTCGGGGGCGACCCGCTTCGAGGCGAAGGCGGGGATCAGATAAGGCGCGATGGTGACAAAGCCGAGCAGGGTCGAAGCAGCGGTGAAGGAGGCGAAACCGGGGGCGAGCACCATCCCGCCAAGGCACAGGGTCTGGCCCGCGACGAAGATCAGGCACAGTCGGCGGTTCGGATAGAAATCACCCAGCGGCAGCAGCAGCAGGATGCCGAGCGCCAGCGCCAGCTGGTTCAGGGCCGGCACCAGCCCGATCTCGGCCTCGCCCACGCCAAAGCCGCGCGCGACCTCGCCGATGATCGGGTGGATGTAATAGGCATTCGCCGTCACCACCGCGATGGTGAGCGCGAGCGCGCGCTCCTGCGTGCGGGTCAGGTAGGCAGGGGCGGGGACGGGGCCGGGGTAGGCTTGGGTCAAGTCAGGAAGCCTGCCTTTTTCGCCATGTCGATCACGCCCTGCGACAGCGCCTCGGGATGGTCTTCCTGGCTGAAGTGCCCGCATCGTGGGAGCATCGCGTGGGGCTGCCCGGCTGCGCCCCGGATTCGCGAGGTGAGCAGCGGCCCCGCCTGGCCCAGCACCGGGTCATCTTCGCCGAACAGGGCGAGGAAGGGCTTGTCGAAGGCGGCGAGACCTTCCCACGCGGCGATGTTTTCGGCGACCCCGTCCTTCTCGTCCTCGATAGGCACCAACTGCGGAAAGGCGCGCGCACCTGCCTTGCTCTGCTCGTCCGGGAAGGGGGCGTCGTAGGCAGCGATCTCGGCAGGCGAGAGCTCGGTTTGACAGCCGCGATCCATAATCCCGCCGATGCGGAACTCCGGCGAGGAGCGCGCAAAATCGCGCCACGCGAGGAACCCGGGCGAAGCCGTGCCGCCGCCGGTGGGCAGGAAGGTATTGCTGGCGACCACGAAGGCGAAGCGCTGCGGCTCCTGCCCGACGAGGCGCAGGCCCAGAAGCCCGCCCCAGTCCTGACAGAACAGGCCGGCCACCTCCGGAATGATCGCATTGCGCCATTGCGTCAGCCATCCGGCATGGCGGGCGTAGGTGTAGAAGGTCGGATCGTCCGGCTTGTCGCTCTTGCCGAAACCGATGAGGTCGGGGGCAAGGCAGCGGAAGCCCGCATCCACCAGTAGCGGGATCATCTTGCGGTAGAGATAGGACCACGAAGGTTCGCCGTGGAACAGCAGCAGCGGCGGGGCGTCCTTTGCGCCCTCGTCAAGGTAATGCATCCGGGCGCTCACCCCATCGCCAAGATCAATGGTCAGCCAGTTCGCGGCAAAGGGGTATCCCGGCAGGTCGACGAAGCGCGCCGGGTCGTGGGCGATGATCTTCATGGGCTTTCATCCTCTCGATAGCAGTCGGTAGCAGATCGAAACGGGATTGCCAGCCTGCCTGTCTTTCGCGAAAGCGCGCAAATTCGTCAGGTGGACTTGGGGACACAGGAGCGGCAAGCCACGTTGTGGGAGAAGGAGGATCAATCGTGTCAATGTCGCGTCAGAAATCCGAGGAACTAGCCGAAATCCGGCGTGCCGTGCGTGCACTGTGCGATGGTTTTCCGGGCGAATACTGGCGCGCGAGGGATGCGGCGCGGGCCTATCCGGCGGAATTCGTCGATGCGCTGACGCAGGCGGGCTTCCTCGCCGCGCTGATCCCGGTGGAGCACGGCGGCAGCGGTCTCAGCCTCGAAGCGGCCTGCGTCATCATGGAGGAGATCCAGGCCTCCGGGTGCAACGGGTCCTCGGCGCATGCGCAGATGTATATCATGAACACGCTGTTGCGGTATGGATCGGCGGAGCAGAAGGCGGCCTATCTGCCGCGCATCGCCAGCGGCGAATTGCGGCTTCAGGCCTTCGGCGTGAGCGAGCCGACCAGCGGCACCGACACTTTGAGCCTCAAGACACGGGCGGTGCGTGACGGCGATCATTATGTGGTCAACGGCCAGAAGATCTGGACCAGCCGCGCCGAGCATTCCGATCTCATGCTCCTGCTTGCCCGCACCACGCCGCGTGAGGAAGCGGCGAGCAAGACCGAGGGGCTCTCGATCTTCCTTGTCGACATGCGTCAGGCACTCGGGAACGGCATGACGATCAAGCCGATCCGCACGATGATGAACCATTCGTCCTGCGAGGTGTTCTTCGATGATCTGTGCATCCCTGCATCGGCGCTGGTGGGTGAGGAGGGCAAGGGCTTTCGCTACATTCTATCCGGCATGAACGCGGAGCGCATCCTGATCGCGGCCGAATGCATCGGCGATGCCAAGTGGTTCATCGAAATGGCGACAGGCTATGCGAAGGACCGCTCTGTCTTCACCCGCCCGATCGGCCAGAACCAGGGTGTCCAGTTTCCGATCGCGCGCTGCTATGCACAGATGCGCGCAGCCGAACTGATGGTGCACCACGCCGCGCGGGTCTTCGACGAAGGCGGCAATCCGGGTGAGGAGGCCAACATGGCGAAACTCCTTGCGTCCGAGGCCAGCTGGGCGGCGGCGGATATGTGCGTCCAGACCTTCGGCGGCTTTGGTTTTGCCGAGGAATACGATGTCGAACGCAAGTTCCGCGAGGCGCGGCTCTATACCGTGGCGCCGATCTCGACCAACCTCATCCTCTCCTACCTTGCCGAACACGTGCTCGGCCTGCCGCGTTCCTACTGAAACCGGACGATTCCCCACGGGATTCCTGCGCATTGCGGCGCATTCTTCTTGCAGCGATCAGCCAAGTGTGATTCTGTCGTGCGCAGCGGCAGGGGGACTTTTCGCGTCATGCGCAGACCGGTAACGGACAACAGGCTCAAGAAGGTAGCGGCACTGGGCGGCCTGCTGCTGCTCGCGGGCTTTGCCGTGGCCGGCCCGACGGGCCTGCTCGCCTGGAGCGAGAACGCGACCGCGCTAGAGCAGCGCAAGGCCGAGATCGCCGAACTCACCGCGAAGCGCGATGGTCTTCGCAACCGCGTGATGCTGCTCGATCCCGAGGCCGCCGATCCCGATCTCGCCAGCGAGTTGGTGCGCGACCAGCTTGGCGTGATGCGTGAGGACGAGGTCGTCCTCACGCTCGAGGACGAGTGACCCGATCCTTACGCGTCATGCGTGCTGATTTCGTATGCGCGTTCGGTTTTCTGCAACGCCTTGCCGTTGCGTCAACCCCGTCCGGCTGCCTATAGAGCAAACAGTTGGACGGCGCTTCTCCTCCCCATGAGTGCGCCAGAGAGAGGGATACTGAATTGGCCAAACAGCCTGCCAAGCAGTCCGCCAAGCCTGCGGACGATGCCGACTTCATTCTCCATTCGCTTCAGGACGCCTTCGAGGCGAACAAGCGCTACAAGGCGAGCGAGGCGGAGATGCTCGAATTCTACCGCCAGATGTTGCTGATCCGACGCTTCGAGGAGAAGGCGGGCCAACTCTACGGCCTCGGCCTGATCGGCGGCTTCTGCCACCTTTATATCGGCCAGGAGGCGGTCGCGATCGGTTTGCAGTCGGCGCTCGATCCGGCGCGCGACAGCGTCATCACCGGCTACCGCGATCACGGCCACATGCTGGCCTACGGCATTGATCCCAAGGTCATCATGGCCGAGCTGACGGGCCGCGAGGCCGGGATCTCCAAGGGCAAGGGCGGCTCGATGCACATGTTCTCGACCGCGCACAAGTTTTACGGCGGGCACGGCATTGTCGGCGCGCAGGTGGCGCTGGGCGGGGGGCTGGCACTGGCGCACCAATACAACGAGGATGGTGGCCTGTGCCTCGCCTATTTCGGCGACGGCGCGGCCAATCAGGGCCAGGTTTACGAGACCTTCAACATGGCCGCCCTGTGGAAGCTGCCCATCGTCTTCGTGGTCGAGGACAACCAGTATGCGATGGGCACCGCCACCAAGCGCAGCTCCGCGGAAACCCGCTTCTATCGCCGCGGCACGGCCTTCCGCATTCCGGGGATGGAAGTGAACGGCATGGACGTGCTCGAAGTGCGCGCCGCAGCCGAAGTCGCCTTCGCGCATGTCCGGGCCGGCAAGGGACCGGTGCTGATGGAGTGCAACACCTATCGCTATCGCGGCCATTCGATGTCCGACCCGGCCAAGTATCGCACCCGCGAGGAAGTGCAGGAACAGCGCGATCACCACGACCCGATCGAGGGGCTGAAGAAAACCCTGATCGACAGCGGCAAGACCGAGGACGAATTGAAAGCCATTGACAAGGCGATCCGCGCCGAAGTGGCCGCCGCCGCCGATTTCGCCGAAACCTCGCCCGAGCCTCAGCCGGGTGAACTCTACACCGATGTTCTCGTGGGGGAGTATTGAGCCATGGGGATCGAACTGAAAATGCCGGCCCTTTCGCCCACGATGGAGCAGGGCACACTCGCCAGGTGGCTGAAACAGGAGGGCGACAAGATCGAACCGGGCGACATCATCGCGGAGATCGAGACCGACAAGGCGACGATGGAATTCGAGGCGATCGACGAGGGCGTGCTGGAGAAGATCCTTGTTCCCGCAGGCACTGAAGATGTGGCGGTGGGCGCGGTCATCGCGCTGATCGCGGGGGAAGGGGAGGAGGCGTCGTCAGCGACTCCAACGCGAGTCTCCGCACAGGCGGAGACCTCAGGCGATGGCGCGCAAACGCCCGAGGCCCCCGCCTTCGCGGGGGCGCGCAGTGACGATGCGGGGGCGCACAGTGTCAAAGTGATAACCGACCCCGCCATCCCCGCCGGAACCAACATGCGCTCCACCACCGTGCGCGAGGCGCTGCGCGATGCCATGGCGGAGGAAATGCGCCGCGATCCCCGTGTCTTCGTGATGGGCGAGGAAGTCGCTGAATATCAAGGTGCTTACAAGGTCACGCAGGGGCTGCTTGCGGAATTCGGCCCCAAGCGCGTGATCGACACGCCGATCACCGAATACGGCTTTGCCGGCATTGGCTCGGGCGCGGCGATGGGGGGGCTGCGTCCGATCGTCGAGTTCATGACCTTCAACTTCGCGATGCAGGCAATCGACCACATCATCAATTCGGCCGCCAAGACCAACTACATGAGCGGCGGGCAGATGCGCTGCCCGATTGTCTTTCGTGGCCCCAACGGGGCGGCCAGTCGCGTCGCCGCGCAGCACTCGCAGAACTTCGGGCCGTGGTATGCGAGCGTGCCGGGCCTGATCGTGATCGCGCCCTATGATGCCGCCGATGCCAAAGGCCTGATGAAGGCCGCCATCCGTGCCGAGGATCCGGTGGTCTTCCTCGAGAACGAGCTCGTCTACGGTCGGAGCTTCGATGTCCCCGATGTCGAAGATTACGTTCTTCCCATCGGCAAGGCGCGGATCGTGCGCGAGGGCAAGGATGTCACCATCGTCAGCTATTCGATCGGCGTCGGGCTCGCGCTCGAGGCGGCGAACGCGCTGGCGGGCGAGGGGATCGAAGCCGAGGTGATCGACCTTCGCACGCTGCGCCCGCTCGACAAGGAAACGGTCCTGGCAAGCCTCGCCAAGACCAACCGCCTGATTGTGGCCGAGGAAGGCTGGCCGACCTGTTCGATTGCCAGCGAGATCATCAGCATTTGCATGGAGGAAGGCTTCGACCACCTCGATGCGCCGGTTCTGAGGGTGTGCAACGAGGACGTGCCGCTGCCCTACGCAGCCAACCTCGAAAAGCTCGCGCTGATAGATGCAGCGCGGATTGCCGGGGCGGCACGCAAGGTGTGCTACAGGTAGCGCTCCGTCCGGCAGGGCCGCCCGGCCGCGTCAGGTCGGGCGGGCCGCCGAATAGGTATTGCAGCTCGCCACCGGTCCGCCGGGGTGAAGCCGGGTGAGGTCGCGGTTGTCGCGCACGTTGAAGGCGGCGGTATAGATGATCGTCTTGCCCTCGAAGAGATCGACAGGGAGCGGCGAGTCAAAGTCGTAGGCGACCTCGACAAACATCACTGCGGTTCCCTGCGATGCGGTGATGTAGCGGCCGGGCTCGCCCATCCCGGGGAAGGACGTACCGGTCGCGCCATTGCCTTCGAACCCGAAGGTAGAATCATACCGCTTTGCGCCGCGGCACCGTTGCCAGGCGATCCACTGCCCGCCCACGGCATTACGCTGGAGGCTGGAGATGATGACCCGGCCCCGCCCGAAGATATTGATGTTTTCGCCAAGCTTCTCTGCCCCGATCAGGGTCTCGGCGATGTCGCGTTCGAACACCCTCCGCGCGGTCAGCACTTCCTGCTCGCCGACACGCGAGGCGTTGTCGGCGACTTGCATGGCGATCTGGCTGACCTGGAGGTGGGTGATGACCAGCAGCGCAGTGTCGGTGCCGAGCATTCCCATGCCGAGCACCAGCGGCGCGGCGAAGGCAAACTCAACCATCGCGAGACCCGAACGATCCCCCGCAAGGTGGCGGCCGAATGCCCGCGCCTTCGCCAACGGCAAGGCCGATTTGGTGTCGGTCATGGACAGTTCCTTCTCGTGGTGACACGGGCGTTCTGTTCGTCGAAGGGCTGGTTGCGCAGCACGGTGGAAGCCTGGATCGTGACCTCCTGAGGCAGTCCGATCATCCCGTAGAGCGGGAAGATCCGCGGATAGGAAACCCGCGCGGTGTAAAGCACCGCGTCACGCGCGCCCCCGATCCCTTCCTTGCCGCGATCCGCATCCCATTGGCCGTTTTCGTTGGTGTCGACATAGGGTTCATTGTTGTTGCAAATGTCGTCATCGTTCTGGTCGGTGAATTCTTCGGGCTCGCCGATGTCGGCGAAGTCGAAGTGCGAGACCTTCTCGAACACGACGGTCGCACCGGACGGCATGAGCGCGCGGACCTGATCCGCAACGCGCTGGTCGATATCCACCTTCCGGCTGTTCGCGTTCTCTAGGGTGAGATCGCGGCCCGCCTTCTGCATCGCTCCATGAAGCACCGAACTGGTATATTGCGTGTGCGCGATGTCGAACAGGCCGATGACCATCAGGATCAGGACGGGCCCGACGAAGGCGAACTCGACAAGGGTGACCCCGCTGCGGTCGGCGCGCAGCTGCCGCAGAAAGGCACCGATGCGGGACGGGCGGCGGATCATGACGTGAGCCTCAGCGCGGCGATCCTCTGGGCAATCTCACGGAAGCGAGCAGCGAGTTCCGCGTTGCTGGATGCCATGAACGCCCGGCCGGGACTTGCACAATCCACAAGATTTTGCGGAAGCGTATTGCGGAACGAGACGACCCACAGCGTGATATTCTCGTTCTTGACGGCGCGGCAAACCGCAGCAAGCCGTTCAGCGTGGCGGGCGTGGGA
>Ga0208370_100102_pt1 | contig 27705 bp, 22 predicted proteins | sample Subbio12Jun_QV11_FD_184822 | JGI IMG/M metagenome (GOLD analysis project Ga0208370, IMG submission 184822) | Serpentinite rock and fluid subsurface biosphere microbial communities from McLaughlin Reserve, California, USA -CR12Jun_QV11 (SPAdes) | ecosystem: Environmental > Terrestrial > Deep...
CGCCACCGAAACGCTCCGCGCCGATCTTCGTCAGCGCCGCCGTCAGCGTCGTCTTGCCGTGATCGACGTGACCGATCGTGCCCACGTTCACGTGCGGCTTGGTGCGCTCGAACTTGCCCTTTGCCATGGTTGCCTACCTCTGCTGTCTGATTCTGTGTTTTCGGGATCCGGGAAGCCGCTCAGGACTTCTTGATGACCGCGTCGGCGATGTTGGCCGGCGCCTCGGCGTAATGGTCGAATTCCATCGTGTAGGTCGCGCGGCCCTGCGACATCGAGCGCAGGGTGGTGGCGTAGCCGAACATCTCGCCCAGCGGCACCATCGCGTTGATCACCTTGCCGGCCGGCGTATCGTCGCTGCCCTGCAGGATGCCGCGACGGCGGCTGACGTCGCCCATCACGTCGCCGAGGTAATCCTCGGGCGTGACGATCTCGACCTTCATGATCGGCTCCAGCAGGGCCGGGTTGGCCTTCTGGAAGCCTTCCTTGAAGGCCATCGAACCGGCGACCTTGAACGCCATTTCGTTCGAGTCGACGTCGTGGAAGGAGCCATCGACGGCCTTGACCTTGACGTCGACGACCGGGAAGCCGGCGAGCACGCCGTTCTTCATGGCCTCCTCGATGCCCTTGCCGGCGGCGACGACGTACTCCTTCGGGACCACGCCACCGACGATGGCGTTCTCGAACACGAAGCCGGCACCGCGCTCCTGCGGCTCCATCTCGATGACGATGTGGCCGTACTGGCCGCGGCCGCCCGACTGGCGCACGAACTTGCCTTCCTGCTTGACCGCGCGGCGGATGGCCTCGCGGTAGGCGACCTGCGGCTTGCCGACGTTGGCCTCGACGTTGAACTCGCGCTTCATGCGGTCGACGATGATCTCAAGGTGCAGCTCGCCCATGCCCGAGATGATGGTCTGGCCCGACTCCTCGTCGGTGCGGACGCGGAAGGACGGGTCCTCCTGAGCCAGCCGGCCCAGCGCGACGCCCATCTTCTCCTGGTCGGACTTGGTCTTCGGCTCGACCGCCATCGAGATGACGGGCTCCGGGAAGACCATGCGCTCGAGGGTGATGACGTGGTCCTGGGCGCACAGCGTGTCGCCGGTGGTGACGTCCTTCAGGCCCACCGCGGCGGCGATGTCGCCGGCCAGCACTTCCTTGATCTCCTCGCGCTGGTTGGCGTGCATCTGCAGGATGCGGCCGATGCGCTCCTTCTTCGACTTGATCGGGTTGTAGACCTGGTCGCCGCCGTTGAGCGTGCCGGAATAGACGCGGAAGAAGGTCAGCGAACCGACGTACGGGTCGGTCATGATCTTGAAGGCCAGCGCCGAGAACGGCGCCTTGTCGTCGGCGGGGCGGGTCACTTCCCTGCCGTCCTCGTCCTCGCCCTTGACCGCCGGGCGATCGGAGGGTGCCGGCAGGTAGCGGATGACCGCGTCCAGCATCGCCTGCACGCCCTTGTTCTTGAAGGCGGTGCCGCAGAAAGCCGGGATCACCTCGCAGCGGATGGTGCGCTCGCGGATGCCGGCGATGATCTCGGCCTCGCTGAGCTCGCCGCCCTCGAGGTACTTGTTCATCAGGTCCTCGGTCGCCTCGGCGGCGGCCTCGACCATGAACGCGCGGGCGGCCTTGCACTCCTCGGCCAGGTGCGCCGGGATGTCGGCGTAGCTGAAGGTGTTGCCGTTGGTGGCCATGTCCCAGACGATGGCCTTCATCTTCAGGAGGTCGACGACGCCCTCGAAGTTCTCCTCGGCGCCGATCGCGACCTGCATCGGCACCGGGTAGGCGCCGAGGCGCGACTTCAGCTGCTCGATGACCTTCTTGAAGTTGGCGCCGGTGCGGTCCATCTTGTTGACGAAGGCGAGCCGCGGCACGTTGTACTTGTTGGCCTGGCGCCACACCGTCTCCGACTGCGGCTGCACGCCGCCGACCGCGCACAGCACGAACACCGCGCCGTCGAGCACGCGCAAGCTACGCTCCACCTCGATGGTGAAGTCGACGTGGCCGGGGGTGTCGATGATGTTGAAGCGGTGCTCGGGGAAGGACTTGTCCATGCCCTTCCAGAAGCAGGTCGTCGCGGCCGACGTGATGGTGATGCCGCGCTCCTGCTCCTGCTCCATCCAGTCCATCGTCGCGGCACCGTCGTGCACTTCGCCGATCTTGTGGTTGACGCCGGTGTAGAACAGGATGCGTTCGGTGGTCGTCGTCTTGCCGGCATCGATGTGGGCCATGATGCCGAAGTTGCGGTAACGGTCGATCGGTGTGGTACGCGCCACGTCAGTAACCCTTTGCCTTACCAGCGGTAGTGCGAGAAGGCCTTGTTGGCCTCCGCCATGCGGTGCGTCTCCTCGCGCTTCTTGACCGCGCCACCGCGGTTCTCGGAAGCGTCGAGCAGTTCGGCGGCCAGCTTGCGCGGCATCGAGTTCTCGCCGCGCTTGCGCGACGACTCGATGACCCAGCGCATCGCCAGGGCCATGCGGCGGGTCGAACGGACCTCGACCGGCACCTGGTAGGTGGCGCCACCGACACGGCGGGACTTCACCTCGACTGCCGGCGCGACGTTGTTCAGCGCCTTCTCGACGAGCTGCAGCGGCTCGGCGTTCTTCTGGCCGATGACGTCCATCGCGCCGTAGACGATCTGCTCGGCGATCGACTTCTTGCCGCTCTTCATCACCATGTTGATGAAGCGGGCCACGAGCTCGCTGCCGTGCTTGGGATCCGCGATGACTTCACGGACGGGGGTCTGACCTTTGCGGGACATGGGACTTGCCTACCTGGATGTGGGGGAAGCGCGTTACTTCTTCGGGCGCTTGGCACCGTACTTCGAACGGCTCTGGCGGCGCTTGGCGACGCCGGAGGCGTCGAGCGAACCGCGGACGGTGTGGTAGCGCACGCCCGGCAGGTCCTTGACGCGACCGCCGCGGATCAGCACCACCGAGTGCTCCTGCAGGTTGTGGCCTTCGCCGCCGATGTAGGAGATGACCTCGAAGCCGTTGGTCAGGCGGACCTTCGCGACCTTGCGGAGCGCGGAGTTCGGCTTCTTCGGCGTGGTGGTGTACACGCGGGTGCACACGCCGCGGCGCTGCGGGCAGTTGGCCAGCGCCGGGGAGGCGCTCTTGTAGGTGTTGGGCTGCCGCGGCTTGCGGACCAGCTGGTTGATCGTCGCCATGTTCGGGACCTTCGGTGAAAACGAAAGGCAGGCCGAGACGAACTCGACCTGCCAAGACTCGGGATTTTAGACCGCCTCGACAGGCCCCGTCAATGGCGACGGGGCCCGTGGAACCGCCCCGCTCCGGGGCTGGACGGGAACCGCCTCCCTGCGGTCCGCTCCGGTGCTCATCCCTCGGAGCCCGCCTCGGCTCCGGCCTCCTCCGGCGCCTGCAGGGCACGGAGGGCTTCCAGGTCGGCCTCGGTCAGGCCGGCAGGCACGGCGCGCCGCCGCGCGTGGTAGGCGAGGCCGGTGCCGGCCGGGATCAGGCGGCCGACGATGACGTTCTCCTTGAGGCCGCGCAGCGTGTCGCGGGTGCCGCGGACGGCCGCCTCGGTGAGCACGCGGGTGGTCTCCTGGAAGGACGCCGCCGAGATGAAGCTCTCGGTCGCCAGCGAGGCCTTGGTGATGCCGAGCAGCACCGGATCGACCCGGGCCGGAAGCTCGTTGCGGACCGCGGCGCGGGCGTTCTCCTCGACCACCCGGAAGCGGTCGATCTGTTCGCCGGCGAGGAAGCGGGTGCCACCGGCATCCGCGATCTCGACCTTGCGCAGCATCTGCCGGAGGATGGTCTCGATGTGCTTGTCGTTGATCTTGACGCCCTGCAGCCGGTAGACGTCCTGGATCTCCTTGACCAGGTAGGCGGCCAGCGCCTCGACGCCCTTCAGGCGCAGGATGTCCTGCGGGTTCGGCTCGCCGGCCACGACCTCCTCGCCCTTCTCGACGTGCTCGCCCTCGAACACGACGATCTGCCGGTACTTCGGGATCAGCTCCTCGTGCTCGTTGCCCTCGGCGTCCTTGATGATCAGGCGCTGCTTGCCCTTGGTCTCCTTGCCGAAGCTGACGATGCCGGAGACCTCGGCCAGCACCGCCTCGTCCTTCGGCTTGCGGGCCTCGAACAGGTCGGCGACGCGCGGCAGGCCGCCGGTGATGTCGCGGGTCTTGGAGGCTTCCTGCGGGATCTTGGCGACCACGTCGCCGACGCCCACCTCGGCGCCGTTCTGCACCGTCACCACGGCGCGCGGCGGCAGCAGGTACTGCGCCGGCAGGTCGGTGCCCGGGATCACCAGGTCCTTGCCCTTGGCATCGACGATGCGGACCATCGGGCGCAGGTCCTTGCCGGCCTGGCCGCGGCGCTTCGGGTCGGTGATCTCGATCGAGGCGAGGCCGGTCAGTTCGTCGGTCTTCTCGATGGCGGTGACGCCCTCGACGAAGTCGATGAAGCGCACGAAGCCCTTCACTTCCGAGACGATCGGGTGGTTGTGCGGGTCCCACGTGGCCACGACCTGGCCGGCCTTGATGGCGTCGCCGTCCTTGCCGTTGATGGTCGCGCCGTAGGGCAGCTTGTGGCGCTCGCGTTCGCGGCCCAGCGGATCGAGCACCGAAAGCTCGCCCGAGCGCGACACCGCCACCAGGTGGCCGGCGGAGTGCGCGACCGTCTTGAGGTGGGTGAACTTGATCGAACCGGTGGTCTTGACGGTGATGTTGTCGACCGCCGCCGCGCGCGAGGCGGCACCGCCGATGTGGAAGGTGCGCATCGTCAGCTGCGTGCCCGGCTCGCCGATCGACTGCGCGGCGATGACGCCGACCGCCTCGCCGATGTTGACCAGGTGGCCACGCGCCAGGTCGCGGCCGTAGCACATGGCGCAGATGCCGAAGCTCGCCTCGCAGCTGATGGCCGAGCGCACCTTGATGCTCTGCACGCCGGCGGCGTCGAGCTTCTCCACCCACTTCTCGTCGAGCAGGGTGTTGCGGGTGACGATCGGCTCATCGTCGTTGCCCGGCAGGAACACGTCCTCGGCGACGACGCGGCCCAGCACGCGGTCGCGCAGCGGCTCGACCACGTCGCTGCCCTCGACGATCGGGGTCATCGTGATCCCGTTCGTCGTTCCGCAATCGGTTTCGGTGACCACCACGTCCTGCGCCACGTCCACCAGTCGGCGGGTCAGGTAGCCGGAGTTCGCGGTCTTCAGCGCGGTGTCGGCGAGGCCCTTGCGGGCGCCATGGGTCGAGATGAAGTACTGGAGGACGTTCAGGCCCTCGCGGAAGTTCGCGGTGATCGGCGTCTCGATGATCGAGCCGTCGGGCTTGGCCATCAGGCCGCGCATGCCGGCCAGCTGGCGGATCTGCGCCTGCGAACCACGGGCACCGGAGTCGGCCATGATGTAGATCGAGTTCATCGACTTCTGCTCGATGGTCTCGCCCTTGGCGTTCTTGACCCGGTCGGTGCCGATGGTGTCCATCATCGCCTTGGCGATCTGCTCGTTGGTGCGCGACCAGATGTCCACGACCTTGTTGTAGCGCTCGCCCGAGGTGACCAGGCCCGACTGGTACTGGTTCTGGATCTCCAGCACCTCGGCCTCGGCCTTGGCGAGGATCTCCTTCTTCTCGGCCGGGATGGTCATGTCGTCGATGCCGACCGAGACGCCGGCGCGGGTGGCGTTGCTGAAGCCGGTGTACATCAGCCGGTCGGCGAACACCACCGTGTGCTTCAGGCCGAGCTGGCGGTAGCAGCCGTTGATCAGGCGGCTGATGGCCTTCTTGTTGAGCTCGGTGTTGACCATCGAGAACGGCAGGCCCTCGGGCAGGATCTCGGCCAGCAGGGCGCGGCCCACCGTGGTGTCGTGGAAGACCGACCTGCGGGCCGAGGCACCGTCCTCGCCGACCACGGTCTCGAAGATGCGCAGCTTGATCCTGGCGTGCAGCTCGACGGTGCGGTTGTCGTAGGCGCGGCGGACCTCGGCGACGTTGGCGAACACCATGCCCTCGCCCTTCTTGTTCTCGAGGGCGCGGGTCATGTAGTAGAGGCCGAGCACCACGTCCTGCGTCGGGACGATGATCGGCTCGCCGTTGGCCGGCGAGAGGATGTTGTTGGTCGACATCATCAGCGCGCGCGCCTCCAGCTGGGCTTCCAGCGAGAGCGGCACGTGGACGGCCATCTGGTCGCCGTCGAAGTCGGCGTTGAAGGCCGTGCAGACCAGCGGATGCAGCTGGATCGCCTTGCCTTCGATCAGCACCGGCTCGAAGGCCTGGATGCCGAGGCGGTGCAGCGTGGGCGCGCGGTTCAGCAGGACCGGATGCTCGCGGATGACCTCCTCGAGGATGTCCCACACCACGGCTTCCTCGCGCTCGACCAGCTTCTTGGCGGCCTTGATGGTGGTGGCGAGGCCACGAAGCTGGAGCTTCGAGAAGATGAAGGGCTTGAACAGCTCCAGCGCCATCTTCTTCGGCAGGCCGCACTCGTGCAGGCGCAGGGTCGGGCCGACCACGATGACCGAACGGCCCGAGTAGTCGACGCGCTTGCCGAGCAGGTTCTGGCGGAAGCGGCCCTGCTTGCCCTTGATCATGTCGGCCAGCGACTTCAAGGGGCGCTTGTTGGTGCCGGTGATGGCGCGGCCGCGGCGGCCGTTGTCCATCAGCGCGTCCACCGACTCCTGCAGCATGCGCTTCTCGTTGCGCACGATGATGTCGGGTGCGTTGAGCTCGAGCAGGCGCTTCAGGCGGTTGTTGCGGTTGATGACGCGGCGGTACAGGTCGTTGAGGTCGGAAGTGGCGAAGCGGCCGCCGTCCAGCGGCACCAGCGGGCGCAGGTCCGGCGGCAGCACCGGCAGCACGGTCATCACCATCCACTCCGGGCGGTTGCCGGAGTCGATGAAGGCCTCGACCAGCTTGATGCGCTTGGTGAGGCGCTTGAGCTTGGTCTCGGAATTGGTGCTGGCGATCTCCTCCTTCAGCTTGAGCAGCTCGGCCTGCAGGTCGATGGTGCGCAGCAGCTCGTGGATGGCCTCGGCACCCATGTAGGCCTCGAAGTCATCGCCATGCTCCTGGCGCGCCTGCATCAGCTGCTCCTCGTTCATCAGCATGCCGCGATCGAGCGGGGTCAGGCCCGGCTCGGTCACCACGAAGGCCTCGAAGTAGAGGATGCGCTCGATGTCGCGCAGGGTCATGTCCAGCATCAGGCCGATGCGCGAGGGCAGCGACTTCAGGAACCAGATGTGGGCGACCGGCGAGGCCAGCTCGATGTGGCCCATGCGCTCGCGGCGCACCTTGGCCAGCGTGACCTCGGTGCCGCACTTCTCGCAGACCACGCCGCGGTGCTTCATGCGCTTGTACTTGCCGCACAGGCACTCGTAGTCCTTGATCGGGCCGAAGATGGCGGCGCAGAACAGGCCGTCGCGCTCCGGCTTGAAGGTGCGGTAGTTGATGGTCTCCGGCTTCTTGACCTCGCCGTAGGACCAGGAGCGGATCAGGTCCGGGGACGCGAGGCCGATCTTGATCGAGTCGAAGTCGACGGCCGGGCGCTGCTGGGTGAACAGGTTGAGCAGGTCTTTCATGGCTTGATTCTCCAGGCGCGCGATCAGTGGCCTTCGAGCTCGATGTTGATACCGAGCGAGCGGATTTCCTTCACCAGCACGTTGAACGACTCCGGCATGCCGGCCACCATCTCGTGGTCGCCGTCGACGACGTTCTTGTACATCTGGTTGCGGCCCTGCACGTCGTCGGACTTGACGGTGAGCATTTCCTGCAGGGTGTAGGCGGCGCCGTAGGCCTCGAGCGCCCAGACCTCCATCTCGCCGAAGCGCTGGCCGCCGAACTGCGCCTTGCCGCCCAGCGGTTGCTGGGTGACGAGCGAGTACGGGCCGGTCGAACGCGCGTGCATCTTGTCGTCGACGAGGTGGTTCAGCTTCAGCATGTGCATGTAGCCGACCGTGACCTTGCGGTCGAAGGCCTCGCCGGTGCGGCCGTCGTACAGCGTGACCTGGGTCTTGCTGTCGCTCATGCCGAGCAGGCGGGTGTGCGGGTCGTCGGAGGGGTAGGCGAGCTCGAGCATGTGCTTGATCTCGGCCTCGGCCGCGCCGTCGAATACCGGGGTCGCCATCGGCACGCCATCGGTGAGGTTGGCGGCGAGGTTGAGCAGTTCATCGTCGCTGAACTGCTTCAGGTCGACGCGGGCGACGCCCGAGAACTTGCGGTCGTGGTTGTAGATGCGGTCGAGGAACTCGCGCAGGTCGGCGACCTTGGCCTTCGCCTCCAGCATCTTCTGGATGCGCTCGCCGAGGCCCTTGGCCGCGAAGCCGAGATGGGTCTCGAGGATCTGGCCGATGTTCATGCGGCTCGGGACGCCGAGCGGGTTCAACACGATGTCGACGGTGCGGCCGTCGGCCATGTGCGGCATGTCCTCGACCGGGACGATGGTCGAGACCACGCCCTTGTTGCCGTGGCGGCCGGCCATCTTGTCGCCCGGCTGGATGCGGCGCTTCACGGCCAGGTAGACCTTGACCATCTTGAGCACGCCGGGGGCGAGGTCGTCGCCCTGGGTGATCTTGTTGCGCTTGTCCTGGAAGCGCTTCTCGAACTCGGCCTTGTGGGCCTCGATCTGCTTCTGGGCGTTCTCGATCGCCTCGGCGGCGGCGTCGTCCTTCATGCGCAGCGAGAACCAGTCGGCCTTCGACAGGCTGTCGAGGTAGGCGGCGGTGACCTCGGCCTTCTTCAGGCCGTTCGGGCCGCCGTTGGCGACGCGGCCGATCAGCTGCGAGCGCAGGCGCGCGAAGATCGCGGCCTCGAGGATGCGGAACTGGTCGTCGAAGTCCTTCTTGACGCGCTTGATCTCGGAACCCTCGATCTGCTTGGCGCGCTTGTCCTTCTCGATGCCGTCGCGGGTGAACACCTGCACGTCGATGACCACGCCGTCCATGCCCGGCGGCACGCGCAGGCTGCTGTCCTTCACGTCGCTGGCCTTCTCGCCGAAGATGGCGCGCAGCAGCTTCTCCTCGGGGGTGAGCTGGCTCTCGCCCTTCGGCGTGACCTTGCCGACCAGGATGTCGCCGGCGCGGACCTCAGCGCCGATGTAGACCACGCCCGACTCGTCGAGGCGCGCCAGCGCCTGCTCGGAGACGTTCGGGATGTCGGCGGTGATCTCCTCGGCGCCCAGCTTGGTGTCGCGGGCCTGGACCGTCAGCTCCTCGATGTGGATCGTGGTGTAGCGGTCCTGCTCGACCACGCGCTCCGAGAGCAGGATCGAGTCCTCGAAGTTGTAGCCGTTCCAGGGCATGAAGGCGACCAGCATGTTCTGGCCGAGCGCCAGCTCGCCGATGTCGGTCGAGGGGCCGTCGGCCAGCACGTCGCCACGGGCCACGCGGTCGCCGACCCGCACCAGCGGGCGCTGGTTGATGCAGGTGTTCTGGTTCGAACGCTGGTACTTGATGAGGGTGTAGATGTCGACGCCGGCGTCGTTGGCGCCGACTTCGTCCTCGTTGGCGCGCACCACGATGCGGCCGGCATCGATCTGGTCGACCACGCCGCCGCGGCGGGCGTTGACGGTGACGCCGGAGTCGCGGGCCACGGCGCGCTCGATGCCGGTGCCGACCAGCGGCTTCTGCGAACGCAGCGTCGGCACGGCCTGGCGCTGCATGTTGGCGCCCATCAGCGCGCGGTTGGCGTCGTCGTGCTCGAGGAAGGGCACCAGCGCGGCCGCCACCGACACCGACTGCATCGGTGAGACGTCCATGTAGTGGATCTCGGACGGCGGCTTGAGCAGCGCCTCGCCCTGCTGGCGGCAGGTGACGAACTCGGCGGTGAAGCGGTTCTGGGCGTCCAGCTCGGCGTTGGCCTGAGCGATGGTGTACTCGTTCTCCTCGATCGCCGACAGGAACTCGACCTCGTCGGTGACCCGGCCGGCCACGACCTTGCGGTACGGCGTCTCCAGGAAGCCGTAGCGGTTGGTGCGCGCGAACACGGCCAGCGAGTTGATGAGGCCGATGTTCGGGCCTTCCGGCGTCTCGATGGTGCAGACGCGGCCATAGTGGGTCGGGTGCACGTCGCGGACCTCGAAGCCGGCGCGCTCGCGGGTCAGGCCGCCCGGGCCGAGGGCCGAGACGCGGCGCTTGTGCGTCACTTCCGACAGCGGGTTGTTCTGGTCCATGAACTGCGAGAGCTGCGAGGAACCGAAGAACTCCTTGACGGCCGCGGCCACCGGCTTGGCGTTGATCAGCTCCTGCGGGGTCAAGCCCTCCGACTCGGCCAGCGACAGGCGCTCCTTGACGGCGCGCTCGACGCGGACGAGGCCGACGCGGAACACGTTCTCGGCCATCTCGCCGACCGAACGCACGCGGCGGTTGCCGAGGTGGTCGATGTCGTCGACCACGCCGCGGCCGTTGCGGATCTCGCAGAGCGTGCGGATGACGTCGAGGATGTCCGAGGTCTGGCCGTTGGTGGCCAGCAGGCGCTTGGCCTCCTCGCCGTTCTGCGCGCCGAAGTACTTGGCGTCGAACAGCACCGACTCGCCGGTGACGGCCTTGCGGCCGACGCGGCGGTTGAACTTCATCCGGCCAACCGCCGAGAGGTCGTAGCGGTCGAAGGTGAAGAACAGGTTGTGGAACAGGTTCTGCGCGGCGTCCTTGGTCGGCGGCTCGCCGGGGCGCATCATCCGGTAGATCTCGACCAGTGCCTCGAGCTGGGTGCGCGTGCTGTCGCTGCGCAGGGTGTTCGAGATGTAGGGGCCGCGGTCGAGGTCGTTGACCCACAGCGTGCCGAAGGAGGCGACGCCGGCCTTGCGGAACTTCGCCAGCAGGGCGTCGTCGATCTCGTCGTTGGCGGCGGCGAGCAGCTCGCCGGTCTTCGGGTCGGCGATGTCCTGGGCGAGGATGCGCCCGGCCAGGTAGTCGTCGGGCACCTCCAGCGTGCCGATGCCGGCCTGCTCGAGCTGGCGGACGTGGCGCGCGGTGATGCGCTTGCCGGCCTCGACCAGCACCTGGCCGTTGGCCACCAGGTCGAAGTTCAGCGACTCGCCCTTCAGGCGCTCCGGCACCAGCGAGAGCTCGGCGCCCTCCTTCGGCAGCAGGGTGAAGGTGTTGATCTCGAAGAACTGCCGCAGCATCTCCTCGTTGCTGTAGCCCAGGGCGCGCAGCAGCACCGTCACCGGCAGCTTGCGGCGGCGGTCGATGCGGGCGTAGACCATGTCCTTCGGGTCGAACTCGAAGTCCAGCCAGGAGCCGCGGTAGGGGATGATGCGGGCGCTGTAGAGCAGCTTGCCCGAGCTGTGGGTCTTGCCGCGGTCGTGGTCGAAGAACACGCCCGGCGAACGGTGCAGCTGCGAGACGATGACGCGCTCGGTGCCGTTGACGATGAAGGTGCCGTTCTCGGTCATCAGGGGCATCTCGCCCATGTAGACCTCCTGCTCCTTCACGTACTTCACGGCCTTGGTCGAGGACTCGCGGTCGTAGATGACGAGGCGCACGGTGACGCGCAGCGGCGCGCCGTAGGTGAGGCCGCGGTTGTGGCACTCGCGGACGTCGAACGGCGGCTCGCCGAGGCGGTAGCTGACGTACTCGAGGGCGGCGTTGCCGCTGTAGCTCGAGATCGGGAAGACCGATTTCAGGGCGGCGTGCAGGCCCTGCTCGGCGCGCTTGCCGGCCGGGGCGCCCTCCTGCAGGAACTCACGGTAGGAATCCATCTGGATGGCGAGCAGGTAGGGCACGTCGAGGACGGCGCGGCGCTTGCCGAAATCCTTGCGGATGCGCTTCTTTTCGGTGAACGAGTACGTCATGGGGACCTTCAGGCTCGGGGAGCTGCGGGGGTCAAGTGGCCAGTGGGAAGCCGCTGGTATTGCCGGCACCAGCACGCCCTCTGCTGCTGCTTCTCACTGTCCACTCGGTGCATGGAAACGACGGAAGGCCGGGGGCTTTCGCCCCCAGCCTCGATGGTGTCGCCGGCGGAATCGCGGCGACCCAAGTGACGCTTACTTGAGCTCGACGGTGGCGCCGGCGGCCTCGAGGTCCTTCTTGAACTTCGCGGCATCGTCCTTCGACACGGCTTCCTTGACGTTCTGCGGGGCGCCTTCGACGAGGTCCTTCGCTTCCTTGAGGCCGAGGCCGGTGATGGCGCGGACGGCCTTGATGACCTCGACCTTCTTCTCGCCGGCGGCCTTCAGGACGACGGTGAACTCGGTCTGCTCCTCGACCGGGGCGGCGGCGGCGGCCGGGCCGGCGGCCATCATGACCGGGGCGGCGGCGGAGACGCCGAACTTCTCTTCCATCGCCTTGACGAGGTCCATGATCTCCATCAGGGACTTGGTGGCGATCGCGTCGATGATCTGCTCGTTGGACAGGGACATTTTCGTTACCTCTGGAAAGTTTCGATTGCTGGGTGGTCGCGTCGCGGTCAGGCCGCGGCCTCCTGCTTCTCGGCGATCGCCTTGAACGCGCGGGCCACGCGGGTGGCCGGCTCGACGAGCGTGCTGAGGAACATGGACAGGGCCTGGTCGCGGGTCGGCAGCGAGGCGAGGACCTCGAGGTGGGCGCCCGGGTAGGCCTTGCCACCGATCGAGACGACCTTCGCCTTCAGCTTGTCGTTGCCCTTGGCGAACTCCTTGATCAGGCGCCCGGCGGAACCGGGCTCCTCGGTCGAGAACGCATACAGCAGCGGGCCGGTGAGGGCATCCTGGGTGCACTCGAACTCGGTGCCCGCGACGGCGCGCGAAGCCAACGTGTTCTTGACGACCTTCAGGTACACACCGGTCTCGCGGGCCTTCTTGCGCATCGCCGTCATCTGGGAGACGGTGACGCCGGCGTACTCGGCAGCGACCAGGGAGTGGGCCTTGGCGGCGACCGCCGAGACCTCTGCGACGACTTCGTGCTTCTGGGACAGATTGAGAGCCATTGCACTCCTCCTAACTTCATTCCACCCCCTGCTCCAGCAGGCGGTGGCACCTTGGGGCGGCGGCATCCGTGCACGCCGGGACGCGTGGGCGTCCGTGGTGGCCTCTCCAGAGGAATCCTGAAGGGTTGCACCATCTGCGCAGGACGGGCCTTACGGCCTCATTAAGCAGTCCCGCTTGGATCGACGGCGATTCCCTGCCTTTCGTGCATCCGATGCCCGACGTCGATCCGCGCCGACCGCACCTGCGGTCTTAGATGGCCCCCGCGGGATGCGGGCGCCCTCTAAATTGCGCCGCCGCGACCCCAGGGGCCGCGGCGGACTGGAACGTGTTACTTGGTGAGCGCCAGGCTGGCCTGGTCGACCACCACGCCGACGCCCATGGTCGAGCTCAGCGAGATCTTCTGCAGGTAGATGCCCTTGGCGGTGGCCGGCTTGGCCTTGACCAGGTCGGCGAGCAGCGCGTGCAGGTTCTGCGACAGCGCCTCGGCCGGGAAGTTGGCCTTGCCGATGGTGCAGTGGATGATGCCGGCCTTGTCGGTGCGGTAGCGCACCTGGCCCGACTTGGCGTTCTTGACCGCCTCGGCCGGGTTGGCCGACACGGTGCCGACCTTCGGGTTCGGCATCAGGCCGCGGGGACCGAGCACCTGGCCCAGCTTGCCGACGACACGCATGGCGTCCGGGGTGGCGATGACCACACCGTAGTCGAGATCGCCGGCCAGCATCTTGTCGGCGAGGTCGTCCATGCCGACCGCGTCCGCACCGGCGGCGAGGGCTTCGTCGGCCTTGGCGCCCGGCGGGCAGAACACGGCGACGCGCACGGTCTTGCCGGTGCCGGCGGGCAGCACGGTCGAGCCGCGCACCTGCTGGTCCGACTTCTTGGCATCGACGCCGAGGCGGACGGCGACGTCCACCGACTCGACGAACTTGGTCTTCGAGTTCTTGGTGATGATGTCCAGGGCCTCACCCAGGGCGTACTGCTTGCCGGGGACGACGAGGGCCGAGAGGGCCTTGTAACGCTTCGAGATCTTCGCCATGGCTCAGCCCTCCACCACCAGGCCCATGGAACGGGCCGAGCCCGCGATCGTGCGCACCGCGGCATCCAGCGAGGCGGCCGTCAGGTCGGCCTCCTTCGCCTTGACGATGCCCTCGAGCTGCGCCCGGGTGACCTTGCCCACCTTTTCGGTGTTCGGGCGCTTCGAGCCCGAGGCGATGCCGGCGGCCTTCTTCAGCAGCACCGAGGCCGGCGTGCTCTTGGTGACGAAGGTGAAGGTGCGGTCCGAGTAGGCGGTGATGATGACCGGGGTCGGCAGGCCCGGCTCCAGCTTGGAGGTCGCGGCGTTGAACGCCTTGCAGAACTCCATGATGTTCAGGCCGCGCTGGCCCAGCGCAGGGCCGACCGGCGGCGAGGGGTTGGCCTGGCCGGCCTTCACCTGCAATTTGATGTAACCGACGACTTTCTTTGCCATGAGGGTTCTCCGGGTGCAAGCGGCTGCGATCGCAGCCTCCCCATCGGCCCGGGAGTGACGTGCCCGGGTTCCACGCTGCCCCGAAGGGAAGCTTTCAAGCTTACCCCAAGGAAACGAAATCTTCCTGAACGGCGACGCGGCAGCCGCCCGGGCGGACCGGCCGTGCTGCCGCGTGGGGGTAGCCCTGCCTCGCCGGGCCCCGGGCTCGCGGCCCGGGATCAGGCCTTCTCGACCTGGCCGAACTCCAGCTCGACCGGGGTCGAGCGGCCGAAGATCATCACCGCGACGCGCAGGCGGCTGCGCTCGTAGTTGACTTCCTCGACGGTGCCGTTGAAGTCGTTGAACGGGCCGTCGACGACGCGGACCAGCTCGCCCGGCGCGAACAGCACCTTGGGCTTGGGCTTGTCGACTCCGTCCTGGACCCGGGCGAGGATGGCGTCGGCCTCGCTGTCCTTGATCGGCAGCGGCCGCTCGGCGGTACCGCCGATGAAGCCCATGACCTTCGGGGTCTCCTTGATCAGGTGCCAGCACTCGCTGTCGATGCGTGGGATGCCGTTGTCGTCGGTGGTCTCGATCTGCACCAGCACGTAGCCGGGGAAGAACTTGCGCTCCGACTTGCGCTTCTGGCCGGCGCGCATCTCCACGACCTCCTCGGTCGGGACCAGCACCTGGCCGAACCTGTCCTGCATCCCGAAGCGGGCGATGCGCGTCTCCAGGGCCTTGGCGACCTGGTTCTCGAAACCGGAATAGGCGTGGACGACGTACCAGCGCTTGCTCATGCTCAACCTCCCTGGCCAAGCAGTGCGCGCACGCCCAGCGAAATCACCCAGTCGAAAGCCGCGAGGATCAGGCTGACGATCACCACCACGATCAGGATGATGATGGTGGTGCGCGTGCTCTCGTCGGTGGTCGGCCAGACCACCTTGCGCAGCTCGAACACCGACTCCTCGATGAACTCCCGGGCCTCGCGCCCCTTGGCGGTGAAGCTGGCCACGGCGATGGCGGCGACCACCGAGAGGATCACCAGCAGCACGAGCAGCGGGGTGGCCCATTCGAGCAGGTACCAGCCGGCCACGCCGCCCGCCACCAGCAGGATGGCGAGTGCGTACTTGGCCAGGTCCAGCGGACTGGAGCCTTGGCTGGTGGGTTCGACCTTGGTGTTCATGAAGCCTCCGGGCAGGCCGCCGGTCGGCGGAAGCCCCGTTTGGATGGCACGCCAGGAGGGACTCGAACCCCCAACCTGCGGTTTTGGAGACCGCTGCTCTGCCGGTTGAGCTACTGGCGTACGGCGTTGGAACTGGTTTTCCCAAACAGCGATGGCGGACCGTGTTCGCGGCCCGCCATCCCGTGCGGAACTGCGCCGGGACGGCGCGGTCCTCCGATCTTACTTGATGATCTTGGCCACCACACCGGCGCCGACCGTGCGGCCGCCCTCGCGGATCGCGAAGCGCAGGCCCTCGTCCATGGCGACCGGCGCAATCAACGTCACCACCATCTTGATGTTGTCGCCCGGCATCACCATCTCCACGCCCTCCGGCAGCTCGATCGAGCCGGTCACGTCGGTCGTCCGGAAATAGAACTGCGGACGGTAGCCCTTGAAGAACGGCGTGTGCCGGCCGCCCTCCTCCTTCGACAGCACGTACACCTCCGCCTCGAAGGTCGTGTGCGGCTTGATCGAACCCGGCTTCGCCAGCACCTGGCCACGCTCCACGTCGTCGCGCTTGGTGCCGCGCAGCAACAGGCCCGCGTTGTCGCCCGCCTGGCCCTGGTCCAGCAGCTTGCGGAACATCTCCACACCCGTCACCGTCGTCTTCTGCGTGTCGCGGATGCCGACGATCTCGATCTCCTCGCCGACCTTGATCACGCCGCGCTCGATGCGGCCCGTCACCACCGTGCCGCGGCCCGAGATCGAGAACACGTCCTCGACCGGCATCAGGAACGGACGGTCGACGTCGCGCTGCGGCTCCGGGATGAAGCTGTCCAGCGCCTCCACCAGCTTCAGGATCGCCGGGACGCCGATCTCGCTCTGGTCGCCCTCCAGCGCCAGCCGCGCCGAACCCTTGATGATCGGCGTGTCGTCGCCCGGGAAGTCGTACTTGCTCAGCAGCTCGCGGACCTCCATCTCCACCAGGTCCAGCAACTCGGCGTCGTCCACCATGTCCGCCTTGTTCATGAACACCACGATGTACGGCACGCCCACCTGCCGCGACAGCAGGATGTGCTCCCGCGTCTGCGGCATCGGGCCGTCCGCCGCCGACACCACCAGGATCGCGCCGTCCATCTGCGCCGCACCGGTGATCATGTTCTTCACGTAGTCGGCGTGGCCCGGGCAGTCCACGTGCGCGTAGTGCCGGTTCACCGACTCGTACTCCACGTGCGCCGTCGAGATCGTGATCCCGCGCGCCTTCTCCTCCGGCGCCGCGTCGATCTGGTCGTACGCCTTGAACTCGCCACCGAAACGCTCCGCGCCGATCTTCGTCAGCGCCGCCGTCAGCGTCGTCTTGCCGTGATCGACGTGACCGATCGTGCCCACGTTCACGTGCGGCTTGGTGCGCTCGAACTTGCCCTTTGCCATTGCCGTCTACCCGGTGATGAAGGATGGAGGTTTTCGAAAAGTGGTGCTCACAACTGGAATCGAACCAGCGACCTCTTCCTTACCAAGGAAGTGCTCTACCGACTGAGCTATGTGAGCAGGTTTTGGGTGCCGCGGTGGAACCGTGGAGCGGGAGACGGGAATCGAACCCGCACCATCAGCTTGGAAGGCTGAGGTTCTACCATTGAACTACTCCCGCCCGGGGGCCGGACCGTTCTTCCCACTCCTGGCGCCGGCGGGCGCCGGGAGTGGTGGAGGAAGGTGGATTCGAACCACCGAAGGCGTGAGCCAGCAGATTTACAGTCTGCCCCCGTTGGCCGCTTGGGTATTCCTCCGACCGAGCCGCGCATTCTGGCGACGCGTCGCCGGCTTGTCAACGCAAGGCGGCCTTCCCGGACCGGACCCGGCCGGGGGCGGAGGCCCGGCCGGAGCGGCTTTCAGACGTTGAACAGGAAGTTCAGCACGTCGCCGTCCCTGACCACGTAGTCCTTGCCTTCGGCGCGCTGCTTCCCGGCCTCCTTCGCGCCCTGCTCGCCCCGGAAGGCGATGTAGTCCTCGAAGGCGATGGTCTGGGCGCGGATGAAGCCCTTCTCGAAATCGGTGTGGATGACGCCGGCCGCCTTCGGGGCGGTGTCGCCCTTGCGGATGGTCCAGGCGCGGACCTCCTTCGGCCCGGCGGTGAAATAGGTCTGCAGGCCGAGCAGGTCGTAGCCGGCGCGGATCAGGCGGTCGAGGCCCGGCTCCTCGAGGCCGAGGTCGGCGAGGAAGGCCTGCTTGTCGGCCTCGTCGAGATCGGCGAGTTCGGCCTCGATCTTGGCGCAGACCGCCACCACCGGCGCGCCCTCGCGGGCGGCGAACTCGCACAGGCGGTCGAGGTGCGGATTGCCCTCGAAGCCGTCCTCGAGCACGTTGCCGACGTACATGGCCGGCTTGATGGTGAGCAGGCAGAGCGGCTTCAGCAACAGCTTCTCCTCATCACTGAACCCGAGCGTGCGCGCCGGGCGGCCTTCGTTCAGCACCGGCAGCAGGCGCTCCAGCAGGGTGATGAGCTTCTGCGCGTCCTTGTCGCCGGCCTTGGCGCGCTTGCCCTCGCGCTGAATGGCCTTCTCGACGGCACCCAAGTCGGCGAGCGCCAGCTCGATGACGATGGTCTCGATGTCGGCGACCGGGTCGACGCGGCCGGCGACGTGCACCACGTTCTCGTCGTCGAAGCAGCGGACGACGTTGACGATGGCGTCGGTCTCGCGGATGTTGGCGAGGAACTGGTTGCCGAGGCCTTCGCCCTTGCTGGCGCCGGCGACCAGGCCGGCGATGTCGACGAACTCGACGATGGCCGGCTGCACCTTCTGCGGGCGGACGATGTCGGCGAGCTGCTTCAGGCGCCGGTCCGGCACCTCGACGATGCCGACGTTCGGCTCGATGGTGCAGAACGGGTAGTTCTCGGCGGCGATGCCGGCCTTCGTCAGCGCGTTGAAGAGGGTGGACTTGCCGACGTTCGGCAAGCCGACGATGCCGCACTTGATGCCCATGGGGACTCCGTCAGGGTCTGGGGGTGTGGAGGCGCTTCATCGCCTCGTTGAGATCGCCGGCCAGCGCCAGTGGCAGCACGCGCAGCGCATCGTCGATGGCGGCGCGGATGGCCGCCTCGTCGTCGCGCCCGGGGCGGCCGAGCACCCAGGGCGTGACCTTGTGCTTGTCGCCGGGGTGGCCGATGCCGATCCGCAGGCGGTGGTACTGGCCGTGCCCGAGTTGGGCATGGATGTCGCGCAGGCCGTTCTGACCGCCGTGGCCACCGTCGAACTTGAGGCGCGCCGAACCCGGCGCGAGGTCGAGATCGTCGTGGGCGACGAGGCACCCGGCGGGCTCGATCTTCCAGTAACGCAGCGCCGCGGCGACCGAGCGGCCGCAGGCGTTCATGAAGGTGGCCGGCTTGAGCAGCCACAGGGCATGGCCGGCGAACTCGGCCTTCGCGGTCTCGCCGTGCAGCCTGGCATCGAGGCCCCAGCGCGCGCCGGCGGCCTCCGCCAGGGCGTCCACGAACCAGAACCCGGCGTTGTGCCGGGTCCGGTCGTAGTCGGCGCCGGGATTCCCCAGCCCGACGATGAGGCGCAGGCCCGCCATCGCCGAAGTCGTGACCGCGAACTCCGCCGTACCGCCGGCCCCGAGGGGCCGACGGCACGAACGGCGCGATTACTTCTTCTTCGCGGGCTTGGCCGGCGCGGCGGCGGCCGGTGCGGCCGCGGCCTTGGCCGACTTGGTGCTCGGCACCTCGGCGGCGGCCGGCGCGGCGACCTCCTCCTCCGCGACGCGGGCGTGCTTGGCGATCACCACGGCGTGGTCGTGCTCCTTGCCGAGCTTCAGCTCCGGGATCGAGACACCGGCCGGCAGCTTCAGCGCCGACAGGTGGACGATGTCGCCGACGCTGAGCGCCGCGAGGTCGACCTCGATGAACTCCGGCAGGTCCTTCGGCAGGGCCGAGACGGTGACGTCGTTCAACTCGTGGGTGATGACCACGCCGGCGGCCTTGCCGGCCGGGGAGGTTTCCTGGTTGACGAAGTGCAGCGGCACCTTGAAGCGGATCGGCGCGTTCTCGTCGATGCGCTGGAAGTCGACGTGCATGATGATCTGCTTGTACGGATGGCGCTGCAGGTCGCGGAGCAGGACCTTCTGCACCGTGCCGTCGACCTCGAGGCCGAGGATGGAGGCGTAGAACCACTCGTTCTGCTGGACGAGCCAGAGCTTCTCGTGGTCGAGCTGGATGGACTGCGGGGCGGTGCCCGCGCCGTAGACGATCGCCGGGACCTGGCCGGCACGACGCAGGCGGCGGCTCGCACCCTTCCCTTCGTCCTTGCGGCTGGTGGCGTTGATGGTGTGCTTCGACATGGTGGTGTTGCCTTGCTTGGGGATGGACCGCCTCGCGGCGGTTTGGGCACTGCCCCGCGACCAGGGCAGTGGTGCAGCGGCCGCGACGGGCGGGCCCGGCGCGGCGGGTACGGTCAATCGACGTACAGCTCGGAGACCGATTCGCCGAAGGCGATGCGGCGGACGGTCTCGGCGAGCAGTTCGGCGACGCTGAGCTGGCGGATCCGCGGGCACAGGCGCGCGGTCTCCGACAACGGGATGGTGTCGGTGACGACCAGCTCGTCGAGCTGGCTGTGGGTGATGTTGCCGATGGCGGCCCCGGAGAGCACCGGGTGGGTGCAGTAGGCGACCACCTTGCGCGCGCCGTTGGCCTTCAGGGCCGCCGCGGCGGCGCAGAGGGTGCCGGCGGTGTCGACGATGTCGTCGACCAGCACGCAGGTCCTGCCCTCGACGTCGCCGATGATGTTCATCACCGTCGAGACGTTGGCGCGCGGGCGGCGCTTGTCGATGATGGCGAGGTCGGCGTCGTCGAGCCGCTTGGCGATGCTGCGGGCGCGCACCACGCCGCCGACGTCCGGCGAGACGACGATCAGGTTCTCGGTGCCGTGGGTGCGCCAGATGTCGGCCAGCATCAGCGGCGAGGAGTAGACGTTGTCGACCGGGATGTCGAAGAAGCCCTGGATCTGGTCGGCGTGCAGGTCGATGGTGAGCAGGCGGTCGACGCCGACCGCGGTGAACATCTTGGCCGCGACCTTGGCGGTGATCGGTACCCGCGCCGAGCGCGGACGGCGGTCCTGGCGGGCGTAGCCGAAGTACGGCACCACGGCGGTGACGCTGGCGACCGAGGCGCGCTTGAGCGCATCCACCAGCACCAGCAGTTCCATCAGGTTCTCGGCGGTCGGCGCGCAGGTGGGCTGGAGGACGTAGACGTCCTGGGCGCGCACGGTCTCCTCGATCTCGACCTGCACCTCGCCGTCGGAGAAGCGGCCGACCAGCGCCTTGCCGAGCGGCACGCCGAGCTCGCGGCACACCGACAGCGCCAGCGGGCGGTTCGCGTTGCCGGTGAACAGCAGCAGGTTTTGCTTGCGCATCTGAAGGCTTCCGAGGACTGGCCGGAGGTGGCGGAATGGCTGGGGCGGCAGGATTCGAACCTGCGAATGCCGGAATCAAAATCCGGTGCCTTGGACCGACTTGGCGACGCCCCAGCGGATGAACGGTGCAAGCGCAGCCAGGCTGCGTTCCTCACGCGCCTTGGCGGGCGGCGGCGACCGCCGCGTGCAGCGGCGAGGCGTCGAGCCCGGTGCAGGCCCGGCAGGCCCAGCCTTCAGCCGCCAGCATGCGCTGCGCGGCCTCGGCCTCGGCCGGCGAGGGCAACTCGACGAAGCCGCCGCCCCCGCTGCCGGTGAGCCGCGCCCTGCCGAATGCCCCCAGCCGGTCCAACAGCGCCGCGACGGCCGGCGCGCGCTGGCGCAGCACCGGCTCGAAGGCATTGCCGTGGACCGTCCCGGAAAGGAAGTCGGCGATTGTAGCCGGGGCGGCATCCCGCTTCAAATCAGGCGCCTGGAAGAGTTCAGCCGTCGGCACCGACACCCCGGAATCGGCAACGAGGTAATGCCGCGGCCCGAGGGCCAGCGGCCGCAGCCGCTCGCCCACCCCCTCGGCCCAAGCCGAACGGCCGTGGACGAACACCGGCACGTCGGCGCCGAGCGCCAGGCCGATCCCGGCCAGCCGCTCGATGCCGAGCCCCAGTCCCCAGAGCGCGTCGAGCGCCACCAGCACGCTGGCGGCGTCGGAGGAGCCGCCCCCGAAGCCGCCACCGACCGGGACCCGCTTTTCGACGAAGAGGTCGACCCCGTGGCCGCCTTCCGCCACCTCCTGCAGGCGGGCGGCGGCGCGGACGACGAGGTCGCGGTCGGCTTCCGGCGCGTAGGCCGGGGCGCCGTGGCGGACGATGGCGCCGTCGCGGCGCGGCCGCAGCCAGACCGTGTCGCCCCAGTCGAGCAGCTGGAACACCGTCTGCAGGGCGTGGTAGCCGTCCGGGCGGCGGCCGGTGATGGCGAGGAACAGGTTGAGCTTGGCCGGGGAAGGGAACGGCCGCCATCCTGCCGCCAGCAGGGTTCCGGCCGAGTACGGCGGCGCTTCCGCCTTCACGGCCGGGCCTGCTCCGGCCCGAGGTTCCAGGCGCTGACGACGATGCGCACGGAAAGCGTGTCGCGGCGGGCGAAGACCCGGCGCGGCAGCGGCGGGTCGCCCGGCCACCAGTCGCGGTACTCGAGTTGCCAGCCGGCCTGCTCCCAGCCGAGCGGCCGGCCCTCGGCATCGAAGGCGAGCGCGGCCACCGGGCCGTCGCCGCGCAGGCCCCGCACCCAGGCCGGCAGTTGCGCCACCGGCAGCGCCCAACCGGTGGCCTCGCGCAGCAACTGCTCGGCGTCGGGTGCCTCGCGCGGGCCCTCCGCCAGCCCTTCCAGCCGCGCCCAGCCCGGACCGCCCTCGAGCCGCAGGCTGCGGCCGGTGACCGGGGCCACGAGGCGGATGTCGAAGGCCGCACCGCGCTGCCGCCAGTCGATCTGCACGGTGGCGGACTCGCGGCCGTCGGCGAAGGCGGCACGGCCCTGCAAGCGCCAGTCGGGCTGCCCGGCGAACCAGGCCTCGCGGGCCGCCTGGGTGGCCCAGAGCACCGGGTCCGGCCAGGCCGGGTCGAGCGCAGGCAGCGGCCGGGACGGCGGTGGGCGGGTGGCGCAGCCGGCGAGCAGGGCCGGCAGCAGGAGCAGGAGCAGGAGCGGGCGGGTCATCGGCCGTAGCGCCGCACGGTGTCGGCCAGCACCGGGTCGCCGGGATCGAGCTCTCGGCCACGCTGCCAGGCGCGCAGGGCGGCGTCGCGATCGCCGGCCAACCAGAGCGCCTCGCCCCAGATCGCCGCGGTGGGCGCACCCGGCTCCTCGATCCAGGCCCGGGCCAGCACCGCTTCGGCCTCCCGTGGCCGACGCTCGGCCAGCAGCAGGGCACCGAGGGCGCGCAGCGCCGGGGCATGGCGCGGATCGCGGGCGAGGATGTCGCGCAACTCGGCCTCGGCCTCGGCGTTGCGGCCGGCGGCCCGCGCCAGGCGGGCACGGGCGACGCGCAGGCCGGGGTCGTCCTCCAGCACGGCAAGACCGCGACCGAGAACGATGGCGGCAGCGGCGCGGTCGCCGCGGGCCTCGGCCTGGTCGGCTTCGGCGAGAAAGGCATCGCGACGCAGGGCACCGTCGGCCGCCTCGTCGGCCTGCAGGGCGCGCAGCACCGCACGCGCCTCCCCGGTCCGGCCCTGCCGGCCCAGCACGACCCCGAGCCGCAACCGGGCCTGCTGCCCGGCCTCGCCCTGCGCCACCTGCCGGTACCAGCGCTCGGCCGCCGGCCAGTCCTGCAGGCGCTCGGCGATCTCGCCGGCGAGCAGGGCGAGTGCCGGCTGCTGCGGCGTCGCCAGCGCCGCGGCCTCGACTTCCAAGGCCAATCCGCGCAGGGCGTCGAGGCGCCCGGCGCGGGTCAGCCAGTCGGCCCGCGAAGCGAGGCTCTGCACGTCCTGCGGACCATCCGCCAGCGCCCTCGCGGCGCCGACCGGATCCCCGAGCACCGCCAGCGCCTCGGCAGCGATCCGGCGCTGGCTGGCCGGGAGGCCGGGCTGGGCCAGCACGCGGCGCACCTCGGTGCGCGCGGCGTCGCGCTGGCCGATACGGCCCAGCCGCTCGGCCCGCAGCAGGCCGGATCGCGGGTCGTCGGGGAAGCGCTGCACCAAGGCATCGATCCACTGCCCGGCCAGGTGCGGATCGCCCAGGCCCTGCGCCGCGCCGGCCAGCACCAGCCAGTCCTCGATGCGCAAGGCCGGCGGCTCCGGGGCCAGCAGGGCGCGCAGGGCGGCACGGGCCATCACCCCGCGATCGGCATAGGGCCTGGACAGGGCCGAGGCGACCAGGCGCGCACCCTCCGGTCCGGCCAGCAGGCGCCGCGCGGTGGCGATGGCGGTCTCCAGCTCGCCCTGGGCCAGCTGGAAGCGCAGCGCCAGGGCGTCGCGGGTCGGGGATTCCGGCTCCAGCGCCGCCCAGAGCGCCAGCGCGGCCGCAGCCTGGTCGGCGTCGCCGGCATCGATGGCCGCCCGCAGGGCCATCGCCGCCAGTCCGCGGTCCGCCGCCGCCCGGGCCGCGGCCAACTGCCAGGCCGCCGCGGCCTCGCGGTCGCCGGTCTGGTGGGCGAATTCGGCGGCCAGCAGGGCGAGCAGCAGGTCCGGCGCCCCCGGCGCGGTAACGGGCGGCGACACGGCCGCGGCCGGCGACGCGATGGCCGGCGGCGCAGCGGACAGCGGGGCGGCAGCGAACGCGAGAAGGGGGACGGAGAGCAGCACCGCCAGGGCGGGCGGCAGGCTGCGGGGACGGCGGTTCATCGGCACTCCGGGGCGGGCCGCTAGAATAGCGTCTCGCAGCCCGCGCCAAGCCCGCCATGCCGCTGATCGTCCTCGGAGTGAACCACCAGACCGCGCCGGTCGACGTGCGCGAGCGGGTGGCCGTGGGCGAGACCCAGTTGCCCGCGGCGCTGCGCGCCCTGCTGGCGCTGCCGGGCGTGGAGGAAGCCGCCCTGCTCTCGACCTGCAACCGCACCGAGCTGTACGCCCACACCGGCGAGGGCACGGCACCCGACCTGCTGGGCTGGCTCGCGCGACAGCACGGGATCGACCGCGACGTGCTCGCCGCCTACACCTACCAGCACCACGACACCGAGGCGGCGCGCCATTTGTTCCGGGTCGCCACCGGACTCGACTCGCTGGTGCTGGGCGAGCCGCAGATCCTCGGCCAGGTCAAGGCCGCCTGGCAGCAGGCGCGCGCTGCCGGCAGCCTGCGCACGCCGCTCGACCGCCTGTTCCAGCAAGGTTTCCAGGTCGCCAAGCGGGTGCGCACCGACACCCGCATCGGCGCCCACCCGGTCTCGGTGGCCTACGCCGGCGTGCGCCTGGTGCGGCAGGTGTTCGCCGAACTGGACCGCGCCACCGTGCTACTGGTCGGCGCCGGCGACACCATCGAACTCGCCGCCCGGCATCTCGTCCATGCCGAGGCGAAGCGCCTGCTGATCGCCAACCGCACGCTGGAGCACGCCCAAGCCCTGGCCTCGCGGGTCGGCGGCTATGCCCTGCCCCTTCCCGAACTGCCGCGCCACCTGCCCGAGGCCGACGTGGTGATCTCGGCCACCGCGGCGCGCGAGCCGATCCTGCACGCAACAACCGTGCGCGAGGCCTTGCGGCTGCGTCGGCAGCGCCCGATGTTCCTGCTCGACCTCGCGGTGCCGCGCGACATCGAGGCGACGGTTGCGGCCCTGCCGAACGCCTACCTCTACACGATCGACGACCTGGAGCAGGTCATCCGCGAAAACAAGGCCTCGCGGCAGGCCGCGGCCGAGCAGGCGACGGCGATCATCGACCTCGCGGTCGAGCACTACATGGCCTGGTGGCGGGCGCAGGGTCGCCAGGACAGCCTGCGCGCGCTGCGTCGCGCCGCCGAGCATGCCAAGTCGGAGGCCCTGGCCCGCGCCCGTGAGCGCTTGGCCGGTGGCGAAGCGGCCGAGGCCGTGCTGGCCCGGCTGGCCCACCAGCTCACCAACCAGCTGCTGCACGCACCCTCGACGGCGTTGCGGCAGGCGGCGCTGGACGGCGATGCCACCACGCTGGCGGTGGCGGCGCGGCTGTTCGGCGCGGAGGCCGGGATGCCGCCGTCCGACGACCGGCCCGGGGACGGCCGCCGGAGCGGCGACGGGCCGGCATGAGCCCCGCCCTGCGTCGCAAGCTGCTGGCGCTCGCCGAGCGCCACGAGGAAGTCGGGCGGCTGCTGGCCACGCCCGACGTGGTGGCCGACCCCGCGAAGTTCCGCGCGCTCTCGCGCGAGTTCACCCAGCTCGAACCGGTGGCCGCGGCACTGGCCCGCGAAGCCGCGCTGCAGGCCGACCGGCGTGAGGCCGAGGCCATGCTCGCCGACCCGGATCTGCGCGCCATGGCCGAGGACGAGCTACCCGCCCTCCGCGAGGCGCTGGCCGCGCTCGACGATGAGCTCACCCTGCTGCTGGTACCGAAGGACCCGCGCGACGAGGGGAACCTGTTCCTCGAGATCCGCGCCGGCACCGGCGGCGACGAGGCGGCGATCTTCGCCGGCGACCTGTTCCGCATGTATGCGCGCTATGCCGAGCGCCAGGGCTGGCGCGTCGAGGTGCAGAGCGCCAACCCCGGCGAACACGGCGGCTTCAAGGAGATCGTCGCGCGCATCGAGGGCCGCGGCGCGTACTCCAAGCTCAAGTACGAATCCGGCACGCACCGCGTGCAGCGCGTGCCGGAAACGGAAGCGCAGGGTCGCATCCACACCTCGGCGGCGACGGTGGCGATCCTTCCCGAGCTCGAGGACGTGGCCGAAGTCACCATCCATCCCGCCGACCTGAAGGTCGACACCTTCCGCAGCTCGGGCGCCGGCGGACAGCACGTCAACAAAACCGAATCGGCGATCCGCATCACCCACCTGCCCAGCGGTCTCGTCGTCGAATGCCAGACCGAACGCAGCCAGCACGCCAACCGCGACAAGGCCATGCAGCGCCTGAAGTCGGCGCTGTACGAGCAGCAGGTGGCCGCACAGCAGGCCGCCACCGCCGCCTCGCGCCGGCTGCAGGTGGGCAGCGGCGACCGCAGCCAGCGCATCCGCACCTGGAACTTCCCGCAGGGCCGCGTCACCGACCACCGCGTCGAGGGCTTGACCCTGTACGCCCTGCCGCAGATCCTCGACGGAGACCTCGAGCCGCTGCTCGCGCGGCTGGCCGAGGAGGATCGCGCCGATGCGCTCCGGGCACTGTCCGACGGGGGATGAAGCGATGCCGGAGCGACTGCGCAAGAAGGACTACCTCGACCGCCTGGCGCCCCTGCAACTGGCGCTGACCGATGTCGAACGCTGGGTCGCCGCCACCGGCCAGCGCCTGCTGGTGCTGGTCGAGGGCCGCGATACCGCCGGCAAGGGCGGGGTCGTCCGTGCCATCGCCGAGACCCTGAACCCCCGCCATTGCCGGGTGGTGGCGCTCGACAAGCCCGGCGAGCGCGAACGCAGCCAGTGGTACTTCCAGCGCTACGTGGCGCACCTGCCCGCCGCCGGCGAGATCGTGCTGATGGACCGCAGCTGGTACAACCGCGCCGGCGTCGAGAAGGTGATGGGCTTCTGCAGCGAGGACGAGTACCGACGCTTCCTCGCCCAGGCCCCGGTGTTCGAGCGCCTGCTGGTCGACGACGGCATCCTGCTGTCCAAGTACTGGCTGGGCGTCGACCAGGCCCAACAGGAGGAACGCTTCGCCGAGCGCGCTGTCAATCCACTGAAGCGTTGGAAGCTCTCGCCGGTCGACCGGGTGGCACGCGAACGCTACGCCGAGTACGGCGAGGCCCGCGAGGCCATGCTGGCGGCCACCCACACCACGCACGCGCCCTGGACCGTGGTCGACTTCAACGACCAGCGCCGCGGCCGGCTCACCCTGATCCGGCACTGGCTGGAGCACCTGCCCTGCACCCCGGTGCCGGAAAAACGGCTGCGCCTGCCGCCGCTCGGCCACCGCCCGCTGCCGGAACGCTGGGGCGTGCTGGCGCCGATCGCCGACCGCTCCGAGAGCCTCGACCGGCCCGGCTTCGTCCATCCGCCAACGGCGAAACGGAACCGGTAGCCATCGCTGGCCGTGACCTCGTGGACCACGAAGGCAGGCGCGCTCATGGAGGTGGCGAGCCTGTCGGCGGATCGGGCCGCTGACCTCGTGGGGCGAGCCTGTCGGTGGATCGGAGTTCGCTCGAGCTCGCAAGGGCGAGCCTGTCGGCGGATCGGGCCACCTGCTTCCCGCGCGATCGCCCATCCATGGGCTCACGCGCGGCGCTCGGCTCCTGCCTCGCTGCC